>Ga0137418_10001453_pt1 | contig 21837 bp, 14 predicted proteins | sample CZODoug3_1_2_16f_FD_122242 | JGI IMG/M metagenome (GOLD analysis project Ga0137418, IMG submission 122242) | Vadose zone soil fungal communities from Angelo Coast Range Reserve, California, USA - CZODoug3_1_2_16fungal (Hybrid Assembly) | ecosystem: Environmental > Terrestrial > Soil > Vadose...
GCGCTCGGCGATTACGACAACGACGGCCGCCTCGACGTGTATGCCGGGGGGGTGCTGTTCCACAACCAGGGCGACGGCACGTTTGCTCGTACCGCCTCGCTCGGCGACACGGCTCGCGCAACCACAGCTTTTTTCGCCGATCTCGACCACGACGGCGACCTCGATCTCTTCGTCGGCACCTCGGCCGGCGCCCGATACTACCGTAACAACGGCGACGGCACGTTCCGCGAGGAGGCGCTGGGTACGTCCCCCGTGGGCACGACGGACGCCGTGTTCGGCGACTTCGATGGGGACCCCCGGATCGACCTCGTCGTGGCGGAGTCGACCGGCCTGACACTGTACCGCGGTCTCGAGGAGGGACGGTTCGAAGCTCACCCGATACCCGCGCACGGACGGTCCGTCGCCGCCGGCGATTACGACAACGACGGCTTCCTCGACTTGTTCGCGGGTGGTGCCCTGTACCGGAACGACGGCACGGGAGCCTTCACGCGCGGTCAGCAGGTAGGTGCACCCGACGCCCTGGACGCGACGTTCTTCGACTTCGACAACGACGGCTGGCTCGACCTGGTCGCCGCGGGACCGCAGGGGCTCGTGTTGTTGCATAACGACGAGAAAGGCCGGTTCACGGACCGCAGCGCGTTGCTGCCCGCCGCCGTGGCGCGGAGCGGAGCCCGGCAGGTGAGCACGATCGACTTCGATGCCGATGGCGATCTCGATCTGCTCGTGGTGGGGCTCGACGGACGCGTACACCTGCTGCGCAACGATGGCGGCAACGTCAATCAGTTCGTCAACGTCGCGCTGGTCGGGCTGCGTGACGGCAGCGGCAAGAACAACGACTTCGGCATCGGCTCGCGCATCGAGCTGCGGGCCAAGGATCTCTACCAGATGCGCGTGGTGGACCAGCCGGTCGTCCATTTCGGGCTGGGCAACCGGGTCAAGGCCGACGTGCTGCGCGTGGTGTGGACCAACGGCGTGCCGCAGAGCTACTACTTTCCTGGGGGCGCCGCGGCCGGTACCGACCGCAACGTGCTGGAGCAGCAGGTGCTCAAGGGCTCGTGCACGTTTCTGTATACGTGGGACGGAGAGGCGTTCCGGTTTCTCACCGACGTCACCTGGGCCAGCGCCCTGGGCATGCCGCTCGGCATCATGGCTGGTGAGAAGACGGTGTACGGACCGCCTCAGGCGGCGCGCGAGTATTTCCGCATTCCCGGCGAGCGCTTGAAGCCCGTCAATGGCCGCTACCGGATGCAGCTCACCGAGGAGCTGTGGGAAGTCGCCTATGTGGACCAGCTCGCGCTGCTCGCGGTGGACCACCCGGATTCGGTGGATGTCTTCGTGGACGAGAGCTTCGTGCCGCCCGGCACGCCGGCCTCGGGACAGCTCGCGATTCAACAAGTGCGGGAGCAGCATCCGCCGCTGTCGGCCACGGACGAGCGCGGCCGCGATCTCCTGCCGCTGCTGCGCGCCAAGGACGACGCCTACGTCGGCGGGTTCACGCCCGGGCCCTATCAGGGGATCACGCAGCCCCACGATCTGATCCTCGACCTGGGGCCGCTGCGCGAGGCCGGCGAGATCCGTCTCTTCCTGCAAGGCTGGTTGTTCCCGACGGACGCGAGCATTAACGCGGCGCTGGCGCAGTCGGCGGCCGTGTCGATCCAACGGCCCGTCGTCCAGGTACGGGACGCGGCGGGGACCTGGCGCACCGTCCAGACCCTGACCTTCCCGGCTGGCAAAGACAAGACGATGATCGTGGACCTCACCGGGAAATTCCCGAGCGGCGATCACCACGTGCGGATTCGCACCAACATGGAGATCTACTGGGACCACGCGTTCGTATCCGTGGGCCCTCGTGATGATGGTGCGCCGCTCACGGTCACGCGCCTCGCGCCGCTGTCGGCGAACCTCCATGCGCGCGGCTGGTCGCGCGTGTTCCGCAAGGGCGGCCGGTATGGGCCGCAGTGGTTCGACTACTCGCAGGTATCGCGCCAATCACCGTGGCTGTTCGTGGGTGGCCGCTTCACCCGCTACGGCGACGTACTGCCCCTGCTGGGCGACGCCGACGATGAGGCGGTGATCATCGCGTCCGGCGACGAGATGACGCTCGAGTTTCCGGAAGCCGATGCGCCCCCCCTTCGCGCCGGCTGGAGGCGGGACTTCCTCTTCTACAACGTGGCGTGGATGAAGGACGCCGATCTGCACACCGCGGCCGGGCAGACCGTGGAGCCGCTGCCGTTTCACGCGGCCACGCGCTATCCGTACGGCCCCCCCTCCCAGGAGCGCTACCCCGACGACGCGGCGCACCGTCGCTACGTCGCGGAGTACAACACGCGGACGACTCCTCCGTGAGGTCGTCAGCGACGAGCGATCTTGTTCTCAAACAGCAGGATCGGGTCAATTCCTGGTTCCGACGGCTGTCCCAAGCCGTGCTGCAACCTGCCGATGTTCTCGAGACGCATGGCGCCGATGATCACGTCCAGCAGGCCGTCGCCGTTCAGATCAGCGGTGGTCATCACATTCCACTGACTGCGTGAAGACACGCTGAACGCGTAGGGCTTGAAGGTATAGCGGCCGATATTCTCGAAGTACATGATGCCGCGCTCGGGGTGCTGTGTCGGATCGGCAAAATTGCTGCTCGTCACAATGTCGAGGTCACCGTCCTTGTCGAAGTCGGCAACGGCGGCCTGCGCAGCCCCATAGATCGGGTAGAACCAACGTTCGGTGAAGTTGTTACGGCCGTCATTCTCCAGGATCCTGATGCCGTGGTACGGCTTCAGGACGCGGGAGAAGTCAAAGTTGTCGCCGTTCACATACAGAATATCCAACCTGCCGTCGCCGTTGAAATCGCGCATGGTGAAGTACATCGAGCCGTAGACCGGCGGAAACCGCGCCAGCAGGCGGCGCTGTCCCGAGAAATGCCCTTTCCCGTCGTTCGGGAACAACACAATCCGCTCATCACCCTGCGCGAAGAGCGCGACAATATCCGGCTGCCCGTCGCCTGTCAGGTCGTGGAGCTCGAAGCGGATGGCGCCGGGCGTGGCGTCCAGAACCTCTCGCCGATACTTCGTGCCGTCGTAGCGATACAGGGCCAGCCGGCCGCGGTTGTCGCCGAATTCGCAGACGACATACTCGCTCCGGCCATCTCCATCGAAATCGAAGGCGCGTACAAACACCGGGCGGAGCAGCGAGTCGATGAGAATCTTGTTGAATCGCAATTGCCCATCAGGGCCGACATTGTACTGCGCCAGCGTCCCCCGGGGCTCGTCGTTGGGCTCGAGGATCCCCGATTCCAGGACCAGAACGTCGTGCGGCGCGGCAATCACGTCGGTCGGAGGACTGTTCAGCGCGAGTGTCGCCGCCAGACGGCGGTTCCAGTCGAAGACGCGCAACCGGTTGGTCGCCGCTTCGCCGACGAATATGCGCCGGCGCAGCGAATCGGCCTGCAGGAGCGTGATGATCGCGCTGCTTTCGAGCCGCGGCACGAACGGCCCTGGGTGGAAGGAACCAGGATCGAGCTGCGGCTCCGCCGGCAGCGCCTGTCCGGGCAGTGAGTCGGGCGCTTGCGCGACATAAAAGCCGACGATCTGTGCCCATTGATTCGCTGAAACCGCTCTGGTCAACACGGTCATGTACGGGCTTCGCGATACGACGGCGGAGAGCGACTGGTCCCCGGCGCCGAGTCGCGGTGCCATTTGCGGCAAGACGCTTGCCTGCCAGGTGTGCTTGTCCAGTAACTGCGGGTCGGGATATGCGTGACACGCGGCACAGTACGCGTGCGCGAGTGTTTCCCCCTCCGACTTATACGGCTTGCTGCAATGTGTCAGTGTTGAACACGCGACGGCGAGCAGGGCAAGTCTCGAGGGTTGACGCATGCCGTAACGATACCCGGTGTTGCGATAGGACGTTAGCTTCTCTGACCCATGCTCCGACTCTTGCTGGTGTTCTCCGTTTCCATCACGCTGCTGGAGGGATGCAGTCGTCCGCGCGAGCGCCCGCTGTTCCAGCGCCTGGGCCCGGCTCACACCGGCGTCACGTTCGCCAATACGATCACGACCGATGATACGCTGAACGCGCAAACCGACGCCTACGTGTACAACGGTGCGGGCGTGGCCGTCGGCGACATCGACAACGACGGTCTGCCGGACATTTTCTTTGCCGGCAACATGGTTTCGAGCCGCCTGTATCTGAACCAGGGCAGCATGCGGTTCGAGGACATCACGCAGTCGGCGGGTGTGACGACGCACGGCTGGGCTACGGGCGTCACGATGGTGGACATCAACGGTGACGGACTCCTGGACATCTACGTGTCCGTTTCCGGGCCCGAATGGTCCACCCCGGCCGAACGCGCCAATCTACTCTTCGTCAACCGAGGCAATCGCACCTTCACCGAAGCGGCGGCGCAATACGGGATTGCCGATAGCGGGTTTACGACCCACGCGGTCTTCCTCGACTACGACGGGGACGGAGACCTCGATCTGTTCATCCTCAACAATTCGCCCAAGGATTTTGCACGCGGGCAGGCGGCCATCCATCCGGCGGGCATCCGCGCCACGACCCCCGATAGCTACGATCAGCTCTATCGCAACAACGGCAATGGCTCGTTCACGAACGTCTCCCGGCAAGCGGGCATCCTGCGAGACGTGGGGTATGGACTCGGTGTCGCCGTCGCCGACATCGACGGGGATGGCTGGCCGGACATCTACGTCTCCAACGATATCACGCCCAACGACGTGCTCTACGTCAACAATCGCGACGGCACGTTCACCGACAAGGCCGGCCAATGGCTGAAGCATACGAGCTTTGCGGGCATGGGCGTGGATATCGCCGACTTCAATAACGACGGCCGGCCCGACATTGTGCAGGCGGACATGATGCCGGCGGCGTTGCCAGCGCGAAAACGGATGAGCGGATTCCTGAGCGAGAACAGCCTCGAGGACTTGCGCAGCAGGGGGTTTCGCATCGACCACGACGTCAATTCGCTGCAATTGAACAACGGCGTCACGAACGACGGCGGCGTCGTATTCAGCGAAATCGGCCGCATGGCCGGGGTCGCCTATACGGACTGGAGCTGGAGTGCCCTCTTCGCGGACTTCGACAACGACGGCTACAAGGACATCTTCATCACCAACGGCTATCCCAAGGCCACCAACGACCTGGATTATCAGATCGCCATATCTCGAGCACAAGGGCCGGGAGACACGCCGCGCGCCTTGCAGCTGCTCCGCGATCTGCACAGTTACAACGTCCCCAATTATCTGTTCCGCAACAACGGCGATCTAACCTTCACCGATCGCAGCACGGCGTGGGGCATGGACCAGCCGGGGTTCTCCTATGGTGCCGCGTATGCCGATCTGAACAACGACGGCAGGCTCGATCTGGTCGTCAACAACATCGACGCGCCGGCATCGGTGTACGAGAATCTCGGGCCGACCGCTCATGCCCAGCATTACCTCGATGTGAACCTGCGCGGTGAGCCTCCCAACACTCGCGGCATCGGCGCCACGCTCATGCTGGTCGCGGGCGGACAGCGACAATACCTCTATCACACGCCCTACCACGGCTATCTGTCCTCGATGGCCGAACGTGAGCACTTCGGGTTGGGCAGCGCGCCGCGCGTGGACAGCCTGGAAGTCGTGTGGCCCGATGGCCGCTGGCAACTCGTGACTGGCCTGGACGCCGATCGGACCGTAACGGTCAGGCAGCGGGATGCCCTGAGCGGGCGTCGCGGCCCGCCGAGGGTGGACGGCCGACCGCTGTTGTTCCAGCCCATGGATCCCGCCCTCGCGCCACGCTCCAAGTATGACGAGGCCTCGTCCGACGACTATGGCCTGCAGCCACTGCTGCCGTACGAACCCTCACAACACGGACCCGCCCTGGCGGTAGGCGATGTCGACGGCGACGGCCGGGAAGATGTGTTCATCGGCGGCGCGGCGGGCGTCCCCGGCAAGCTATTCATGCAACGCGCGGACGGTCGATTCGTCGAGTGGGCCGGCGCACAGCCGTGGGACGCCGACAAGGGCTATGACGATACCGGCGCCCTGTTCTTCGATGCCAACGGGGACGGCCGGCTCGATCTCTACATCGCGAGTGGTGGCTACCACCGCGCCCCAGTATCCAGCTTGCTGCAGGACCGGTTGTACATCAATCGGGGCGGCGGACGGTTCGTGCGCGATACGGCGGCGCTGCCGCCCATGCTCACGGCAACGGCCGCGGTTGTGGCGGGAGACTTCACCGGGGACGGCAAGCCCGATCTCTTCGTCGGCGGCCGTCTGCTGCCGCGCAACTATCCCTATCCGACGCGCAGCTATCTCCTCCGCAACGACGGCGGCCGCTTCACGGACGTCACGGAACAGCTGGCCCCCGAGCTCGTTACCCCGGGCGGCATGATCACCGCGGCGGTCTGGATCGATTTCGACGGCGACGGGCGCCTCGACCTCGTCACCGCGGGTGAGTGGATGCCGCTGCAGTTCTTTCGCAACGAGGGCACGCGCTTTCGCAACGTCACCGCGTCGAGGGGCCTGGGCTCCACCCGAGGCTGGTGGTTCAGCCTCGCCGCCGGCGACTTCAATCATGATGGCCACCCCGACCTGGTCGCGGGCAATCTCGGTCTGAACCACAGCTACACCACGTCGGCGCAGGATCGATTCGGCGTCTACGCGGGTGATTTCACGGGCAACGGTCACACCGACATCGTGCTCACCCGGGACATCGCGGGGACGGAGTATCCCGTGTCCGGCGCGGTGGGCCTGGCGGGCAGCATCTACACCGTCGGGCTGAAGTTTCAGAGCTATGCGGAGTTTTCCGACGCGCCCGTACGGGCAGTCTTGAGTGCACCCCAGATCGCGCGCGCCCTGCATTACCAGACCGACACGTTCGCGAGCCTGTATCTGCAGAATGACGGCGCCGGGACCTTCACCGCCGCCCAGCTGCCCAACGCGGCGCAGCTGTCCCCGATACGCGGGATCGTCGCGTCCGATGTGGATGGCGACGGCCATCTCGATCTGGTGGTCGCGGGGAATCTCTACGACACGGAACCGAACACCCCGCCCGCGGATGCCGGCAACGGTCTGTGGCTGCGCGGCGATGGCCGCGGGCGCTTCCTGGCGGTGTCCCCCGTCGAGAGCGGATTCCTCGCGCCGCGGAACGTGACGGGCCTCGCCCTAGTCAAAACGCCGACAGGGAGCGCCGTGCTCGTTGCGAACAACGGCGACTCCTTGTCGGCGTTCGTCATCCGACGTCGCTAGGCGTCTACCAGAGCGGGTTCTGCGTCAGTCTGTTTACCCCTCCAACCCGGCTCAAATCGATCTCGACTTGCGGAATCGGGTACAGGTCGTTGAGTGGCGTCAGATAGGGCAGCTGGGCAATCTTGTACGCCCTGCGCGCAGCCCCCTTTTCCGTCGTCAAGTAAGCGCCCAGCACCTGTTGAGCGACGGCGCCCCCGTAACGCCGCAGGTCGAACAGCCGTTGGCCCTCCATACCCAACTCGAGGCGGCGCTCGATCTGTACCGCGGTCCTGGCGGCGGCCTGCGTGGGCCAATCCGCCAGCGTGTAGGGCGAGACCTTGTAGGTGGCCCACCCAATGGTCGGATCGTTGATGGGCACGGCGAGGCGATCGTCTGTGGCGCACGCCGGATACTTCGTCCGCAATGCGAGGTTGGTCGTCCCCGCGCCGCACCCCTGCGCGGCGACACCGGCTCGCGCTCTGACCTGATTGACGAGCACCAGGGCACCGGCGAGGTCATTCGTCTCCACCTTCGCCTCCGCCAGGAGCAGCAACAGATCCGCATATCGGTAGAGATGAATGTGCACGGAGTTCAATGCCGCGCCGGAGCCCCAATCCCCGACTTTACTCGCCGCGCCACTTGCCTTTTCATGGGCGTTTTTCTTCGGACTGTAGCGACCACCGTACGCCGGGGACCGGATCCACAGCGTGTCGTGCATGCCCCAATCCTTGTACGGCACCCAGTTCCGCCCAATCGTCCAGTCCATCCGCGGATCGACCGTATCGGTAACGGCCGCCACCCAAATCGAGTCTCTGTTGTTCCACGTGGCGGGGCTCACGAACTGCTTGGGCAGTCCCGTGAGGCCATCCACCGCATAGAAATTCGCGAGATTCTGTGACGGCTGGTGAAAGCCGCAGCACGTGAACGGACTGTTGGAATGCGGCAGGTTGAGCCGCTCACCATAGTTCGCATTGCGACCCTGCGGCTCCCCGTCGTTGGCCGATGCTTCGTACGCGAGGATCGTCTCCTTGCCGTTGGCGAACGCTTGGAAGCCTGTCCAGACGCGATCGAAGCTGGCCTCGAGCGCATAGGTGTTACTCGCGACGACGCTATCCAGCGTCGCAACAGCGGCCGCATACTGGTGCATGTACACCTGCACCCGCCCCTTGTACGCCCGTGCGGTCCACGCGGTCACTCTCCCCTTCTGCGCGTTGCGGGGCGTGGCCGGGAGCAGCGCGATCGCGGCATCGAGGTCGGCGATGATCCTCCGTCCGGTCGAGTCGATTCCTCGCGCCACATCGGTATCATTGGCCTTGCGATAATCGGTGTCCGTCTCGTAGTAGTAGGGAACGTTCCCCCACATCCGCCACAGTTCAAAGTGATAATGGGCGCGCAAGAAGATGGCTTCTCCTCTGATGCCCATGGAATCGACGCGCGAGATGGCCGCCGGGGTCAGCTGGCTCACCTTCTCCAGCAGGCGGATCGTGGCGTTGGCGCGCACCACACCTTCGTACATGCTCGCCCACTTCCGATCCAGATAGTCTTGCGCCTGATCGCTGGACCACGCGTACAGCTCGAGCGTCGTGGCCTGCGGCTGGTCGGAGGCCTCGGAGCCCTTATAGGCATCGTCACTCGTGATGCTCCCGAACGGCCAGTTACTGGCCGCGCACCCCCAGTTGCCATTGGTGGCATTGTTGCAGTCGAGCGAGCGGTAGGCGGCGATGAGCGCCCCCTCGACGCCGCTCTTGGTCGCCAAGGCGTTCTCGTCCAACGTCCCTTGCGCGGGCGTGTTGAGGAAGTCCTTGCACGCGTACAGCACGCTGGCCGACAAGGCGAGCAACGCCGTGCCGAGCACCAGTCTAGATCTTAGCAATGTTTTCATTGTCTCGCCCCTAGAATGTGGTGCTGAAGCCGACAGTGAACGTTCTGCTGCTCGGATAGACACCGACGTCGACATTGCGGAACTGGTCGCGGATGTCGCCGGATGCTCCGGTGAACGCCCGCGCCGGCAATGACGGGTCGAGTCCGGGGTATCCCGTGATCGTGAACAGGTTCTCCGCCTGGACGTAGACGCGCCCCGACGGCAGCCAGCGAATCAGGTTGGCGGGCACCACCCACCCGACCTGCAGCGTGCGGAGCCTGAGATACGATCCGCTCTCGATATAGTAGCTGCTGATGTCGCCGCTCGTGTTGTCGTTCTGATTGAGCCGCGGGTACTTCGCGTTCTGGTCACCCGGATTGGTGCACCCCTCATCTCCGGTGACGCAGAAGGAATTGGTGAGCCGGTCCTTGACGACGGTGGTCGAGAAGTCCCGGAACACGTAGAAGTCCTTTTGCGCGTCGTAGATTTCGGCGCCGAATGACCCGAAGATCGTGGCGCTCAAGTCCCAGGCACCCATCCGGAATCCGAGATCCAGCCCCGCGGTGAAATCGGGATGGGGGCTGCCGATGATGGTGCGGTCCTTCGCGTTGATGACGCCATCGCCATTCACGTCGACGAAGCGAATGCGGCCAACCTGGGCGCCGACTTGACACGGCCTCACCGGACACGTGCCGGCACTGTCGCGATGCGACAGGGCGTCCGCCGCCGTGGGGAAATAGCCGTTCGCCACTTTGCCGAAGAAGGATCCGACCGCCTCGCCCACCATGTTAATGACCGGGTTTCCGACACGCGTCACTTGCGGACCGCCAGGACCGGTGAAGCTGCTGATCTGGCCGTCGATCCGGAGAATCTTGTTCCGATAGTGGCTGCCGTTAAAGGCGACACTCCAGACCTTGCCGGCGCCGGCCGAGCCGCTGTAGGCCGCCGCGAAGTCGAAGCCGCGGTTGCTCATCTTGCCGATGTTCTGGATCGCGGGAGAGGCTACGCCCGCCGTGGCCGGTGAGCGAGGGTCGAACAACAGATTGTCGGTAATACGATTGTAGAGGTCGGCGGTGAAACTGCCGCGGCCATGGAAGAACTCGAGGTCGAGACCGACATTGGTGGATTTGTTCTCTTCCCACTTCAGGTCCGGGTTCCCCAAAGCGATTTGCCGGAATCCGGGAACGATGCTGGTCCCCGATCCGGTGATGTCGTAGAACGTATCGCCGGTGCCGCCGCCGAACTTGGCGACGATGCGGCCACCCGGAATGCGCTGGTTGCCGGTGACGCCCCACCCGAACCGCAGCATGACGTTCGAGAAGAAGCCGTCCTGGGGGAAGAACGACTCCCGCGAGGCCCGCCAGCCGACGTTGAACGCCGGGAACGTCCCCCATTGGTGGCTCTTGGCGAACTTGGATGAGCCGTCACGCCGCAGCGTCGCGCTGACGTAATACTTCTCGCCGTAGTTGTAGTCGGCCTTGCCGAAGACCGAGAGCAGACGGTCGAAGAATCCCGTGCTGCTGACGGTCTTGCTGGACGCCGAGCCAAGCGCATCATCGATGTACCGGCTCGAGGGCGCATCGTTCAGGAGACCCGAGATACCCCCCGACATGAACCGCCCCGAGCTGGAATTCGCTTCCTGGCCGAGCAACACGGAGAAGGTATGCCGTTCGATCGTGCGGGCGTAGGTCAGCGTGTTCGTGATCGTCCACGTCGTCGTACGGCTGTCGTTTTGGTTGATCGCATTGACCGAGTTGGCTTCGGAGTTCTCGAACGTCGTGGGGGTGAACCCCGTGAACTGACCCTGGGTCAGGTTGAACGAAAACTGGCTGCGCAGCGCCAGCTCCGGCAGCACGGCGAATCGGCCAAACACATTACCGATGGCTCGGTCGTTGGTGTTGCGATCGAAGCGCCGCGCCCAGGCATACTTGAGCGGATTGGTTTGGTTCCCCAGCCCGGTCGCTTTCCCGGAAGCGAAATTCCCGCCGATATCGTAGACGGGAACGACGGGTTGCATCAGGATGTTCTTGCCGACGATGTTGCCCTCGCCGAGGCCGCCGTCGTCGAGCCCGCCATACGCCTGCTCGCGCGACACGGCGATGTTTTCTCCGACCGTCAGCTTGTTCATGTTGAAGGCCGTATTGACCCGCACCGTCCCGCGCTGCAGCTGGTTGTACGCCGCCGTGCCGTCCTGCTTGAGGTAATTGAACGACACGTTGTAGGTGTTGTCCGACCCACCGCCCGACACCGCCAGGTTCGCATCGCTGAACTGCGCCGGACTGAACACCGCCTTCCACCAGTTGGTCCCCGCGCTCCCGGGCATGATCAGCGTGTTGGGATAGGAATAGGCGGCCGTATTGATTTTGTAAGGCCGTCCATACGCATCCACGGAATCGACCGTCACGCCCGAACCGATGTAGGTGTACCAGGGAATCGAAGGATTGAGCGTATCGCCGTACAGCGACTTGACCTCCGAAGGGATGGCCAGTCCGGCGTGGTGGTAGGCTTGGCTGATTACGTGGAAATATTGCAGCGGGTCCGTCATCACAAAGTCATCATAGCCGCGGGTCGGCGACGCGACCCCGGTGCGAACGTCGAGCGACGCCGACCGCCCCCCCGGCCGTCCCTTCCTCGTCTCGATGATGACGACGCCGTTGCTGGCCCGCGATCCATACATCGACGCGGCGGATGCGTCCTTCAGAACCTGAATCTCACCGATGTCGTTCGGATTCAAGAAATTGAGATACGAGTCCTCGACCGGCGTGCCGTCCACGATGTAGAGCGGATCGTTGTCGTGGAACGAGCTGACGCCGCGGATCCGGACCGTGCTGCGAGAGCCGGGAGAGCCGCTGTTGTTCACCGTGACACCCGGAACGCGCCCATCCAGGCGCTGCAACACGCTGGTCGAGGTCTGACGGTTGGCGCTCTCGAGGTTGACGCTGGAGATCGCGCCCGTGATGTCGGCGCGGCGCTGACTCGTATACCCGGTGACCACCACTTCCTGCAGCGTGGTAGGAGCCTGCTCCATCGTGACGTCGATCGTCGACCGCCCGTTGACGGGCTGCTCGGCGCCGCGATATCCGATGAGCGCGAACGTCAACACGCCGTTGGTCGGGGCGGTGATGGAGTACCTCCCCTGCTGATCGGTCACGGTCTGGATCGCGGCGTTTTTCACTCGGACGCTCGCGCCCCACAGCTTCTCACCCGTCGTGCCCGAGGTGACGGTGCCGGTCACCTGCACTGTCTCCTGCGCCATGGCCGTGCCGCACACCGCCAGTGCGAACAGCAGGGTGATCCCGACTGCACGAAAGCCCCCACTACGCTGTAGCACGTTTAGCATGGAAACCCTCCGGCGCCCTGTACGGGCCGTCGCGTGAACTTGCTCAAGGGGTTGTATCCGCCTGCAACGAAGGCCAACCATAGCTTCACCATAGCGCACGACAAGACCCCTACTCCGGGTCACCTGTTCAGGCGACATCGCGTAGGTGACGGCGGTCCATGCTAGCGTTTCCGGTTATTGCTGGTGCGTTTGGGAAGGGATCGGAACTCGGCGAAGACGCGGACCAACAACTCTTCGCGACTCTGCACGTGCAGCTTGCGGTAAATGCGCCACAGGTAGGTATGCACCGTATGCGGTGAGAGGCCCAGCTCTCCGGCGGTGTCCTTCTCCGACGCTCCATCGAACACGGCGCGAACGATGCCACACTCGCGCGGCGACAGCCCGAGTGCCGTGGCGAGCGATCGCCATTCCGCCGGCACGAACACGCCCTGCCCGACGCCGTGCCACGCGGTACGCGCCGAGACCACGCGTAGGTCGATGATGGGCTCCCCCTGAGCGCTGGCATCTCTCATCGTGTTGCCACTCCTCCCCCCCGGTTGCGGATGTGAATATGTCGCCGATTCGGTGGTGCAGCTAGTAACGCGCTACGCCGGGTCGAACCCCGCGTACTCCCCCATCTGGTAGACGTTGCCCTTGTATTGCTGGTCGTCGTGAATCCCGACCTTGGACGTGTAGTATGCGCGGATCGTCGAGCCCTTGATGTCGCGAAAGAACTGCTCGGCCGGCGTTTTCGGGTCGGACTCCGCCGCCGCCATCTTGGTGAGCACGGCCAGCCGTTGGTCGGGGGTGGACTCCAGGAATGCCTTGCCATTCAGCTCGCGCGACAGGTCTTCGACCGCCTTCAGGCCCGCGCGCCAGCGCGCCGGCTGCTCGGGCTCGAACGATTCGGCGAGGCGAGCATCGATGAAGGCGGCCACGCCCGCCGCGCGCGCCCCGGCCGACTGCGGGTCCGTCGGGATGATCATATCGCTCAGCTCATCCACCACGGCGAATTCCGCAGGCGTGAAGAACTTCCCCGCTTGGACCGTCGGAACCTTGCCGAGCGGCAGCGCCATCGATATTGCGCCGGCCGCGCCCGCCGCCGTCGCCTGGATCATTTCGCGTCGCGTGAGCTTCATAGGTTCCCCCGCTTGAACTCGTCGGCCAGATGCTCGCACGAGCGCCACGCCAGCGCCATGATCGTCCAGGTGGGATTCTGGCACGACGCGCTGACATGACTGGACCCATCCACCACGAAGAGATTGCGCACGTCGTGCGACTGCTGGAACTGATTCAGCACCGACGTCTTGGGATCGGTCCCCATGCGCGCCGTGCCCAGCTCGTGGATGGACCAGCCCTCGGTCAGCATTTCCTTGTCGACGCCCACGATCTCGATCCCGGCCTGCTCGAACATTTCCTTGGCCGTGGTCGCCATGTCCTCGCACATCTTTTTCTCGTTGTCGCCGAATTGATAGTGGAAGCGCAGCACCGGGATGCCCCAGCGGTCCTTCGTTTCGGGATCCAGGTCCATGTAGTTCTCGTAGCGCGCGAGGACTTCGCCGAATCCGCCCATCCCAATGAAAGCCCCGGCGTGCTCGCGGACGGTTTTCTTGAACTGACCGCCGAACCCCGGTGTGTCCCACGCGCCGTCCGGGAAGATCGAGAAGCCGCTCCCCCCTTCGAAGCCGTAACCACGCACGAATCCCGACTGGCGGTCCTGGAGGTTCCGGAACCGTGGCACGTAGAACCCGCCCGGCTTGCCGTCATCGAGTGACGGGGGCCGCCCGACCAGGTCCTTCACCATCCCGGTGACGCCGGGGCCCATGACGTGCTCGCAAAAGTTGTGGCCGACGTGGCCGCTCGAGTTGCCGATGCCGTTGGGGTATTGCCGTGACTTCGACAACAACAACAACCTGGCACTTTCCAGCGTCGACGCCGCCAAGATGACCACCTTGGCCTTCGCCTCGTACGTCCGGTGATTCTGACTGTCGACGAACGAGACTCCACGCGCCTTGCCGGTGTTCCGATCGACCAGCACCTCGTGCGCGATGGAATTGGTGCGCAGCGTGAGGTTCCCGGTGTCCATCGCCGGATAGATGAGGCCCGTGGGCGAGTCGAACGCGGCGTGGATGTCGCATCCGCCGGGGCGGCGGCCGCAGGCGCCGCGGCCAAAGCACTTGCTGCGGTACTTGTTCTTGACACCGTCGGTCGTGACCCCGGCGCGATAGGGCGTCAGCACGCGCCCCATGCCTGCAAGACTCTTGCGCAGCATCACTTCGGCGGCCGTGAGTTTGTTGGGCCGCTGGAACAGGCTGTCGGGCAGGTGCGGCAGGTTCTCGTTGTGCCCGGAGATGCCGAGATAGGTGTCGACCTTGTCGTAGTAGGGGGCGACGTCGGCATACGAAATCGGCCAGTCCTCACCGTAGCCGTCGTGGGTCTTGCCCTTGAAGTCGTAGTCGGAGAGTCGCAGGGCCAGCCGTCCCCAGATGTTGGTCTTGCCGCCCAGGAGCCGGGCGCGCACCCAGGCGTAGCGCGTCCCCGTGTACGGATGGTCCTTCTCATCGACGAGGATGTTCTTGACGTAATCCGAGCCGCCCCAGCCGCCCACATACGAGAACACATGTTTGAATGCGGATTTTGCTGCGTACGGCGGCTGCCGGACGGTGTACTCGTTGTGCCGGATGGCATGGTAGCCGGGGGGCATCTCGCCACGGCGCGGGTGCTCGTACGGCCATTCCATCGACCGGAGCTCCTGTTCGACCGGCACCTTCTTCCCCGCCTCGAGCAGCAGCACGTGCATGCCCTGCGACGTCAGGACGTGGGCGGCCATGCCGCCGGCGGCACCGGAGCCGACCACGACGGCGTCATAGGTACGCGACAGATCGACGTCCGGCTCCTGGGTTGGGGCAATCCGGACGACGGTCATTCGAGCACCGGACGCTTCATGCTGGCGCGTCCCACCCGGGCGATCACGCCGTCGTAGTTGACGAGCGTCACCTTGCGCGACAGGGGGCCGCGCGCGAACTGCAGCAGCATGTCGAGCTCCGCCTGGCGATGCTGGCTCATCAGCGGCTCGCCGGTGGCGGTATTCTGGGTCGCGTTGTTCATGTCGACCAGGGCGCGGATTTCCGGCGTGGATTGCGCGACGTGAATCACGACCAGGTTCACCGGGCCGGGCTTCAGGCTGTCGACGTAGGCGCGGAACGCGGACTGCTTCGCCGTGATGGGCACGTCGAACATCGAGTGATAGACCTCGCCGAAGTAGTTCGAGATGCCGACGTTGTACTTGGCGGCGATGCGCTCCACCACCGCCCGCAGCTCCGGGGTCGACACGGCCGTGCCCATGTGGTAGTCGACGTAGCTGATCTTCAGGCCTGACCGCTCGGCCCGGTCCACCTGCGCGGACAGCTCCCGCTCCACCTCGCCCAAGTCATACTTGTGCGCCAAAAACTCGTCGGACGATGACAAGAAGTAGCCGACGCTGTCCACCAGCGACGGCACGGCTTCCTTCCCGAGCACCGGCCCCCAGCGGTAGTACTTCCATTCCGAGTTGAGGACGAGGTGCACGCCCACGGTGATCTGCGGATTCTTGCGCAGGATGTCCACCGCTTCCTGATACCAGGGGCACGCGAACATCACCGACGCCGAGAGCGGCATCTTCGTGTCGGCGAGCTGCGCCAGCGCGAGGTTCACCGAGTGGTTCATGCCGATGTCGTCGATGCGGATGAGCAGCTCGGGGCGCGGGTCCTGCGCGGCGGCGGGAGAAGCGGCGATCGCGAGGATCAGAAGAATCAGGAGGAGATGTCGCGAAGTCAGAAGTCCAGTCCTTGCAGGTATTGGAAGTTGCTGCGGGCGGCCCCCAGCTCGTCGCTCGGCGTCTCGTCCTCGATATAGCACGGCTTGCTGTTCAGGGCCGGCACCGCCGCGAGAAAGCGCTTGAAGTCGAAGATGCCGCTGCCGAGACGGGTGTCGCTCGAGCGGTCGGCGACCGTGTCCTTAAGGTGGAACGTCCAAAAGCGATCCGGATACTTCTGGAGATACTGCATCGGGTCGCCGCCCCCCATCACCATATTGCCGACGTCGAGCTGCAGCCGCGTGACCGACGGATCCAGGCGGTTGATGAAGGCGTCATACGGCACCTTGCCGTCGATCGGCTTCTGGTGATACGGCTCATTGTGAAAGGCGAGCCAGATGCCCCCACGGCGCGCCACCGCGCCGGCGGTGTTGAAACGGTCGGCCCACTCGAGCCAATCGTCGATCGTACGCTTGGTCCAATCCTCGAAATCGGGAACGATCAGATACTCGTGACCGAGCTGTTTCGCGATCTCGAGGCTGCGTTCCCATCCCACGAAGATCGTGTCGGCGGACATATGCGCCGACGGCGCCCGGAGCCCTTCGCTCTTGAGCGTGGCGGCGACTTGTGCGGGGGTACGGTTGAAATTGTCGAACGACCAGAGCAGCTCGACGTCGGTGTAGCCGATGGCGCGGACCGCGGCGAGCGTGCGTTCCGGGTCTTTCGCCATCGCGTGGCGCACGGCGTAGAGCTCGAGGCCGATGCGATCGAGCTTCTTCGTCGAGGCAAGGAGATTCGGGGTGGGCAACAGCAGGCCGCCGGCGGCGGCCGCGCCCAACGTCTGAACGAAGGCGCGTCGTTTCATGGGGCTCTAATGTACGCCCACCGGGGCGCGTCGATAGACCCGCACGTAGTCGACGAGCATCGTCGCCGGGAAGATCGCATCCGATGCCGGATCGCCGTCGAAATGCCCTCCGACCGCCAGATTCAGGATCACGAAAAACGACTGATCGAAGACCCAATTGCCGTACCGCTGCACGTCGCTACGCGTGACCGTGTAGTGGAGAGTATCATCGACGAAGTAACGAATGCGCAGCGAATCCCATTCCACGGCGAACGTATGGAAGTCGCTCGCGATTGTGCCGTGCGCCAGCGGTTGCACGTGCACGAACGGCGTGTTCCCCGAGTAACCCGGGCCGTGCACCGCCGAGCTGGTCCGGAGGGAGTCGCTTCCCTTGTTCTCCATGATGTCCAGCTCGCCGCTCGCGGGCCATCCCACCGCCGCGATGTTGCTCCCCAGCATCCAGAACGCGGGCCAGAGCCCCTGCCCCACGGCGAGCTTGACGCGCGCCTCCACTCGACCCGGGGGGAGGGCCTCCATCCTGCCGCGCGTCGTGATCTTGGCAGACGTGTACCGGCACGGACCGTAATAACACGTCAGGCCCGCGGGCGCCTGCCGCGCGACGATGTGCAGCTGTCCCTGGCCGTTGTGCGCGATATTGTCCGGCGCGGCGCTGTAGTACTCCTTTTCATTGTTGCCCCAGCCGCAATTCCCCGACCCGCACCCGTCGGCCGTGTCGTACCGCCACTTGGTGCTGTCGACCGGCGCGCCGGCCACCCCATCGAATTCGTCGCTCCACACCTCGGTCCAGCCGGGGGGGACGGTGACGGCAGGCCCCGGGCCGGTCGCGCATCCGAGCCAGGCGACGAGCGCGAGCACCCAGGCCGAACCCCTCCGTATCAACGGGTTCGTTCCCATCGCCACACCGGGCCATCGTCCGGGTCGAGCACGTCGCCGACAAACTGAAAGCCGCACTTGCGGAGCACGTGGCTAGAGGCGTTCGGCAACGGCAACGTGTGCGCCCGCACCAGCTGAGCCCCATGGTCAAAGGCGTAACTCACGAGCGCGGCGGCCGCCTCGGTGGCGTGTCCCTGGCCCTCATGGGAGGGCACGATCCCGTACGCGATCTCGACCATCCCGTCGGCATCAGGTACGCCTTTGAAGCCCGCCGACCCGATGACCAGGCGCTGCGCGCGGTGCACCACGAAGAAGCCGTGGCGCCACGGGTCGGGCTCCTCCCCGGCAGCGTGCCGCAGCGCCGCGATCCATTGCGGCGAGACATCATCGGATGTGAAGAAACCGCGCAGCTCCGGGGCGACGGGCACGCCCAGGAGGCGCTCAAACCGCTCCGGCTCCTCGATGAGGGCAAGCAGCTGCTCCGGTGTGCACGCCCGCAGCGTGAGCCGCGGGGTCTCAAGCGATGTCATGAGCCTCAAATGGCCACGTCCGGCCCTTCCACGACCACACGCCGAACGCCAACGCGCCGAGCAGCAGCGCGCCCAGTCCAAACGCGATGACGTTGGGCGGCGTCGTCGCGAAGATGAAGATCCATCCCAGCAGGGCGCCTAGAGCTGCGCCGCCCGCCGGCACCGCTCGGCGATCACGGCATGCCCGGCGGGGGTGGGGTGGACGCCGTCGGCAGCCCAGTACTGTGGGGCGGCCTTGCGAGCGAGCCCGTCGAACACCGCCTGCAGCGGGACGAAGGTGGCGTGGGCCTGCGCCGCGACCCGCGCGGCGACCGCCCGGCGGGCGTCGAATTCCGGAAACCACTTGTCGTCCACTGCCCCGCACCGCAGCACGAAAGGCTCGAGCACGACGATGCGGACGCGCGGCAGGGCCTGGCGGGTCTGCGCCAGCAGCGCGGCGTACTGGTTCTCGTAGTCCTGCACCGTGCCGCTATAGTTGCCCGCCAGCTTGTGCCAGATGTCGTTCACGCCGATCAGAATGCTCAGCACATCCGGCCGCAGCGCGAGGGTATCGGCGGCCCAGCGCTCTTGGAGATCGGGCACCGTGTTGCCGCTGATGCCGCGATTGAAGAACCGCAGACCCCGATCGGGATGGGCGGCGAGTGCCGCCGACGCGACGAGCAGCGGGTATCCGATGCCGAGCGCTCCCGCGGTGTTCGGCTCCGCGTTGGCGCGATTGCGGCCGCAGTCGGTGATCGAGTCGCCCTGGAAGAGGACGACCGTCTCGACGGGACCGGGCGGTGCGGGCCACCGCGCCGCAGCGACCAGCGCTGTCGTTGTGGCCGCGATGAAGTCGCGACGCGTGACATCGTGTGCCCTTGTCATCCTGCCATAATCTGGGTCATCGGGTCGCGGTCGCCAGGGCCTTCACGAACCGATAGGTGAAGTCCGCGCCCTCGTAATAGTCGCGCACGCCGATCCGCTCGTCGCGGCCGTGCGCGCGGATGTCGTCCGCGTCGAGAAACACGCCTGACACACCGTAGACGGGCATTCCCGCGTTGCGCAAGAACAGTCCGTCGGTCGCGCCGGTCTCCATGTTCGGGACCACGGGCACGCCCGGCCACATCGCGGCCGTGACGCGCTGCAGCGGTCCCATCACCTCCGGCACGAGCGGCGAGGGCGGCGAGGGGACCGCCGAGTCGGTGACGGTCACGGTGATGGAATCGTTCGCGACGACGCGGCGGATAGCGTCCACGACGTCGGCGGCGCGCTCGTCGGGCAGGAGGCGACAGTTGACGATGGCCCGGGCGGTCTGGGGAAGGGCGTTGTCGGCGTGGCCCGCCTCGACGCGCGTGGCCACACAGGTGGTGCGCAGCTGGGCATTGAAGAAGGGAGACGCGGCGGCCAGGCGTGCAGCCGCCGCTGCGTCGGGGGGTGTCCGCAGCACGCCGCGCACGTCCGCCGCCACTGCCTCGGGCAGCGTCGCGGCGAGCTGCGTGAAGTACGTGCGGGTGATGTCGTTCAGTCGCATCGGGAACGTGTATCCGGCAACCCGGGTGAGCGCAGCCGCGAGATCGTAGATCGCGTTCCGGCCCGTGGGGGGAGGAGGGGGCAGCGAGCTGTGGCCGCCCGGGTTGTGGGCCGTGAGCGCGAGGCTCATGTAGACCTTCTCGCTGGCCTGCACGCCGCGGGCGAACGGCCGGCCGGCCCGCTTGAGCGGATCCCCACTGTCGCCGTTGATGCAGTAGGCGGCGTCGATCAGGTCGCGATGGTTCTGGAGCAGCCACTGGACGCCGTTGTAGTCTCCGCCACTCTCCTCCCCCGCCGTAAGGGCGAGGATAATGTCGCGATCCGGAACGATGCCCTCGCGCTTGAAGCGAATCAGGGTCGCGACGAACAACGCGGCCATGTCCTTGATGTCGAGCGTGCCCCGGCCGTAGAAGAAGCCGTCCTGCTCCGTGAGCGTGAACGGGTCGAGCGACCAGTCTTCGCGCCGCGCCTCGACCACGTCGAGATGCGCCAGCAGCAAAATCGGGCGCCGTGCGCCTCTCCCGTTCCCGCGCAACCGCGCCACGAGATTGTGGTTGCCAGTCGCCGGTCCCAGCACCACCACGTCTCCGGCGGGGAATCCGGCTGCGAGCAGACGCCGCGCCATCGCTTCGGCGGCCGGGGTGGTGTTGCCGTGCTGGTGGGTCGTATTGATGGCGATCAGCTCCGCCAGCAGATCCCGAGCCAGTTGTTGATCGGGCGAGAGGCCCTGCGTCGCGAGGCTCATCACGGTGATTACGACGGCAAACATGCTAGCCCTCCTTCGTTGGTGAGGGTGAACTGCTCCACTCACGAAGGGCGCCGGCCCCTCCCGCTCTGCTCGGCGAACAAGCGACGACCTGTCGCATCGTCGAGCACCTCATACATCCCGAGAATGCCGATGATCGCCTGCGCGGTGCGAATCGGCGCCTTCCCGGCGCGCACCCAGGTGATCGCGCCGCTGGTCCCCCGTTGACGTTCAATGATGTCGAGTTTCGGCGTCCCGGCCGCGACCACGGCTTCATCGTCGATGCGATACTTCGCCGCCTGGTGCTTCCACGGCAGCTTGGGGTCGAAATCGTCCTTGCCCAGCAACACCCCCTTGGGCATCCCCGCGTCGCGCGCGAACTGGTCATTACACCCGGCGAACGTGAAGCTGGGTCCGATCTTCCAGAACAGACGCACGGTGCCCTGGGGATCGGACGCCTGCGCCACGTAGCTCTGCAGCTCCGCCTCGAGTGTCTCGGCGCTCGCCGACGCCCAGAACTGCGAGCGCCCGGCCATCTCGGGATGCAGCGTCGGCCACGAGGCCGTCATGACGCTCTGGTACGCCATCAGCACCGCCCGCGTTTCGTCGGCGTTCGCGCTCAATGGGCCGCCCCCTAGTAGAAATGTGTACCCGCCGGTGTTCTCGACATACATGATGCCCCGCTGCGGATGCCGCCGGAAGTCGGCGCCCGATTGCCAGGTTGATTTGTCCAACAATTGCGGCTCGGGAGAGTCGTGGCAGGAGGCGCAATACGTGCGCGCGCGTTTCTCTCCTTCGGACCTGTGCGGTCGAAAGATTCATTCCCTAATCTACGCGCCCCGGAAACTTCAGGCGCGTGCTACCGCGACCAGGCGACCGCCGTAACGCCGGCACCGACACCGACGACCCGGGTGGGCGGGCCGCCCTCCGGCGCGATCACGTAGATCCCCTGGTCGTGGGCGGCGTACCGCACGAACGCGATGTACTTCCCGCCCGCCGTCCAGGTTGGGAACTCGTCCCCAAACCCGTTCGTCAGCCGCCGAGGATCCACGCCCGTCGCCGTGACCGTCCAAATCTCCTCGCCGCGACGGCTTCCTCCGTAGCGCATGATCGCAATCCGCG
>Ga0137418_10001454_pt1 | contig 21827 bp, 17 predicted proteins | sample CZODoug3_1_2_16f_FD_122242 | JGI IMG/M metagenome (GOLD analysis project Ga0137418, IMG submission 122242) | Vadose zone soil fungal communities from Angelo Coast Range Reserve, California, USA - CZODoug3_1_2_16fungal (Hybrid Assembly) | ecosystem: Environmental > Terrestrial > Soil > Vadose...
CATGGGGGCGAGGTCCGCAGCGTGCTCGCAGGCCTGCGGCGGACAATGCTGCGGCAATTGATTCGCCTAAACCAACGCGACGAGGCGCGCGTACTGCTTGAGCAACTCGAAGGGGCGTGGCTGGAACGACTGGCCTTGATGGTGCCGCATGCGGTGTTGAAGGCGATGGGGAAGGGGGGGTGAACCGACGCGCGCGCCCGCGTGTCGTGTTCCCGAGGGCCCACAGAGCTCGCGCACTGCCCGTCGTATTTGTGAAACAATGCGTGTGCCAAAATGCCCACGTCCCAATTCCTCTTCTACGCCCCGTTTGGCATTTTTCCCTGAGTCCAGCTTATGGTCGCTGACAATTTGATTCGATTCGGGAAGGAAATGAAAGAATTTCCCGATCATCCGTTCAAGATAAGGAATTCGCTGCCCAGCCATCCCTTGTTCGAGCCGGAACGCATCAAGAGACTGCTGCGAACTGTCCCACGTCAGCAAATCGAGATCCGAATGGTTCAGACCCGTGATACCAATGACCAAAAATACGTGCGTGGTCAACGACTCGACAACGCCGATCCGGTGGAAGCTTTTGCGCGTCTCGAAGAGCAACCGACGTGGATGTTGGTGCATGAAAGCTGGATACATGACCGCGACTACAACGACTTGGTCAATGCGTACGTGGCGGAGCTGGCCGAACATTGCGAAGAGATGCAAGGCGGGGTTTACGACATCGGGTGCTGGTTGTTTCTGTCCTCGAAGAGCAGTGTTGTTCACTTTCATTCTGATCCGGACCAAAGTTTCTTGAATCAGGTCAAGGGGTCAAAGACCGTCTACACTTACCCAGCCAAAGTTCTTCCGGAGTCGAGCATTGAAAACCTGGTCCGCTCGAGCGATCAGGGTGCCGTTACCTACTTTCCAGAATACGAAAAATCGTTGAACCCGCCTGTGGTATTGAACCCGGGTGATAGCGTATTTCTTCCGCTCTACGGACCTCATCGGGTCATCAATGACGATGTTCCCTGTATATCATGGAATGTAGGCTTCAACACCCGCAAGAGCCAGCGGCGCAAGAAGATACACTTGGTCAATCTGGAGTTGCGGAAACTCGGATTGCGGGTTTCGCCGTACAGCCGCAGCTCCACCGTAGACTCTCTCAAGTTTTATTCCTATTTTGGCGTTCGAGCGATAAACAAGCTAAAGAGAGTCATGGGAATTGGGCAAGCGACGAAGTGACCATGGAATCCCGATTCCCTCTCGCGGGTCGGTCCGTATTGACAGGGAAGGGTTTCGATTGCTGCAACTAGGACGGGTGTCTCGCCTGAATGTGCTCGACTGAGGCAATCGATGGGAACGTTGACGACGCGGCTAAAGAGCAACGAGCCGCGTTGGCGTTCGAGTTAAAGATCCAGATTGGCGCTCCTGTTCTGCCGATGATCACGGATAGGATATTTGTCAGCCAATGGAATAAGCTCGCGGAGCAGAGCAGGAAGTTCGGTCTCCTTCAGGAGCCTGCTTTCGTCATCAGTTGGTACAGACAGCACGAAAGGCTGTTTGAACCGATTGTGTGCCTCGGTCATGACTTCAGCGGTCAGCTCCTCGGCGTGATGGCGCTGGCGCGGTGTCGAGAGGATGGCGCGATCGTGCACGCGGGTGATTTTCACGCGGAATATTGCGGGTGGATCGCGTCGTCGGCGATTGATGAGCGTTTTGTCGAAGAGTGCTTGATTGCTGTCAAGAAGACCCTGGGGCTCAGACAGTGGGCATGGAAATGGCTTGCTCCCGGGAGCCCGGTCGGATTCCTCTCGTCTCCGCGTCTGGCGCAGAACGGCATCTTTGCCAGCTTTCGCACTGAACGATCTCCGGTCTGGAATCTCGACGACCCCGAACGCCTCAATCAGCTGTTGAAGACGAAATCCATCAAGAATCAGATAAATCGCTTCACGAAAAAAGGCGGTTTCTTTCTGGAGCGGGTGCGCGACAAAGAGCGGACTCGGCAGTTGCTGAAGCATTTGCGTTTGCAGTGCGATTTTCGCCAAGAGGCAATTCAGGGCGTCCGGCCTTTCGCGGACAATCCTTGCAAGGAACCTTTTTTCGTCGAGCGGCAGGAATATCCCGAGTCGAATCACTTTACTGTGTTGTGGTCGAATGACCGGCCAGTGTCCTTTCATTTTGGTGCCTGCAATAGGGACACGTTGTTGCTGGGACTGACTGCCTACGATCCTACCGAAAGCCGGAATTCGCCCGGCAAAGTGCACTTGATCGAACTCGCCCGAATGCTCAGAGAGGAGGGGATTCGTCGCATTGATTTGACCCCCGGTGGGGATCAATACAAGGAGTTCGTCGCCAATGAATCGCAAGAACTGGTCGTCCCGACATTCTATTTCTCGCGAGCGGCGAAACTGTGGGCGGACCTCGTCGAAGCGGTGCGGCGAACGACGAAAGCGGCCTTGACTCTGGCGCGGATCAGCCCCAATGCTTTGAGAGCCCTGCCGACGCGTCTCAGGAGGGCCACGCTTGGCAGGCTGCTCAAAAGGATCAGGCGCATCTTCTATGAGAACGTCGTGTACCTGCAGTACACGACGGAATGCAAACCGAGCGAAGCTGCGCGCGACCCCGAGATTTTCGTTCAGCGGTACGAAGACCTGCTTCTTTACGACGATGACAACCCGTGGCTCGGCCGCCGTCAGTTGCTTTCGGCCGCGCTGAAGCGATTTGGCTCCGGAGAAACCCTCTATTCCGCCAGTCGAGGCGGAAAGCTGCTTCACTACGGGTGGATGACTCCGGGAGGGCAGACCCATCTGCTGCAGGGCGTAAATGCTACCTTCCATTCTCCTTCGGACAGCGTCGTGCTCTACGATTTCTTCACACATCCCGAATACCGAGGCCAAAGCTGGTACCAGCGAACTCTGCGGCAGATGCTGCAAGATCTGAGCGCCGCCGGGGTCCGAAGAGCTTTTATCGGCGTCCTGCAAGGCAACGAGAGCTCCCAGCGCGCGATCGAGAACGTGGGATTTTCGCCGTATCGGTCGTTCGGAAGGAGGAGAATTCTTTGGTTTGAGAAAAAGGAAGAGCGTGCAATGAAACCTCAGAACATGACGTAGACGGATTCGCTCACCTGCTCTTCGAGCTCGACATCCACCGGGTGGTCCAGCCCTGCGCGAATCAGATTAGCCAGGACCGGCTTGAGGAGCTGCGCTGCCTCGCGACCGTGCCAGGGTTTGGTCAGTTCGGCAGCAAACTCGAAAGGATCGGGTTCCTCTTCGCTCAGCGCGGTCGGCAGATCGAACAGTGAGCGCAGGTCGGACGGCTCTTCGGCATCCACCCAGGTTGTCGCCTTATTGCCGAATTTCTCGCTGACCAAGAGACCGCCGTCGGCAGCGAGCCTCTTCGCCGCCGGCCAGAATTCCCGGGCGAACAAGCGCTCGAGCTTCGCCATCAGCTTGGGCGGGTGGGATTCCGCTGCAACCACGGCGACATCCTCGTTTTCCAGGCCCTCCCCCTTTCCCTCGGGCCAGGGAGGCTGCTCGGGTTTCACAAGGATGTAGTCGCCCAGAGCGAGCACATCCATCTCGGTTCGCATGAAGCACCGGTACGCGTCCTGGGGAGTGCAGACGATGGGCTCGCCGCGCACGTTGAAGGATGTGTTCACTATTACTCCGCAACCTGTCTTGCGATGAAATTCCGCGATGAGGTCGTAAAAAACAGGGTGGTCTTCACGGCGCACGGTCTGAAGTCTCGCCGAATAGTCGACGTGCGTGATTGCCGGGATGTCGCTGCGCAAGCGGCGCACAACCGGAAGCAGGTCGTCATCGGCGCCGATCCCGTCGTCCAGCGGCAGCCTTCGCGACTCCTTGACCGGCGCAACCATGAGCATATACGGGCTCTCACCCTTGAAATCGAAATACTCGGACACTCTGTCGGCGAGAACCGCCGGTGCGAACGGTCGGAAGGATTCGCGGTACTTGATTCGCAGGTTGAGTTCTGCCTGCATATCGGGATTTCGAGGATCCCCCAGGATCGACCTCGCGCCCAGGGATCGCGGACCGAACTCGAGCCGGCCTGAAAAATGCCCCACCACTTTGCCTTGCTCGAGATATTCTGCCAACACGCGATTGCGACTCTCGCCGTTCAGCTTCCGGAAAGGCAAGCCCTGCGTCTCGAGGTAGCCGCGGACCTCATCGTCGCTGAATTCCGGCCCCAGATAAGACCCCCCCTGGGCAGGCCGCCCGTCGCTTCGCATCTTGCGGGGCTGGCCGAAATAGCTGTGGTACACATCCAGCGCCACACCCAGCGCACAACCTGAATCGCCGGCCGCCGGCTGAATCCAGATCTGCTCGAAAGGCCCTTCCCGGAGCAGACGTCCATTGGCAACACAGTTCAGGGCCACGCCACCCGCCATGCAGAGATTCTTCTCCCCCGTGAGTTCACGAGCTGTGTGAGCCATGCGTAGCATGACTTCCTCCGTTACGGCTTGAATGGATCGTGCTAAGTCGATCTCGCGGCGGGTAATCCGGCTTTCGGGAGTCCTTCGAGGTCCACCGAACAGTTCGGCAAAGGCCTGATTGGTCATCTGGACGTCGCGCAAGAACCCGAAATAGTTCATGTTCAGTTCCACCGAACCGTCCTGCTTCAGGTCCACGAGCTTTTCGAGGATGCGCTCCGCATAGATCGGTTTGCCATAGGGAGCGAGCCCCATCATCTTGTACTCGCCCGAGTTCACCTTGAAGCCCGTGAAATGGGTGAACGCCGAGTACAGGAGGCCGAGCGAATGAGCGAACCGCATTTCCTTCATCAACCGCACGGAGCTGCCTTTGCCCGATCCGATCGTGGCGGTCGCCCACTCCCCCACGCCATCGACGGTCAATATCGCTGCGCTCTCGAAGGGAGACGGATAAAAGCAGCTGGCGGCATGCGAGCGATGGTGGGCACCCTGCAACACGAGACCCTCGTAGCGCAGGAACTTTCGGATGAGCTTGGGGAAATGCAGTTTCATCCGCAACCAGGCAGGCATGATCTTCAGCCACATTTTCTCCGCAGACTGGCGGTCCACCGCCATCAGCGCGTGACATATTCGCTCGAAGGTCAGCGCCGTGTTGTCGTAGAAAGCCACCGCAGCGAGGTCCTTCTGCTAGATGCCTGCTTCCTCGAGGCAGTAGTTGATCGCGTTGTGGGGGAAGCGGCGATCATTTTTCACCCGTGAGAAGCGTTCCTCTTCGCTGGCTGCCACAATTTCGCCATCCCGAATCAGCGAAGCGGCCGAATTGTGATAGAAACACGAGATGCCAAGAACGTACTTGCTGTCGGGGCGGCGGGTGGGGGACCTCGCGCAAGCGTCCAATCCACGCACCCGCTTCGAGGAGTCGCGATCTGGAATCAATCCGCGGGATTTGATGAACGAGGCCAAGTGCTCGGCGACCACGCGATTCCCAACCGGCGTGAAATGCCCGCCGATTTCGTAACCCAGCGTCTGCCGAACGGCCCAAGGGAGTCGCACCATGGGCGTGCTGACGTCGCAAACGTGCACGCCTTTCGACGGAGCGTCCAGACGCTCGAACAGCGCCTGATAGATCGGTTTCCGTCCATCCTGAAAGAATTCCTGCGTCGGTATGGGGACGATGACGACCGGACGCGGATGGATCTCCGCGACAAACTGGCGGAGGATCGCCTCCATGAGGCGCCACCCGGGCGTGTCCGGGGACTCGATGTCCGGGTAAGGATTCGCCGCCCTCCTCTTGATCCCCTGTATGGCCCGGGTCCCGAGTTCTCGAAAGAAGGGCGAGTTGCGGAGTCCCTGGAGTCCGGGAAACTTGAGATACCAATCGCGCGCGCGTCCCAGCCAGTCGGCTTGGTTCTTCCCGGTAGAGGCGTCGCGATCTTCCGGCCGTTCCATCGGAACGGGCACCTGATGGAGCTCGAGACGACCGTCAACGAGCCGGAAATACGGCTTCGGTACCAGAAGACGCTTTCGCGTTACCCGGTCGATGACCGGTCGGTGAGACACCTGGATTCGATTGAAGCTGTCGATCTGGACGCAGAGCACGACGAGATCCGCCTCCACGTCTTTTGCGAACTTCCGGTAGATCAGCAGGTGCTGGTCCGTACCGGAGCCGGAAACTCCGTAGTTCTGCACTTCGGCGTCCAGCATCTTCCCGAGCTGGTCCGAGTAGCGATTTTCGTTGGCGACGTTGTCGCCCGCCGTGTAAGAATCCCCGAACATCAATATGCGGAAGTGTGAAGGCTTGGGCTTTGCGTACTCGAAATCCGACCGGAAGCCGGTCGAGTTCGTCACCACGAGGTGCCCGCCGTCCTCTCCCGGGATGCGCGCGCGCAAGTTGGGTACAAATACGTGTCCGACATCCGGGTCGTACCGGATGAACATTCGATGGGTGCTTTCACGAAGGAGAAACATGGAACGCTTGATATTAACATAGGCGTTTTGGACTGCGATGCGCAATGCCGGATCATTCGTGTTCCTTCTTGCGGTGATCTGCTCGCTGGGTCGACCCGGACGATCCTTCGGAACTGAGCTGGTGAACGTCGATTCGGCGATACTCAGGAATCGGGTCGTCGTGCTGGACAGCGTAGTGGCGAAAAAGGCTCTCTACGTCGCCTTTTCCCTGGCGTCCGATCAGAACACGCGCGACCGACTCCACATTCGCGGGCGCCTTGTCAGCAACGGCGTTCTGCTGTCCGAGGCCTCGCTGGTAGCACTTCGGGAACGCACGGGTAACCTGGTGTTCGACCTTCCTTACGAGATGTCCCACGGTACATACGCGATTTCGATCGGCGCGTACGATGATCGGGGAAACGAAGTTGCATCGGGATCACGAACCCTGGATCGATCGGACCTGAAGAGCTATGCCTTCGATTCGCGGGATGCGGCCGCAGTGCCGCCGGTAGAAATGCCGCATGCGAAGGAATTCGAGGATCCGTGGTTGGCCGATGCGTTCAAGTCCCGCGGATATGTCGTATTCGCACGGTCGCCGCTGACTTACATATTCCGCGAAAGCAGTCCGAAGCGGCACGAGCTCATCGATCACCTCGCCGGGCGCGCTGTCCGGAACGCTTCGGCCGTTCTGAACTTCGCTCTCCATCCCTTGCGGGAGCTCGGAAGAGTACGAATCACCACGAGCGACCTGCGGAAAGACAGCGCAATCCTGTCGAAGAACCACATTCGTTTGGCCTGCGTCGAGTCTGTCCCGGACACGACAGGCATGCCGAAGGGGCAGTTCCGATCCATGCCGACGTTGCTGAGACCGCTGAGCGCGTCTGGAACGGCCGCGCGGGATTGCCGGCGAGTTTGGATCACGATCGAGGTCCCAAGAGACGTGGCCCCGGGGAAATATTCCGGTGCGGTCATCATTGCACCCGAGCGCGCGAGGCCCACCCGACTGCCCATAGAACTGACCGTGTCGCCCATTTCCGTCGAGGATGTTCCGGGAGTGGACTACTGCATGCTCATGACCTACGAGTTCGTGGAACTGACCATGCCTTGGAGCAGGGAGGAGAAGAGGAAAATTTACGCTGCGGCCACGAGAGTGCTGAGAGACTATCGCCAGCACGGCATGACCACTTTATGCCTTCATTCGCCTTTCGTTCTCATGACGGGAATAGATGGCACGCCCGTTCTGGACGACATATTTGCCGCGCTACGCGCCGCCCGAGACGCCGGTTTCACCCGACCTATCGTGTGGTACATGGGGCATCTCATTCAGACCGCAAAACCCAAGCACCCGGGAAACATACGCAATTTCGAGGAGGGCGCCCAAATCGCGCGCCTGAGACATGTTGTAGCCACCGTATCGAAGTACGCGAGGGAAAATCGCCTCCCGGAAGTCGTTTTTCTGCCGATCGACGAACCCGACGATTCGCAACAGGACGTCCAGGGCAGGCGCGGTTCGCTGGCACCGCTGTTGGTGAGTACGATCAAGGAGGCAGGCGCGAAGAGCATGATCACCGCGGAACGATATGCCCAGTCGGGCCGGCCGGATTACCTGGCGGCAGCCCTGCTGAGAACCGAGGAACTGCAGGCCGCGCACGATGGAGGTGCCCGATACTGGCGGTATGAAAACCGAGTGACGACGGAGTGCGCCAGCCCGGCCTACGCGAGATATCAGTATGGTTACTATGCGTGGAAGAACAACATTGACGGGATGTCATCGTGGACCTTCCAGAACACCCAAAACTCCGGCGGCATGCCCGGCGAGGTGAATGCCTCCGGTCTCGACGTGTATCTGGCCTATCCGGCACCGCTCGGCCCGCTTGCCACGATCAAATGGGAGGCGGTCAGAGCGGGGATCGATGATCGCAAGCTAATCCACCAACTTGTGAAACGCGTGACCAGAATGAAATCGAGCGGGAAGGATACCAACCGCTACGATGACTTCCTTCTGCGCATGAAAGAGATGGACATGGAGACCTGCTGCAACACTACTTCCTGCTCGGAGGTAGAGGCATCGGCTCTGGAGCGGCAGCGAAATGCTGTCGTCGACATGATTTTGCAGGCAGACGTGGAGATGCGATGAGCATCTTGCGGCGCTTTTCGGCGCTTTCCGGTAACTCCCCTAGACGCTTGCCACGATTACACGGACTTGTCCCTGCTCGTCGTACTCGGCCTTCACTTCGCGATAGCGCGCGTCTTTCTGCATCCGCCGCATGAACGGCGCGCCTTGGCCCAGCCCAAGCTCAAAGGCGAGCCAGCCGCCGGGACGCAGAAAGCGCACTGCGTCTTGGACCAAACGCTGGAGAATTCGGATCCCGAACGGGCCGCCATCGAATGCTTCGCGTGGCTCATGCGCGCGAATCTCTTCGTGCATGGAATCCACCTTGGCGCTTGAAATATACGGTGGGTTGCAGGTCAACAGGTCGACCTGGCCATGAAAGTCCGAGGTATCAAATGGACCGAGCAAATCTCCTTGCCGCACGGTGACGCGCCCGGCTAAATTCAGGAAGGCGGCGTTTTTCTGCGCGAGACCGACTGCTTTGTCGCTGATATCCGCAGCATAAACGCGTGCCGCGGGTTCATGGCTGGCGAGGGATAAAGCGAGATTGCCGGACCCGGTACAAACATCAACGACCGTCGCTTGGCCGCGGGAGCGCACGAGATCGTGCAACAGTCTCAAGGCTGCCTTACCCAGGATCTCGGTCTCTTTGCGCGGCACCAGAGCCTCAGGGCCGGCAAGGAGTTCCAACCCCATGAAATGTTGCCGGCCCGTAATGTGTGACAATGGAGTGCCTGCCAGACGCTGACTGACCATTTCCTGCAGTCTTTTCTCGCCTGCTTCATCCAACTCGGCAAGTGGAAGCGTGCTGGCCAAAACGACCGACATCGGTTGTCCCGACGCGGCGTAGCGGAGAGCGTGCAGCGTGCTCTCCGCAGTCTCCTCCGGTTTGTCGGGAAGAGCTGCAAAATTATGCGCCAGTCTTGACAGCAGCTTCACATATAGCTTGTCGCCCATCGGATAGTCTCCACTCACGCTTTCCCTACGGTCGGCCTCGGCACCCATAGCTTTCGGCAGCTTGGTCATGATACCTAGGCGACGAAGGGCGGCCACAAATGTAGTTCAAAACAGGCTACGATCCGAACCTTCTTGACCAGGTGGGGCCCTTCTGGACGAGCGCAAAGAACTTGGCTATCGCGAAAGATGGGGTCTCTATCGCGAAAGATGGGGGCTCGTGGCGGCGGCGCACGCTGTGTTTTTTCATTGCCTGCGTCGATGGCCGGGGCTCCGGGTTTACGCGATTTACGCCAGACCACTCATACCCCCGAAGGGTTCGCGTCCCGCTGTGCCCGGCTTCTCCTTTCGCGTGTTCGAACAGAGCGAAGCCGAGGCGTTGATCGCTTGCGCCAAACGTCCCGAGCTGGAACTGTCCGAGACATTCGTGCGAGACGCGCTTGATAAAGGAGACGCGTGCCATGCGATCCTCTGCAACGACGAACTCGTCTCTTACACCTGGTCGGCGTTCACGCCGACCCATGACACCAACGGTGTCTACGCTGGTTTTGGCGAAAAGGACCGGTATGGCTACAAGGCGTTCACGCTGCCGGAGTTTCGCGGCCGTCATCTTCCCCGCGTATTCAAGCCCCTCGGGGACGGCTACTGCATTGCCCGTGGCTGCACGCACACCATAGGGTTCGTCAAAGTCGACAACCGCCCCTCCATCCATGCCATCCTTGCACTGGGCTATCACCGTATCGGCTTCGCAGTCTATCTCAAGCGCGGACCGCTTTTCGTCGCGTTCCGCACTCCGGGCGTGCGTCGGCGCGGGTTTCGATTCTTCGTGCCGCCCAAGACGACGAGGACGGCCATTCCGAAAATCAGCTAGACTCCGCAAGGCGCACGAGATCCCTCGTGGAATAGATCCCAGCTGCTCGGCTCGATCAGCAGCCTGCTGCCCATCCAGAATGTGAACGCGAGCGTATCGCCATGAAAGTCCTGGTGACTGGCGGGGCCGGCTATATCGGATCCCACACCTGTGTCGAGCTCCTGCAGGCGGGGCACGAAGCGGTCATTTTCGACAACCTCTGCAACAGCCATCGCGCGGTCCTCGGACGCATCGCGCGGATCGCCGGCAGGACGCCCGAGTTCGCGAACGCGGACGTTCGCGATCCGGCGGCAGTGCGGGAGGTATTCGCGCGACACCGCTTCGACGCGGTGATTCACTTCGCCGGACTCAAGGCGGTGGGTGAATCGGTTGAAAAACCGATCGAATACTATGACAACAACGTGCAGGGGGCGCTGACCCTGTGCCGCGCGATGGCGGAGGCGGGGGTAGGGATGCTGGTGTTCTCCTCCTCGGCTACCGTCTACGGCAGCGCTTCCTCGGTGCCGATTCGCGAAGATGCTCCGCTCGGGCCGACCAACCCCTACGGCCATTCGAAATTGATGGTCGAGCGGATCCTGGGGGACCTCGCGACTTCGGAACCCGCCACGTGGCGCATCGCTTCGCTGCGATACTTCAACCCCGTGGGGGCGCACGCGAGCGGATTGATCGGTGAGGACCCGCAAGGCATTCCGAACAACCTCATGCCCAACATCGCTCAGGTCGCCGTGGGCGTTCGCGACACTCTTCGGGTGTTCGGCAGCGACTACCCGACGCGCGACGGCACCGGCGTACGCGACTACGTCCACGTGGTCGATCTCGCGCGCGGCCACCTTGCGGCGCTGGAAACCATGCAACGCGAGCGGCGGGGGTTCACGGTGAATCTCGGGACGGGGCGCGGAATCTCGGTGCTCGAGGCGGTGCGCGCTTTCGAGCGCGCGAGCGGCCGGCCGATTCCGATCGAGCGTGTCGCCCGGCGCGCTGGCGATGTGGCCGAATGTTATGCGGACCCCACGCTCGCGCAGGAGACCCTGGGATGGAAGGCGGCTCACTCGCTCGAGGATATGTGCCGCGATGCATGGCGTTGGCAAAGCAAGAACCCGCGGGGATACCGAGAGGAAGGCGCACAATCGGATGTGCGCGCGTCATGAGCGGAAAGCACGGGGGCCGGTTGCCAAATTTGGGACAGTGGATAGTGAATAGAAAATGAAAGTTCTTGTCACCGGAGCTGCTGGATTCATCGGCTCGACGCTGGCGCACCAACTGCTCGGTCGCGGTGACGAGGTCGTGGGCATCGACAATCTGAATGCCTACTACGACGTCCGGCTCAAGCACGCGCGGCTCGAGCGCCTGCGCGCGCGTTCCGGGTTTCTCTTTCAGAAGCTCGACATCGTCGAGCGCAAGCCGATGGCGGAGCTTTTCGCAGCCGGCAAATTCGACTCGGTCGTGCATCTCGCCGCGCAAGCCGGGGTGCGCTATTCGATCGAAAACCCCTCGGCCTACATCGATGCCAATCTCGTCGGGTTCATGCACGTGCTCGAGGGGTGCCGCCACACGAAGGTGGGGCATCTCGTGTTCGCGTCGAGCAGCTCTGTCTACGGAGCCAACACCCGGTTGCCGTTTTCCGAGCACGACAACGTCGACCACCCGGTCTCCCTGTACGCGGCGACCAAGAAGGCAAACGAATTGATGGCGCACAGCTACGCCCATCTCTACGGGCTGCCGTGCACGGGGCTGCGGTTCTTCACCGTCTACGGTCCCTGGGGCCGTCCGGACATGGCACTGTTCAAGTTCACCGAAGGAATCCTCGCGGGGCGGCCGATCCCTGTGTTCAACCGCGGCGAAATGGTGCGCGATTTCACCTACGTCGACGACATCGTCGAAGGGGTCATCCGGGTCATGGGGAAGCCTGCTGCTCCCGCGCCCGGCTGGAGTGGCGACCACCCGGACCCCGCGACGAGTCATGCTCCCTGGCGTATCTTCAACATCGGCAACAACCAGCCGGTCAAGCTCATGCGCTATATCGAGGTGCTCGAGCAGTGTCTCGGGCGAAAGGCGCAGCTCGAGCTCCTTCCGATGCAGGCCGGAGATGTTCCGGCGACTTTCGCGGATGTGAGCGAGCTGCACGAATCGGTCGGCTACAAGCCGCAGACTCCGATCGAAGTCGGCGTGGGGCGATTCGCGGAGTGGTACCAAACCTTCTATCGGAAACCTGCGTGAGTGCAATGCGCGGAGCCCGGACGGCTACTGCGGAAGGGAAATGCGCCGCGCTCCGTCGAATCGTCTCACCCAGTAGGATCCGCGCATGTCCTCGACGCGCACCGCCGAGCCCGGCCGGGGTGCATGGATGAAGCGATTGTCCCCGAGGAAAATTCCCACATGGGAGTAGGGTCGTCGCTCGGTGTTGTAGAACACGAGGTCGCCGGCTTCGAGCTGGGATGGGGTTATCCGCTTACCGATCCGGCTTTGCGCCAGCGCGTTGTGGGGTAGCTGGATGCCGAAGGCTTCCTTGTAGACGTGTGCCACCAGGCCGCTGCAGTCGAAGCCATTTTCAGGCGAATCTCCACCCCTCCGGTACTGCACTCCCGCGCTGGCGAGCGCCTGAAAGACCATCTCCTGACTGCGGGCAGGGCGCTGCGACTGGAGAGGCGCGGCGCAGCCCGAGAGAATCAAAACGCCCAAAAACAGGTAGTTGCAACGCATGATGCAGGGTACCTTAGACCATGGAGACGCCGCTGTAAAGAATGGGGGCCGGGACTTCAGCTTGCTCGACGCAAAGCCCGGATCAGGGCTTCGACGTTATAGTGCCTGGGTCATGAGAATCCGGGTCAAGGTTGAAGAAGGCGGCTAACCCCGGCGAGGGGATCGCGCAAAGGCTCCAGACGGTCTTTGACCGGCTCGGGCCGCTTGCGGCAAGAATCCCGGAATACCGCGAGCGATCGCAGCAGGTGGAAATGGCGAATCGCGTGGCGGGAGCGATCCGGGACAACGCCGTGCTGGTCTGCGAAGCGGGAACCGGCACCGGCAAGACCTTTGCCTACCTCGTCCCTGCGCTGCTCTCCGGCGGCAAAGTCATCCTGTCGACGGGCACCAAGACGCTCCAGGATCAGCTCTACCACCGCGACCTTCCGACCGTGCGCGCGGCCCTCAATGTACCGGTGACCGCGGCGCTGCTGAAAGGCCGGGCCAACTACGTGTGCCACTATCACCTGGAGCGCAATCTGGCGGAGGCCGGGTCATTCAGTCGTGAGGTCGCCGGAGACTTGCAGCGCATCGTGAGCTTCGCACGCGTCACCCGCAGCGGAGACAAGAGCGAGCTTGCCGACGTGCCGGAGGAGGCTCCGGCGTGGAACCTTGCGACCTCGACCCGTGAAAACTGCCTGGGACAGTCGTGTCCGCGATTTCGCGACTGTTTCGTGATGGCTGCGCGGCGCGAGGCGCTCGCCGCGGATCTCGTCGTCGTCAACCATCATTTGTTCTTCGCCGATGTGATGCTCAAGGACGAGGGGATGGCGGAGCTCTTGCCCGCTTGCAATACCGTGATTTTCGACGAGGCGCACCAGCTCCCTGAAACGGCGACGCTCTTTTTCGGCGAATCCCTGTCCACGGGGCAGATCATCGAGCTCACACGGGACGTTCGTGCGGAAATGCTCACCGCAGCGAAGGACATGCCCGATCCGTTGCGGCTCACTGCCGCGCTGGACAAGGCGGCCCGGGATCTGCGCCTCGCCCTTCCCAACGAAGGCGCGCGCTTCACCGCGGCATCGGTCAGGCGAAAGCGCGAAGTCTCGGATGCGCTCGCCGCGCTCGAATCCGCGCTACGCTCGGTGTGCGCGGCCCTCGAGGCGCTCTCCGAACGCAGCGAAGGTCTTGCGCGCTGCGCCGAGCGCGCCCGAACCGCGCAGGCACTGCTCGAGCGCTGGCGCGACGACAGCCGCGCCGATCTGGTCCGCTGGATCGAGGTATTCAGTCACTCGCTTCGGCTGAATGCGACGCCGCTCTCCGTCGCAGCCATTTTCCGCAGGCAGCTCGACGGCCACCCGCGCGCCTGGATTTTTACGTCCGCGACGCTCGCGGTAGCCGGCGACTTCAGCCACTACCGCAGCGAGATGGGCCTGGACAACGCCCGCACCGCGTTCTGGGACAGCCCTTTCGACTACCCCGCCCAGGCTTTGCTCTACGTTCCGACGAAACTCCCGGATCCGAACAGCGAAGAGCACACGCGCGCGGTCGTCGCGTCATCCCTGCCGGTTATCCGGGCGAGCGGTGGAAGCGCCTTTCTCCTGTTCACGACATTGCGCGCGATGCGCCTTGCTCACGAGCTGTTGCGCGAGGAATTCCGGCGGCACGCGCTGGAATTTCCCCTGATGCTCCAGGGTGAAGGTTCTCGCAGCGAGCTGCTCGAGCGTTTCCGCCGTCTGGGCAACGCGGTCCTCCTCGGAAGCGCCAGCTTCTGGGAAGGTGTGGACGTGCGCGGGGACGCACTGTCGCTGGTGGTCATCGACAAGCTGCCGTTTGCGCCGCCCGATGACCCCGTGCTCGCGGCGCGGCTCGATTCGCTGGCGCGCGAAGGCGGCAATCCCTTCCTCGGCTACCAATTACCCCAGGCGGTCATTTCCCTGAAGCAGGGAGCCGGCAGGCTGATCCGCGACGAAACCGACCGGGGCGTGCTCGTCATCTGTGATCCCAGGCTCTTTTCGAAGCCGTACGGCCGGAGGATCCTCGCGAGCCTCCCGCCGATGAAGCTCGTGCGTGAGCTCGACAAAGTTCTTTCGTTTATCGCCGCCGGCCGGAAACCGCTCCGGGCGGCTCCTGCGGCGGGCGGCAGCCGTTCCGAAGTCAGCGACCCAGCTGGGTGAGCAGGCTTTTCAGCTGCGCGCTGTCTGGAAAATTTTTCCTCAGGATCCGCTCGGCGTCGTCGCGCAGCACGGGCATGCCGAGCACGTCGTAGGCCTGGATCATGATGAGCAGCGCCTCTTCCTGGGCCGGAGCTTCAGGGTAATTTTTCAGCGCGTACTGCGCACGGTTCGCCGCCGCGACGTAAGCGCCGCGCTTCATGTAGTAGCGGGCGACGTGAACCTCGTGTGAGGCGAGCGCGTTGACGAGGTATTTCATGCGCGCCAGCGCGTCGGGCGCGTACCGGCTATCCGGGTAGCGCTGAACCAGCTCCTTGAAGGCGTCGAATGATTCCCGCGCGGACTTGGGATCGCGCTCGGTCCGGTCCTGCCGCGCCATCCTGCCGAAGATACCCAGGTCTTCGTTGAAGTAGGCCAGACCTTTCAGGTAATGCGCGTAGTCGACGTTGGGACTGTTGGGGTGCAGCTTCACGAACCGCTCTGTCGCAGCAACCGCGGATGCCGGCTCGTTCTGCTTGTAGTAGGCGTAAGCGATCTCGAGCTGACCTTGCTGGGAGTAGCGCCCATAGGGAAAGCGTGCCTCCAGAATTTCGTAGCGCTTGATCGCCAGGTCGTACTGGCCGCTGTCGAGCGCGTCTTTCGCTTCGCTGTAGAGCTTCTCGGCCGTCCATCCGGACTTGGGGTCGTGCTTGTCGACGAAGGAACAGGCCGCCAATAGAAGAGCGAATAAAGCTACACTACGTTTCATGGTGGAGCTTGCGGATGAGACGGCAAATTATACCGTGTCGAGGGTTACGCGACGCGTTCCAGATACTCTTGCCGGCTTGCGCTTGGACAAGGCGCTCGCGCGGATGTTTCCCGAGCATTCGCGCAACCGCCTGCAGAGGTGGCTGAAAGACGGGCACGTCAGCCTCGATTCGCATGCCGCCAAGCCCAAACAGAAGATTTGGGGCGGCGAGCGCGTCGAAATCCGGTCGCAGCCCGGCCCGGCGGAGACGGCGTTCCGCGCCGAGCCCATCGCGCTCGATGTCGTGTACGAAGACGACGACGTCCTGGTGATCAACAAGCCGGCGGGCCTGGTGGTTCATCCCGGAAGCGGCAACTGGAAAGGGACGCTGCTCAATGCGCTTTTGCACCGCGCGCCCCAGCTCGCCGCGATTCCCCGGGCCGGAATCGTGCATCGGCTCGACAAAGACACGAGCGGCCTTCTCGTGGTGGCGAAAACTTTGCGGGCGCACACCGAGCTCGTTCGGCAGCTCCAGGCAAGAACCGTAAAACGCGACTACCTTGCGGTGGTGCATGGGGTGGTCAAGGTGCACGGAGAAGTGAGCGCGCCCGTCGGACGCGATCCGCGACGTCGCACGCGCATGGCCGTGGTCCTCACCGGACGTCCGGCTTTGACGCGTTTCAAGGTGGCAAGGCGCTTCGCCCGCGCGACCTTGCTCGAATGCAGCCTTGCTACGGGCAGGACCCATCAGATTCGGGTGCACATGCAGTCCTTGGGCCATCCCCTGGTCGGCGATCCCGTCTATCGCGGCAAGCGACTCGACGATCCACGAACGCCGCAGCTCCGTCGCCAGGCCTTGCACGCTGCCCGGCTCGGGTTTTCACATCCGGTTTCGGGCGCGCTCAAGCGCTTCTCGGCGCCTTTGCCCGAAGACCTGCGGTCGCTCTTGGACTCGCTCGAGTGAGGAGCCGGCCCCACCCCGATTGGATCACTCCCGATTGGCCGGCGGAGAGGCGAGTGCACGCGCTCATCACCACACGCGACGGTGGAGTGAGCCCGGGGAAATTCGCCAGCCTCAATTTGAGCATGCGCGTCGGCGACGATCCGCATTGCGTGGCGCGCAACCGCGCCATCCTGAGGGCGTGCCTTCCCGCCGAGCCCGCGTGGGTAGCGCAGGTGCACGGAACGGCCGTGGTCGACGCGGCGCGGGCGACGCCGGATGCGGAAGCCGATGGCGTCGTAACGCAGAGCCCGGGCGAGGTCTGCGCGGTGATGACCGCCGACTGCCTTCCGGTGTTGCTGAGCGATCGCGCGGGCAGGAGCGTTGCGATCGCTCACGCGGGATGGCGCGGGCTTGCAGGGGGAATCGTCGAGAACGTCGTGCGAGCCATGGGTGTCCCCTCGCGGGACATCATCGCCTACATCGGGCCGGGCATCGGAGCGCGCCGCTACGAGGTCGGAGAGGACGTCCGCAAGGCCTTCGTCGGCAAAGACCCGGCTGCAGCGAGCTCGTTCGAGCCGCGACAAAACGGGACGTACTTCGCCGATCTCCGCGACCTCGCGCGGCGGCGGCTCGCCGCGGCAGGAGTCGCCGAGGTCTATGGGGGCGAATTCTGCACTGCGAGCGAGGGGCGCTTTTTCTCTTTTCGCCGGGACCGAACCACCGGCAGGATGGCGAGCCTTATCTGGCTCGAGGACAGTTAGAGCATGCCGACTCTTGCATGGATCTCCGCGGCGACCGTCGCGGGCGGCGTGATCAGCATTACGATCGCCGCGATGTTCGCCCTTTCCGCGCCCGCGAGCTGGGTGCCGGCGCTCGTGAGCTTTGCGATCGGTACTTTACTCGGCGCTGCCTTTCTCGAGATCCTGCCTCATGCGATCGGCAGCGCCGGGAATCTTCAAACGCTGTTTGCCACGGTGCTCGCAGGTATCCTGGGGTTCTTCGTTCTGGAGAAGCTCGTGCTGTGGCGGCATTGCCATGTCGAAGACTGCGAGGCCCACGACCATCACGCCGACCCGAGCGACGGCGGCCGCAGCGGGCTCATGATCATCATCGGCGACGGTTTCCACAACTTCGTCGACGGCATCCTGATCGCGGCGGCGTTTCTGCAGAGCACCGAGCTGGGCGTGGTCACTGCGGCGGCGATCATCGCGCACGAAATCCCGCAGGAAATCGGCGACTTCGTCATTCTGCTGCACTCGGGATACAGCAAGCTCGCGGCATTGGCGCTCAATCTGCTGTCGAGCCTTGCGATGCTGGTCGGGGCGCTCCTTGCGTACTTCACGCTGCAGGCGGCACAGGAATGGATCGGCACGGTGCTTGCGCTCGCCGCCGCGAGCATGATCTACGTGGCCGTAGCCGATCTCATCCCCGGGCTGCACAGGCGTCCGGAGCTCCACGCCACGGCGCAGCAGGTAGCGCTCATCGCCCTGGGGGTCGCGTTGATCTGGCTCGTCGGCGACGCAGTCAGGACGGCCTAGCGCTCACAGCATCGCCGGGCCGCCGTCGACCACCAGCGTCTGTCCCGTCATGAACGCGCAGTCGTCGAGGATTCTCGTGGCGGGCACGCTGGCTCTTGCCCAAGTCTGCTGCGCACAGGACGCTCCTCAAGAGACGAGCGCCAAATTCCAGGCGACCTACGTCTGGCAGCGAAAATACCCTTTCGGTGCCGCGTATTCCGGCTCGCACAGCCTTTCCCCGGATCGCGAGAAGAGCTACTCGTTCACCGCCACCGCGGCGCTCGGCACAAGGGCTTGGAGGGGAGGCGAGCTTTATTTCAACCCCGAGGTCGCGCAGGGCGTGCCTCTTTCCGCGTTGACCGGACTCGGCGGGTTCACGAACGGAGAGATCGCCCGCACATCCGGCTCGAGTCCCACTTTCTATAGGGCCAGGCTGTTTGCGCGCCAAACCTGGGGTTTCGGCGGAGGGAGCGAAAAGCTGGAGGCGGATGCGAACCAGCTTGCCGGCAGCGTCGATCGGCGCCGATTGGTGTTGACCATTGGAAATCTTTCGGTGCTGGACATCTTCGACGACAACGCTTTCAGCCACGACCCGCGAACTCAGTTCCTCAACTGGTCGCTGATGACGCACGGAGCCTATGACTTCGCCGCCGACGCCCGCGGTTACTCCTGGGGACTGGCGCTCGAGTATTTTCACGACGACTGGGCATTGCGGGCCGGCCGCTTCGTCCAGCCGAAAGAGCCGAACCAGCTTGCACTCGACCCGGAGATCTTCAAGCACTATGGCGACCAGATCGAGTTGGAGCACGCATACACTTTGGGCGAACGCCCGGGCAAGCTGCGCTTTCTCGTCTTTCGCAATGTCGCGAGGATGTCGCGCTATCAGGACGCATTGGATCTCGCGGCCCAGACGGGCGGGACGCCCGACATAAACGCTGTGCGCACGGACGATCAGGTCAAGCGCGGATACGGGTTCAACTTCGAGCAGAAAATCTCCTCGAGCGTGGGCCTGTTCGGCCGGGCGAGCTGGGCCGATGGCCGGACCGAGACGTATGCTTTCACCGAGATCGATCGATCACTTTCTGGAGGCGTGTCGCTGAAAGGCGGGACATTCGGTCGACCTCGGGACACTCTCGGAATCGCATTTGCGCGCAACTCGCTTTCCACCGAGCATCGCGATTATCTCGCTGCCGGAGGGCTCGGATTTTTTCTCGGCGACGGCGCCCTCAGGTATCGGCCGGAAAGCATCCTCGAGGCCTATTACAGCCTCAATGTCGCAAAAGACGCTTGGTTCTCTGCCGATTTCCAGCGGATTTCAAATCCCGGCTACAACGCCGACCGCGGTCCTGCGACCGTCGTCTCGGCGCGCCTGCACTACGGCTTTTGAGGCAGCCCGTGCCCTGAGCAGTCGAAGATCACGCAAGTTTGGGATGGACGACGGCGAAGAGCTTGGTTTCGCCTTCGACGTGCCGCAGCCACCACACCGCGCCCTTGGCCATATGCCAGTCGGCTTGCGCGCCCGAGAGCAGGGTCGCCGCCACGCGGCCCAGTGTCGGCTGGTGCCCGACGATCAGGATCGCTCCCGGCCGGTCAGGCCAGGCGGCTGCGGCGATGAGGCCGGCGGCGTCCGCGCTCGTGCCCACCGCGGCGTCGGTCTTGAACCGTGCGCCGAGAGCCGAGACCGTCTCCCGGGCGCGCGCAGCGGGGCTCACCAGGATCTCGCAGCGCTTGGGCAGGCGGGGTTTCAGCCAAGCCGCCACGCGCTTCGCCTGGTCCCGGCCGTGCTTGGTGAGCTTGCGCGATGCGTCGGGGCTGCCGTCCTCCGCTTCGGCGTGTCGCCAGAGAATCAAATCCATGGGAGTATCATCGTCGGACGCTCTCGTTTGAAAGGGGCGACATTCCCAAAGGAGACGAACACATGGCCAAGACTGATGGAGTCTACCGGATCACCGAGGTAATCGGAACGAGCACGACCTCGTGGGAGGACGCCGCCAAGAGAGCGGTGGAGACCGCGTCCAAGACTCTTCGCGACCTTCGCATCGCCGAAGTGGTGAAGCAGGACCTGAAGATCGAGAACGGCAAGGTCGCAGCCTACCGCACTCGCGTGCTGCTCTCGTTCAAGTACCAGAAATAGGACCGGCGGGCCGCTATTCTTTTCCCGACGCCGAGATGGCCTTGCGGACGAAGGCGTTCCTTTCGTCCTTGTCCTCGATTTCTTCGGCGATGAGGAGGTACAACTCCCCGGCGTCACGCGCCTTCGCCGCGGCGCGCTTCACGACGACCCTGGCGACCGCGCCGATATACCTGGCGAGGGCGGCTTCGGCCTTGGCGAGCGTCTGCGCATCGATGTTCGACAGGGCCGGCGGCGCGGACTGTTGCCGCGCGCTGCCGGCACGGGTCGGGTCCCCGGTCGGCGTCGACTTGTCGCCGGAGAATCTCCTGACGAACGCGGCGCGCAGCTTTTCGTCGGCGATGTCTGCCGACACGATTTCGGCGAGGCCGGAGACGGTGTAAGCCCTCTTGGCCGCGGATTTGATCACCAGGGGCGCGATCGGGCCGAGATGCTTGGCGAGCTCCGCTTCGATTTTCTTGAGGCTCTCGCGGTCGAACTCGACCCCGGTGGGAAAAGTTGTCGGCGGGGCGGTACCTTGGGGAGGATCCTGGATCTTCACGGTCGTCTTGTAGGTCGCCGTCCTCGGGTCCGGCACGGCAAGCCCGGCGGAGAGCGCGGAGCGAAACTCCGCCACCGATTGCGGACGCTGTTCTTCGTGCGACACCAGCGCCCAGTCGACAGCCGTGAGCAGCTCCATGCTGTAGCGGCTGCGGTCGGCGACCTGAACCGCGGGCGGCAGCATGTCCTGGCGCACGCGCGCCACGGCCTCGACCGGTCTCTTGCCGACGATCATCCAATACAGGACTCCCCCGAACGCGTACACGTCGCTCCACGGCCCCTGCCGGCCCTGCGCGTGATACTGCTCGATCGGCGCGTAACCCGGGGTGACTATCGCGGTCCGCTCGGTGCCGGACGAAGCGGTGCGCGCGGAACCGAAGTCGAGGAGCACGGGCGACCCGTCTTCGCGAATGAAGACGTTGCCGGGCTTGATGTCACGGTGCAAATAGCCGGTGCGATGGATGACTTCCAGGCCGTCGAGCAGCGGGATGGCGATGGCGAGCACGGCGCTTTGCTCGAGCGGCCGGCGGGTGCGGATCCATTCCCCCAGGGATTGCCCCGCAACGAATTCCATCACCATGTAGGCGGTGCTGTTCGCCTCGAAGAACCGCAAGACCCTGACGATATTCGGATGGCGGAACGACGCAAGGGTGCGCGATTCGTCGAGAAACCGGGAAAGGCCCCACTTGAACGACTCCGAGCTGGACTCGGACTTCGGCTGGACCGATTGGTCCTCGCCGCGCTGGGCGAGGTCGCCGGGCAGGTACTCCTTGATCGCGACCTTGAGGTTGAGGTTCGAGTCGGTCGC
>Ga0137418_10001455_pt1 | contig 21812 bp, 24 predicted proteins | sample CZODoug3_1_2_16f_FD_122242 | JGI IMG/M metagenome (GOLD analysis project Ga0137418, IMG submission 122242) | Vadose zone soil fungal communities from Angelo Coast Range Reserve, California, USA - CZODoug3_1_2_16fungal (Hybrid Assembly) | ecosystem: Environmental > Terrestrial > Soil > Vadose...
AAGATGGCGCGCGGAGTGTGTTCTATGCCCTTTCGGCGCATCTCTTCCGGAATTCCCGGGATGAGGCGATTGGCGACGGCTTGCGTAGCTTCGGGAGTCGAGTCACGCGGGCCGAGGCCGGTGCCGCCAGTGGTCAGGATAAGATCGACCGCGTTTCCATCGGAGATTTGGCGGAGGAGTGTTTGGATTTGCGCCAGATCATCAGGAAGCAAATGCGTGGAGGCGACGGCCCAGTTCAGTTGCTGGCAGCGCGCTACCACGGCGGGTCCGGAAGCGTCTGGGCGCGTTCCTTGGGCAACGGAGTCACTGATAGTGATGACCACGATTTTCATCGAATGATGCTTTCACAAAGACGAAAGAAAGAAAACGATTATCGCAGAGAAAGAGAAGAGGAGACGCAGAGGGCGCAGAGAAAGAAAGAAAGAAAGAAAGAAAGATAGATAGATAGAAAGAAAGATAGAAAGAAAGAAGATAGAAGATAGAAGAGAGAAGATAGAAGAGAGAAACGCCGAGGAACTGCGAAATAAAGTTGCCACCCGCAGAAGCGCACAGAAGAGCGAAGAATTCAAGCTAGGGGGTTTCGACGGCGTCGCGCGAGGATTCGTCCATCAGCCGCATCGCTTCCATCAGCAGGCCGGTGGTGCCGCGAGTGGTGGTGGTGCGCGAAGAGGCGCTGGCGGCGTTGAAATCGATTTCGAATTCACCGGCGGTCCATAGGATGACCTTGAAAACCGCGTCGTCGCCCTGAATCGAGCCGATCTGCGCGTCGCGGCACTGCCCGCCGGCAAAGAAAAGTTCACCCTGCTCGCCATTATTGCTGACTACCAGGCGGCAAGACTTCTGCCCCATTTCCAGCGACTGCAGCAAATCGGTCATGCTCATCTCTTCCAGGCGGCCTTGAATGACGCCGGGACGGGACGCACGCTTCTGCAATTTTTCCAGGTGGATACGGTCAATCACTTTTTTCGCGATACGCACCAGATCTCGCAACAAGAATGGCTTGGCGATGAAATCTTCGACGCCATCCATCAACGGACGGAGTCGTTCCTCAATATCGGCGCGGCTGGCCATAAACAGGAAAGGGATGTGCCGGGTTTGCTCGCGCCCGCGAAGCTTTTCAAACAGCTGGCGGCCGTCGAGGCCGGGCATTTTGTAATCACAGAGAATGGCGTCGGGCGGATCGTCGATCACTTTCAGCAGGGCATCGCCGCCGTCGTTGGCCATGATGATTTCGCAGTGCGGATCGAGACCTTTTTGAATTAGGTCGCGGATCAGCGGATTATCCTCGGCGATCAGCAGGCGAACCGATTTGGCGGCTAACGATGTCATGAACGATTTGCGGAGCGGTTACTTCCCTTTCGATTGTTGCGGGCCTTGCCGGTGGCTCTTGCGGTGAAAGTCCCCGCTCTTTCCGCCGGTCTTCTCGAGCAGAAAAAGTTCGCTGATTTCGATCCCTTTGTCCAGCGCTTTGCACATGTCGTAGACCGTGAGGGCGGCAGTGGCAGCAGCGACCAGAGCTTCCATTTCCACGCCGGTCTGGGCGGCGGCGGTCACCTGAGTGCGAACGTCAATGCCATTTTTGCACAGCCGCAGGTGCACATCAATGTGAGTGAGCGGGAGTGGGTGACAAAGAGGTATCCACTCCGAAGTGCGCTTGGCGGCGGCAATTCCGGCAATACGCGCCACTTCCAGGGGATCGCCCTTGGGGTTCTTTAGCTGGCGCACCGCGGAGAGCACTTTGCCTGACATTTTTACAAAAGCATGTGCGGTAGCCGTGCGGTGGCTGACCGACTTGGCGGTCACGTCCACCATGCGGGCCTTGCCGCGCTTGTCGTAATGAGAGAGTTTGCCCATGTATTTGGCTAGAAGAGGCCGCGCGGAAGCACTTGCACCCGTTCGCCGGCTTCTATACTCTCGCGGTCCGGCGGTACTACCAAAAGACAATTTGCGCGGGTCATAGCCACAACGTCACCGGAGCCCTGCCACGGGATTGGCGATACGCGTGGCGCGCCATCGGGCCATGCGAGCTCTGCCGGAAGAAAATGGGTTAGCCCCGGCTTTTCGGATAAAGGCGAGGAGAGTATCGCCTCGAAGAACGGCAACGCGCTTGGCTCGGCACCGGAAACGATCTCGAGTGCGGGGCGCACGAAAAGATCGAAAGTGACCATGGTCGAAACGGGATTGCCCGGAAGCCCGAATACCGGTTTACCCTGAGTCCCGAAGGGTTTGCCTTTGCAGATGGCGAAAACTACCGGTTTGCCCGGACGAATCGCGACCGCGTCGAAAATAATCTCCGCGCCGAGTTCGCGGAACACCGGCTCAACCAGATCGTATTTGCCCATGGACACGCCGCCCGAAATAATCAGCGCGTCGTGTTCCAGGCCGGCGGAAATTTTGTCACGTAAATCTTGCGAAGTGTCTTTTGCATTTCCGAGGAGAACCGGCTCAGCGCCAAGCAATGAAGTCTGCGCGGCGATCGACGCCGAGTTGCTGTTGCGGATTTGGAACGGCCCGGGAGTCGCGGCAAAATCCACAATTTCGTCGCCGGTAGTCAGAATCGCCACGCGCGGCTTGCGAAAAACACTGGGATAGGCGGCACCGACTTGCGCAGCCGCGGCAATTTCCGTAAATCCGATTCGCGTGCCGGTTTGCAGAATCGTTTTCCCGGAAGACTGTTCGCTTCCCTTTCGGACCACGTGCTGACCGGCCGTGAGCGAGCGGTCAAGTTTTACATCGTCGCCTTCGCGCGCGGTGTGTTCAATCATGATGACCGCATCTGCACCATCGGGCATCGCCGCGCCAGTCATGATCTGCACGCAGGTGCCGGGTGCCACGGACACGGATGGCGCGTCGCCAGCCTTGAGTTCCCCAATACATTTCAGGTGCGCACCGGGATACGTATCAGCGGAGCGAACCGCGTAGCCATCGCGAACCGATCGATCAAACGGTGGATAGTCGCGATCGCTGCGAATCTCGCCTGCAAGCACTCGACCGAGCGATTGACTCAAAGGTACCGATTCCGCCGCAGGCGTCGCCGAAATCGACTGCACCCGGGCAATCACCAGCTCGCGCGCTTGTTGATAGGAAAGCATCCGTACAGCTTACCGGAAAATCCTAGTCGGTGATAAACGCAGCGAGGTCAATTTCAGCTATAGCCAGCGGGCGAGCAGCGTGCCCTCGGGAACGATGGTGGCGTCGCGCTCCGGGCCGGTGGAGATCATGCCGATTTCCACCTGCAGAAAATCGCCAATGAACCGTAGATAGTCAAGCGCGGCTTTCGGCAGCTTGCCGGCGTCTTTCACGCCGAAGGTCGGATCGCTCCATCCGGGCAATGTTTTGTATTCGGGTACGACGTGTTCGTACTCCTCGGCTAATGCGGGCATTTCATGGATTGGTTTGCCTTTGTATTTGTAGCCGACGCAGACCTGAATTTCGCGCATGGTATCGAAGACATCCAGTTTGGTCACCACCAGCGAATCGATCCCGTTGATCATCTTGGCGTAGCGCAGAACCGCCAGGTCCAGCCAGCCGCAGCGGCGCGGGCGCCCGGTAACAGCGCCGAACTCCTTGCCGCGCTTGCGAACTTCTTCAGCGTCAAGGTCCGGCATCTCCGTCGGAAAAGGCCCGCCACCGACGCGCGTGGTGTAAGCCTTGGATATTCCCAGTACATTCTTAATTTTTGTCGGCGGAACGCCTGCGCCGGTGGTCGCGCCGCCGGAAATTGCGTTGGAACTGGTGACGTACGGATAGGTTCCATGATCAATATCCAGCATGGTGCCCTGCGCGCCTTCAAACAGCACCGACTTCCCTTCCGCCAGCGCGCGGTTCACCAGCTCCGCGGAGTCACAGATGTAACCGCGAATTTTTTCGCCAAATTTTAGCGTCTCATCAACTTCATGGGAAAAATCGATGTCCGCGCCGTACGCGCCTTTGGCCAGGCGATTTTTTTCGGCGACCACACGTGCAGCTTTTTCGCGGAACAGCGCGGGATCGAGCAAATCGCACATGCGCAAGCCGCGCCGCGCCATCTTATCTTCATAAGCCGGGCCGATTCCGCGTGAAGTTGTGCCGATCTTATTCGCGCCACGCGCGCCTTCCGCGGCCTTATCCAGTTCGCGATGATACGGAAAAATCAGATGCGCGCGATTGCTGATGTGCAGCCGATTGCTGACATCGATGCCGGACTTTGCTAGCACTTCAATTTCGTTCACCAGCGCCGCGGGATCGACCACCACCCCCATGCCGATGACCGCGTGCTGCTTGGGTCGGAGAATGCCGCACGGGATGAGTTGCAGAACGTGCTTTTCCTTGCCGATGATCACGGTGTGACCAGCATTGTGACCACCAGCGACACGCACGATGTAATCAAACGACCCGGCAAGATAATCAACCACTTTGCCTTTGCCTTCGTCACCCCATTGCGCGCCAACCACCACCACCGATTTCATCCGTTGAGCCTTTCATTTTGACCGAGGGTTTGTAAGCCTGCCTCCGGTAAGCAGGTACAAACCCTGGCACCCGCCCACACCGTTCCCCAAGCCACCAAATGTGTCTATTGTGTCGGGAAGCGAAGAATTCAAATCGTACGATGGAGCGAAGCGGCAACGCAAGCGACGCAGCGTGGCTCGAAGCAATCTTGGCGGTTTGCGGAGAATCCAAAGCAATGGGACAATATTTGCATGACCAAACTATCCATTGCATTGACCGCAATTTTGGCTTTTGGGCTGGCGTCGGCTGACGCTTTGCTCGCGCAACAGACACCTTCGGCCGCTCCGCAAGCCGCTCCAGCCAAGCCCGCGACCGCTGCTACCCCTGGCGCTACGGCGCAGGGTTCCGCCGCCGCAAAAACCGGAACGGCCACCGCGGCAAAGCGTCCTGCAACAGCCATCTCGCCGCTAAAAACGCCGAAAGATAAAGCCAGCTACGCGGTTGGCTTGACGTTTGGCAAGGATATCGCTGCTCGCTTGAAGAACGACGGCGTGGATGTCGACGCCGCCAGCCTGGCGCGCGGCATCCGCGACGCGGTTGCAGCCACCAAACCGCTTTTGACCGACGCCGAAATCAAGGCGGTTCTTACGACGCTGACCACTGAAGTACGCACCAAGCAGATGGCCAAGATGGAAGCGATCGCCGCAGTGAACCGCAAAACTGGCGAGGCGTTTCTGGCCGCGAACAAGAGCAAAGAAGGAATTGTCACGCTGCCCAGCGGCCTGCAATACAAAATTCTGAAAGCCGGCGACGGACCGAAGCCCAGCGCCACGGATACGGTCGTTTGCGACTATCGCGGCACGCTTATCGATGGCAAAGAATTCGACAGCTCTGCAAAACATGGTAAGCCGCTGGAGATTCCCGTGAGTGGAGTCATCAAGGGCTGGACCGAAGCGATGCTGCTGATGCCGGTCGGATCGAAATGGCAGCTCTTTTTGCCTTCGGAGCTAGCGTACGGGAATGCAGAAATGGGACCGGACATTAAACCCGGGTCCACGCTGATTTTTGAAGTGGAACTGCATTCCATCGCGCCGAAGAAGGAAACCCCTGCCGCCGAAGCGCCCAAGGCCGACGCTCCGAAAGCCGAGCCACCCAAGCCAGACGGCGCGAAGCCAGAGTAGTTGGAGTTTCACCGCTAAACCTGCGTATACCGGAAGCAGCTGGTCAGGTGGTCGTTGACCATGCCGGTGGCCTGCATGAACGCGTAGCAAATCGTCGAGCCGACAAAACGGAAACCGCGCTTCTTTAAGTCTTTGCTCATGGCGTCGGACTCGGCCGTTTTCGCCGGAAGTTTCTGCTGTTTCGTCCAGCGGTTGACTTTCGGTTGGCCTCCGACGAATTTCCAAATGTAGGCATCGAAAGTGCCAAACTCTTCCTGCACTTCCAAAAACGCTTTCGCGTTGCCGATGGTGGCGGAGATTTTCAATCGATTCCGCACGATCCCCGGATCGGCGAGTAACGCGCGAACCTTCTTCGCATCGTAGCGAGCAATACGCCGCACATCGAATTGATCCAGGACTTCGCGATACCGTTCGCGCTTGCGCAAAATGGTGTCCCAGCTCAGCCCAGCCTGCGCCCCTTCCAGGATCAAAAACTCAAACAGCACGCGGTCCTGGTGCACCGGAACGCCCCACTCGGCATCGTGATACGGGATGTTCCACTCATTGGAAGCCCAGCTGCAACGAGCGACTGGAGATTGCGGCGACGTTTTCTGGCGGGAAGGCATGAGCTCAACCTTAAAGCAACTTTATCAATACTTGAAAGCGTGCCCGCGGCGCTGCATCGGCGCCTCCAGCAAAATCCAGGAAACTCTCGCGAGGCCATACGTCACAAACGCAGCAATCACCGTGACTAGCGCACCTTTCACCGTCGAGATCCGCGGCCCTTTGTGAAGCAGCAATGCGTGCAGTACGACGTTTACGACGATATGAATTATGTAGACGCAATAGGAGACGATGCCAAGTTCGCGAAGCCAGCGAATTCGCAAACACTGCGCCACCCAGCCATCCCGATATCCGACCGCCAGCAGCAGAATCACCGCGTAAAAGCCGGCCATCCAAGTGTAACCAAAACTCTGCATTCCAAAAGTCTGCGCCTGTGGAGCCCACCGCCAGAGTGCCAGCACTCCGACCGAGAGCGTGGCGAGCATCGCATACAACCTGCCAAGATTTCCCGCAACTGTGAATGAGGGACTGTCTCCACGGGTCAGCGCAACCGCCAGCATCCCAATGGCCAGCGCATCCGCGCGGCACAACACCAGCACCGCAACCGCAGATTCCGAAACATGCAACACCCGCAGCAGGAAGATTCGCAGAAATGGCTCACCAGCAATTACCAACAGCAATATCCATTTCAAGAGCCGCTCGGGCATGAAGCGCACCACCACTGGTGCGACCAGATAGAACTGCTCCTCTACCGCGAGTGACCACAAATGGCCAAACCAGGCGCCGGCAAAACCGAAAAGCGCGATAGGCACAAAATTTTGCAAAAATAAGAAGTGGGAAAAAATTCCCAGACCCAGCGGCGGCTGGATTCCGGAGTTGGAAAGCCGGGTCAGCACGCCGCCAGCAACCGCGACCAGTGCGACATAGCCTGCAACCCATAGGTAGTAAACCGGAATGATGCGAAAAAAACGCCGCGCGTAAAAAGTCTTGAAGTACGCTGGCGACGACCGCGCATCCATCAGGATGCCACCAATGAGAAACCCCGATAGAACGAAGAACAGATCCACGCCAGTCCAGCCCATAATGACCAGCCGTTGCAGGCGAGCGGCCACAGTTCCCGGCGTCAGCGTTCCTTCCTGGGAGATATAGTGGAAGGCAAGTACGAGTAAAATCGCCAGCCCGCGGAGGCCGTCAAGCTCTGGAATTCGTGATTTGGAAGGATTTGCGGCCATCAGGGTGTGTGCACGGTAACAAGAGCGGGGAGAAGCGGTCAAGAACGAGCTACAGCAATATCTTGGCGGATGAAAAGGAAATGGCGCGCCAGCAAGATCTGCCTGCGCGCCAAATTCTTGTTACTGACAATTACCCGACGTGCCGGTCGATGGCCTTGGTGATCTGATCCTTGGGCACCGCGCCAACAATCTGCTCCACGACCTGGCCGTTCTTGAAAACCAGCAAAGTTGGAATGCCGCGGATGTTGTAGCGTCCCGCGGAATTCATAGCCTCATCCACGTTCAACTTTGTGACTTTGAGCTTGCCCGCATAGTCGTTGGCAACTTCCGCCACCGTGGGGGCCAGCATGTGACACGGGCGGCACCATTCCGCCCAAAAATCGACCAGCACCGGCTGCGCGCTGCTTGCGGTAAGCACTTCAGCCTCGAAATTCCCGTCGTTGACGGAAAGAATATTGTCTGCCATGTGGTTTATTTTCAGCAGGATAGCTTGCCCAATTAGCTCAGGCGGGCTCTCCGGCTGTCTCCTTAGCTCCTAATTAGATGTTGCAACAGGTAATTGGTTTCGTGCCGGTTGGCTCAAGCCTCGCGCCTCGCGAGCCGCACCGTATATTTTCGCGTATTCAGCCGCCGAAGTCTTCCACGAAAAATCCTTGCCCATCCCGTTCAACTGGATGCGTTTCCAGATGCGCTCATCCGCGTAATGCTGCAGCGCTTGCTTCACCGCGTACAAAAACGCGGCCCCCGTGTATTCCGAAAACTTAAAGCCGGTGCCGGTGCCGTGTTCAACATCGAAATTCTCCACCGTGTCGTCGAGACCGCCGGTGGCCCGCACCACTGGGACGGTACCATATTTCAGGCTGTAAATCTGATTGAGCCCGCACGGCTCATAGCGCGACGGCATCAGGAAAATATCGGACCCCGCTTCTACTTTGTGGGCGATGGCGTTATCGTACGCAAACTTGAAGCCCACCCGCCCCGGATAGGCGCTGGCCAGCGCGCGGAACAGATCTTCGTACCGCCGGTCGCCGGTCCCCAGAACCACCAGCATCACATCTTCATGCAGCACTTCGTGCGCACGGTCGGCAATCAGGTCAAAGCCTTTCTGATCCGCAAAGCGCGAAACGATTCCCAGCACCGCGCGATGCGGATTGTCGGTGGCCAGTCCGAAAGTTTGCAGCAAATCTTGTTTGCAAGCCTGCTTGCCCGCAAGATCCCTCGCGGAATATTTCGCCGCGATGAATGTATCCTTCGCCGGATTCCAGACCGCGTAGTCCACGCCATTCAGGATGCCAACCACTCGATCGCCGCGCCCGCGAACCACGCCATCAAGGCCCCAGCCAAATTCCGGTGTCTTGATCTCTTGCGCGTAACGCGGGCTAACGGTAGTGACGTAGTCGGAATAGACAATTCCGCCCTTCAACAAATTCACATCGCCGTAAAATTCCAGCGCGCCAGGATTAAACACCGTCTCCGGAATCGAAGCGCGAGTCAGCACGTCTCGTCGAAACTGGCCCTGATAGCCCATATTGTGAATGGTGAAAACCACTGGCAGGTCTTTTACCGCCGGATCGTCGCCATACGAACTGCGCAGCAGCACTGGCAAAAGCCCAGTTTGCCAATCGTGGCAATGAAAAACGTCCGTCGGCCAGATGTGTTTGGCGATTTCGATGGCCGCGCGGCAGAATTCGCTGTAGCGCTCGGCATTGTCCGGATAATCGCCCGCAGGGCCGCCATAAATGCCCTCACGGTCAAAGTACGCCGGATCATCCACAAAAAAGTAACGCACGCCGTTCAGCAGCGCGCCATCCGCAACGGACGGAAAACGCAGTCGGCCGGCCATCGGAATGGTCAAGCTCGGAATAACCGTCGCCGCCACTTTCGTCCCGCGATAGCGCGGCAGCACCACGGCGACTTCGTTGCCCATCGCCACCAGCGCTTTCGGCAGCGCTTCAACCACGTCAGCGAGACCGCCGGTTTTCGAAAACGGCAGGCCTTCGGAAGCTACGAATAGGATTCTCATAATTTCATGCGCAAGTCATGTACGCTATCGAAGCAGCGGGGATAATTCAAGTTTACCGCAGATGGGCGCTTGCAAAAAATCTTATACCGGACGGAAATAGCGTGAAACTCATTTTCTTGTGGGGACTGCCGGGCACTGGAAAACTTACCGTCGCCAGAGAACTTGGCGCGTTGACCGGTTGGAGCGTCTTTCACAACCACTTGACGGTCGACCTGTTGTTGGCCGTTTTTCCGTTCGGAAGCAAGGAGTTCGTCGACCTGCGGGAGCAGATCTGGCTTTCGGTAATCGAGGCGGCCGCGGCAAGCAACATCGCCGGTCTAATTTTCACGTTCAACCCGGAGAATTCGGTGCGGCAAAGCTTCATCGATGCGGTGCAATCCGCAATTGCAAAACGCAGTGGAGCCGTGGAATTTGTGGAAATATTTTGCGACGAGGCGATTCTGGAAACACGGCTCGACACTCCAAAGCGGCGCGAAATGAGGAAATTGCTCTCCGTGGAACTCTTTCGCAACCTTCGACGTGAAGGTGTATTCGACTCGCCGCGCATGCCCGCTCCGCAACTGCGCGTGGACACCACGCAGCAATCTCCGCGCGAATCCGCGGAACAGATCATCGCATCGCTGGAGCTTCCCACTGCCAGTGAGCGCGGCGCGTAGCTCTGCTACACTTTCCAACCGATGGCACGGCAAAAGCTGGGACAGCATTTCCTGCACGACGCGGGATGGCGCGAACAGATCGCGCGAACCATTCGCGTATCGCGGCACTCGCAAGATTATCCGGAAACTCCAGGCAAACCGTTCTGCTGGATTGAAATTGGCTCAGGTCACGGTGAAATGACCGAGTATTTAGCCGCCACTGGCGCGCCCGTCTACGCTGTGGAGCTTGATGCAGCCTTAGTGCCGGGGTTGCAGCGTCTCGCGAAATCTTTTCCAAACTTAACAGTTGTCCCCGGCGATGTGTTGCAGACCAACCTCGCTGAAATCGCCTCCGGCCGCCGCATCCGCCTCTACGGAAATCTGCCGTACTACATCACCTCGCCAATCCTCCGCCACTTCTTCGATTCCGCGGAGTTGATCGACCAGATCCACATCGTCATTCAATTGGAAGTGGCCTTGCGGGTTGCCGCCCAGCCAGGAACCCGCGACTACGGTTATCTTTCGGTTCTCACGCAATATTTCTCCAAGCCGGAAGTCGCGTTGAAAATTCCGCGGGCCGCGTTTCAGCCCCCGCCAGAAGTGGACTCGGCACTGGTTTCGCTAAAACTGCCGGGCATCCATTCGCGGCTGGCGCCGCGGACAGAAAATGGATTTCTGGAGTTTGTGAAACGATGCTTTGCGCAAAAGCGGAAAACGCTGGTCAATAATTTGCGCGCCGTTGCCAGTCCAACAAAGGTAAAAGCTGTGCTGGTCGAAATGGGCCTTTTAGAGGCCGCCCGCGCCGAAGAGCTTCCAGTTGCCCAGCTCCTCGCCCTCTTTCATAAGCTGCAGTAACCACAGTTCCGCCCATCTATTTCGTCTTTTTGGGATCTCATCGCGTTAAATCTTTCGTTACTTCGAATGCAGCGAAGCGAAATCAGGAATCTCGCTGGCTGTCCCTGGCACTACTGCTGTCGCCCCGTTCCATCTTTCCGCCGGGCCAACTCCACCAGCCGGTCCGGGTAGTCCGACATGATTCCATCGACTCCCGCTTCGGCTAGCAAACGCAAATGCGCGGGCTGATTCACTGTCCAGCACACCACTTGCAAATCGCGCTCGCGGGCCTCCTTCAGCAGCCGGGCGGTCACCAGGTCGCCACGCACCGCGACCTGCCGCGCACCGATTTCCAACGCTTTTTCCAGCGGCTTTTCAATTTGCCCGTCAAATAAAAGTCCGGTCATCAGCGTCGGCTCAATCTTGCGAACGCCCGCCAAAATCCCCGCATCGAACGAAATCACCACGGTGCGCGCAATCTCTCCCGAGTCCCGAAGCGCGCTGATCAACGCATGCTCGCCGCCCCACGAGCCCGACGGTTTCATCTCCAGATAAAAAACCACATCATGCTTTTTCGCGAACTGCAAAATCTCTTCAATGGTCGGAATCCGCTCGCCGGAAAATTCGCTGCCAAACCACGATCCCGCATCCAGCCGCCGCAGTTCCGCCAAAGTCATGTCATGAACCGCGCCCTGGCCGTTGGTGGTCCGGTTTACCGTAGCATCGTGTATCGCCACCAGCCGCGCGTCGCGAGATAGCTGCAAATCCGTTTCAATGAATGCCACCCCCATGGCCAGCGCCCGGCGAAATGCTGCGAACGTATTCTCCGGTGCATACCCCGAAGCGCCGCGATGTGCGATAGAAAGCAACTGATGGGTCTCCTCGGCGCAGCAGTTGCTCTAACTCTTGCAACCTTCGCTTCACTGCCCGGCCAATATCCTACCATCGCTCTCATAACCGATGTTTAGGCTCTCCCGACGGCATCGGTACCATGCTGTATTCCACGTACTCACATCATGTCCTATACTTGTCCCGCCCAGCTTGCCTCGGAAGGAGAACATTCATGCGAGCTATCTCTACGGTTGCCGGGTCCACGGTTCTTGCCATTTCCACTCTTCTTGCATCTTCCGCAATCTCAGCTAACAGCTTCGACCATTCACCTCAACGCGACGAAAAAAAGATGCGCGCCAATCTGACCCGCGAAATTCGTCATCAGTTGCTGCTGCTTCCCAACTATTCGGTGTTCGATAATCTGCAGTTCAAGATCGACGGCGACAAAGTGACGCTACTCGGCCAGGTGGCGCGTCCTTCGCTGAAAAGCGATGCTGAACACGCTGTAAAGAGTCTCGAAGGCGTGGCCAGAGTCGACAATCAAATCGAAGTCTTGCCGACCTCGCCGATGGATGATCAATTGCGCCGCGCTGTGTATCACGCGATTTACGGCGAAAACGCACTATGGCGCTACGGCATGTCAGCCCTTCCTTCCATTCACATCATCGTGAACAATGGCAATGTCACGTTGGAAGGCGTGGTCGATAACGACACCGATAAGAATCTGGCGAATTTACGGGCCAGTCAGGTGCCAAACGTATTTTCGGTCAAGAACAACTTGATCGTTGCCGCCGGCGAAAAGAAAAACTAGCCGCGATCATCGCTCGCCAACGGGGACGCGCACCTTCCCGTTCCGCGCGGAATCACCCAACGGTCCAGCCGTTTCCGCTTTCTGGATTTGTGCTGATTCACGTTATACTTTTTTGATGCGCCACCGCGGCACACATTTCGTTTTAGCAACGATACCTGCGCTAATCGCCTGCCTTGCTGCAACACTGCTTGCCCAGCAGCCCGATTTTGCCAAGGACCAGCTCGCCTGGCGCTCCTCCCACATCGCTGACTTGCAAAAACCGGATGGCTGGCTGTCGCTGGTTGGCCTGGAATGGATCGAACCAGGAGAAATCCCGGTCGGCTCGGCGCCGGAAAATAAAATCCATCTCCCGTCGACCGCCCCGGCCCACCTGGCAATCCTGAAACTGCAAAATGATGCGGTCACGCTGATGCCGCCCAAGGAAGGCTTCCCCGCCGGCCTAATGGTCGATGGCGCGCCCGCCACGCTGCAGGTCTTGCGTGCTGTGCCAGACAAAGACAAATTAAGTTCTCACGTAACGTTTGGCACCATCAATTTTTATGTAATTCGTCGCGCCGAGGATTTTGCGGTGCGCGTCAAGGATTCGCAGGCGCCTACCTTGCTTCAGTTTCATGGTTTGACCTGGTATCCGCCAGACGCAACCTACCGCGTGACCGCCAAATGGACTCCGTACCTTCCGGCAAAAAACATCACGCTGGCGCGACTGGTCGGAAAAAGCTATTCCCTTCCCGTCCCCGGCTTCGCGGAATTCAGCCTGCAAGGCAAAACCTTCCGCATCGAACCGGTACTCGAAGATCCCAAGGTCGCAAAACTGTTTTTCATTTTGCGAGACACGACCAGTAGTGACACAACTTACCCGGCGTGCCGATTCCTCTACACCGGCTTCCCCGATCATGGCATCGACCAACCTGGCGAGTTGCTTCTCGATTTCAATCACTTGGAAAACCCTCCCTGTGCGTACACCACTTATGCCACTTGCCCGCTGCCTCCGGCTGGTAATCGCCTGCCCATCGCGCTCCCGGTCGGCGAAATGCGGTACCACAAATAGTCATGTCTTCCGGCTCTCCAAACGCGTTGCATCGCGAAGGTGATGACACTGGCGCCCGCGAAAAACTGGTCGCACTGCGCGGCGCGTTGCTGCGCTTGCACAAATCCTTGCTCGATATGGAACGCCGCGACTACGAGCGCGAACACGGCGCGGTAAACACTGGTGAACTGTTTCGCCTGGTCGTCGATGATTCGCAATTCAGCTGGCTGCACAATATTTCTGAATTTGTGGTTCGCATTGACGAAGCGCTGACCGGCAAGGCTCCCCTTGGCCCGGCCGACGCCGAAACTGCATTAGATCTGGCGCGCAAAATGTTTACCCCCACCGAAACTGGCGACACTTTCCAGAAGCAGTACTTCGCGGCGATTCAGCGCGACCCGGCGGTGGTCATGGACCACGCCGAGCTTGCACGGCTTTTTTCACAAACATTGCCGAAAGAAAAAAAGGAATAATTCGGCGCTCGATATTCAGCTCAGGCGCCGGACAAAGTGAGCATGACGGAAAGCGCGGACACCCAGGCATCAGAAGTGATTCACAATGTGCCGGAGGAGCGTTTCGAACTCCGCGTCGGCGATCTGCTTTGCCTGCTCAACTACCGCCGCGTACCGGACAAGCTGCTGATTTACCACACCGAAGTGCCGCAGCAGCTCGAAGGCCGCGGCTTGGCCGCTCGGCTGACACGGGCCGCTCTGGCCTACGCACGTGCCGAAAATCTGCAAGTCGATCCTCGTTGCCCATACACCGCTGCCTTCTTTCGAAAACACCCCGAATTCCAGGACTTGCTCGCCAGCCGCTAGCGCCGCCTGTCCGCTCATCCGTTCCGAAGCAGTTCCATTCGTGTGTCATACTTTCTTGCGCAGCTGCCGTTTACGATTTTCCAGGTCATCAAAAACTTTCATGCCCCAGCCCGTCCATAGCAAGGCGTGGTCGTACGCCGCACTTCTCATGGCCATCTTGTGTATCGCATGGTCCGCAATTTTTGTTCGCTGGACTTCGGTCCCCGGCCCCGCTTCGGCTTTTTATCGCTGTCTGATTCCGGCTATCGTCCTGCTCCCGACCTGGCTGCTACCTAGCCGCCGGAAAAAACTCAGCGTCCGCACCTACGCGATTATTGCCATCGGCGGCTTTTTCTTTGCACTCGATCTGGCCTTTTACAACACCTCGATACTGCAGACCAGCGCCACCAACGCCACGCTGCTCGGCAACAACACCCCTCTGGTGGTCGGATTACTCACCTGGTTGCTCTTTCGCCGCAGGCCGCACTCCGGATTTTGGATTGGCCTGACGCTGGCCATCTCCGGCTCGCTGGTGATCATGGCCGCCGACCTGGCCAAGCACACAAAACTCGGCGCCGGAGACGCCATGGCCTTGGCCGCGGCCGCCTGTTTCGCCGTTTATCTGATGGCCACCGAGGAGATCCGCGCGCACACGTCAACACTGGAGTTCCTGCGCCTGGCAATCCTTTCCAGCACCATTTTTATGTTTCTGTTTACACTCATCCTTCGCATTCCATTCGGCATCCCGGACCGCCGTTCCTTTTTCGCGCTGCTCGGCCTGGGTCTGGTCTCCCAACTTGGTGGGTACCTTGCATTAACCTACGCGCTCGGCCATTTGCCTGCTACCGTTACCTCAGTGAGTCTGCTCTCACAAGGGCCGCTCACCGCGTTACTCGCGGCTCTGCTGTTGGGCGAACCACTCACCCGCTATCAGCTTGCCGGCGGCGCGCTAGTCTTGCTGGGCGTCGGCTTGGCGAACCATCTCGGAAAACCAGACCAAGAGGTCAACACGGCATTTGGCCAAGCCGGCGACGACGTTCCGGAAGGCACGGCCTGAAACGATTATTCGAGGCTCGCGTCTAACGAACTACTCTTTCAGCAACTTCAAGTCCATGAGCGACTCGCTGCAAACCGGCAAATTTTACGGCGCAACTAAACACCGACTTGAACTCGGCGGAGTCGTTCTGACCGAAATCATCCACGCCTCCGGCCGCAAACTTCCTTCCCACACCCATGAATCCGCATACTTCGGCTTGTTGCTCGCCGGCAGCTATTCCGAACGCTGCACTCAGCGCACCGCCGACTATGATCCCTTCACCATAGGCTTTCATCCGTCGGCCCTCACCCATTCCGACCAGGTTGGCATCTGCGGATCGCGCATGTTTTGCATCGAACTTCGCGACGACTATCTGGACCGCACCCGCAAGTTCCTGACCGCTCCCCGCTTCGTTCCGGATCTTTGCGCCTCGGAACTAACCTGGCTCGGCCTGCGGCTCTATCGCTCGTTCGCCCGCGATACCCTTGGCCCCCTCGAACTCCAGGAAATATGCGGAGACATGCTGGAGCGCGTCAGCGGTTCTCCGCTGGTCGATGAAAAAGCCTGTCCGCAATGGCTCGAACGAGCTTTGCAGTTATTGCACGGATCCTATCGCGACTCTTTGACGCTCGAGGAAATTGCCGCGCAGGTCGGCGTTCACCCGATTCATCTTTCCCGCGTTTTCCGAAAACACCACGGCTGCACCATGGCCGAATTCATCAATCGTAAACGCGTCCAGTTTGCCTGCCGCGTGCTGGCTTCTGAGTGGGCCGATCTCGCCACCGTGGCCACCGACGCCGGCTTTTCCGACCAGAGCCACTTCGGCCGTATCTTTAAATCTTGCACCGGTCAAACTCCCGGCCAGTTTCGCTCTACATTTCATACTCACCTTCCGCCGGTCTAGCTCTTCCCGTCCGCATGTTTGTTTTGTTCTATACCGTAGCCAAAAACTCAGGCAAGCTGCGTCCATCGGATTTCCGATTGGAGGCTGTCTTATGCCGAGATCCATCTATCTTGCCGCGTTCCTGGCCCTGGCCGCGATTTTCGCGATTGAAAAAAGCCCACACTTCGCGGCCGCAAGTGCACCGAGGCCGGCGCCCGGGAACCCGGAATTCACCGCCGACGGCAAGCTGGTTCGGCCCGAGGGCTATCGCAAATGGGTCTTTCTCTCATCCGGCTACGGTATGAGCTATTCCCAAAAAGCTTCCGACGATCAGGACCACTTGATGTTCACCAACGTTTTTGTGCCCCCCGCCGACTATGACTATTTCCTCGCCCACGGCACCTGGCCGGACAAAACCATGTTCGTGTTGGAAGAGTATGGCTCGCAGTCCAAAGGCTCCATTAACACCCACGGCCATTTTCAAACCGAACTAATGGGACTGGACGTTGAGGTGAAGGACGCATCGCGCTTCCCCGACAAGTGGGCCTATTTCGGCTTCGACGCCAAGCAATCCTCCAGCACGGCGATGTCACCGGGAAAAAATGAATGCTGGAAATGCCATGACCAGAACGCCGTAGTCGAGCACAGCTTCGTGCAGTTCTATCCAGCGTTGCTGCAAATCGCCAAAGAAAAGAAAACCATCAAGGAAGGCGTAACGCTTCCGTAGTCTAACTTCTTCATGTCGTTGACTCGCAGCGCCGAATCGCTCGTAGGGGCGCAGCACTGCTGCGCCCTGGCTTGCCCGGACGCTCGATTCAGGATGTTTTTTCTTCCCCAGCAGGGTGCACGAGGGACTCACAGAGGAGTCTCAGCGTAATGAATCTCTCCAAACTGAACCGCAAATCAGCTAGGCAAGAAAAATAGCATCAGCCTTCCGCCACGGGCGCAGCGTCCGCTGCCAACGCCAAAACTTCCACATTATTGCCGTTCGGGTCCTTCACGTACACCGAAGACGTCCCGTCCCGGTGTACCGTCGCCGCGCCAAACGCCGCCGGGTCTCCGACAATCGCAATGTGCGGAGGGTGCTGCTCCGCCAGCACAAACGCCAACCGCACGTTTTCAAACGCCAGCATCGCCCAAGTGGCGTCCTGATATTCCACTTCGCAACGGAACCGCTGCGCATACCATGCAACCGCCTCTTTCACGTCCTTCACGCGGATCGCCGCGTGGTGCAGGGTATCTAACTGTTTTTCGCTGCTCATGAATGTTGAACCTCCCGCCGATTACTTCGCCAATTTCCGCGAGCCTCGCCGTCGACTCCAGTTCATTTTACTCTTTCCCGCCCCTTTTCATCTCCGCTAAGAATCTGAGAAGATTCCGCAGCACATTTTAACCAATCTCAACCGCGGAGTTCGCCTTGTCGCAAATCTTTGAAAACCAGGTGGCCATCGTCACCGGAGCTGGAAGCCCCGGCGGAATCGGTTTTGCCTCCGCGCGCCGGTTCCTGGAGCACGGAGCAAGAGTCGCCATCACTTCAACTACCGATCGCATCGTCAAACGCGCGAACGAGCTGGACCCTTCTGGCACAAAGGTTTTTTCCTTCGTCGCCGATCTCACCTTCGAAGCGCAGGCCAAAGCCTTGGTGGATTCCGTCGTGGCTTGGTACGGCCGCATCGACATCCTCGTCAATAACGCCGGAATGATTCAAGTTGGCCAGCCCATGAATTCGGGTCTGCTGGAAAATCTCAGCTACTCTTCCTGGCAGCGCCAGCTCGCAATCACCCTCAATTCCGCTTTTCTGATGGCGCGATCGGTCCTGCCAACCATGAAAAAGCAAAACTACGGACGCATCGTCAACGTCTCTTCCGTCACCGGACCGCTGGTCAGTTCACCCGAGGCTTCCGCCTACGGCGCCGCCAAAGCCGGAATGGACGGCATGATGCGCGCCGGCGCCCTCGAATGCGCCGCGCACGGCATTACTTTCAACGCTGTCGCTCCCGGATGGATCGCTACCGCATCCTCAACCGAGTCCGAGCACGTCGCCGCGCGCGCCACTCCCATCCGCCGCGCCGGCACTCCTCTTGAAGTAGCCGCGGCCATCTGTTTTCTCGCATCTCCCGACGCCTCTTACATTACAGGCCAATCCTTGGTAGTCGATGGCGGCAACCTCTTGCAGGAAGACAAATCATTCGGATCAAGCAAATAGTGCCGCTCCGACTGTAGGGGCGCAGCACTGCTGCGCCCCAGCTTGCCCGGGCGTAAATTTATGTCAGCGTTGGCTTTGCTTCGTGTTCTGTACGAATGGGCTTCAACTTCGGCAGGTGGCAGCGGTATCTTCGCCGCAAGTTCCGTAATTACAAGTAAAATCAAGTCTCACCAATTCGCTCGCGCCCCCCTCGTCTCCAGGAGGTCCGATGAACCGGACGATGCTCGTCGCACTGTCATTTCTGTTGCTCTTCTTCGCGCCTAATTTGTCCATCGCACAAGAACCCTCGGCAGCCGCCACTCCCGCCGCCATCGCGCAAGCCAAACCAACCCGCGCAAAGATCGGCATCGCCCTCGAAGGCGGCGGTGCTCTCGGCCTGGCCCACATCGGTGTCTTGCAATGGTTTGAAGACCATCACATTCCCGTCGATTACGTCGCGGGAACCAGCATGGGCGGCCTGGTCGGCGGTCTGTACGCCACCGGGAAAACTCCCAAGGAACTACAAGAAATTGTCGAGCATCAGGACTGGGATTTAATCATCGGCGGAAAAGTGCCGTACCAAGATCTTTCCTATCGCCGCAAGGAAGATGCTCGCGACTATCCCACCTTCATCCAGTTCGGACTCAAGAGAGGAATCTCACTCCCCGCCGGACTCAATGCCGGTCATCAAATCAATCTGCTTATCGATCGCGAAACTCTTCCGTACGCGAACCTGAAATCTTTCGACGATTTGCCGATTCCCTATCGCTGCGTCGCCACCGATCTCGTCAGCGGCCATGAAGTTGTCTTCAGCGACGGCAGCTTGCCGCAAGCCATGCGCGCCACCATGTCCATTCCCGGCTTGTTCATACCAGTTCGCCGCGGCGATCAGGTCTTGGTTGACGGCGGCCTCGTCGGCAATCTTCCCACCGACGTGGTGCGCAAGATGGGCGCGGACATCGTCATCGCCATCCATCTTGAACTTGCCCCTCCCAAGCCCGAAGAGCTCCAGTCCCTTTTCAGCGTGCTCGGGCAATCTGTCGAACTCATCGTCCGGCAAAACGAAATCCGTGGACTGTCCGCCGCCGACCTGGTGGTCACCGTGGATCTCCACGAATACACCTCCATCGACTACAAAAAATCGAAAATCATAATTGATGAAGGCCACAAAGCAGCCGAATCAAAATCGCGTGTTCTCGAACCTTTCTCGCTGAACGATGCCGATTGGAAAAACTACCTCGAAGCGCGCTCCTCACGCCGTCGCGGCGCGAGTCTCACTCCGCAATTCGTCCGTGTAGCCGGAACCAATCGCGACGCCGCTCATCACCTCGAAGACTTTCTCCACCGGCTCGTCGGCAAACCTCTCGATACCAAGGAATTAGACGGCCTGCTTACTCGCCTCACTGGTATCGGGAAATACGATTCCATCGGCTATCAGCAAATCCAAGACGGAAATCAATCCGGCTTGCTGGTCACCGTCCACGAAAAAAGTTACGCGCCACCGCTTCTACAATATGCCTCCGAAGTTGACGGCTCCGAACCCTCCGACGTCAGCTCAACCCTGGCCGCGCGCCTCACCGTCACCGACGTTGCCGGTTACCGCTCCGAATGGCGCAGCGACATCCTCTTCGGCGGCACCTACGGAATTTCCACCGAGCTTTACAAACCCTTCGCCGCGGAGAGCAAATGGTTCATCGCTCCACACGCTTCCGCCAGCTACTCGCAATTCAAGGTCTACCAGCGAGCCGACCCGCTGGTGATTTACGGCCGCACTCAAGCCTCCGTCGGCGCCGACCTCGGCTACGGCTTCAACCGCTTCGCCGAAATTCGTTTCGGCTACGAAGTTGGCAACCTGGACGCTCGCCTCCGCCTCGGCACGCCGCCTTTCCCGAACATCGCCGGCCGCACAGGCAGCGCCAAACTACACTTCCTCGTCGACCACAGCGATGACCCCGTCATCCCCCGCCGCGGCTACACCGCGGAAACCACTTTTCGCTGGTATGACACCAGCCCCGGCGCGCCGCAGGGTTTTCCCACCATGGACGGCCAGTTACAATATTTCCAGCCAATCACCAAACCCGCTTCAATCTTTGTCACCCTGCAAGGCGGCACCACTTTCAGCTCCCACGATGTCGGCCCGGTCCCGCAATTCTTTCTCGGCGGCCCACTCCGCCTCGGCGCTTACGGCACTAACGAACTCTACGGCAATCAGTATTACCTCGTCCGGCTTGGCTATTTGCATGACCTTTTCACCCTGCCGCCATTCCTGGGCAAAAAAATCTACGCAATTGGCTCCTACGAATTCGCAAAAATGTATGGTTTTCCGAACGAAAGCGGCTTCCCAAACGACTTCAACGGCGGCGTCCTCGCCGAAACCGCTCTCGGCCCGCTGGTCATCGGCGGAAGCTGGGGCGACTCCGGCCACCGCAAATGGTATTTCCAGCTCGGCCGCGTGTTTTGACGCGTCACTCGATTAACGCGCGGAGAGTGCGGGACATTAATTGCTTCCCCACATGCCCGGTCGCCATTCACTGCAAATATTCCCCTCCAAACCCTCGTTTTTCTCCATTCAATGATTTTTCATTTGCGTTCGCGCGCGAATCGTGCCAATCTGCCAACTCTTCAATCTACAGTTGGCTCAAAAGGCGGCTGTTGATATTTCGGAAGGACCACAACCATGCGGCGTTCGATAAAACTCGACCGTACTGAAGCGTTGCCGATGAATACGATTCACGGTAGCGGGTTGGTCTTCTCCGCCTGCGCTCGCTGATCGCTTTTCTCCGACAATTTGCGTTTTTTTCTTGCGGGCAGAACTCTCGCCCGCTTCAGCCGATCAACACAAACCGTTGAACGATCCCGTCTGAAGTCCACTTGGACTTAACGACGCTAAGCCGCTAATCAATTTGTCCGTCAAGTTTCTCGTGACGGATACGGCCAATTGGCCAGAAAGGAGAACCATGTCTTTGATTCGCTGGAAATCTTTCACCGCCACCGGCGCCGATTCGCTCTGCGCCACTTGCGTCTGGGGAACCACCCGCAAAGGCTATCGCAGCGGCGATGTCGAAATTTTTTGCCGCTTCATCAGCCCCAACACCGTGGTTCCCTTTCCGGTGCGCACCTGCACCGACTACACCGACCGTCGTGCGCCCAGCGCCCCGGCCGACACCAACTCCGCCAACCGCCGTTTCGGCTTCGTCACCACCCTCTCTCTGCATGAGTCGGACGAAAAGTCCACTCCCGCTGAGAACGCCGAAAAGCAGGGTAAATAAGCCACAGCCCGCCTCTTCCTGCGAAGGGGCGGGACTGTTCTGATCTCAGAAATCGGTCTAATCGGGTTTGGATCGAACCGGTGGTACTGAAGACTGA
>Ga0137418_10001456_pt1 | contig 21804 bp, 17 predicted proteins | sample CZODoug3_1_2_16f_FD_122242 | JGI IMG/M metagenome (GOLD analysis project Ga0137418, IMG submission 122242) | Vadose zone soil fungal communities from Angelo Coast Range Reserve, California, USA - CZODoug3_1_2_16fungal (Hybrid Assembly) | ecosystem: Environmental > Terrestrial > Soil > Vadose...
ACGTTGTTCGCGGGGCTATCGAAGCGTGTCGACTTGAGGCTCGTGAGCCGGCTGGAGTTCGGCTCGGGGGCGGTGGCAATGCGGTATGAGCCGAGAAGGTAGCCATTGGGCTTGTTAAGCCCCAGTCGGCCGCATCATGGAGCAACTCGGCACCGAACAGATGCTGAGCGTTTCCTAAAAGAATTTCGGGAACGGCTGGCGAAGTTCGGCTTGGAATTACATCCGGAAAAGACACGACTGATCGAGTCTTGTCCGGATGTGAGCCTCTCATGTATGTGTAAATATTTCTCTTGAGATACATGGAAAAAAACGCAACGAGCAAGGCTGTGACCATCAGCCACAATCGAATTTCCCAACCAGCACGAAAGGAGCCCAATGATAAGGGTGAGGGTAGCGTTGACGCAAGGCTCGCATGGCTTGCTGCAAGGCCGCAGCCTTATTGGTGGTCTTGAACAGTTCTTCATAAAAGCTCTTCATGAATATAGACGTACTCTCGTCGTTCACATCCCACAGCGTAGCCAGGACTGCTTGTGTGCCGGCATAAAGAAGTCCACGAACCAATCCCAGAAGTTCATCGCCGCCGACGACCACATTCAGGCCGGTGCCGCATCCACTCAGCGTGATCAGTTCCGAACACAACCGGAGCTGGTAGAGGTCGAACAGGTTCAGGTCCGACTGGCCCAGACGGATTGACGAAAACATGGGGTTGTCCTGCCGGAAGAGCCCGTGTGTTGCGATATGAACAAAGCGGCAAGAGGGCGCATATTGCCAGAGCAAATCCTGAGTCGCGCCATCTCCGAGAAACAGCCTGGCATTCGGCAGGACAGCGGCCACTGCGCGTGCCTCATCGAGAATGTGCGGAGCGAGCCGGTCGGGAATGCCTAGCACGAGCGACTCATGAAGTGGTGCAACCTGTCGTTTTGAGCACAGGCAGTAAACACTGGCACTAGGTGCATAGGACAGGGCGAACTCGTCAGATAGGTACTGCCTACCATCCCATAGGGCATGAAACGGTAGGTAATGCAAAAACCCGTGCGGCACGACTACCAGGTGTTGCGCCTGCAAATGCCGGCGAAGGGGCGAGATCAGGCAAGCATGCAGGTCGCGCAGGTGCGATTGCGCTGCCAAGTAAAGGGCTGCGCCAAACCGGCTCATATATTCCGCTTTCAAGCCGAACTTGGAGAGCTGGAACTGCAACAGCCGGAAGACATCGCGCACGTGTCCGGCGGAGGCGAGAGGAACGACCTGCAAGTGGTCTGCACCGAGAATGCAGGCGTAGATCGTACCTCTCGCTTGGTAGTACTCCAGCAGCTGCGCTCCGGCTGGCAGTGAGGCGCGAACCTCTTCCAGGGATACCGCACCAGCGTTCAGGAGAGAGGCGAAGTCATGATCGGCGAACCCAAGATGGGAAAACGCACCGGCGAACTCGTGCTCGTACTGACGAGACCTCCGCCGCAGCTTCCGCACGCGCGCGCTGGCGTCTTCCTTGCCACTAAACTCTTCACGCTGAGCCTGACGGTAAACCAAGGTCAATCGCTGCCGGAGTTCGTTAATCCGCGTGACTAGCTCGCGGTCTTGGCTCTCTTTGGGTTTCAGTGCGTAAAGGCTAAAGCCGATCAAGTCTGCCAGGCCCCGCGACTTGGCGCGCTCGATCAAGTCGAAGGCCACCCTATGCCCGTTTTCCCCCTTGTCCCGAGCGAGGGCGAGACAGACTAGGTGTTCGTAGACCGACAGCTTATCCTTAAGGAAGGCGATCTTGAACTCCTCACCAAACAGATGGCTGCGCAGTCCTTCCAAGGTCTGATGGGCGCGAAGAAACGTATGGTATGCAGCATCCGGCCGACCCATTGCTTCCTCGACTTGTCCCAAAAGGGCGTAGACCTGGAATTCCACCGCAGGCGACTCGGCTCCCTTCAGCCACTTGAGAGCCGCCCGGCAATGTTGGTATGCGCTCTGGGTCTTACCACTGTGCAAGTCCAGCCGCGCCAGCACAACTTCACAGAGCGCCGCCTTGCTCACGGCGGGCGAAGAGCGGAAATACTTGAGGGCCGATTCGCAGAGAGCACGGGCCCTCCGGTCCGCATGCAACTGCATCAGTACGAGGGCCTTGTAGATGTCGACCAGGGGGGGCCAGAACTGGTTTGCCTCGCGGACGAACAGCTTGCGCGCCTGGTCAAAAGCCATCAACGCCTGCGCGGCCTTGCCCTGCTGGCCGGCAGCAACCCCTCGGAAGGTGAGTGCCTTGGCCGCCTCGTAACCCATACCCAGCTTCTGGAAACCGGCGTGCGCCCGGTGCGCCAACTTGTCGCCCTCTTCACTCAAGTTGAGTTCCAGGTAGAGCTCGGACTCGTCAAGGTCACACAGTGCCGCGTGATAGCGGTCATTCACTCCGCAACACAAGATCCGCGTCGCATCGTAGAGCTCGATGGCCCGCATGTACTCGCCGCGAAGGTAGTGCAGATAGGCGACGTTGTAATCGACCTCCGCGCTCAGCAGCGGCATCTGGTGCTGCTCGCAGTATTCACGTGCCTCCTGATAGGTGCGCAGCGCCTGTTCAAAGCAGTTCAGGCTGATGTAACACACCGCTATGTTGCGCAGGACGATGGCGATGTCCTCCACTTCCCCATGTTCCACAAAATACTCGTATGAGCGCCGGTAGAGTTCGATTGCCTCGGAGAACCGGTCCTGACGGTACGGGACATTTCCGACGTTGGTGTCGAGCTGCGCCTGGCGCGCCTGATCCGCCAAGGCATACGCTTTGCGATAGCGGCCCAAGTAAATGAGGGGCTGCAGTTGGTTGACCATGGCCCGCGCAGCATCCTGTTCCCGGGCCAGCCGCAGCAGGATTTTGACTGCGGCCTGATGCCGCTCCAGTGCCGCCTTGTAATTCCCCGCCAGATACTCGATGTGGCCTGCCGCCCGCACGCTTTGCGCACGCGCATAGTCGTCGTTCAGGTCCTCCGCCAGCCAAGCGGCGGCTTGGGCCACGCGGGCGGCACGTTGCAGATCCACCCGTACCAGCCGCACCACTTCTTGGTAAAGGCTCTCGACGACCTTTTGTGAGCGAAGCCGAGAGTGCTGGCGCAGTAAACGACGGCGCACCCGCTTGTCCGCCAGCCCAGACAGCTGACTTATCCAATCTTCCTCCACGCCTGCTTTCCGTGTGGACATGACTAGAAACCCATCTCGACAAGGATTTTCTGCAGCCGTTTCAGGCAGTGTCTGCGAATGAAACCGATCGAGCCGGTGGCGAGGCCCAAGCGCTGAGCTACTTCCTGATACGGCACGGGCGGGTCTTCATAGAAAAGAAGGCGCATCATCTCCGCACAGCGTACGGGCAGTTTCTTCAGGGCTTCACGTGCGATTTGTTCCTGCTGGACTTGCTCCAGCATTTCTGGCGGGAGCACCTCCGTGGCGGGAATTTGCGCCTCCGCAAGGCCGGACTCCATACCGTCCAATTCCATGTCGCCCCAGCGCTTCCGCCGCTTCCAATGGTAGGCCTTGTGAGTAGCCACGGAGATCAGCCACGACCGGATCGACTCCGCCTTTCGCAGATTGGCAAGTTCGGAGAAAAGTTCCAGGCACACCGCCTGGAAGATGTCAGCGACATCATCCGGACTGGCGCCGTACCTCCTCGGAATCGAGTAGATCATACCCTTGTACTTGTGGATCAGGCCGGCCCATGCCTGCTCATTGCCTGCCAGGCACGCGCGGACCAGCCGCGTGTCGCTCCAGACAGAGCAAGCAGACATGTCCTGGTCATCCGTGCCGAGGGCTTCGGACGGAGTCGCTTCTCCCTCTTCCCGGCGATTCACGTTGGCAACCTATGTTCTCACGCGACGGATCGTGGTTCTACTCCGCACCCGCAAGATCCAGTGTTTGTTCGTTTGCGGAGGCAGGGGAAACCTGTCGCGGTCCTGCGGGCGGCCGGACGACGGCGAAGGTATATACCTCGGTCACAACAGCCAGCAAGAACCGCGTGCCCATCAGGGCAGTGATGCCCCAGGTGCTCCAAAGAAAACCGGCGAGAATCGGCGCAAGCACACCTCCTGCGTCCTCACCCATGCCCATCCAGCTGACGGTACGTGCGCGGGTGCTTTTGTCGAGATTGGCGACCTGGGCCATCAACGCACCCCAAGCTGGACGGAAAGCGGCTGTTCCCATGTCATCGACTGTCTTTGCCAAGCCGATTCCTAGGAAACCGGGAGCCACCAGATACACAATCGACGATAGCATATTGGCGACACTGCGGATGAGAAGCACCAACTTGCGGCTGACGTTGTCCGATAACCAGCCGAACACCGGGGCAGCGAATATAATCACCAGCGTAGATATCATGTAGATGAATCCCGCCTGCCCCTTGCTGAGGCCGGCGTATTCAGTGGCGATCACCGGGAAAAGACTGCTGAGCATCTCTGCAGAGCTGGCGATCAAGAAACCCAGGCCTACAAAGGGGAATATGGCGATCCGCCGGCGAGGTGACGGTCCGTCACTCGGAAGTTTTGTTGGCTGGACACGCCCACGAGCGGCTTGCGCGGCGGAGGGGGTCGGTTTTTCCCGGTGCTCCTTCACGAACAAGACAACCACCAGCAGGGGCAGAACGGAAAGCGCGAAGGCGATGAAGAAAACTACTGGGTAATTGGCGGCCGTGATGGTCAGTAGGATACCTGCCAGAGCCTTGCTCACCGAATTGGCCACAGCGCGCGCCGTCTGATACCAGGCAAACGCCGACGCAACTGCGTTTTCGTCCCCATGTTCCGCGATCAGCGAGTTGGCGGCTGGATCGCGCAGCGACATGGAGAGGCCATGCACAGTTCGGATGGCATAGAGTTCCCACGGAGCCGTGGCGAAGCCCAACAACAGGGAGACCACGCTGCGCAAACTAATCGCGGCCACAAACGTGCGCTTCAGGCCAAAACGGTCGGCCATCCATCCGATGGCAGGCTTCAATACGACCGCCACCGCACTGTTCAGGCCAGCCAGGATACCGACTTGGCTAAGGCTTAATCCCAGATGGCGGGCGTACAAGGGCAGAGTAAACCCGATCAGCCCGAAGCTGAGACGCGAAAAAAGACCTTCGCCGACGATGGCCAGCAGAGGCAGATTGATGCGTTTCTTCACTTGGAGGCGCCTACAGTCCAGTTTTGCTTGGCCGATTTTGAGCACACGTCTTTTTTGATTCCCGTTTTACACCGATGCCAAGCTGACAGAGAATTTCGCAAAACGTCGAGCACAAGCTGGCTGGGTGCGTTGGAAGTAGCGGCGACCTTATCCCGCATGATGGCGGAGTTCGGGTTCGGGTTGAGAAGGTTAGCACCCATGGCCTGCAATGCACCTGCTAGGCTCAAGGCCAGTTCTGTGCTTGACTTGAGCACATAGAGATCATGTTCCACCTTGAGCGGGGCAAGATCCGTAACCCGTTCTTCCCGGTAGATCCGTTCCACGGTTGCGCCCCATTTGACTAGCAAACGGACCACTACCGACATAATCACGCTCTTGCGCGTGGGAGCATGCCGGAGCATCAACATATCAATCTTCGCGACACCATCATCCGGCTGACCCGGTTCAGCACCTGGGCCAACAATTTTTCGCTGGCTTTGGGAACTGCCCAGGAATTAGGAAAGCATTGACTTCAATTATAGCCGGACCTTCGGAAGTCTGGATGCAGCCAACTCCGAAGGGTTCGAATCCGGCAGAGTCTGCCGCAGCGCTGCGCTAGGTTGCGCAGCGCAGGGGTTACGGCAACGGGCTCGGCCGTTGGCACCACAGTAGGCGAAACATTCCACCTTAGAACCCTAGCCTCGTCGAGACCTGAAGCTGACGTCCAGGGTACGCCGAGTTGGCGCGGCCGAAGAACGTCGAGGTCTCAACACCCACATAGTTAGTCGCATTTACGTGGTTAAGGACATTGAAGGCATCGAAGCGGAACTCCGCGTAAGGTGACTTCTTGTCGCGGCCGAACACGAAGCGGCGTGAGAGACGCAAATCCATCTCAGCGAACCCCGGTCCCCTGCCCGTGTTGCGGCTCACGCCGAAGGGCCGGTCGTTGTAAACAGTGTCGTGATCGTTGTCGAGACCCGTGGTGATGTTATAAGGAATCCCGGAACTGACTTGTGCAATAGTGCCGAGCTTCAGGCTCCCCGGCAGGTAGACAATCGCTGCGACATTCAGACGATGACGGCGGTCGAAATCGGAGCGGCCGTACTCGCCGGTTAGATTGTAATTGTCAGCGGGATGCCAGGACATGCCAGAGGTGTTGTCGTAGCTGCGCGAAAACGTGTATTGCGACAGCAGCTCGAGTCGTTTACGGACCGCCGTCCGAAAGCTGATGGAAAGGCTTTGGGTGTGCGAGTCACTGGCAGCTTCGAACTGATCGACATTCGTGAAATTGGGATTGGGCCGCAGTCCAGTCGATGTCAGAGGAGCGTTGATGTCGCGCGTCCGATACAGGTGCGTCCCGCGTAACAGGGTGTATTCCGCAGAAACGAAGCTGGTGGTTGCAAGTTTGTGTTCCACTGCAAGACTGGCCTGGACCGCGCAAGGAACGCGACTGCGCGGTGCGATCTGCACGACACTGGGCCGCAGGACACCCGGCAAGGGCTGCGGGAAGGTTGGATCCTCTACCAGAATCTGGCGGATATGCGTGGCTGCGTCGTAGAACAAAGTCTCCTCCTGCATCCTCCAAGGCATACGATCGTAGAAGATCCCCGCACCAGCGCGAAACACGGTGTTGCCACTACGCGGGGCATAGGAAAGCCCAATGCGCGGCGCGAGGTTTTTGTTGTAATAGAGGTTGGACTGCATCTCATGGCGGAGCCCTACCATTAGGTCCAGGTTGGGCGCCAGCCGGACTTCATCCTGCGCGAAATAGAAATAGTCGGTCATATGGAAAACAAGGTTCGGGTTGCCCACGTTGATCGCAAACCACCCCGGCCTGGAAAGAGTGTACGTCCCGCCAAAGTTCGAGGCGTCGAAAACATCGAAATCCCGTCGCCTCACACCTGCCCCCAGGCGCCAACTGTGCCTGCCCTTGATCACGCTGGCAACGTCCTGGAATTCCACAACGCGCTCTCGCTCGCGGTCCGCCACCTGTGCGCCGCCGGCGTGATATGCGCCGGGCACAACAATGGCTGCAGCATTACTTATGCCAAACGCGTCAGTGACCTTGTTTCGGAACACGAAACGAAACTCGTTGCGAAAATTGGGCGTCGGAGTTGCAATTTCGAAGACGCGGGCGTCGTTGATGTGGGTGTGGGCATTGAAGGCCCGTTCCGGCAGATCGAATCCGCCTACCCCCTGGTTCTCCATCGAGTTGCGATTGAAGTTAAAACGAAGACTGAGCGTCTGCACCGGAGTGAAGCGGAAATCGAGACGTCCCATGCCGCGGGTGGTTCGCTGCGGCACCGAGACGTTCTGGATCAACTGTCCGCCCGGAGGTGTTGCGTTAACAATAGCGCTCTCGTTGTCATGCAGGTGGTCGCCGCCCAAATAAAAGGTGCCGCGGTCATGAGGGAGGGGGCCATCCATTTCCAACTCGTATAGTTGCCGCTGCATGGCCGGCCTGACCTTGGCAAATGCGTTCTTTGCATCCAGACTCGAGTTCCGCAACGTAACGATCGCGTGGTGGTGAATGCGGTGCGTCGATCCGGGCCGGCTGGTGACTTCGATTCTTCCCTTACCAGGCCGCCCGAATTCGGCCGAATAAGGATTCCTGTTGACTGCCACGCTCTTGACGCTGCTCGATGGGACATCAAGCTCATTGGTTTCCACTCCATCGACCAAGATCTGCGTACCTTCTACTCCGTTGGCTGAGGGATCCACAAACAACGCCACAGTGGCTAGTGGGTCACCGTCCCTTACCGGCAGGCTCTTCAGCAGATCATTTTCGGCCTGGATTCCACTCATGTTTCCATCGGCCGCCACGGGATCCACCATAGCCGCGGTCACGGTTATTTCCTGGACAACAGCGGCGATCTTCATACGGATCCGTTGTCCCGGAACAGGGGCGGAACCGATTCGTATCGGGATCACCGTGTTTTCGAAGCCGGGGGCCTTTGCGGTCAGGACGTAGCTGCCGCTCGCAAGGCCTGCAAAACTGAATTGACCCAACTGGTCGGAAATGGTCTTGCTCTCTCCACGGTTTGGATCAGCCAGGACGATCTGGGCTTCGGCAATCGGAGTGCCGCCAGGACCTTCGACAACTCCTCGGAGAGTTACAGGCGGCGACGTAGCATTAGTTGCGATAGTACTAGTCAGCAGGACCAGCAGAATTTTCAAGCTGATTTTCCTTCGCATAACACAGCATCCTTCTGCTCTTCGCGCGTCATCCGCGTACAAACCTTGAGCTCGCGGACGGTACATCTCAGCTACCTTTTGTAGGGTGCGCATGCCGCCGGAAAAATAGATCGCGATACGCATATTTTTCTTCCCCGCTACGAACCCTATACAGTCCAGGGAATCGAAGCAGCACGCCTCTCAGTCGATGAAAAAGAAAACCAAGCTACGGGCAAGAACTGGGGCTGTTCAGTGCAGGTCGCCTCGTCGGCCGCCAAATGTCGCCGTGCTGGCAGGAAGACGCTGTCTGGCTCAGGCACAACTCGGCAGCATGACTGCAGCTCTGAGCAGTAAGGGCTGCACCACGGTAGTGCTGGAGCCTGAGTCCGCTTGCTACGAGCGTAGCGATGACACCTGCCTCATGCCTCGGACGCGCGTCGGATCGCCACAGGAACTGGCAGACCGCATCCCAATCCAGGACTTTCCTCTCATTCTCAAGGCAGTGTTCAGAGACAAGGGCAACGGCCTGCGCGTCTTGCAGATTCCTGAGCAACTAGAGCGAATGATGTGGCCGGAAAACATGGAACTGGCCCAGAAATTTCTAGGAGACGATGGCTACGACCGGAAGCTGTACTGCATTGGAGAGGAAGTCTGCTTGGCGCAGAAACCTCGCCGGTGCAGCCGCTCGAGCCAGGAACTCTAGCGCCTCGTGCCTTTAGGGAAATTTCTGCCGCGCAGGCATCTAGGTCGTGCATTCGGAAAGGGGAGAACATAAATGGTAGACCATGCATCGATTGCGCGTAACAGATGTGTCGAAATATACGATCAGCACACAGCCACCCGCTCCCCGAATACACGCCAGGGCATCGCACAGCCGTCCCTGCAAGCAGTGATATTGGCTGCCGGCCGTGGCAGCCGTATCGATGGTGCCATTGATAGTCAGCCAAAGTGTCTGGCTGTAGTAGGTGGACGTACCTTGGTGGACCATCAACTCTCCCTTTTGGAAGAAGTGGGCATTACGCGGATTTGTGTCGTGGTTGGCTATCGCGGCACTGAAGTAAGCAAAGTGGTTGGAACCCGGGCCGAATGTATACACAACAGCCTATGGAAAGGAACCGATAGCCTCTATTCGCTTTGGCTTAGCCGTAAGTGGGTCGTCGGCTCGTTCGTGGTGATGAACTGCGATGTGCTATTACATCCGGAGGTCTTACGCCGCATTTTGGCTAAGCACGGAAGCGCATTCGCCTATGATTCTTCCTCCGGAACTGAACAGGAACACATGAAGGTCGAACTCAAGAATGGCTACTTGCATTCAATGAGTAAAGCGTTGCCTCCGGAACGTAGCCATGGCGAAAATGTGGGCGCGCTCTATTTTAACAATCGGACGGCACAGCTGTTGTTTCGCGAGGCGGAGCTACTTATAAGATCGGGTAACCAACAGAAGTGGATGGCCGCAGCTGTTCAGCAAGTTGCCCGTCGTGCCCGATTACGCGGAATTGACGTTTCAGATCTTCCATGGATTGAGATTGATTTCCCTTCGGATCTTAGGAAGGCACAAGACATTACTTGGCCTACGATTTCTGTATCTCGAGCCACGCAGGCGCCATAGCTAAACAACGGTTCACGTTCTTTGGCGGAGGGAAACCAAAGAAAGACCTTATGTATACCGATGATACGATATGCAAGACGGCTCTCGCAGCGCGAACACAGGGTTCGCTGGCGGCTTGGCTGGCCAGTGCCTGGTCCCGACCGGTCTTCCGTGCTGAGGTCATTCTTACCTACTACAAACCCTTCACCTGTGCTCGCCTCGTGGCTGAAGTCCGGCTGGAACCCCGTCAGTGGACCACTCCAGAAAGCAAGCTGATTGTGTACATCCATGTGTATCCCACACGGGACGATGCAAGGAAAGAATATGCCTTGTTCGCGAGCGCACGCTCGCTCACCTCAGAAGGGCTCACAAAGGTTACTTTTCTAGAGGACATTCAATCGGTTGTCTGGATACTGCCAGATGGTCCAGCCTTTGATTCGATTGACTTTTGTTTCCGCTATGAAGAATTCAGCCACTTTATAAGCGAACAGGTGCCCCTCGGCCACAATGTAGTTGCAGAACTGCCAAGGCTAATCCGCTATGTGCCGAGAAAGCGCGCCATCTTTCGCTACGAGGCCAACGTCGGTTCTCACAAGTCAACATTTTATATCAAGTCTTACCCACCCGACCACGATATTCAAGCTGCGCGCAACCTTGAGATTCTGACAGAGTTAGCAAACCAAAGACGGTTAGCATTTCAGCCGCCACTGTTTGTTCATCATAGCCGACGCTGGCATGCCGTGGTTATGGATGAAGTGCCGGGTATGCCGCTTAGCGATCTGATTGACACCGCATCGCCATTCCTCTTCGCAAACGTCGGTAGTTCCCTCGCTAGCTTACATATGAGCAATATTGGTGCGACTGGAACCTGGCCACCAGAGCGGCTGCTTAATGCACTAGCAGAAGCGATATCAGACACACAACGTGCCCTGCCGGTTCTGACGGATTCATTGAACACTTTTCGTCAGCAAATCTTGGAGCGTCGGCGAACGTTACTCTTCGATGAAAAGACACCTATTCACGGTAATCTCTTTGGCGATCAGATCCTCATCGATTCAGACCAAGTCGGTATCGTCGACTGGGATGATCTTGGTCTTGGTGACCCCCTTTTCGATCTGGGGCGCTTGATCGCACACTTTATCTACGTATCCCGGCACCAGAAAAACGCCCCGACGCGGATTATTCAGAACGTCAATACTATGCTCGAAGCCTATAGAACACAGACCCGGCAGGCTATCGTCTGGGATCGTCTACGATGGCACATCGCTGTGGCTTTAGTCATGCGGGCAAAAATCTCGTCGCTACGTAAGCTCTCGATCACCTTGGTCAGCGATGTCATTACATCGCTCGCAGAAGCGCAAAGAGTCTTGCATGGTACCAGCGCATGGATCCCGCAATGACAACGACGCAAATCATCAAACCCAAAAGAATTGCTTATTACCTAAGGTACTGCCAAAACGTGCACTATTTTGCATCGATAAAACCGTTTCTCGATTATTTTATCTCCTGCGGTATCCACCAAAATCATGTCGTTGTTCGCCGACTGGCACACGGCTATCAGGAGATTGCAGACTATAGAGGTTATACTCATCTGTTTACCGATGATTGCGACCTCGTTTCCTACGATCTGATTTTGACGCCTACCTTCTTGCGGGATGATGAAGAAGGCGCCCAACATCTCGCCGTGCAGATCTTCCACGGAATGTCGGACAAACCCTTCACCTATCAGCGGAACTTTAGCCAGTACCTACTTTGCTTGTGTGCTGGTCAGCGACAGTTAGACCGACTACATTCTTATGAATGTAACCACCGGATGCCGGCGACCATGGTGGGGTATCCTAAATTCGATAGGATTCCGGCGAACCCACCGCTATATAAGAACGAGAAGAAAGCGGTAATTTATTGCCCGACCTGGCGCAAAGGTAACATGAGCTCTATAGAGCTATTCTTGAGTAATGTCGATATTATCCATGTGCTAGCCGAACGGTACAACTTAATTGTTAAACCCCATCCCAATATATTCAACCCAGAGCGAGAATTCTATGAGAGTCGAATCGTCGCTCAGCTCGAACAACTCCCCAATATCAGACTTATCCGCAGTGGCAACGTAATGGGCTGGTTTTCTCAGGCCGATCTTTTTGTCGGCGATATATCTGCATCTGGATACGAGTGGCTGTACTTCAATCGACCGATGGTCTTTTTGAATCCACAACCGGGCGTCTTAAAACCCTCTCAAGACAGTAATGCCTGGACCTACCTATGGCAGTGCGGCCCTGTATGTGATAACGTTAGAGAACTGCCAACGTTGATAGCAAACGAGCTGAACAGCGATAGCTATTCCGATGTCCGTGAGACAGTATTGCATTATAGTATATTTAATCCCCGTGGCGGCACCGCGACCCAACTGGCGGTCGCACATATTTTAGCCTTGTTGTCTTCTTCCTAGCCGTAGTTTACTGCGGGTTGAATAAAGAGGATTGTAAGCATTGGTTTTGTAGAGTTTAAGATGTCCAGTTTATCTTACCCCACGTTGGGTAATTTGCAGCTCGTCTAACTTCAGTGCCTTGTGCAACTCTCCGATCAACTTCTCGACAGTAAAGATCCGCCCAGACGGTTTTCGTCCTGCCGATGCACATACTGCAGCAAGGAGATGCCCAGCAGGCAGTAAAACGCGGAGATGCGGATCTTGCGATCAGTCCAGTGATACATGGGGCTCCAACCAAGCCAGTCTCCGTCTTTCAGACCACGGGAAACTCTCTCGACGTGCTGCTGGCCGACGTACTTCCCCCTATCTGTTCCGCCGTCCAGTCCATACGATTGGTCAGCAGCACGGTTCGGCCCACACGATGATCGATGAGTTTTGTGAACGCTGCCACATCGAGGTCAAACTGTAGCCGTCATTGACCGTCACGAAATTCCAGTTGGTAGCGGATTAGTTGCGCGAGCAACTGCCCGGACAACCACTTCTGGGCTTACGATGGATCTCGTCCTCGGTCCAGCGGGCCCGCGGTTCATTCAATTCCTTGGAGAAGCGTCGCATGGATTGTAAAACGCGGCTGACGCTGGTGCTCAGGCGGTGCAGTTGCTCGGAAGCAAAGGACGTGGAATGTTTCGCCACGCAGAGATAGTCCTTACCGCACGCTCGTCGATTACCAGCGTGACACTGTCGCGCGCAATCTGGCTTTCATCCAGCATGCGCTTGATGCGTGCCAAGGCTACTGAGAACTCTTCGACATCGGCTACGTTGCCCGGGTACACGTGGGCACAGGCTTGACCCACTCTCCGTCCAGCACATAACTGAGGCTCACCTGACGCAAGTGGTGCCGACCTTGCTTTTTGTGTTCGCGCTGGGGCAGTTGGTTGCCGCGTTGGTGCTGGCCACATAGGTGTAGAAGTTGGTGGTGTCGTAGGCCAGCAGACGGGGATCGACCAGTTGTTTTTTCCTTCGACAGACCGAGTAAACGCACCTGCGCCTGATCTAGAGGATCTTCCGCGGGCGCGAGGGTCTCACTCGTCTCCGGCAGAATCTGTCCGAAGGCGTCCTAGCTGCCAGTTACAAGGAAACCCCACTCGGAAGCGAGGATGGTCTTGTTATACCGGTCGGCAACTTCGGTTCTCGACCGGGTCACAGATGCGGTGAATGGCCGCGAGCGAGAGAGTGAGCGGGACCGGGTCCGGAACGTGGCGCAGGCCACAGGGATTCCAGTAGCGGCCACACGCCGAAGCTGTTTTGCAGCGAGCCCCAAGGCGCCGGTGAGACGGGAGTTCGCAAGGTGGCGGGGAGGGGGACGGGGGTGGTTTTTTGCCGGACGAGTTCAGCGAGTTCTTCGGCGGTGCCCAGATAAGCCTGATGGACGATGCGAGGTTGGCCGTGCTTTCGACGAGGTAATAGTAGAGGCGGTTGCGTTTTTTCTATCGTTTCTGTACTACGTATCCTACCGCTTGGTACACATCGAGTTGTCCATAACCCAGGTCCTGAGACAGTTTCTTGGCGTTGGAAATGGCACTGCTGGCCTCCGAGAAGCCAGGGCTCAAATACGCAATGAGTGCCGCAGTTCCTGAAACAAACGGCGCACTGAATGAAGTGCCTGTGGCTTCTGCGTAGTTCCCGCCGGGATAGGTGGTAACGATTCCCTCGCCCGGAGCGGCCACAAACACTCCCGCCCCGTAGCTGGAAAAAGTGCTCCGGTTGTCCTGGTTCGAAGTAGACGCCACGCCCATGACATACGGCAGATTTGCCGGTTGACCCACGGCCGCAGTGCCCGTATTGCCGGCGGAGGCGATACAGATGACATTCTTTTCCTCCGCATAGATGATCGCATCGCTGAGTTCCGTGGAAGGGGTAGTCAGACTGAAACTCATGTTGATCACGAGCGCGCCGTGATCGGAAGCGTAGTAGACCGCGCGCAGAATGTCAGACAGGTTTGCCGTCCCGTCTCCCTTGAACGCCTTCAGTGGCATGATCTGGGCGCTGGGCGCCGTCAAGTGAACAACACCGGCTACCATCGTGCCGTGACCGAAGGCCTTGGGGAGATTCTTGTAGTCCAGAATGGCAGCCGTGGACTGATCCAGGATTGCAGCCGTGGATTGGTTGACCATCGCCACGGTGTTCTTGGAAGTGATCACCGGTGAAGACTGGGACATAACATTCTGGTTAACTGGGTTGAGATCGATCCACTCGCTTGCCGACCCCGCGATGTTGTTCACGAAGTCGTATCCAGGGACAATCGATCCTTGTAGTACGGGGTGGGTCGGGTCAATACCCGTGTCGATGATAGCCACGATGCCGAAACCCGTGGCTCCGAAGGTGGTTTGGGTATTGGGGATCCGAAGCAGAGACACAGCTGTTTGCGATGTGTACGCACCGAGTACCGGGGTCCTGTAATAAGTAACTGCGCTTGGGGCAGGCAGGCTGTCCAGAATCGCGGCCGTGGACTGACTTACTTCGGGCACAGCCGTTACCTGATCCAGTTCGATGTCCACAACATCCGTGTCGGCTCCAACCTTGGTTTCTACTTCTTGCGGAGTTTCCGACGTCGGCCCTGTTACCAGATACACTTGGTGGTTGTCGTCGATTGTTTCAATAACGGTGAGGCCGTGCCGTTGCGCTACTCCCGCCAGCACGCTGGGATTGGTGGGACGCAGGATGAAACGGTTCTGGGCGGCTGCTGGGAGAGTGATTAGCAGTACGCAAGCGATGAAGTACAGGTACCTGCGTCTTGGAATTGTCATGCCTCTTAGCATGCCACAGAGTGCCCAGCCCGAAGTTGACGGTTGTCAAATGGGGCCAGGTCTAACCCACGTTCGTCAGAGGTTTTCACGAAAAATCTAAGTTGTTTTGAGTGATGAAGTTACGGGCGTTTCTCAATTCCAAATCCTAACCATCACACTCCTTGAAGCAAGCAACTTACGAACGCGAGAGGTTGGTCGTAGCGCTCACCGGGCTATTTTTGCGGTCGGGATACGAGCTGGTTAGTAAGAGCGCGCGGCGTATTTTCTAGAAATCAGTTCTGTTGCTTTTCCTAAACGGCTATCTGTCGGCTCTCCATCGTGGGTTCTTTTTGCAGGGGTTTCACGATATTCGAAGGAGTCCAACATGGCGCAAGAGAATCTCTTCCATGGGGAACACCTTCCCACCTTCCCCTGCGCATTGCGGTATCACCAACTATTCCAGTGTCTGCTGCGCTTCACGACGGAATCCGCGACCGGGCGTGGCCGCCCAGCTGTAAATCGGGATGCTTTGTTGCGCGCTTTGATCTACCGTGCCCTTCGGCGTTTCGCGGCACTCACAGATTTGGTTCGAGCTCTGCAGGAAAATCCTTTCGTGCTGGAAGCGGTGGACCGCTCGCCTCGGTGTGCTGGCCAGTTATGCCCGTCCCGAGTCTCGCAACGTGATTTTCTTCTGGGGATAACGCAACCACACGGTGGTAGATACCGAATCCGTGAGGACATCGGCGCGGTTCAGATGCTGCTCGACCTTGGTCTTAGCGGCAGCAGGTGGTCCAGACAACGATAGAACCGCGTGTCGTTCATCTTGCCATGCGATGTGCAGCAGATCCTCCAGCGCGGTGGACGGATACCAGTGTTGTTCCACAGCCAACCCGCTGCCCGGATCGCATAGCCGGTTGATGGGCGATACTGGACCAGGGCACAACGGCACTATCTACATGCGATGCCGGCCAAAGTGGCCATCGCGCGAAAGTTAGCGGTGCGGCTGCACTGGAAGCTGCGTGAAGCAGCTCAGCCTAACACCGCTGTTCGCATGCAGGGCAGCCCGACTGGCCGAAGGGTGGACGAGTGTCCATCGAGAAGTTGATTGGGCTAAGCGGTGCAAACGTGCAAGTCGTACGGATCTTTCTCGTTTGCCCAAATATTTGCGTTAAGATTTTTGGACGCCCGGTAACTCTGACGGATCCCCTAGACGCACTTCGATGCGCTTTCCCGACTCCTTAATTGGCATGTGCAACTGCAGCGAGCGCTTGGCCTTATATTCCATTTGAAACTCTCCGAACCGGTTACTGATGGCCCGTCCCAGCACGTCCTTCCCCGACATCAGCACTACCGGAATAGCCCCCATCCTCCGGTCGGGATCCCGACGGTTGATGATCTGGCCGACGAGCAAGACAACCGTAGCATCGCGTTCGCGTCCTATCCGCAGATCCACTGAATAGTCACCTGCCTCGAACACCGTCTGCCGCGACATCCTTCGTTGTGAGCGCTCACCTACAGCCTCCGGCTCCCGGAAGCTGTCGAACACCAGCTTCGCCAGCAGCCGGGGCAGGTTGCGCACCTTTTCCGGGCGGTGCAGGGCAAAAATAGTGCCGGCAGAGTGAAGGACATATTCGGGAACTTGGCAGGTGGCATCCGCCGTTGTCGCTCTCCGCAGCTTTAGCAACATTTCCACGACGGGCGTGCATTGGCGGCAGGAGGATAAGTGCTGCTCCATATCGGCTCGCTCTGCGCCGCTGCGAAGGCCGAGTACGAAATCCAACCACTGCTCTATTTCAAAATGCTTCACTTGTGGCTTCTCCGTATGGTGGGGAACAGAGGTTTCGCTCCACGTAGAGTAGGGTGTCGGAATTGAGGGGAAAATATATGCGAGCAAGAAAATATTCTGTGCTCCATGCTTAGGTCCTTCCGCGTCGCATTGAAAAAAAAGGTCTTAGGGTGCACGTCCATTTTCGTGCGCCGAAGGCGCATTGTCTGCTAACAACCTGATCTAGACTTACAGTAGGTCACCTCTGTTGCCCAGGCCCGGCGGGGTGAAACCCTGCTACCCGCCGTGGGACAAACACATCGAGTCGGGAGGCACCTTCCTGCTGAGCGCGACTTTGAGAATATGAGCCTCCGCGGCTGTCTCGGTGATGAAAACAATGTTAACAGATCATGAAAAAAGAAATCTCTAAACTGTTCGGGCTCTACTGACGTACAAACACTGAGGGGTCTCCTCCGGTGATAGAGAAGAGAGAGAGAATGGCTCCCCGGGCTAGATTCGAACTAGCAACCCTTCGGTTAACAGCCGAATGCTCTACCATTGAGCTACCGGGGAACCGAACAACCGATTTGTTTTCATTCTAATACAGCGAAGGAAATCGTGCCACTTCAACCGTTGAGTCCAACTGGAGTCCAACTCCTGATTTTTCTAACTCTGTTCGTTGAAACGAATAAATCGGCTGACTGATTCTCAACGACTTAGATTTAAAGCTCGCTAGAAAATTCAAGAGTATTCGGCACCGCACCGAATGCTCTTTTGGCCTACGAAAACTTGAAACAATGAATGCACGGCAGATTCGCACCTAGTAGTGTATCATGCATGCGTTGCGGCGCCTGACGACTTTGGCCGGGCTAGCGCCCATGGTCGCCACGTTCCGGCGGTAAAGATTTTTCAGGTGTTCACCTGATTGAAACAACCTAGAGTCCGCCCAAGATTGTATCTGCAAATTGCAGGTTGTCCTGGAATATGAACTGGAACAACCCTTTGAGCCCAGCATGCATGACAGTGCTGAAGCAGTGTGTCCTCGGCTGCATTCTCCTCACTTTCTTAACGATCCCAAGTCATGCGCAGGCGCCTAATGGATTTCATTACGTCCGCACGGACCAGGATCCCGCGAGCGTGCTGTACGACAGCCTTCATCAACAATTCTTCGTGACAGTCCCTGGTAAAAACGAGCTTTACGTAGTCACCGCTTCGAACGGTTCAACTGTTGCGAAGATTTACGTCGCCAGTCCGTACGGACTGGACCTGTCCGGGGATGGAACCCGACTGTATGTAACTAGCAATTCGTCAATTTTCGGCTACCCGTCAGCGGAGGGTTTCTTTGTAGTGGACACTGCTTCTCTACGAGTGGTCGACTTTACCCAGCCAACTGTTCCAGTCAACCCTTTTCAAATTTTCCTTCCGAATTCAGATACAGTGCCTCGCTTTATCGCAGCGATGAATAATGGAAAGATTTTCTACAATGCAGATCAGACCGGTGTTACGAGCAGTCGGATCTTCGCCTATGACCCTACCACTGGTATTTCCACGCCTCGTCCGCCGACTGGCGGCGGTAATTTTTACGACGGGAGCATTCAAAAAAGCGCGAACGGAGAGAGATTTGTCGTACTATCCGGAGACTCGGCAGGCGGAGACCTGTGGACCTACGACAGCGCTAGCGATAGTTATATAGCCCATCTGCGCATCAACAGTAAAGTTGTGTACGACGCAATCTTCAGCCCTGACGGAACGCGTGTCTTGGTTGCTGGACATTTGCTGTATGACCAGAATCTCGGCCAGATTGCCGACTTGAATCCGACTGCAGGCTTCCAAAACTATCGAGGCTCGTCCTTTAGTCCAGACGGCACAAAGATATACGTCGCCAATAGTTACGACGTAACTCAGACCACACCTGGAGGCGGAACGGTCAGTTACAGTAACCCGGTTGTTGCGGTGTATCAGACCGCGAGTGGAACCTTACTTGGCTACGTGGCCGCGCCACAGTTCGCGTCTCCCTTCAATCGTGGAATAGCAGTGAGCCCGCAAGGCTTGGCGCTCCTGTTAAATGACAGAGGGTTTGCAGAAATGGACCTCAGTCGCCCCTACGCGACCTTGGCTGGGACATTCTCGCAGACGCTTCGCTTTCCCAATATTCTGACCCCTCCGGTCGGGAACGCCAGCGGCCCCTCCACCACAACGGTCAACGGCGCCGGATTCCGCACGGGAGCGAACGTTTATTTCGGATCAACGCCAGCGGTAACTGCCGTGGTGGCTTCCGCGAATACCATCAACGTGCAGCCCCCTCCCAGGAATCCCGGACCTGTTGATGTAACCGTGTCCTTCCCCGACGGGTGGTCGATCTATGGGCCGGAAGCCTATAGCTACGGGCCAACTATTCTCTATCAGGACGCGAATGCTGGGGACATCAATGGCGGCACGACCGTGCAGCTTATTGGGTACGGCTTTGACACGTCGATGGGTCAGCCTCAGGTTACAGTTGGCGGTGCACCTGCGACCGTCACGAATGTGAACCTGTTTGGTATCGAATCTCTCACCTTTACCACACCCGTAGGGAGTCCCGGGTTCGCGGATATCACAGTTACAACGAGCTTCGGCTCCACAACCGTAAAAAACGGATTTCGATACGTTTCTCACAACCTGGTATCTGGCATGTTTCCGGCGCAGATGGTCCTCGACGAGTCCCGCGGTCGCCTTTACGTCGCCGATCTCGGCACGGGTGATGTAAAAAGTGTGGATATGAACACGCTTGCTACCGCCACCTTAATTAGCTCCTCCGGAAATCCTGCCACTGGTCTGGCAATGACCCCGGACGCGAGCAAATTGCTGGCAATCAGCAAACGTGCCGGTACCCTAACGATTTTTGACCTGAGTGCCGGCTCAATCCTCAAGACTCTTTACGCGGTTCCCGGAAATCTTCCTACGAAGCTGATTCCCAATAGTCTTGTGGCCACTTCTCGAGGGACTGCTCTCGTCGGATTGGATGACCCAGCACTGTTCGACGGCGGCGACTTGTTCGAGGTCGATTTGGCAACCGGAAATGCATCCTCGGTTTACGTTGGGTGCGGGCCGATCCCAGGCCACATGCTTCTTACCCGCACGTCGGATGGGAACACCATTTATCTCGCCAACGACAATTCCTCGGGCTCCAGTGGCGGCTGTCTAAGCACTTGGAGCGCCGCCGCTGATGGACTAGTCGAGCAGAAAAACTATGAGGATGGTGTTTCTCAGCTCGCTACAACCAGTCTAGGCGACCGTATTCTCGCGGACTCCTCTACCTACACGCCCACCTTCAGTCGCGTCACTACCGCTGCTCCTCTAAATCTTCTCGTTTCACAACGTAACCTTGTTGCAGGCGAGAAGATCCATAGCACCGGCAGTCTCCAATACGTGCCCACGACGAAAGGTATCGAAATCTACGACGTGCATCACGGCCAAATGATTGTGTCGATCGGGATTTCGGGCGGTGCAGCTCCCACTTTGGATAGCTTGGTCGTCGATCGCGCTGGCGCTTCGCTCTACGTTGCGGAAGCGTCAGGGATCGGTGTCATCCATCTCGATACGCCTCCTCTGTCTATTGGCAGCCTTCTCCCGGCGCGAGGCAGCGCCGCTGGTGGTAACACTGTCACCGTACTCGGTAGCGGATTCGCTAGTGGCGCGTCCGTATCCCTGGATGGGGTTTCTGTTCCGGCGCAAGGTGTCGATTCTACAAAGCTTACATTTGTCGCGCCGGCAACCTCCGCGGCAAAGCTTTCCGTCACCGTGTCGAATCCTAGCGGCGATTCCTACACGTTGGATGCAGCGTACGATGTCACGACACCCAATCCCTCGCCGGCCCCGGCGTTGACGACGCTGTCTCCTGCCACTGCTCAGACCAAAAACAGGGTCAATCTGATCGTCACTGGCAGCGGTTTTGTCGCCGCCTCACAGGTAATGCTCAATAGACTGCCCGTTCAGACTCTCTATCTCAGTTCGCAGCAGATTGTCGCGTACCTTTATAGCGTCCAAGGTCCAGGTCCTCTGCCGGTCACCGTTGTAAATCCTGCGCCGGGCGGGACATCCAATGCGTTGATTCTTCAGGTTAAGGACGCGAACCCGAGTATTACTTCCCTCAGCCCTCCAACCATTCCAGCGGGTTCCCCTGCTTTTGACCTCAGCGTATTTAGCAACAACGCGTTCAGCCCGAACAGCCTGGTCCTTTGGAACGGTTCACAGCGGCCCACCCTCTACGTGGACACTAACAATCTGATTGTTCAAATCAGCGCCAGCGACGTCAGTACGCAGGGCACAGCAAGCGTTACGGTTAGTACGCCTTTGGCAGCTGTGCCGCTATCTAACGCGATTCAATTTACCATTACTCCCCAAGTGCCCTTGGCTATGGTCCAGCCTGTCGGCCTGACCTTTATTCCACAGGTCCGCGGCACGAAGTCCGCTGCTGCAGCAGTGACACTTGCTTCCACCGGTCAGCTTCCGTTGCTGATCAGCTCCATCTCGCTGGCCGACATGACGAATTTCACCCAGACAAATACCTGCCCCGCGAGTCTCCCTCCGGGCCAAAGTTGCGCCATCCAGGTGGTCTTCGCGCCCGCCGTCTCCGCACCACTTGGCCCTCTGCTTTCCAAATTAACGATCTCAGACAATAGTTCTGCGAGCCCTGAAACTGTGAATTTAGCAGCCTCAGCAGCCGACTATCAGGTGCAACCGAGCACCAGCTCCGCGAACGTCACTGCAGGTCAGAGTACACCCATTGCTCTGACAGTGATGAGCCTTGGTGATACCCTTGCCGACCGAGTCCAGCTTTCCTGTTCTGCACTGCCAACAGGTGCAACCTGTAATTTCAATCCGTCTAGTGTGATTCCCAATCTTAGTGGGATTCCCGTCACTCTCACCATCAGTACGACCGGAAGGACGAGCGCATCCCTGTTTGCGAGCACGAACCTCCAGTGGG
>Ga0137418_10001457_pt1 | contig 21796 bp, 20 predicted proteins | sample CZODoug3_1_2_16f_FD_122242 | JGI IMG/M metagenome (GOLD analysis project Ga0137418, IMG submission 122242) | Vadose zone soil fungal communities from Angelo Coast Range Reserve, California, USA - CZODoug3_1_2_16fungal (Hybrid Assembly) | ecosystem: Environmental > Terrestrial > Soil > Vadose...
GACCCGCCGCCACTACGCCGCGATCTACGCCAGGCCCGGCGCGATGCATTCCGCGTTCGCCCAGTTCCTCGCGATCGGCCAGAAGGACGAGGCCGACAACCTCAAGGCGATGGAGACGAAGCTGGCGATGCCGGTGCTCGCCATCGGCGCCGCGAAGGCCTTCGGCGCCAACGTGGCGGTCGTCATGCGCAACGCGGCGACGAACGTGCAGGAACTCGTCGTGCCGAACGCCGGCCACTGGCTGATGGAGGAAGCGCCCGCGGCGACGATCGCCGCGGTGCAGGACTTCCTCGCAGCGCACTGAGTCCGGCGGCCGCTCCTTCGCTCAGGCCACCGCCCCTTTTCGGGGGGCTGTCCGTGGCACTCCGCGGACGGGGGCGCGCATCTAGTGTTGCGTTCTGTTTGGAACTTAAGCGACTGTTCGCGCGAACGACCTTTTGCAGAATGTCGCGCGCGCTCTTGGTCCAGATGAATGTGGCCAGCCAATCCTGCACGGCGGGGTGCTTGTGCGTGGCGTAGTTGTCGGCGATCAGATGCAGGGTCTTGCCCTTGGGCGTCTCGCGATCGATCTTGCGGAGGAACTTCAGCGTGCTCGGGCGGCGACATGTACAGGCCTACGATGTCTTCGAGCTTCTCGACAAACAGCGGATCGCCCGAGACCTTGAAGCCATGAACGAGATGCGGCTTCAGGCCATTGGCGCGCCAGTGTGCCGCGAGACGCTGGCTGCGCTCACGCCCAGCTCCGCTGCCATCTTGCGCGTGCTCCAGTGCGTAGCGGCTTCGGCAGCCTGTCCGCACGATAACCCGCCAATCAGCCCAGAGGACGCCGAAGCGCTTAAACAACTGAACGAACTGGTTGAGGTGCCTGAGTGAAATCGCCCAGGCAAGCTCCTCTGTTCGCGTGAAGCCGCCACGTCGGCGTCGACAATGATTTCATGAAACGTTCTTTTGCATAGTGAGCGCACAGGTCAAAACCAGGCGACCTGCAGAGATGATGATCGTCCAGTCGGGCTGTCAGTCCGTGCGACCTCCAGCCTTGCTCAGGGATTCGCCGTCGTCGGTGCGAACCAGCGTGCCAGGTGAGCAATTGGCGGCCGCAAAGGCCGTAGTCGGAAACCGCTGCGGCGCGCCGAGATCCCTCCACAGGGTGCCGTCGCCCGACAAGATGGTGCCGGCGCGAATGGCTTCGGCAAGTTCGGCCTCCACTTGCTCCCGTGTCTTGCCCGCGAGTGCCGTCTCGGCGGGATGCGGCACCCCGAGATCCCTCCATAGGGTGCCGTCGCCCGACAAGATGGTGCCGGCGCGAATGGCTTCGGCAAGCTCGGCCTTCACCTGCCCCCGCGTCTTGCCCGTCAGTGCCGTGTCGGCAGGATGCGGCGCGCCGAGATCCCTCCACAGGGTGCCGTCGCCCGACAAGATGGTGCCGGCGCGAGTGGCTTCGGCAAGCTCGGCCTTCACTTGCTCTCGCGTCTTGCACTCCTGCGCGCCCGCCGTGCCGGAACCGATCAGTGTTGCGGCAATTACCAACGTTCCGAAAACAAACCTGCTTCTCATGATGCATCCTTTCGTGAACTGTCATTGCTATGAAAAGTAATGGGGTAACCACTCGTTGCGTGACTGGCGGAGCCGGCTGCAGCGGAAGAGACCTCCTCAGCAGGCCAAGCGCTGCTCGGCGCTCGCCGACCGAGAGGCTTCCCGGATTACCACTTGCCAGCGTGCGCACCACCGTCCACGTGCAGCACCTCTCCGGTGACCTGACCGGCTTCTGTCAGATAAATGATCGCGTCAACGACGTCTTTCACAGCGGAAATCTGCCCCATCGGTTGCAGCGTCTTCAGAAAATCCTTCGGGTCATCCTTGTGCATAGGGGTATCGACAATGCCTGGCGCGACGGCGTTCACGCGTATGCCTTGCTTCACGTATTCCATCGCCAGGCTACGCGTGACGGCCTCGAGGCCCCCTTTCGTGATCATCGGAACCGAAACGTTCACACCGACGATCGGGTGATCGACCAGTGTCGTCGAGATATTGACGATGCTTCCACCGGTCTTCTGAGCCAACATTTGCTTGATCACACGCTGGGTGACGAAAAGAAAACCTTCGATGTTGACGGAAACGAGAGACCGCAAATCGTCAAGCGTGTAATCCGTGAAGTGCTTCGAGAAATATATGCCGGCGTTGTTGACGAGCACATCGATCCGACCGAATCGAGATACGGCGGTATCCACGATCTTGGCGGCCGTGCTCGGGTCACTGATGTCTCCGGCGACCAATGCAAGATTCGAAGACGCCGGGAACGGATTTACCTTGATGATGTTTCGCGAGTTCGCAACTACGCTATAGCCACGTCGCGCGAACGCCTCCACGAGTCCCGCGCCGATCCCTTGTGAGGCGCCGGTAACGATTGCTGTCTTCTGTGCATCTGCCATCTCGATCGTCCTCCGGTAACTGGCCTGTTGGATCGGGATCAATGCTGGTAGCGCTGTGTTGCGCACATCCGACTTGATCCTATGCGACGAGGCGATCACACCAGAAGCGTGGAGGCGGGACAATTGGACAATGGTATCGGTGATGCGGTCGGACCGACGAGCGATGTCTACACGCTGCGCACAAGCAATGCCGAGATCAGACGCAGAAATGTAACGCTGTGGCTGAGCAGAACATCGCCGCGATTGAGTGCCGGCGCGAGCGACTGCGGATCGGCGGTTGGTTGCGGGTTGGAGTGTTTGATAGGCCCGGAGAGGTGGAGCAGCAATGCGCCAGTAAGGCGAGTACGCGCTCGGGTCAGCAGCCTCAGTGCTGTGGCAACCAAGGTAACTCTCTCATGATCCCAGCGACGTGGAAACGAATGCATCGATCGCCTAGCATCGCAAGCAGGTGAAGGAGGATCCGCCCAACGGAGAATCGAGGGAGAATCGTCATGTGTGGGATTATGAAAGTGGCCCACGCGTCAACGATGTCGGACGCGCCCGCCCTTCCCTCTGTGGTGCGGGCTTTGGCGGTGGACTGCACGTTTTCATGCTGAGTCATAGTCGCTTCTCCTCCGAAAAGCTGTCCGGCGCGCACATGCGACTCAATCGGGTGCGACGTGTCGAATGCGTACGGATCCAATAAGAGCAGAGGCATGGAGGCGAATCGATTGCACGATGGTATCGGTCGATAGGTACGGATCGCCGCGCGCACCCGCAGACGCCTGCGCGCCGATACCAAGGTATCGGCCAATACCATCGTGCAATGGTCTTGTGCTGGCGCCGGTGATGAAATTGGTTTGTCTCAGGGAGGAAGTCGTGTGCAGTCGCCTCGATTCACGCTCCAATCCGCCCGTCTGGTCGGCGGCGGCGCTGCTGCTCCTGAAGGTCGGATTTGCCTGCCTGGAGTTGATTGTCCCCGATGCAATGGCAGAAACCCGCGAGGCCACCGAGTTTTCCGTGCCAACCGGTTTGCCCGACGAGTACATGCAAGCGGCTGCCGCGTTTGCGCGCGAACTGGAGCCGAACGTCGAGATTTCCTTCTGGGATTCGCAAAGCGGATCGCTATCCGTATCCCGCATCGAAGGCGATCGCTTCAAGTGCATCCTGCGTGCGTCACCCGACATCGGCGAGGCCTTGAAGCCGTTGGGCCGTTTCCTGAACGGACGCATCGAGCCGCGTACGCAGGCCATGTTCGCACTGGCCCACGAGGTCGGACACTGCAAGCTGCGTGACGCGTTCCTGAACCGATCCGACGGCCGCGCGGCCGATGCCAGTGTGTTCCCGTGGCTCGCCCAGGAGGCTGCGGCCGACGCCTACGCAATCCTTTCGGTCGAGCGCCGGCTGGGCGTCGACATTCCAGTGCGTCAGGCAGTCATCCTGTCACGGATGCTGAGCTCGGCCATGTACGGCGACCCGAATCACGCAACCGGCCACTACGTTTCCGACGCGCTGGCTCTTTGCCACCACAACCGCGACGGTTCCGACGCTGTGCAATGTGCGATCGCGACCGCCTATTACACGGTAGGCAGCCTAGCCAACGATGAACAGGGATCCCCCTACGCAGTCGACTCCAAACCGGAACTCATCTACGAACTGGGCGTTCAGAAGGTGGCGCAGACCATGCGCGTGTACCAGAACATCGCCCAGTACAAGGCGCAGTTCGCCGGTTCCGACCTGCGTCGCTTTGCGTTCAACGAGGTCTCCAGAGATGGTCAATCGCGCTACATCACCGCGGTCAGCAGCCAGCGGCATACGGACGCAACGCACGGCTTGGCCGACTATTACGGGTTCAAGACGGGAGAACTGATCACCGACAACCAGCGCAACGTCACCGCGCTGCGCATCGACGGTGCAGATGAACTGGACTGGCTGCTGACGCTCGGAGCTGTGGTGCGCACCGAAGATGGTGAGTCCCTTCGCAAGGGTGACACCAGGCACTGACCGAAAGTGAGCGTGGCGTGGACAGCGCTGGGGCGCCCGGAGCGCATGTGCGATGACGGTGGCGGTAAATCACGAGAGGAGCATTACGATGGAAATCAAGCGACGCGGATCGGCCGTCTGGCAAGGGGGATTCAAGGACGGGAAAGGTGCCATTTCAACTGCAAGCGGTGCGCTCAAGGCCTATCCATACGGGTTCGCCAGCCGTTTCGAGGGAGTTCCCGGAACAAATCCGGAGGAATTGCTTGGCGCGGCACACGCTAGCTGCTTCACCATGGCCTTGTCGCGGATTCTCGGCGAGGCGGGACTCACTGCAGAAAAGATGGAGACGACCGCAGAAGTGACGCTTGCGCAGGTCGAGGGTGGGTTCGCGATCACCGCGGTGCATTTGAGCCTGCAGGCCAAGGTGCCGGACGCCGATGCGGCGACGTTTCAGACCCTGGCGGCGAAGGCGAAGGCGGGATGTCCGATTTCCAAGGTCCTGAAGGCAGATATTTCACTCGATGCGATCCTCTTGCCTTGATTCGAAGCAAACAAATGACGATGCATCACTGTTCTGCGCGCGGTGTGATACCAAAGTACCGCCGATACCATCGTCCAATTGTCTCGCCTCGACGCCTCTGGTGTGATCGCTGCGTTCCGACCGGTTTAGCCGATCCGATGGGAGATATCGATGAGCGAAGAAATCAGCCGTGATCGGCGTCGGTATTTGGGCGCCGCGGTCAAGGCCTTCCCGCGGCTGAGCTCGTCATGATCGGCGCTGCACATGCGCAATCCGGGACGGCACCCAAGCGGTGGTCGACGTCGACGGCTACTGACCGGCGCCCCTTGATCATGAGCACAAACCGCCTCCTGCTCGCCGCAGTACTGGCTTGCGCAATCGGGGCCCCCTGATCCTTGAGAAGAACGGCGTTCCCCGAATGAGTGAGCTCGAAAGCATCCTTCGCGCATACGAGAGAGCCTCGCGGGCTGGCCGTGTTGCCGCGCTCGCAAGCGTGGTCGGCGTCCGCGGCTCCACGTACCGTCGCATCGGTGCCCACATGCTCATTACCGAGGACGGCGAGGTCACCGGCGCGATCAGTGGTGGCTGTCTGGAGCGGGATGTGCGCCGTCACGCCATGTGGGTCATGCAGTCCGGAAGTCCGAAGCGTCTCGTGTATGACTCGACCGGCGATGATGATGCAGAAGATACCTTTTCGCTTGGCTGCAACGGCGTCGTCGAGGTTCTGGTCGAGCGGTTGCTGCCGACTGATTCGTATATGGCATTTCTCGCCGCCTGGATGCGCGCATCGGAATCCGCAGTCGTGATGACCGTTCTCGCGAGCGGACCCGGTGCCGGGATCGGGACAGGCGACCGCCTCGTCTGGTGCCCAGGCAAGGAGCCGATCACGCTAGGTGGTATCGGGGATGTCGAGCAGGTTCGGGCGCTGGCGCTGAGTGCTCAGAGTGTCTTCGCGTCGGGAATATCCTCGATGAGGACATTTGACATGGGCGCCGGGCCGCTGGCCGTCTGCTTTGAGGTCATCGAACCGTCACCAAGGCTGGCGATCTTCGGGGGCGGGCGCGATGCGGTACCCGTCGCGGAAATGGCCAAAGCGCTGGGGACGAAGGTTATCGTGGTCGATCCCCGTCCTGGCCAGGCCACGCGGACCAGATTCCCGGCCGCTGACCGACTGATAGCGGAGGAGCCGCAGGTCGCAGTCGACTTGCTCGCGCTCGACGGCAACTCGCTCGCGGTGGTGATGAACCACAACTACCGCCAGGACCTTGCAGCGCTGGGAGCACTGCTGCCGACGTCCATCCGATATCTCGGCGTTCTCGGGCCCAAGCGGAGAACCGCACGAATGCTGGCGGATCTTGCGGCCCGTGGCGTCGTTGCCACCGACACGCAGTTGGCGCGGCTGTACAGCCCGGTGGGTCTCGATATTGGGGCCGAGACGCCCGGCGAGGTCGCGCTCGCGATCGTCGCCGAAATGAAGGCGGTTTTGGCCGACCGCCGCGGCAGCTCGTCGCGCGAACGGCGAGGGCCGCTGCACGAGCGCACGGATCCGATGCGTGATTCGCCGCGCCTGATGGCGCAGCGCCTCGAATTCTCCAGGGCGGCGGCATGATCGCCCCGAGCCTTTCTGTCAGGAGCTGACGCATGGCTTACACGCTCAATGTCAATGGCACACGCCATACCGTCGATGTCGACGGCGATACACCGTTGCTATGGGTCTTGCGCGACGTGCTTGGCATGACCGGCACGAAGTTCGGCTGCGGCATGGCTCTGTGCGGCGCCTGCACAGTCCATCTGAACGGAGCCGCGATCCGCTCGTGCGTGACACCCGTCGAGGGCGTCGGCGGCGCGAGGATCACGACGATCGAAGCAATCGGCAACACGGCCGCCGGCCGGAAGATCCAAAAGGCCTGGCTGGATCTGGAGGTGGTGCAGTGCGGCTACTGCCAGTCCGGCCAGATCATGTCCGCGTCGGCGCTGCTGGCGGGCAATCCCCATCCGGACGACGCCGCCATCGACGCTGCAATGTCCGGGAACATCTGCCGCTGCGGCACCTACCTGCGCATTCGCGAAGCCATCAAGCACGCCACGAAGTCGCCTGCCGCGGGCCAGAAGGAGGGCTGACGATGCCTACTGATCGGCTTGAGTCTGTCGCCACCGACGGCCCTTACGATACGCGCGCGATCGGCGTCTCCCGCCGAGCCTTTCTCAAGGCAGGTGTCGCCGGCGGCGGATTCGTGCTTGGCTTTGGCCTACCCGCGTTCCTCGGCGATGCCGCAGCGGCGACGTCCGGCAGCTTCGAACCCAATGCTTTCATCAGGATCGGCAGCGACGGGTCGGTGACGCTGACGATGCCGCAGGTGGAAATGGGTCAGGGTACCTACACGTCCATGTCCATGCTTATCGCGGAAGAGTTGGAGGTGGCCCTGAGTCAGGTGCGGCTGGAGCATGCGCCGCCCGATATAAAGCGCTACGGCAACCCGCTGCTAGCCGGCGACCAGATAACAGGCGGATCGACCTCGATACGGGCGTTCTGGGAGCCGATGCGGCAGGCGGGCGCCGCGGCCAGGGTCATGCTGATCAGTGCGGCAGCCAAGCGATGGCAGGTGGATCCGTCAGCGTGTCACGCAGAACGAGGCGAAGTGGTTCATACGGCGAGCGGGCGCAGGATCAAGTACGGGGCCCTTGCCGCCGATGCGGCGCGGATACCCGTGCCCGAGAAGGTCGCGCTCAAGCGGCCGGAAGAATTCAAGCTGATTGGCACGCCGGCCAAGCGCCTGGATACGCCGGCCAAGGTCAACGGAAAGGCGGTCTACGGGATCGACGTCAGGCCGCCCGGGCTGAAGATCGCAACGCTCGCCCAGTCGCCGGTCTTCGGCGGGCGGCTGAAAAGTGTCGACGAAACCGCGGCCCGGTCGGTGAAGGGCGTGCGCCAGGTCGTTCGGCTGGACGATGCGGTCGCCGTCGTGGCCGATCACATGGGGGCGGCGAAAAAAGGCCTGGCCGCCCTGGTCATTGAGTGGGACAACGGGCCCAACGCTGCGCTCGGTACCGAGGATATTGCGCGCGCACTGGAGCAAGGAACGCTCGGCGCCGGTGCGGTCGCGCAAAACGTCGGCGATATCGACAAGGCAATTGCGGGAGCCACGACGAAGATCGATGCGATCTACCAGGTTCCGTTTCTCGCGCACGCCGCCATGGAGCCAATGAACTGCACGGTCCACGTTCGCAAGGACGGCTGCGAGGTCTGGGTCGGCACCCAGGTCGTCGCACGGGCCCAGGCGACGGCCGCAAAGACCACCGGACTGCCGTTGGACAAGGTCGTCGTCCACAATCACCTGATCGGCGGAGGCTTCGGGCGCCGCCTCGAGATCGACGGAGTCACCCGCGCGGTCCAGATCGCGATGCAGGTCGACGGTCCGGTCAAGGTGATCTGGTCCCGCGAGGAAGATATCCAGCATGACATGTACCGGCCGTACTTTGTCGACCGGATGTCTGCCGGTCTCGACGAGGGGGGCATGCCGGTGGCCTGGAGCCACCGCTTCGCCGGCTCCTCGATACTCGCCCGGTTTCTGCCCCAGGCGTTCAACAATGGCCTCGACCCCGACACGACCGACGGCGCGATCAATCTGCCCTACGCCCTTCCGAACGCCCACGTCGAATATTTGCGGATGGAGCCCCCGGGGATTCCGACCGCCTTCTGGCGCAGTGTCGGGCCGTCACACAACGTGTTTGTCGTCGAGAGCTTCATAGATGAGTTGGCGGCTGCGGCGAAGAAGGATCCGGTCGACTACCGGCTGGCGCTCCTAGCCGGATCGCCTCGCGCCAAGGCCGTCCTTCGGCTCGCTGCGGAAAAGGCGGGCTGGGGACGACCGCTTCCGAAGGGACGGGGCCGAGGTGTTGCCACGCAGTTCGTGTTCGGGACCTACCTGGCGGAGGTGGCTGAGGTCGAAGTCTCTAAAGACGGTGAGATCCGCGTCCAACGCGTTGTCTGCGCGGTCGATTGCGGCTTGGTCGTCAATCCCGACACCGTTCAGGCGCAGGTGCAGAGTGCCGTGGTCTTCGGGATCTCGGCCGCGCTGTTCGGAAAGATCACGCTGAAGGATGGCCGAGTCGAACAGACCAACTTCGACACGTACCGGGCCCTGCGGATGAGCGAAACACCGCCCATCGAGGTGCATATTGTTCGGAACACCGAAGCTCCCGGCGGGATGGGTGAGCCGGGAACATCGGCCATTGTGCCCGCCGTCATGAACGCGATATTCGCCGCCACCGGCAGGCGCCTGCGCAAGCTGCCCGCTGATCCATTGGAGCTTAGGGATGCGTAAACCGGTCGCAGTCCAACGGCGGTCACGCAACGGGTCCTGCGTATGAGGTGAATCGCACGCCCGTCCGATTTGAGGCATGCTTCGGGCCTGTTCAATCTGCGCTTCCCGAATTCCAAAGAGGCCCCGGTGTCATGTCATCTCGACTTGTATCGGGCAACGTCGGATTGCCCCGCAAGCATTCGTGGAAGGGAAGAACTGTCCGGACCGGAATTTGGAAGGATCCGATCGCGGGCCGACGGATGGCGGCCACCGCCGCCTTGTCACCCTTATCACGCACTCGGCAAGCGGCGGCCTCGGGTGGCTGACGGCGGTCAAAAACAGTTACGTGAAGGCCGTCATCTCGTACGAGCCGGTGCGGTTCCTGTTTCCGGAAGGGGAGCTACCGCCCGCGCAGCCCGGCGCCCTCTTTCCCCAGGTGCCGGTCCCGTTGGCGGATTTTATGAAGCTAACAAAGATCCCGATCCAGATCGTTTACGGGGACAATCTCGACAAATCTCCGACCTGGACGGGGATCGTCCCGTACGCCAAAGCGTTCGTGGAGACGGTGAATCGTTACGGAGGCAATGCGTCGCTTCTGCAGCTTCCCGACATCGGAGTGTTTGGCAACACACACTTCGCGTTCTCGGACTTGAACAACGTCCGGGTAGCGGATCTGCTGTCCGAGTACCTCAACCAGCACGAGCTCAATAGACAGGGTTAACCCGGTTTGCTTGGACAGGAAGTCCGCTCGGATGTTGGCGCCGAGAACGGACTGGTCGACTGTGTCGATACTTTATTGGGATTGGAGAAAATCCAGATGATCAGTCTAGTTAAGATAAGGCCGACTGGTCGGTGGAACTGGCAGTGCCGGGAAAATTGTGGGAGGACGGATCGCGTGGCGTGGTCCGGCAGGTCGGGCGCTCGATGGCACAAGGTCACGATGTACGCCCAATGGCACAGCGTCGAAGACGACCAGCGATGCGCGAGAATCCCGCTAGCTTTGTGAGCCCTGGTGCTGGTGTACGGACCCCGACTGCGGCCGTCCTGAATCCGAACGTAGCGGTGATCCGCCTAGAGCGACAAAGAGCTGCGCGGTGTCGATGTAGCGCTGCGCCTGGGCGCGCACGAGCCCCAGTTTTGCCTGCTGGAACTGGCGTTCCGCGTCGAGCACTTGCAGCACGCCGACATTGCCCTCGTGATAGCTCAGCTGCGAGAGCCTCACGTTGTTCTGCGCGGCCTCGACTGCGTGCCGCTGAGCTGCCAGCTGCTCGGCGTCGTGATCGAGCGCCTCCAACTGGTCGGAGACTTGACCGAAAGCCTGCAGCACCGTCTCTTGGTAACGGGCTGCATCCGCTCGCAGCGCATCGATCGAGGCCTGGCGTTCGGCACGCAGCGTCCCGCCGTCGAACAGCGGGCCGGTCAGGCCGGCCGCGAGGCTGCCGACGGTGCTCGACCGATCGAACACGTGTCCGGGATTCAGGGCCTGCAGTCCTGCCGTTCCGGTCAGGGTGATTTGAGGGTACAGGTTCGCAGTGGCCATGCCCACCGCGGCGGTTGCGGCATGCAGCTGCGCCTCGGCGGCCAGGATGTCAGGGCGCTGATGGGCAAGCTCGGACGGGAGCTGGACCGGGATCTCGCTGGGCAGCGTGATCTGCGCCATATCGAACTCGGGTGCCGACCAGCTCGCCGCCGGCTGACCGACAAGCGTCGCCAGCGCGTGCCGCGCAACGCTCAAGGCCTGCCGCAAGGGCGGCACGAGAGTCGCATCGTTGGCGAGCTGACTCTGCGCGCTGAGGATGTCCACCCGTGTCGCCTGGCCCGCGTCGAACGACGTCTGCACCAGGCGCAGGTTTTCCTGATCCTGCTCGAGAACGTTCTCCATCGTCGCGATCTGCTCGCGCGCCGAGGCGATCGCCAGCGACTGCAGAACGACATTGCCGGTGAGAGACAGGTAGGCGGCAGCGAGCTGCTGGCGCTGAAACTCGGCGAGCGCCTGCTGCTGCTCGATCGAGCGACCGATACCGCCGGTGTAATCGAGGGTGTAGCTGACCGACGGTCCGATCGCGTAATAGGTAAACGGCGCGGGCCCCTTGAGGCGGCCGAAGAACGCCGCGCCGTATTTTTGGCGCCCGGCGGCCGCCGCTGCGCTGACCTGGGGGAAAAGGGCGCCCGTGCGCGCTTCGATCAGGGCCTGAGCCTGGGAGAGCGTTGCCTGCGCTGCCGCCAGGGTTCGGTTGCCGGCTATCGCATCGCGTACCACGCGATCGAGTGGGTCGGAGCGGAACAGCTGCCACCAATCGCCCTCGATCCCGCGGCCGAGCGCAATGTGCTGGGCGGTGCCCGAAGCTGCATCCGCCGATTCCGCATGCAGGGCCTCGACGGTATAGCGGTCGGCGGCCGGCCCCGCCGGGCGCCGGAAGTCCGGTCCAACTGCGCATCCGCCCATCACCACCAGTAGAACCGCCGCGCCAGCACTGCGTTTCATGAGCTCACTCCACCCCGACCGCTGGAGCGCCCGGCGGCGTCTTCGCAGGTCTGAGCATCAGGATCAGCGGCATGGTGACGAGCGTGAGCACCATCATCAGCTTGAAGTCGTTGTCGTAGGCGATCATCGCGGCCTGAGCATTGAGGGCGCCGTCCAGGACTGCAAGACCGTGGTTCGACGCGAGCGCCGATGGCATCTGCGAGCGCAGCACCTCGCTGTAGGGCGTGACGTGCTCGGCGAGCGTTGCATGCATGATTTGCGTATTGCGCGTGAACAGCGTCTCCACGACCGAAATGCCGACGCTGCTCCCGACATTGCGCAGCAGGTTGAACACCGCAGTCCCCTCGTTGCGGAACTGCGACGCGAGGGTCCCAAAAGCGATCGTGGCGAGCGGCACGTACACGAACCCCGCGCCCAATCCCTGTATGACCCCAGACCAGACGACCAAGCCGCTGTCCATCTGAAGATCGAATCCGGTCATCTGCCAGAGGGAAATCGCGGTGAGAGCAAAGCCCGCTGCGATCACGACTCGTGCGTCGATGCGGCCGAGGAACCGGGTGAAGACGATCATCGCGACCAAGGTGCCGACGCCGCGCGGTGCGGTCACCAGCCCGGTGGTGACGACCGGATAGTTCATCAGATTCTGAAGCAGCGGGGGCAGCAGCGCCAGCGTGGCAAACAGAACCACTCCGACAACGAAAATGAAAATATTCCCGGCGAAGAAATTGCGGTCCTTGAAAAGCGCCGGGCTGATGAACGGTTCCTTCGCGGTCAGCGTATGGACGACGAACAGATAGAAAGCGGTGCCGGCGACGGCGGCCTCGATCCAGATCTCGGTCGAGCTGAACCAGTCCATGAGCTGCCCGCGGTCGAGCATCAGCTGGAAGGCACCGATTGCCAGGCTGATCGCGGTGAATCCGACGAAGTCGAAGCGCAAGCGGCGTATCGGCGTTTCGGACAGGAAACCCAGGACGCCCAGGAAGGACAGAACGCCGAAGGGCACGTTGATATAGAACACCCAGCGCCAGTCGTAGTTTTCGGTGAGCCAGCCGCCGAGCGCGGGGCCCAGGATCGGGCCGAGGGTGACGCCCATGACCCAGATCGCCATCGCTTTCGCGTGGCGCTGCGGCGGATTGATGTCGAGCAGCACCGCCTGCGACATCGGGACGAGCGCCGCGCCGCACAGCCCCTGCAGCAGCCGGGCGAGCACGATCTGGGGCAGCGATTGCGCGATACCGCACAGCGCCGACGCAATGGTGAAGCCGACGATCGAAATCAGGAACACGGACTTGCGCCCGAAGCGGCTGGCCAGCCAGCCGCTCAACGGCGTCATCACCGCCGCGGCGATGATGTAGGAGGTCAGAACCCAGGTCATCTGGTCCTGCGTGGCCGAGAGCGAGCCCTGAATATGGGGTAGCGCCACGTTGGCGATGGTGTTGTCGAGGGCCTGCATGAACGAGGCGAGCATCACCGAAATGGTGATCAGCGTTCGCCGCCGGGCGTCCGCAGTCGTCGCAGCCGGCGCGACGGCGCCCGGCGCCGTCGAAGTGATCACTGTCGCCGGAGCTCCCGGCGCCACGGGCCCAGGTGCTGAAGCCGATGCCGCGCTCATCGGGCGGCTTGGCTCGGGGCGAGGTTGGCCTCGTAGCCGAGCAGCCTGCGACGGTGCCCGGTGTCCACGGTCACGTTCGCGCTCAAGCCTGCATGCAGCGGATAGGCCGAACCGGCGTCCTCGATTTCCACGCGCACCGGCAGTCGCTGCACGACCTTCACCCAATTGCCGGTGGCGTTTTCCGGAGGCAGTACCGAGAACTGCGATCCCGTGCCGGGGCTCACGCTCGCCACCTTTGCGCTGAAGCTCTTGCCGGGGTAGGTGTCGAGCTCCACGCGGGCGGTCTGCCCCGCGCGCATGTGGGTGAGCTGGACTTCCTTGAAGTTGGCCTCGACCCAGAGATCGTGATTCGAAATCAGCGCGAAAGCAGGGGTCGACGCCGCGATGTAGTCGCCCACCTGGAGCTGCTCGACCTTGGTCACGACACCGTCGCTGGGCGCGGTGATTACCGTGTACGAGAGGTTGAGTTTGGCGCGGTCGAGCAGCGCCTGGGCTTGCTGGACTGTCGGATGTTGGTCGGGCGCGATGCTCGGATTACCACCGAGGCTCGCGAGCACCGAAGCGATCTGCTGCTGAGCGGCCGCGACCTGCTGTCTTGCCTCGTCACGGACATGCAGGGCACGGTCGACCTGCGCCTGCGAAGAGATGCCGGAGGCAAGCAAACGCTGTTGACGCTCAAACTCGTGCTCCTGATAGGCCAGCGTGTCCTGCGCCAAGCGCAGGTCGGCTTCACGCTGCCGATAGGTCGCCTTGAGCGACTCGACTTGAAGACGCGCTGCGGCCAGCTGCGCGGAGGATTCTTCGACCGATATCCGGAATGGCGCGTCGTCCAGGCGGAACAGCACTGTCCCCTTCTTCACCGACTGATTGTCACGCACGTCAAGCTCGATCACCCGACCGGACACGTTGGCGCTCACCGACACCCGTGCCGCCTGCACATAGGCATCGTCAGTCGATTCGTAGCGGCCGCCGGTAAAGTAGAAGTAGCCGGCCCCGGCCACCACCACGATCGGCGCAAGCAGCATCAGCGGAATGCGCAGGCGCTGCCCCAGGGGTTTGCGCTGGCGCAGCCACTTGCCTTCGGATGCGCGTTCACGCGGATGCTCACGCTCGACATGCTTGACTTCGGATTCGTCCACCTGAGCCTCGACGCGTTGGACAGGCCGCTCTTCAACGACACGGTCTGTGATGATCAGTACTACAGGGACCTGGGCCTCGTGCCCTCGTGTTGTTCGACAGGCTGGGCGTGGGCCACGCGGCCCGTGTCCCCGTCGTCTACGATCGGGGCGTCGGCGAGCGCGCTTAGGTTCGCATGGATGCGCGCCAGAATGCCGATAAACAACTCCCGGTCCTTTTTCGAAATGCCCTCAAAGGCCTCGGCGCGGGTGAGATCGGCGAGGTGCCAGATCGTGTCGAGAAACGGCGCGGCTTTGCTCGTGAGGTACAAACGGCGGGCCCGCCGATCGGACGGGTCGGGCCGCCGCTCGACCAAGCCGTCGGCCTCCATCCGATCGAGTATGCGCACCAGCGTCATCGGGTCGGTCTCCGCAAGTTCGGCGAGGCGAACCTGGCTGATTCCCTCGTTCTTGGAAAGATGGCTGAGCGCCTTGCATTGAGGCAGCGTGACCCCGAAGCGGCGCGCGCGCTGCTCGAAGCGCTGCACATAGAGCCGAGTGACGTCCTTGAGGAGAAAGCCGAAAGCTCGCAGCCGGTCCATGTTCAATTTCGATCTGCTTGACGATTCATAACTAGCTTTATTATAACATAATATATTACATCGTCTGATAGCAAATCCATACAGACAACGGGGTCGCTGACGCGCATTCCTCGGCAAACGGGTAAGGCCAACGGCATCTGGGAGCGGCATCCTTGACTCAGTGCGACGGTGCATTGGCACACGGGAGAGCGCATTGTGAGTGCTGATCGCATACTGCAAGTCTCAAAAGGGAGACTGCGCCCCCTTTTTACGCTTCCCGATTTTTCGACCGCGTCCGTTCCTTGGGGCGGTTTTTTAATGGAAGACTGCGTAAACGATATCGAGGAAAAATCACCGTCCTCTTTGCCGAAGCCGATGGTCTTCGTCAGCACTCGCGACCAATGCACCACGTACTGGAGATATCGTGGAACATCGAATAGCTATCACGTTAAGCCCGGATCCGTATGCGTTGCCCCTTGCCACTTCGAGGTCGAATCTTATTGGCATTCAAATCCCTGGCGCTTGCTCGCGGTCGCATTAGATACGTCGAAGTTCAGACACATTGCACCGCTTGAAGCGATGGCAATAGAAACTTCACGGGCGCCACCGCTCTTTACTGAAGATGCGAGGGTTGCTGCATTGGTTAGGGAGATGCACATTGAGGCAAAAGCAGGATGCCCCTGCGGCAGACTCTTTGGTGAGTCGCTCTCTTTGGCGCTGCTCTCGTATCTGGCCGGAAACTACGCAGAGCGACGCCTGACCATTGAGGCCAACGCTCGCATTTCGCCCGCTCAGAAGCGGCGCGTCCTGCATTTCATTAGAGAGAATCTGGACACGGATATCGCGGTGAGTGATCTTGCCGCTTGCGTCGGAGTAACTTCTGCTCATTTCTCCCGCGTCTTTAGAGCTTCATTCGGAATGAGCCCGTATCGATTTGTAATGCAGGAAAGGGTGGCGAAAGCCAAGGCCATGCTCGAGGAATCGCGATGGTCTATAGGCAAGATTGCCGTCGAGCTTGGGTTTCCGACCCACAGTCACTTCACGAAGATCTTTCACAGGATAACCGGCGCGACTCCAAGTCAGTTTCGTGAGGGGCGGTAGACGAGCCGCCTTGCCGGCATTCGGCAGCCCTTAGAGGTAAGCCACTCCTCCGCTTTCAAGCCGAAGGTATCGCTGACTCGTCGCGCCGCAGGCCGAGCGCGACTTCAACGAGGTTCCGTCTCTCGGCGACGCTCGTGCAGATCGTTTTTCTTATAAATCCCTGCTAGACCGTGGGAGAACAGGATAGCGACAGGCGCGTCACGATCACGACAGCGTTTCCCTTGCCGAGCGACTATGTTTCGAACACTGTGATTGGTTGTGTCAACGATCTTTCGCACTTTTGGGGCGGCGGCCTGATCGGAATTCAAGCAGCTGCGTCCTCGAGAACCTGGTCGAACAGGCTCTCGTCAAAAAGAACTTACCTAAGGAGGGTTAACATGAAAAACATCCATATCGGTAAATCAAGCAGCCTTTTGCTTATCGCAGGTGTTGTCGCTATTGGAATTACGACCCCCGCAGCAGCTCAAAATGTTGAAGACTTGAAAACATACACGCCATTCGTCCTGAAGGCTCAGGGAAATTTTTTCGTAGGCGGTGAAACGAACTTTTCCGATGATCTGAATCCGTCGGGAGTACTCCCAACCCAAGGCACTCAGCGGATCAACCAAATGTATGTAGAGTACATGATACCGCAACCAGGTGACAAGGTTGCGGTGGTGTTGGTCCATGGTGGAAATCTTTCTGGAAAGAGTTATGGAACTACGCCTGACGGTCGGATGGGTTGGTATGAGTTTTTCGCCCGCGAGGGCCACCCCGTCTATGTCCCAGACCAAGTCAACCGGGGGCGGTCTGGGTGGGACCCAACTAGCACCAATGACGTTTGGGCCGAATTGATTCCACCGAAATCAATGTCTTCTTGGTTCAAAGCTGCCGAAGAGATTACTTGGAGAAGTTTCCGGTTTGGCCCAACATTCGGCACTCCATTTCCAAACACGCAATTTCCAGTAGAGTTCGCGGCGCAGTTCGCGGACACTTCCGTCCCCGATAACACGCAGCCTATTATCCCGCACGCCGACAACCCTACGACGACGCGACTTGCCGACCTCGCTACGAAGCTAAAGGGTGCAGTGCTTCTCGGGCACTCCCAGGGCGGCAGAATGCCGCTTGACGCGGCACTTCTCAACCCGCAATGGGTCAAAGGCGCCATTGCGACCGAGCCCGCTGGCTGTCGCGGCGCTAATGTCGATACCGCCGCCTTCCCTAATCCGGATCCAGTCTATAGCAACCAGGAAATCGCAACGCTTGCGCAAATACCAATCCTAGTTTTGTTTGCCGACATTCAGGGAAATGCAAGCTGGCAAACCAGAATCGACGATTGCAGGGTATTGGTCAATCGGCTCAAGGCTGCGGGTGGCAACGCTACTCTCTTGTCCCTTCCCGAAATCGGGATCCACGGCAACACTCACATGTTCATGCTAGACAAAAATAATCTTCAAGTTGGCTCGCTGGTCAGCAAGTGGATCGACGAGAATGTGCAAGTGGATCGACAAGAACGTGAAGGTGAAGGGCGGTGACGACCACTTGGCTTTCGGCAACCACTGATCTGTAGCGCGCCCTCTTGGGAGAGCACGCCACAAACTGAGAGCCTCGCCGGCTTGTGCCGGTGGGGCTCTTTTGTTGTGCGCCCGGCAGGGCGCACTCAGAGCATCAGAGCAACGTCAGCGAAGCAGACCGTGCGAGCGTGAAGATCAGCTATGCGACAGCCAACCACCCAATCGCGCAGTCAGCGGCACTCCGGCCCCTAGCGCTCCAGCCCCCGCTCCACCAGCGCCCTGCTGCGCTGTGCCAGAATTGCTCGCTCGCGCTCCAGGGGCATGGTATTCACGAACTCCAACACCTGCCTCGCCAAATTTCGGTCCTCCCGTTTGTCGGATTGAGCCAAAGCTGCGGCAACCCCGTTCCATGCTCCCAGTGCGTCCGCCCGCGTATCGCGCACCACTTGGCTATCCTTGTGACTGCGCCGCTGATTTCTGAGCCGGCCTTCCCCTTGTGCCTTGACCTGCCAGATATTCAGGTAGTTCTTGACAACGCCGCGTGCGGCCTGGCGCGATGCCGCCGCCGCAATGCCCCGCTCCCGCAGCTCTGCTGCAAATTCCATCCTCCACTCGTGCAAGTCCGCCTTGCGTGGATTCAGCAGGACACCGAGGTCCGACTCGGCCCGCACAAGTAGGTGCACGTGAGGATTGGCCTGGTGCGTATGCAGCGCCATCACGTACTTGTGGCCTGCAAATTGCCGTGCCGCCAGCGCCTGAACGGCCCCCAGCAGCTTCTTGGAATCGGTGCCGGCTGGCATCGACCACATGATGTTGAACGCCTCGCGCCGATCACTCCACTCGGGAATCGGGGTGCCTTCCCTGGCCCACTGGCGCGCAATCTCACGCCGGGCTTCGCGCCCCTGGTGCCGTTCCCCATCCTGGTCGATTAGCCCATCGCCCTCCCGATCGATGTAATTCATGTGCGCCCGGATCACTGCCATACCGCGCCCGCCGCCCGTCACCTTCACCATGACCTGTGGCGCCCGCCTCACCACAAGTCGTACCTCGCGCCGAAACACATCGGAACTTGGAATACGCATTCCTCGGCTAGGGTGCCGCGGGCCGGGCTTGGCACCCGCAAACAGCATCCGCCCCCACTTCTGCAGTTCCGAGTCAGCTTCGCGCGTCATAGCTCGCCCCCGTCATCGCTCGCCGAGCTGCGACCACCGGCCGCAGCGCTAGCAACACAGCTCCAGCCAGCTCGCCGTGCCTATCCACTCTACCGGCAACGGCCGCCAATGTTTCCGGATTCTGTCTACTGACCACGCCAGAGTTTCCGTTCAGGCAGCGGGCGATCTGATTCACGTTGCGCCCGAGCGCCGCGATTTGGGATGTCGATCCGACCGGGGCCTCCCGCAGACCGCCCAGGTCCCTCGTCAGCCCAGGTGACCCCAGTCCCCCTCGATTCGCCGACGTGCCGGCGCGCTTCGCTGCTCCCCGCATTGCCTCACCCACGAGCACAGCAAGATATTCGGAACGACTTAGCCCTTCGGGCCGCGCCCATTCGGATGCTTTCCTTGCATCCTCAGCGCACAACTTCACACGCACCTCGAGAACCTTGCCCTCGGGCTTTCCCCGCTCGATCGCGGCCCTTGGCGCTGACTGCGAGACTTCCACTGCGCTCTCGCTCGTGGTTGGGCCAAGCAGGGCTGCGATCGCCTTTCGTGCAAGCACCGACGGAGATACGCCGGCGCGACGCGCGGCTTCATTCAGATCCGCCTTCAGCGGACCAAGGTCAACGCTCAACTGGCCAGCACGCGCACTCACGTGTGAAAATGTAATGCAATGTCGGCGGCGCCGCCTATCCTGCCTTCACGCAATTCGCTTCTCTATCAGGTCAACATCAGTACAACATCAGTGAAAGATCAGCACAAACGAGGCACATCAGCGAGTTGTCAGCTGAATATCAGAGGACCATCAGAAGAACATCAGAACATCAGACGAACATCAGAGCAGCATCAGCGAATCAGGCCCCTTGCACGTGAACGTCAGCGACGTATTAGTAAACTGTCAGTCGCACAGTCAGCGGCATATCGCCAACTACACTTGAGTATTCGCAGTGACCTCTGCTATCAGCAATTGACGACAGGACGCCGACGATTCCCGCCGCGCAGCCCTCGCCACGCGCGGGGGCCGTGCGTGCGCGATGGCTGTTGGCCCGCGCCGCTACCGGTCTCACGCCGCGCACCGAGGCCTCGTCGAAGGACAATCGGCGGAAGCCCCTAACCTGTTCTGGATGTGCGCTGGAAAGATGAGTGCGCAATCCCGGTGCAATCCAGGCGGCATTTCCGGTCCAATCCAACCGCCGATTCCAGTCGATTCCGGTTCACCTGTTCCGGCCGAGCCGCCTTCGGTGGTGGCAACGGTGCCGCGCCGCAGCAAGGTTACCAAGGGAATGGCGTAACGGCCGGTCTACACAGCAAAGCCGACCTGTGGCGCAATCCCCATCGGAAGCCAGGTCGCGACCCCCTGCGGGTCACTCGCGACCGTCGAAAGCGGTCCTCGGATTGCTGTCAGAACTTCTCATTGCCGACCAGGCCAACGTCGATACCACCAGTCTCTTGGATCGCTGTCATAACGCGAGCGACGTCGTTGTACGACGCATCTCTAGCAGGACGAACGTACACGGTTGGTGGTCTTCGTTCGCGGAGAAATGCCTGAAAGTCCTTCGCGGTCTCATACCGCCGCTTGTCGAATGCAATCGACCCGTCCGCGATTGCCCGAACTACGATAGAACCGTCCCGGAGCACCTGAACCTCAAGCGGCTTCTGATTGCCGGAGTCGCCATTTCGGGGGAAAAACCGCGAAAGCACGAGAAGCAACAACGCGCAAAGTGCGATTGCCGAGGCACGCCTTGTCCAAACGGTTCTCGCCATGGCGGCATTCCTTCGCAGCGGTGACGGACGATTTCTGACCGGCTTGCAAAACGCGAGTCAATGACCGGTCGTGGCCGACTGTGGCGAAAAATCGCCGGCTCGATACCGGACCGATTTCTATCCTCGCAACCCATTCCCGACGCTCCGGCCTCTGAAAAGCTGTCGTTCGATTGAAGCGATGCCGCTGCCAGCGTATCCCGAGTCACTGGGCCTTGAGATTGAACTCCACGGCGGTCGTCGTCTTGCTGCCCTCTTTCAGTTGCAGGTGCAGCAGCCAATCGCCGCCCATCGTCGGGGTCAGCCCGGAAACGTGATAGCTGCAGGGGCCTACCTTCTTCGCTTCCGGCGTCGTCGAACCGCCGTGGCCATGCGCTGGCATCGTGAAAGTAACTCCGTCGACGTCCGGGCATTTGGCCATCGCACTGCCAGCGCTGCTAGCATTGATCATCAATTCCGATTCCTTCTTGACTGCGAGCACATCAGTGTCAGTGGTCAAGGTCCACATGCCGTCGGCGGACTTCACGCTTTGACCGGCGGCCTGCCCGCCGCCTCCGATGGTGGCTGCGACCAGCAACAGCAGCAGCGACAAACTTGAACGGTGAATACGCACGGTCAGCCTCCGTTCGTTCAGAGCAAGGGACTCACTGTAGAGACTAACCACCCTGCCAGCACAACGAGCATCCGACTACTCCTTGGGCACCAGCTCGACGATCAGGACACGCGTGACGCCCTTGCCGGCATTGAACGCGGACATCTCACCCGGCGGATGGTTCGAGCCCGAGCCCTCGTAGTAGGTACTACCCGCCTTGAACGTCTGCGGCGGGCGATCCTTCCAGGCGATCGTGATCGCACCTTCCAGCACGTAGCGGATGCCAGGGCCGGCGTGCGTGTGAGGCGGAATCTTTGCGCCAGGCTGCATCTCGAGCATGGTCATACGGAAGGTCTGTGGACCTGGACGCAAGCCAGGCAAGTCGACGCTTTCAAGCACAGTCGCCTGGATCGGGCCCTGCTGCGCCTGCGCCGGGATGCCACCAAACGCGAGTGCGGCGATCAACACCACGGGGCGCGCTAGGGTCGCCAGACTGTGACGGCGGTTGCTCGCAAACTTGGGCATGACGGTCCTCCCTGGTGTAGCGTTGTCAGGCCGGACGCTGATGACAAGCGAGCGGCGGCCGGGCAAGCTCTCCGAATAACTCGGAAGTAGTGTTCGAGGACACCAGATTAGCGCAAGGAGCGGGCGCCTAATCCTATTACAGCTCGCCCGACGGCACTCCGA
>Ga0137418_10001458_pt1 | contig 21795 bp, 15 predicted proteins | sample CZODoug3_1_2_16f_FD_122242 | JGI IMG/M metagenome (GOLD analysis project Ga0137418, IMG submission 122242) | Vadose zone soil fungal communities from Angelo Coast Range Reserve, California, USA - CZODoug3_1_2_16fungal (Hybrid Assembly) | ecosystem: Environmental > Terrestrial > Soil > Vadose...
CGCATCCTGGTCGAGTCGTCGAGCACCACGTACGTGGTGGACAAGCTCGTGAAACGCGGCCTGGTGCGACGACGTCATAGTAAGGCCGACCGCCGGGAGGTCCTGGTGGCGCTGACCCCCGCGGGACGGCGGTTGATCCAGGCGATCTTTCCGCCGCACGCCACCGCGATGCGGCAGGCGGTCGCCGCACTGGCGCCGGGCGATCAGGCCCGTGCCGTCAGGTTGCTACGGGCACTGGGTCTCGGCGCGGCCAGGCAGCTGAAGGCCGCCGAAGAGTCTTAGAGCCCCTGCCGGAAGCGCAGCCCCAGGGTACGGTACCGGAAGGTCTCGGTGCGTAACCCCGACGTGGTCGTCGCCGCAGCACTGTTGGTGATCGAGCCGACGAGCGCGATCTCGTTGTTCGCACCCCAGCCCCGTGACAGCGCGAAGCCGACGTGCCAGGCCGTCTGATGGGCGCTGGTATCCGACACCTGTTGCGATCCCAACCCGCCGTCGGCCCGCACGCCCCACCGACTCCGCTGCCACTGGTACACCACGCGCGCCTCGATCACGGTGAACTGATTGGGTGCGAAGTAGAGCCCCGGTGCCGATCGCCGGTAGCCGAGGATTCGGGCGTACGGGCCGAGCTGCAGCCCCGGCGCCACCCGACCGAGCACGGCGCCCACCGCAGACAGTCGGCGGTTGCCGTCAGAGAGCCATGCTCCCCCGCCACTCCCAGTGATGGACCAGCCCGGCGCCGGCGACAGGTCGAGGCTCAGATCCCCGGCGTCCACGGTCAGTCCCTGACGCATCAGCCCGACGGTCTCGTCGAATGCGCTCCGTGTATAGGCGAAGCTCACGGCTGTGTAGCGCCCCGGCCGGAGCCCGATGCCAAGCTCCGCCGTCAGAGGCGTGGACGACACCGTGTCCGGCGCAATGCGCCGCACGCCCAGCCCGGCGCGCAGCACCGCCCCTTTTCCGAGGGCCGCGATCACCGACCCTCCACCGCCATAACTCGTGCCGCGATGCCGGGGGTCGGTGGCACGCCGCCAGCCCACGCGCAGCGTGCCGCGGAGATCGTCGCCCAGCGAGCCCGTCACCGTGCCTTCCTGCGACACAAAGTCGTTGTTGTCCGAGTCGTTGGCACCGTCCAGGTTCGTCGCGATCTCGGGCCGGAGCGCGGCGCGCACCACGCGCTCGAGGTCGCGCACCGCGCGGTCCCCGGGAGCCACCGTGCGGGCGCGGGCCGCGTACGTCTCGGCCAACACGGGCTGCCCTTTCCAATAAAGGGTCTGGGCGAGCCCGATCAGCAGCTCGGCGGCATCGGGATACCGCTCGAGCGCCGCGCGCCACAGCTGCTCCGCGCGGTCCAGGTCCCCGCGCCACGCCACGGCGCGCGCGCGGCCCGCGAGCGCGTCGGCGCGATCGGGCGATCGCGCCAGCACCGAGTCGTAGAGCGCCTCGGCCGCCGCCAGCCGGCCCGACCACGCCTGCACCTGAGCCTGCGAGACCATGATATCGGCGTCGCTGGGCGCCAGCCGCCGCGCGCGCGCCAAGCGCTGGAGCGAGCGGGACAGTCTGCCGTCCCAGCCGTCGAGAATGGCGAGCCGGTACAAGGCTCGGATGTTGAGGGAGTCCGTCGCGAGGACCCGCTCGTAGGCAGTCCGGGCCGCGACGTAGTCGCCGCGGCGGAAAGCCGCCTCGGCATCGGGCAATTGCGCAATGAGGAGCCCAGGGGCGGCGAGCAGCGCGAGCGCGAGCGGCCCAGCTCTCATTGCATCAAGCGGATATTCTCAGTTGACCTGCACGATCTTAAGGCCGCCCAACCCCGCGGCGATGATGAGATACTTTTTGTCCGCACTGTAGGCAACATGATTGGCGGATTGCAAATTGGCAAATCGCAGCTTTCCGAGCATCGTGATCGTTTGCTGCGTTTCAGAGCCCGTCGCCGAGAAGGCCTGGCTCCCCTGGGCGACGTAGACACCCGCTTCGCCGTTCGAGATGAAGAGGAGGTCGGCGTCCATCGAAGCCGAGTTGGTGACGACCACCGACGGACTCAGTCCCAGCGACGCTGGATCAGGACGCGGCACCGAACCCACCACCAACCCCGTACTCGCGCTCAACACCTGCACGCCACTGTCGCCGGCGGCAATGAACGCCTTCCCGCCCGCGAGCTCGACGGTCGACTTGGATTCGGCAATGTCCGCGCCCTTGAACGGGAACGTCCCGACGGGGGCGAGCGTCGTCTCATCGTACACGGTGATCTGACCCGGCGTCCCCTGGACCACGACGACCTTCCCGCCCGATACCGCCACCCAGCGCGCATCGTGTAGGCTGAACGAGTTGAGCACCGTGAGGGCGACCGGATCGAGCACGTAGAGCCCGCCGGTGTTGCCCGTCGTGGCGTACGCCCTCGTCCCCGAGGCCGTGGCACTGGTAGCCGCGAAACTCGTCAAGCCAGTTCGACGATTGCCTGTCAAAACCAGGTTGTTCCCGACCAGCTGCAAGAGCTCGGCGACCGCTGGAGCCTGGAACCCGGTGTCGCCCGTCGCTTCGGCGAGGTACACGTTCGTACCAGAAGCGAAGACGGCGCTGACGTCGGTATTCTGAAACACGGCGCGCGACGTCAACGTGGGCTGGCCGCCGGGATTGATTGAGATGACGTCAACGGCTCCCAGATACGGGTTCCCGATCATGTTGTAACTCACCACCGCCAGCGATCCCACCATAGAGACCGATGTCGCCTGCAGCGTCTGGCCGCCCACGATCGGCGATGCCACTTCGGTCTTAAGCCTCAAGTTGATGGACCCACCACTGGCGGCTGGGCTGACCAGGCTGGCCGACATACCCGGCGAGCGCGCCGGCGCCGAAGGGTACCCCACGCCGCTGGCGTCGACCGGGATCGAGTCATTGAAGTAGGTGACCTGGGATCCCAACGTGGCGGGGTCGTTGACGATCGTGATACGCCCGTTCGCCTGGTTGCCCGGGTTCACCGGGCCCGTCGAATCGACGCAAGCGAACAGAAGAAACGCGAGCACGCTCGCAACCGGTAATGCCGACCTGGTACGCCTCATACCACCTGCCCTCCCGCTGACCCTCAGGGATGACCACCCGCCGCCTACTACTGGGGGTCTGTTCGCAAAAATCAAGCTCATCTTGGGCTGTGTGATCCACGTCACAGGGATTGCAGGGGAGCTGAGCACAAATCGTGGTGGGACAAGCGGGTATGCGATCGTCTTCGCCATCGCGCCAGGGCCGGCAGGCGACCGCGCGGGTCGCAACTCGCAGGCGGCAGCCGCATTACGCGACCTCCTGGGGGCGTCAGTGGAACGTCACACCCAGGCCGAACTCTACGACGTTCTGCTTCCACCGCGTAAAGGCTGCTCCGAAACCCTGCTCATTTACATCTCCCACTCCGGCATACACGTAGTTCACCACCGGCGTGAGAGAGATGTCTCGGCCGACCCGGATGTCGTATCCCACGCCGCCGGTGAACCCCCAACCCGTGCCGTCGAAGGAGGGACTCGTATTGACGTGATAGTTGGAAAACCCGAGGCCGCCCGTGACGAATAAACCGCTCTTCGCCTGGGGGTAGAGGTAAACCGACGCTGTGAGGTTGGTCATGGTCTCGGTGGCCGAGCCGTCATAGTGCGACCAGCTGTTGATCGCCCCGCCGAGCCGCAGGTTGCGGCTAGGCGTGCCGCCGAGCTTTACGAATCCGGTGATGCCGTCCTTGCGCGGCCCACTGCCACAGTTGTCGCAAGTGACGTTGGACGAGCCGTAGCCCAACCCGAAGCCGATCCAGAAGCCGTCACGGCGCTGCGGGTACTGCGCCTGTGCCGCGGCCGCCGCGCAGGAAAGCGCGGCAAGCAGCCCGATGAGCCTTGGTGCGTACATGGAGGCCTCCCTCCCGAGTGACGGGCGGGGGTGAGGGCGACTTCCATGCCGGGGGAGGCGAGCACGGGGGCCAGGCGGCAGTGTCCTCGTCCACGGTCAACCGATCGTCCTTGTGCTCAGTGAAAGCTGATACCCAGCCCCTGAATTGAAGACGCGCCGGTCGCGCATGCGTGGGTGTTGCGCCAGCCCCCCGAAGCGGCTAGCCCGACTGGATGGGGTGCTCCAGCCTGATTGCACAATTTGCATGGGGTCCTTGACGGCACACAGTATGCTGTGGGTGGGATGTGGGAAGAGTGATGTCTAATCCGTGCATCTGATGCATGATTCCGTTGACAGTGTGGTGCTACGGGGGATACGTTCTCACCATGAACCTCATCACTACCATCGTTCGGCCCGAACGCCTGCCCGAGGTCAAGGCGGCGCTGTTCCAGGCCGGCATCACAGGAATCACTCTCAGTCGCGTGAGCGGCCACGGGGGTGAGCAGGAGATCGTGAGCCAGTACCGCGGCAACACGGTCGTCATGGAGTTCCACGAGAAGGTCAAGATCGAGATGGTGTGCTCGGAGCCGTACGTCGAGCCGTGCATCAAGGCCATCTTGGCGTCCGCCCGCACCGGCGAAGTCGGAGACGGGAAGATCTTCGTCCAAGCCATTGAGCGCGTGATCCGCATCCGCACCGGCGAGATCGACAACGCCGCGCTCACCGCCGTGAACGCAGACGCCGTCCAGCGCGCCGCGCTCGAGACCGCGCAGCATGCCGGCGTCGCCGGCGAGGGGGATTCATGAGCCAGATCTCGGCGGGCGACACCGCCTGGGTCCTCACGTCTTCCGCGCTGGTCATGGTGATGACCGTGGGCCTCGCGTTTTTCTACGGCGGCCTGGTGCGGCCCAAGAACGCCCTCAACACGATGATGATGAGCGTCGTCGCGCTGGGCGTGGTCAGTGTGCAGTGGGTGCTGGTCGGCTACTCCATCGCGTTCGGACACGGCACTCCCTGGTGGGGGGGGCTCGCCTGGCTTGGCTTCAAGGGTGTCGGTTTGGAGCCGGATGCGGCGTACGGCGCCACGATTCCGCTGCAGGCGCACGCGATGTTCCAGCTGATGTTCGCGATCATCACGCCGGCGCTGATCTCCGGCGCGATCGTGGAGCGCATGCGCTTCCGCGCCTACGTCGTATTCCTCCTCCTCTGGGCCACGTTCGTGTACGACCCGCTCGCCCACTGGGTGTGGGGGTCGGGCGGCTGGCTGGCCAAGCTCGGGGCGCTCGACTTCGCGGGAGGCACGGTGGTCCATATCAGCGCCGGCGTGTCCGCGCTGGTGGCCGCCCGCATGCTGGGGCCCCGGAAGGACTTCAAGCGCACGGCGATCGTGCCCCACAACGTCCCGCTCGTGCTGCTCGGCGCGGGGCTCCTGTGGTTCGGCTGGTTCGGATTCAACGCGGGCTCCGCGCTCGCCGCGAACGGCCTCGCCGCCCTCGCGTTCACGAATACGAACACGGCGGCAGCGACCGCGCTGGTGGCGTGGGTGTGTCTCGACCTGCTGCGCACCGGGAAGGCAACGGCTGTGGGCGCGGCCACGGGTCTCGTGGTGGGGCTCGTCGGCATCACGCCGGCGGCGGGCTACATCACCGCAACGGCCTCACTCGCCGTGGGCGCTCTGGCGGCCCTCGTGAGCTACACCGCCATCCAGATCCGCGCGAAGACGCGGCTCGACGACTCGCTGGACGTGTTCTCCTGCCACGGGCTCGCGGGAGTGGCTGGGGCGCTGTTGACCGGCGTGTTCGCCACGAAACTGGCGAACCCGGCGGGAGGTGACGGTTGGCTAGCCGGCAACTTTGCCCAGATGGGCGTGCAGCTCGTGGCCGTTCTCGCCGCCGTGGCGATCGCCGCCGTTGGCACGGTCGTCATTCTCGCGCTCGTGCAGGCCACGCTCGGCGCCAAGGCCGGGGTGCGCGAGCAGCTCTCGGGGCTCGACTTGAGCGAGCACGGCGAAGAAGCGTACTTCGGCGAGCAAGGGGCGACGCCCTCACCGGGCGTGTCGCTCGGCCAAGGGGTGATCGTTTCAGCCGCTTCTCCCGAGCCGCTCAAGGCCGCCGCCGCAGGCTAGCGGCCGGCGTCGATTCGGCAGCGGATGGGCGCCCGACCGGCGAGTCCCGGTCGGGCGCGCTTTTTAGCTACGGGGCTCCTTCTTCTTTCGCGTCACCGAGCAGAGTGCTGACCAGCGTGGCCAGGGTGGCGGCCTCGAACGGCTTCGTGAGGAAGCGATCGGCCCCCAAGGCCACGGCGTGGCCACCCACATCGATCGCCCCCGCGCTCTTTACCCCGGACATCGCGACGATCTTCACCGCCGGCCACTCCCGGCGCAGCCGCCCGATCGTCTGCAGTCCGCCTTGGCCGGGCATGAAGATGTCCACGATCACGACGTCGGCCGCGTGGCGCTGGTAGGCGCGGATCCCGGCGTCGCCGTCCGCCGCCTGACGGACTTCGTGGCCAGCCAGCTCCAGATGTTTCGTGAGGGCTTGCCGGAGCGTGACGTCGTCGTCGATGATGAGTACGCGAGCCATGTCGAAGAGGCGCCGGTCGGAATCGAACCGACGAATAGAGGTTTTGCAGACCTCTGCCTTACCACTTGGCTACGGCGCCGGTGGAAAAGTAACCTCGCAACTCACTGTGAGTTCGGCAAGAGTTGGAGGTCGAACCGTCTCACGTGCATGGCGCCTGGTGGCAATAGTGGTGGCAAGCTCTTAGGGCTCGCCATGACCTCGCCGCTGTGACCGCAAGGATACTTGATCCCTAATCCGTCGAACTGCGGGCCGCCGAGTTTGGCCTGGAGGACTCCTCATTATTCGCCGGAGATTTTGAGTTTCCCTCTAGGGGGCACACAGGTTCACGTCAGGGCACATCCTGGCTATCGACTCGACCGGTTCAGTGCCCTGGGGTGCCGGTTCGTTCCCGCAGGGATGGGTTTCCGCCCACGCCGGCTCTTCGGGCTCGGCTGCGGCGGGCGGAGCGCATTCGTTGACGTTGACGCAGCAGGGCTTCGATGTGGCATGCGGAAAAGACGTAACCGACACCTGCCATCGCGACGTCTTGGCCGCGATGCCCTGCACGTGCATCAGGCGGTCGTCTCATGGAACGAACCGACCCCCTGACCGCCGCTCAGGGAATAGCGCGAGTTCAGATGAAGCAGACGCCGACATGGCTTTACGCCCGCGCCGCCGTCCCCCGCCGGGCTGTCGTCGGCGTGCTCGAGGCCTGCTCCCCCACCACCACGCGCACCCGGTGCGTGACGCCATCGTCCACGAGGGGGATGGCGGCGGGATCCACGGGGTGGCCGTCCAGCTCGGCCTCCGCGATCCCCCGGCAGCGGTGCTCCGGGTTGGAAACGGAGATGTCATAGCCGGTGCGGCCGAAACGCCAGACGATGGAATACTCGGGCCAGGCCGCGGGGATGCAGGGATCCAGCTCGAAGCTCGCACCGTGGCGCTTGAGGCCGAGGATGCTCTCCAGGCCCGCGCGGTACATCCAGCCCGCGGAGCCCGTGTACCACGTCCACCCGCCGCGCCCGGCGTGGGCCGGGTGAGCGTAGACGTCTCCGGCGGTGACGTACGGCTCGGCTTTGTAGCGCTCGACGTCCGCGGCGTTCCGCGTGTGGTTGATGGGGTTTAGCAGGTGGAACAGCTCCACCGCCTCGTCCCCGTTGCCGAGCCGGGCCACCGCCATGACCGTCCACACCGCGGCGTGCGTGTACTGGCCGCCGTTCTCCCTCACCCCGGGCGGGTATCCCTTGACGTAACCGGGGTCTTGCGCCGACTGGTCGAAGGGGGGAGTGAGCACCAGCACGACCCGGGCTGCGCGCCGCACAAGGTGGGTGCGGACGGCGTCCATGGCCCGCTCGGCGTGCTTCACGGGCGCGACTCCGGACAGGACCGCCCAGGACTGAGCGATCGAGTCGATCTTGCCCTCGTCGTTCTGCGCCGAGCCCAACGGCGTGCCGTCGTCGTAATAACCCCGCCGGTACCACTCCCCGTCCCAGGCCCGCTCGAGCATGCCCGCCAGGCGGCTGGCCTCGCTCGCGTAACGCGCCGCCCGCGCCGCGTCCCGGGTCTCGCACAGGGGGATGAACTGCCGCAGCACCGTGTGCAGGAACCACCCGAGCCAGACGCTTTCGCCGCGGCCCTGGTGCCCGACCCGGTTCATCCCGTCGTTCCAATCGCCGCTGCCGATCAGCGGAAGGCCGTGGGCGCCAACCGTAAGGCCCTTGTCGATGGCGCGCAGACAATGGTCGAAGAGGGAAGCCGATTCGGAGGAACCCCGCGGCTGCCCGTAGGCCTCAGTCTCGCCGGCGGCGAGCACCGGAGCCTCCAGGAACGGAACGAGCTCGTCGAGGATGCCGTGGTCCCCGGTCGTGTCCACGTAATGCGCTACGGCGTACGGCAGCCAGAGCAGGTCGTCCGAGCAACGGGTGCGGGTGCCGCGGCCGGAGGGCTCGTGCCACCAGTGTTGCACATCCCCTTCGGTGAACTGCCGGCCCGTGGCCCGGACGATGTGCGCCCGCAAAATGTCCGGCCTCGCCAGGGAGAGGGCCATGGCGTCCTGCAGCTGATCGCGGAAGCCGAAGGCGCCGCCCGGCTGATAGAAGCCGGACCGCGCCCAGAGCCGGCAGCTCAAGTCCTGGTACAGGAGCCACCGGTTCATGAGGAGATCGAAGGAGTCGTCAGGGGTGCGCACCTGGACCGTCTCGAGGATGTCGGCCCAGAACCGCTGCACGGCTTCCAAGGCGATGTCGGCGGCGGCCACGCTGCCGTGGCGGCGCACCAGCTCGCGGGCTTGCTCGTGATCCCCACCCTGTCCCAGGATGAAGACGAGGCGGCGGCTCTCTCCAGGAGCCAAGCCGATCCCGACCTGCAGCGCGGCGCAGGGATCGAGTCCGGCCCCGAACTGGCCCGACAGGGCGTGGTGGTTCATGGCAGCTGGCCTCGCCAGCGAGCCGTTGCGTCCCAGAAAGGAGAGGCGGTCTCCCGTCGCCGAACTCGGCGCCTCGCTGGCGTGGGCGAAGGCGACCCGGCCCGCGAACTCCTGGTTGTAGGGGTTCGTGGCCAGGACGGCCCCCGTTTCCGCGTCGAGTCCCGTCATCACGTGCAGGTGCTCCGCAGGCTGCGGCGGCGCCAGGCGCCATTCGTTGTAGGCGAATACGCTCAGTCGCCGCGGGCGGTCGGTCCGGTTGGTGAGGGTCAGGAGTGAGAACTTCACAGGGTCCTTCGCGTCCACGAAGACCGCGAGCTCCTGCAGGATTCCATGGGAGGCATGAGTGAAGCGGGAGACTCCGGCTGCGTGCCGCGTCACGAACCGGCCGCTCTCTTGGGTCCGCCGCATCGGCCCCGGCGTGGGTGACCACACGTCGCCCCCTTCCTCGTCCCTCAAGAAGAGGGCCTCGGCGGTGGGGTCAGTCACGGGGTCGTTCGCGAAGGGCGTGAGGCGGTTCTCACGGCTGTTCTCCGCCCACGAATACGCCGAGCCCGATGCCGAGACTACGGTGCCGAAGCCGGGGTTGGCCACGACGTTGACCCAAGGGAGCGGCGTCTCTCGGTCACCGTCGAGGACGACCGCGTACTCGCGGCCGCCATCGGCAAAGCCGCCCGTCCCATTGGCGAAGGTGAGGGCGGGCACCTCGATCTCCATGCCGTCCGGGCCGGAAGCCGGGCGCGGGGGTGGCGGCGGCAGCTCCCTCCTGGGTTGCCGCTCGGGATAAGGCCAGTCCAACTGGTCCGACAGCTTGCCGCGATCCCCGCTGAGGATCGCCCGTGCGACGCTGGCGAGCAGGTTTCGCTCGGCCTCGTTCATACGGTCGCCTCGCAACAGGTACACCCCCCCCGGCCGGTGCTTCCACGCCCCCCAGGGCCCGGTGTCGAGGAGCGCGGCGAGCTGGACGTGTATGTCGTCGAGGTAGCTCACTGGATGCTCGTTCAAGATCACGACGTCCGCGCTCAGGCCCTTGAGCCGCCAGTACTCCTGGGCCTGGAGGACCTGCCGGACGAGGGGGATGTCGCCTCCCTTGACCACGCGCACGAGGAGGATGGGGAGATCGCCGGAGATGCCGTGCGCCCACAGCCCCGGTTGGCCCAGCACGTTGCGCTCCAAGACCTCCGGCCCCGCCCTCAGCGAGGCGTCGGTGTACAGGACCCGGGAGGCGAGGCGCTCGCAGAGCTGGGCCTCGTCGCTCGAGATGCCCAGGTGCCGCAACGTGCTCTGCGCCTGGGTGTAAGCCAGCGCGAAGGTGCGCGCGGCGGCGCTGGGGTCGTGGTACTTGTGCGCCATGGCCAGAGCGCCATCCCGGCTCACGGCCATCCCCGTCGCGAAGGACAGGCGCACGAATCCACCGGGTGCCAAACGGATGCGCTGTCGCAGGCTGACAATCGGGTCCAGCACGGCCCCCGTGGTGCCGGAGAGGGCCCGCCCGTCGAGGGCCATCGGATCCTCCGGGCTGCGGCCGCGGCCCAGGAACCGCCCGCGGTCGGTCTCCCATTCCACCGGCCCTTGCATCCTCGCGTCTACGCTCAACACGTGGACTGCCCACACGCGGGCCTCGTCCCGGGCGCGGGGTCGCCGGGCGCAAACCAGGGCGGCGCTCTCGGGCAAGTACTCGGTTTCCACGAAGAGCTTGCTGAACGCGGGGTGGGTCAGGTCCTCGCCGACAGACGCCAGGGCGATCTCGGCGTAGCTCGTGACCTCGAGCTCGCGAGGCCGGTCGCTCTGGTTGGTCACGGCCAGGCGGCGCACCTCGACGTCGTCCTCGGTTGAGACCGCGATGTCGAGCTGCGTCGCGATGTCCTCGTCACGGCGGCGGAAGACGGCCTTCTCGGCCTGGAAGGTGACCAGATACTCCTCAGGTTCCCGGTCCGTGGGATGGTAGGCCGCGGACCAGACCGACCCGGTGCGCACGTCGCGCAGGTAGAGGAAGTGGCTCCCCAGGTCACGGGTCGAGTCCTCGCGGTACCGGGTGACGGCGCGGCCGCGGCAAAAGCTGGCCCCGCCTCCCGCGTTGGTGACGATGGCGGTGTAAGCGCCGTTGGATAGGAACTGGGCGTGAGGGTACCGGGTGTGGGGCGACCGGAAGCGCCGGACCGCCACCGCGGAGACCGGAGCCGCCACCCGCGTCTCCTCGGCGGGCCGAGGCTGCGTGATCGGAGCGTGCCGCGGCGCGCGCTCCTGCAACAGCGGCGCGGTGGCCTGCATCCGGGGATCGGCATGGAGGCGCTGCACCATCGGATGGCCGAGGACGGCGTTTCCCAGAGCCACCAAGCTCATGCCCTGGTGATGGGCCAGGAAGGCCTGAACGACGACCCCGCGGGAGCCATGGGGTCGGGGCTCGCTGACGGTCTCGCCTTCGTCCGCCTTCCGGTGGGTGTAGTCGATGGCCTCGTAGAACCCGTACGCGCCGTCCAGCCCTTCCCGGGCCAGGCGTCGGAAATTGTGAGCTGCCCTCGCGGGGTCCACCATGGCGGCCAGCGCGGTGGCGTAGGGGGCCACCACTAGTTCGTCGCCGAGGCCTCGCTTCAGCCCCAGGCCGGGCACGCCGAATGCTTTGTACTGGTAGTTGCCGTGACGGTCCACGAGGTTGAAGGCGGACTCCGAGATCCCCCAGGGCACCCCCTGCTGCCGCCCGTATTCCATCTGCCGACGTACAGCCATGCGGCACGACTGGTCGAGGAGGGTCCCCGGATAGCTCTGCATCACGAGGAGGGGCATGAGGTATTCGAAAAGGCTGGCGCTCCACGACAGGAGGGTAGGGGCGCCGTCCACGCTGGTCAGTAGCCGCCCCAAGTGGAACCAGTGGCCGTCGGGGACATCGCCCTTGGCGATGGCGATGAAGCTGGCCAGGCGGGCCTCGGAAGCCAGAAGGTCGTAGTAGGAAGGATCGAGACGGCCGGGGCCCTGGGCGTCCGCGAGGCGATAGCCGATGGCGAAAATCTGGCGCTCGCGGTCGTAGAGGAAGGCGAAGCTCATGCCGTCGACGAAAGCGAGGGCGCGCGAGGCGAGCTCCTCGAGGCGAGTCGCGAACACACCGGGCTTCGGGGCCGGGGCCGTCAACCCTGCGGCGAGGGACCGCGACCAGTAGGCCGCCTCGACTTGATGGCTGGAGGTCGCGCCTTCCGACTCGAACGATTCGATCGCTTCTCTGAGCGCGGGGACCTGTCCGTCGCCGCGCGCCAGCTTCTGCTCCGCTTCCTCGGGACCTTCCAACACGTCCAGTACGGACTTCACCACAGCGACCAAGCGGGCCCTCCCGTCCTGGTGCCCGGCTGGCGTGTCTGCCAGACGCGCCAGGTACTGGCCGGCGATCTCCGCGGTGTCCACCAGGCCGGCGCAGATCTGCGTCGCGGACTGGGGCTCGCCGGCCAGCCTTCGCAGGCCCTCGGCCAGGGCCAGGAGAGCGCCCGCGAGATTGCCGCTGTCCACGGTGGAGACGTAGCTGGGAGGCAGCGGTGCCAGGGTTCTCGTGTCGTACCAGTTGAGCAGATGGCCTTCGAAACGTTCCAGTCCGCCCATGGTAGACACCGTGGCCTCGAGCCGCTCGACCAGTTCGGGAGTGCGGATAAAACCGAGGTCGTGGGCGGCCAAGGTCGAGAGGAGCCCCATCCCGATGTTAGTGGGGGACGTGCGGTGAGCGAGCCTCGGCGTGGGCGCTTCCTGGAAGTTGTCCGGAGGCAGGCCGTGGTCCTCGGCGCCCATGAAGGTCTCGAAGTAGCGCCAGGTCTTGCGTGCGATGAGACGGAGGAGGCGTCGGTCCTCGGAGCTAAGCAGCTGACGCTCGGGCGACACGGGCTGGCTGAGCCAGTAGGCCACCAGCGGCGCGGCCACCCACAAAGCAAGGAGGGGACCGGCCACCGCCAGGCTGCTCGGCCGGGCGGCCGCGATGGTGACAAGCACGATCAGGGCGATGAAAGGGCTGGCCGCCATTTCTACGAGGAACTGTAACGCGCCGGCCCGGGCGCTGAGGCCGGCGGCCCGAGCAGTGGCGGCGGCCGCCGTCTCCCATTGGAGGAGGCGGCGCTGCGTGATCACGAGGCGAACCAGGGTGAGGGCAATAGCGTGGGCCATCTCGTAGGCGTGGTGGGCGAGGAACGTGATCTGCAGCAGCGTCTGGGCGCCGGCGGTCTTCACGTCCTCGCCCAGAATCCGCAGGAACACCGCCAAGGGTTGCTGGGGGGCGGGGCCGGCGCCGACCTGGACGGCCAGCGGGTATAGTGGGAACGCGATCGCAGCGAGAACGCCGAGGGTCCAGGCCAAGGGGTCTCCCGGCAGCACCAGCCATGCCAGAGCGAGCAAGGCGACGGTGGCGGGGGCCACCAGCGTGCGCCTTAGGTTGTCGAAGATCTTCCAGCGGGAAATGACGGGGAGGCGGTTGCGCTCCAGGCCTTCGCGGGTCGGGACCAAGGGGAACAGCCAGAAGAGGATCTGCCAGTCGCCGCGCGTCCACCGGTGCTGGCGCCGGGCATGAGCGAGCACGCTCGCGGGGTAATCGTCGACCACCTCCACGTCCGTCACCAAGGCGGCCCGAGCGTGCAGGCCCTCGAAGAGGTCGTGGGACAGGAGGGCGTTCTCGGGGATCCGGCCTTCTAGAGCGGCCATGAAGGCGTCTACGTCATAGAGGCCCTTGCCCGTGAAGATCCCCTCCTTGAACAGGTCCTGGTAGGTGTCCGAGACTGCGGTGGTGTAAGGATCGACGCCCGTGTGCCCGGCGTACACGCGGGCGAACAGCGACCCGGCGGCGCTCGCCATCGTCACGCTGACCCGGGGCTGCAAGATCCCGTAGCCCTCGGTGACGCGGCGCAGGCGAGGATCGAAGGAGGGACGGTTCAGGGGGTGGGCGATGATGCCGATGAGCTTCCGAGCCGCGTGCAGGGGAAGCCGGGTATCGCTGTCCAGCGTGAGGCAGTAGCGGACGCTGGGCAACACCTCCGGGTCGCCCACGTGGAGGCGGAAGCTCGTGTCCTTAGCCCCCCGCAGCAGGCGGTTGAACTCTTCGAGCTTCCCGCGCTTGCGCTCCCACCCGATCCACGAGCCCTCGCCGGGGTTCCACTGACGCGCACGATGGAACAGGTGGAACCGGTCGGTGCGCCCCTGGCCGAGGCGGGCGTTCAAGTCGACGACGCCAGCGCGGGCGGCGTCCAGGATCTCGTCGTCTGCCGGCATCTCGGCCGCGGTGGCGTCGGCGAAATCGCCGAGGATGGCGAAGTGTATGCGCGGGTCGACGTTCCCCAGGGCCAGGACCTCCACATGCTCCAGCAGCTCGACCACCCCGGCCACGCTCGTGAGCAGCGTGGGGACGACAACCATGGTCCGCGCGTCCTCGGGGACCCCGGCCTGGAAGTCGAGGCGGGGGAGGCGCCGTGGCGGTACGAGGTGCGCGGCCAGGCGCTGGACGAGGGCGATGGCGAACTCGCTGGCCGGCAGGAGGAGGAGCGCTGCGGTCCAGGCCTGCGCCCACCGGGCGCCGCCCTCGGCCTGGACGTACGCGACGGCCAGGGCCAGCAGGGCGGCGGTGACGAGTCCGATCGACCCAAGGTAGAAACTGGTGGCGTGGGCGAACATGAAGCGCCGTGCGCGGTTCGCGAGGCGCGGCCGGTAGGCCACGTCGGTTTCGAGGTCGCGTCGGCCCTTCCCGATCAGGTGGTAGCCCACGTGGGCAGCGCGGTCGTGGGCCGAGCTCAGTTCGGCGGCCTGGCGGGCGCTCTCCACGGTGCGAAGGGCCACACGGAGCTGGGCCTCCCCGGTGGCCTCGGCCAGTTCCTCCACCGCCTGCCGGTAGCGGTCCCGGCTGAGGAAGTCCATGCTCCCGTAGACGCCGGCCGGGTCGCGTTGCAAGACCTGTTCGGTCAAGCTGACGTTCTCGAAATACCGCATCCAGTCCAGAGTGGAGCACAGCCGCAGGCTGGTGATGGCGTTGGCCACGGAGACCTGCCCCGCGGCCTGGCGTTGGTGCTCCGTCCGGATCGAATCCTCCGCCGTCATGCCCTGGGCGGCGAGGCGTTCCTCGACGGCCGCGCGCACGGGAGCGACAAGGGGCCCGTACTCGCGCATCCGCTGCAAGAGCCGCACGACGTAGGCCGTGTCCAAGACCTCGGGCAGGGACGGCAGGGGCGCCGCATCCTCGGCGCCGCCGATGTGGGCTAGATAGCCATCGGCCGTGAGACGCGCGTCCCGGCCCTGGAGCGCTTCGTCCGCCAGCCGCCTCAGGTTCTCGATGAGGGCGAGCTTGACCATGCTGGGCCAAGCCCACAGCTCGCCGATGGTGAGGGGAGCCACAGTCTGGTAGGCGGCCATGAAGCGCACGAGCTGTTGTCGATCCAGGCGGCCGTCGGTGTGGCGGATCAGCTCCAGGGCCATGGCGTAGACCCGCGCGACGCCGGCCATCTCCCGCGAGGCCAGCTTGGGCAGGTCCAAGTAATACTGCCGCGGAAGGTCGTGCCGGATGCCCCGGATCTCGGCCTCGATGAGGTGAAAGTTGTCGAGGAGCCATTCCGCCGCCGGGGGGACGAACTCGCCGCCGTGGACATCGTCGGCCAGGACGCGATAGGCCTTGCGCAGCACCCGGGCGTTGTCCTCCAGGCGCGAGAAGAATGGGCGGGCCTTGCGGCGCGGATCCCGGGCCAGAGTGAAGCTGGCGGCGAGGGCCCTGCCCCGTTCCTCCAGGCGCTCGATGCTGAGGAGCTCAGCGCGGAGAGGCTTCTCGGCTTCCGGGCGGCGGCCGCCCCCGAACGGGCGGAGCAGCAGCCTCAGGGCGTCAGCCAAGGCGACCTGCCCATGGTGCCACGGCAAGCTTCACGGCGCGGCGTTCTCATCGCGTGGTTTCGTCCCTCCGGATGTCGCGGGTCCGCGTCGTCTTAGGCGCGGGAAGCGTACCGCTCCCCGCAAGTGTCAGTTGCTACTGGAGAGCCGGAAGCCAGCTTCGGCGCCGGACGGCGCGAGCTGCGGGCGCTGGACCGCCTTGCGGACGTCGGTAGAGGATGGTGGCTTCGCTGGTCTCCGGCTCGGGCTCGGGCGGCTTGGTCGTGACGCAGAGATCCAACAGCTGACGGATTATCGCGCGAGCCCGAGCCTCGGTCCAGTGCTGCCCGCGACAGTAATCGACGACCACTCGAGCTGCAACGACTAGTAGCAGTCGATCGCCGGTCGCCTGCGAAACGTGGGCGCAGACCGCGGATTTTGCGTGGCGGGGTGCCCCACGGCCCTGGTGCAACTCTTCGGCGTCCTTGCTCATGAACAACAACCCGTCGATGTGGCGTCCAAAGGCGACCAGCTCGTGCGCTTCGCGTGCGAGGAGTTCGCCCGCTTCGCGCGCATTCAGTCCAGCGAGCAGCGCGGGCCGACCCTGAGGGCGCCTTCTGGGCATCAGGAAGCGCCGGCCGTCGGGCATCTCGACTTCGACCTGCGCGTCCTTCGGTAACAGCGTGGCGAAGAGGCTTTCGAATTGCCGTCGTGGCGCGATGACGTGATCCACGGGATTCGCCGGGAGCGACGAGGGAACGACGGTGCCACCCACTCCCCGCACCGTGCCGGGAATCGTGCGGAGCATGAACCACGGATCACGCGACGCGAGCCAGGTCAGGTAGATGCGGCGCTCGACAACCTCGCCCGGCCAGAAGTCCAGGCAGGCGACTGCTGCGAGAGCTAGGAGTTCCCGCATCCGGGACCTCGTGGCGTACCGTTGACAGTCCATGCATTTGGAGAATTGACGCGAGTTTTTCGGGGACTCGGAAAGGAGCATCGTATCTTCAGCGGTGGGCATAACCGAATCTACTCGATGCCGAAGGCGAGGGCTGCCGCTACTGGTCCTCCTGCTGCCGCTGCATGGCCGGGTCCGCCTCCACGCGGCACTGCCACCACGCCGTGACGATCCCGCACTCCAGCGCCGGATGAGGGAGAGCGATGAAACAGTCAGCCGTGCCGACGTGTGTCAGCAGGCCTTCCATGCTCCGTCTGTGCTCGGTAACCATGTCGCCTCCGGACGAGAGGGCGACCAACCAGGCCGCCCTCCTCCCCCTTAGGTTAGGCCTTTAACGCCTTCTGTGCCGTGACTTCCACCGTGATCATATGGGGCTTGGCCGTCTCCGCCTTCGGCAGCGTGATCGTCAGCACGCCGAGGTCGTAGGTCGCCTTGATCTTGTTGGGATCGATCGAGGCCGACAACCTGAATGTCCGCTCGAAGGCGCCATAGGTCCGCTCATAGCGATGGACCTTCTCGGCCTTCTCTTCCGCCACCTGCTCCTTCGTGCCCTTGATCGTCAGCAGGTTGCTCTCCACCGTGATCTTCACGTCCTCGGGCTTCACCCCAGGGACCTCCGCCACCAGGCGGATGACATCGGGCTCCTCGAAGATGTCCACCAACGGCAGCCAGGCGGTGGTCACGGCCTCGGGTACGGGCCATTCAGACGCGCGGAAGGGCTCGTTGAAGGTCCGGCCAATCCGGTGCTCCAGGTGATGCAGCAGATCCAGCATCGGGTCCCTCTGTGTAACACTGAACATATGGCGCCTCCTTAAGGTTATGCGTGAGCCGAGTTCAGTTAACTATTGGCAGTCCTATGGGCTCAAACATGCTTCTATGTACTTTACTTGTCAAGTACAATGGCCTTCTGGGGCCTTCTGGAATCGTATACTTGACAAAGATAGTTAAGCAAGCAGCGCGCCCGAACGTGGAAACAGACGTCCTGCCCGTACTGCGCAAGCAGAACGGCTTCAAGGACGAGATCACGTTCCTCGCCGCCGACCGCGCCGAAGCGGTCGCAATCAGTTTGTGGGATCGGAAAGAGAACGCCGACAACTATAGCCGCGACACCTATCCCGAAGTCCTGAAGAGTCTCGCGAAGGTGGTTGAAGGAACGCCCAAGGTTGAGAACTACGAGGTTGCGAACTCGACATTCCACAAGATCGCCGCGCGCAAGTAGGGCCTGGGCTCAGCAAGAGCCAGCGGTCTGTTCAACGGAGCGGGGGGCGGCCGAGTCCGCCCTCCTTTTCCCACTGGGCATGACGCGGGATGGTTACGGAGCACACCACTGAGCACACAGACATCATGGACCGCATCGTCACACATATCGCTACGCGAGAATGTCTCATCACCCAGCCCCATCCGCCGGGGGAATGCGGAGTCGTAGCGGCTCGGCGGCGCTGTCAGGAGGAGGGCGACTGGGCTATGCGTCGGCAGCGGGACGAGGAGCGGCAGCCATGATCAGGTTCAGCCACACAGACGCGGTCTAAGGAGCGAGTTCCGCTGGGCGCCGCCGCGGCGGGGCTGGCTCGAGCCCTCCTAACCCCGGCACCCGCGACCCGCCTGGCCGAGCGCGCGCCCGTCGGGTATATCACCCCCCGAGTATCCGTCCTCTCAGAGGTGCACGATGGTTACTAACGACGGTCCTCACTGGTTTCCCGACCACCGAGAGGGCGAACGCCGTCTCCGGCCCTCGCGGCGCAGCGGCCTGGACCGCCGCTATCAGGGCATGACCGCGGCGGTGGAGCGCCGCGGGGCCGGCGAGCGGCGCGTGCTGGCCGATCGGCGCAGCTCGACGGAGCGGCGGCCGGAGCGGCGGCACGACGTGACGGCCGAGTGACCTGGCGAGCGGCACGTGAGCCTTCCCCCCCAAACCTGGCCCGTGTCATCAGCAAGGGCGCGGGACCAAACGAAATCGCTGAGCAACCACTCAAGCTCCTTGCACACCTGATAAGTGAAACCAGTTATGCGGGAGCATGAGTCCATTGGAGCGAACCGACCCCCTGAACGCTGCTTTCAGGTGGTCGCCTTCTGGTGAGTTGTTGTGTGTGCTCAGGAGTACCGGTGTCGCTGGTATGCTGAGGATACCGACGTTCTGCACCGGGCCTTCACTTGACGGCGGCCCGTCGGGAAGTTCGGAAAGCCCCAGCAAATACTCATTGGGCGGGCCGAGCGAACGCGTGGGCGCGTCCATAAAGCGCTCCGTTCGGAGTGCGCCGTATCCGCCCTCAGGCGACGTCCACGCGGGTTGCGATTGGCGGAAGAAGTCCAGCAGCTGTCGCTCAGTAAGCTCAGCCAGGGATGCGTCGGTACTCTTGGATCCCAGAGGTGAATAGCGAATAAAGCGGCGCTTGCGCTCGGGGCCAGTCCCGAGCTCGAACAGCAACCCAAACTCATCCTTCCCATAAACGGTGATGCGGCCCGGGGGATAAACCTTCCAGATCTCGCTGTCTACTGCCATGGTGCGTCGTGTCATCAGGCCGAGCGCCTACGGGGGCGTGAATATAGCCCGGAGAGTCTTTCGGAGGCTGAGAACCTGCAACCCCAGCTGGTCATTCGCGCGCCCGTGACTGCGAGCTTCACCGCGATTGCGCGGTCAGGCACCACAGACGGGAGATTGCGCGCTGCTACTCGAACTCCGCAGGCGCTCGAACCTCGCCCCGCTAGCTCTTGCGACTTATCTTGGCGAAGAACGTAAGGCAAGTCTGCCGCAATACGGGGCGCCGCCAGCTGCGGATGTGCGTTAAGGCCGCGGAAGGCGATTCAGGGTTCCTTGTGGCCCTGACGATTCATAACGTAAAGATCCTCGTCGCCGAAGAATTCGCCCTTGAATGTTGCGATACAGTTCTTACTGACCTGCTTTGCGTGTTGCATCGCCCGATTTGCCTTTTCCTGCACCTCGCGATCGGTTAAAAAGGAATCTGGGGTGACGAGGCATAGGCCGATGGAGACGGCAATACGCTCGTGGATTCCTTGGAATTCAAGAGAACCGAGCCTCTCTTGGAGGGTTTGCAGAAACTCGCCAGCAACTTTTAGATCCATGTTAGGGAGGAGAAGGAGGTACTCATCGCCGCCGAAGCGATAGGCCCAGCCATGGGAGTAAACGCGAGCCTCGATTGTCCGCATGATCTTTGGCAGGAGATCCCTGTCGACAGCAGATTCCGTGTACCGGGTGTTGAGGGCCTTGAAGTCGTCGATGTCAGTGAAGGCCACAGCGACATCAATGTCACGAAGCCAGCTCTCAATCCGACAACGACGTAGCGCTGGCAGAAAGCTCGCGGGGGACAGGAGTATCCGGAACTTGTCGTCATAGTCAGAGCCACGTAGGTCAGGCGCGGCGGGCATAACCTGATACGTATCCCGAGGTGTCAAGAAATCGGTTAACCGGGGCAGGCGAATTGGCCGAGTGTTTTGGAACCACTCCTCCGACATTAAACGTCTTACGGGCTCTGACTGCGCCTCCAGTGCGTCGCGGATCTCTGAGCTAGTTGTCTTCAAACGGATCTCTTCGTGCTTTTCCGCCAAATGCTGGCGCTGGTAGAGCAGGATCCGCTTAAGCAACGGCATGCCCCTATCGTCGATGTCGATGGGCTGGTCGAGCTGTCCGCCGAACTGGTTTTCCAGCTCGTTCAAGTCGGTATGGAGGGTGCTCAGGGCAGCTGGGATTATGCCGCCAGTGGCTTTGCGCACCGGCTCGAGCAACCACTCCTGAAACCAGATGCGAAGGTCGGACGCGTAATGATAGAGGCGAGCTCGATCCTGAGGATCGAAGGATGGCATTTAGCTGAACTCCTCAGCGGGGTTTCTCGAGCGGAGGCAACGTAACGTAAGGCAGTCGGCGCCCTTACTATATACCAGGAATTCGCGTTAATCGTCCTAGTGCACCGCGATGGTCGGCGGGCTCCGCGTCCTTCCTGCCTGGCGCCGCGGCTTCTCCAAACAACCCCGCATATCGCCTGGGAGCTAGGCTTCTTCTCTGAATCCGCGGCTGGTGGCAAAACTGGTGGCAGACTCAGCGGCAAAGAGAGGGATTCCTTCAGACTGGCAACGAATCCGCCTCCTCACTCAAGCCGAGCTGGAACGACTGCTTAGGACTGCGCGGGACTGTCAAGGAAAAGGGCGGAGGCCCTTTGCAGACCTCTGCCTTACCACTTGGCTACGGCGCCGCGAGAGGTCGTAACTTCGCACCGGCGTTCGCGTTTCTCAACCCTCGGGGCGCGCGTGCCCCATCTATTGACCGGCCGCGCGCGCCAGGGTCTCCACCACGGCGATGTTTGGCAACAGCGCCGGGGGCACGCCGTGCCGGTCCTTCAGGTACGCGGGACTGTTGTAGGAGAGCCAGACCCTCGCCTGCGCATCCTCCCAGACCAAAATCTTCAGCGGCAGGTCGATGGCGACGCTCGGCGCGGCAAGCATCAGCGGCGTGCCGGCCTTCGGGTCGCCGAAGATCAGGAGCCTGGTCGGTCGCATCGTCATTCCGATCTTCGCCGCCTCCCCGCTGTGGTCTACCAGCGCGAATAGCGTGGCGCCCTTGTCGTGCAGCAGGGCCGTGAGCGTCTCCACCGTCTGCTCGACGGAGTGTTGGCTCCGTGCGTCGATAATCCCGTGGTCCGTGTCTGGCGTCATTGTCGAACCGCCCCCGGTCGTCAGTCGACCTGCGTCTGCACCACCGGCCCGGGCTGAGCCGGGGTGCCCTCCGCGATTACCAGGTAGCGGCGCTCCGCAGGCGTTGAAGCCCGCACGATCTGCCGGATCGGGCCGATCGCGTCGACGACGGCCGCACCCGCCGGGTTGGTGGTGAATGCCGCGAGCGGCTCGGGCGGGCCACCCCCACCCCCACCCCCACCCCCGTCCCGGCGTCGCGCCAGCGCGAGCACGTACGGCTTGCCGGGCTTGAGCCCGCTCACCGCGGCCTGCAGCACCTGAATGAGTCCCTGATCGAACAGCGACACGCTCGTGGGCCCGCCGCCGCCGGTCGCCGCGAGGGTAACGTGCGCCGCCTCTCCGGCGACGCCGAGGGGTTGGAGACCTTCTGTTCCTGCCCCGGTCGGAACGGCGTCGGACACGTAGATCACTGCCTGCGGCGCTTGCCCGATCGGAATCGTCGCGACCACCTGATTGGTCAGCGTGTTGATGGCGATCAGTCGGTCGTC
>Ga0137418_10001459_pt1 | contig 21788 bp, 14 predicted proteins | sample CZODoug3_1_2_16f_FD_122242 | JGI IMG/M metagenome (GOLD analysis project Ga0137418, IMG submission 122242) | Vadose zone soil fungal communities from Angelo Coast Range Reserve, California, USA - CZODoug3_1_2_16fungal (Hybrid Assembly) | ecosystem: Environmental > Terrestrial > Soil > Vadose...
GCGCGGCCCAAAGAGACTTCGCTGCTCGCGGAGTTCAGCCGCGACTTGACGCAAGCGGCGGGCGAGGGCTCGCTTGACCCGCTGGTCGGACGTGAAGGCGAAGTGGAACGCGTGATCCAGATTCTCTGCCGGCGGACGAAGAATAATCCGGTGCTGATCGGGGAGCCGGGAGTCGGCAAGACAGCGATCGTGGAAGGTTTGGCGCAACGGATTTCCGATGGAGATGTGCCACCATTTCTGGCGGACAAGCGGATTCTCTCGCTGGATCTTTCCTTAATCGTGGCGGGGACGAAATACCGAGGACAGTTCGAAGAGCGGCTGAAGACCATCATGAAAGAATTGATGGAGAGCCAGAATGCAATTATTTTTATTGATGAGCTGCACACGCTGGTAGGCGCGGGATCGGCGGAAGGGTCGCTGGACGCGGCGAATATTTTGAAACCGGCGCTTTCGCGAGGCGAGATTCAGTGCATCGGGGCGACGACGCCGGGGGAATACCGGAAATCGGTGGAAAAGGATCGCTCGCTGGAGCGGCGCTTCCAGGCGGTGAAAGTTCCGGCTCCGAACGAAGAAGAAGCCGTACTGGTGATTCAGGGCGTGCGGGAACGGTATGAGAAGTTTCACGCGGTGAGTTACACCGACGAGGCTTTGCGCTATTCCGTTTATCTTTCAAACCGCTACATTCCCGATCGTTTTCTTCCGGACAAGGCTATTGACTTAATTGACGAGGCCGGAGCGCGCGTGAAGCTGAGGCAGGCGACGGTTCCGGAAGAAGTCGGCGAAGTGCAGAAGCGTGTGAAGTTCATCACGCACCGGATGGAAACGGCGATCGCCAATCACGAATTTGAAAAAGCGCGGTTCTATTCCGAAGAAGAGCGCAAGGAAAAAGAAAACCTGCGCGGGTTGCGGGAGCGTTACAAGCTAGACGACGCGTCCACGGGCATCGTGACGCGCGAGGATATCGAAGAGGTTGTTTCGCGCTGGACGGGCGTTGGCGTCACCTCCATTAAGGAAGACGAGCAACAGAAGTTGCTGCGCATCGAGCCGGAGCTGCACAAGAGGGTGATCAGCCAGGACAAGGCCATCACGGCGCTGGCGCGGGCGATTCGCCGCAGCCGAGCGGGGCTGAAGTCGCCGCTGCGTCCAGTGGGTTGTTTCTTCTTCCTCGGGCCGACGGGCGTAGGCAAAACCGAAGTGGCGCGACGCCTGGCGGAATTTCTGTTTGGTTCGGAGAAGTCGCTGGTGCGATTCGATATGTCGGAGTTCATGGAAAAGCACTCCGTTTCGAAGCTCATCGGCGCGCCTCCAGGGTACGTGGGCTACGAAGAAGGCGGTCAGTTGACGGAGCGCGTCCGCCGGACTCCTTACTCGGTGATCCTGCTGGATGAAATCGAGAAGGCGCATCCGGACGTCTTTAACATTCTGTTGCAGGTGTTTGAAGACGGCCAGTTGACGGACGGGCTCGGCAATACCGTGGATTTCCGGAACACGATCATCATCATGACCTCCAATCTGGGTGCGCGGCACTTGCAGAAGCGCACCACGATGGGCTTCCAGTCCGGCGCGGATGAAGCCGGGCAGAAGAGCATGGAAGACATGGTGATGAACGAAGTAAAGCGGGTGTTCAATCCGGAGTTCCTCAACCGGTTGGACGAAGTGATCATATTCAATCCGCTCGGCGACGAAGACCTGCTCCGCATCATTGATTTGCTGGTGGGCCAGCTGAACGACACGCTGATTCACCGGCAGGTGCAGATCGTTGTTTCGCCGGAAGCAAGACAGTGGATCCTCGAGAAAACGTGTGCGGATCGCAGTTATGGGGCGCGTCCGCTGCGCCGGGCTTTGCAGAAGTATGTCGAGGACCCGCTCTCCGAGGCGCTGATCCAGGGTGGAATTCAAAGGCCGGCGACATTGCAGATTTACGTCGCTGGGGAAGGCCTGCAGTTCCGTCCGGTCGGCGAGGCAACCCCGGTCGTCCACTAGCGAATCTGACACAACGCACGGATGATTCCGACCGGGTCGGAATCAACAATCGGCTGGCCCACACCGGGTCCAGCGGGAGAATAACAACTTGAGTTTGGGGGCGCGGCCTTGACCACCTCATTGGCCGCTCAAAGAAGAGTTTGTTCGCCGTTTGGGTTTTTTGCGGCTGGTGTGACGTCGCTAATCGCTCTCGCGTCTTTTTTTGCGATCGCGTCACCCGCAGCGCCACGCGAAAATTCCCACGCGGGCGCGTCTTCGCGTTCCTACCTGTTTTCTGCTTCTTTTGATTACGCCACCGGCGCGGACGTTATCGTGGACCGCATCGCGGCCGATCCGCAGTCCGCCTCTCAACCGAAGCAAGTGGTCATCGAGCGTATCGATTTCGTGGGCAACCGTCGCGTGCGCAACGACACTCTGCGAGCCCGCATCTTCAGCCGAGACGGCGATGTCTACAACGAAGAAACTCTCCGCCGCGATTTTCAGGCCCTCTGGAATACTCAGTTTTTTGAAGACGTCAAGCTCCGTGTCGAAGATTCCGCAAAGCGTTCTGACGCCAAGATCATCATCTTTGAAGTCAAAGAGCGCCCCCAGATCCGCCGCATCCGCTACGACGGCATGCACTCCATTTCCGAATCGGACATTCTCGACCGCTTTAAGGAACGCAAAGTCGGTCTGAGCGTCGAGAGCCAGTTCGATCCCACAAAAATCAAGAAAGCCGAAGTCGTTTTGAAGGAATTGCTCGGTGAGCACGGCCGCCAGTTCGCCAAAGTCACTCCGCAGTACGAACGCATCGCTTCCAGCAATGCCGTCATTCTCGTTTTCAAGATCGAGGAAGGCCCCAAAGTCAAAGTCGGCAAAATCAAATTTACCGGCAATCACGCGTTCAGCGATCGCAAATTGATCCGCGCCATGCGCCACGACCGTCCTTACTCGATTCCTTTGTACTTCCGGGATATCGCCGTGCTCTCGAAAACCTACGACCGCGAAAAACTAAGCGAGGATCTCGAAGTCGGCGTTCGCGGGCTTTACCGGGACAATGGCTATTACAAAGCTACCGTCGGTGATCCCGTTCTCGATAACATTGACACACGCAATAATCGCTTGGGTGTTCCCCTTGTCCTGGGCCGCACCAACGGCAAGGCCGTCAACATCACCATCCCCATCGAAGAAGGCGAGCGCTTCCACATGGGCACCCTCAAAATCGTGAGCTCCGATCCGGACAAAGCCTTGTCCCTTAAGGTCGATGCCCTCAAGTCCGCATTTCCCCTCAAACAAGGCGACCTTTTCTCCACCGAAAAAGTTCGCAAGGCCCTGGAAACCTACGGCAAGATCTACGGCGAATACGGCTTTATCGATTTCACCCCCGAGCCGGAAACGGAAGTCGACGATGCCGCTAAAATCATTAATCTCACGCTGCGCTTTGACGAACAGAAACAGTATTTCATTCACCGCATCGACTTCAGCGGCAATACCACCACGCGCGACAAAGTCATCCGTCGCCAGTTGGTGCTTGACGAAGGCAGCCTCTTCAATAAGCGCCTGTGGGAAATGAGCATCCTGCGCCTCAATCAACTCGACTTTTTCGACCGCATTGAGGCCGATAAGGCCGCCGAGATCAAGCGCAACAATAAAGATGGCACTGTCGATATCAACCTCAAGCTCAAGGAAAAGGGCAAGCAGTCCATCGGACTGCAGGGCGGCGTCAGCGGCCTGGCTGGCAGCTTCATCGGCCTCACCTACCAGACCAACAACTTCCTCGGCCTTGGCGAGACTTTGACCTTTTCGGCGCAGTTCGGCAATCTCTCCCGCTCTTTCATGTTTGGCTTTACCGAGCCTTACCTGTTCGATCGTCCAATCTCCTCGGGCTTCACCATCTTCTCCAGCCGCTACAACTTTGATCAGGCCAAGCAGGAAGCGCTTTTGACGCAGCAGTCCGTCAGCATCAACCCGCAATTCGTCCAGAACTACACGCAGAACAGCACCGGCTTCACTGTTTTCGCTAGCTACCCCGCCCGGCGCTTTTCTTTCGCTCGCTTCGGCCTGCAGTACGGCCTGACCCGCACCAATATTAAGTCTTTCAACGCCGCTTCGACGCTGCTCTTCGAGTCCGTCCAATTCCGCAGCCTCACCGGTCCCAGCGCTCTCAATGGCATCGTGTCCAGCACCATCACTCCCTCCATCACCTACAGTTCGATCGACAACCCGGTCAATTCCACGCACGGCAAAAGTTTTTATTATTCGCTACCGTTCTCCGGGATCGGTGGCAACGTCAAGACCATTAGTAACATTTTCGATTTCAAGTACTTCCATCCCGTTCGCAAGCGCAGGAATGTTATTGGGCTGCATTTCTCCGCCGCTTATATCACCGCCTACGGGAGCACCACTTCCGTTTGTCCCGCGACACTGGTCACCGTTCCGCCATGTACTCCGGAACCGACCCAAAACGCGATTCCCCCTTTCAGCCGTCTCTACATGGGTGGAGAAAGCGACCTCCGAGGATTCGATATTCGCTCTATTTCGCCGGTGACTTTTATTCCACAGGCGACTGCACAATCGATTTCCTATCATGACCCCGCCTCGGGCGGCGCCGTGCGATCGTTTAGCGTCCCGGTGCTGAGCTATGTGGCCACTCTGCCGGGCGGCGACTTGCAATCCTTCGGGAACTTCGAATATCGCATCCCGATCGTGGGGTCAACGGTTACGGCTGGGCTGTTCTTGGACGCGGGAACGGACGGCGTGGTTCGCCGCAGTGCGCTGCAGTTGAGCTCGGCAGGCTTTCAGAGTCTTACCAGCCCAGTGGGCCAGTTTCCCAATGCCGTAAAACTGGATGGCCTGACCCAGCAGCTCTCCATTGCCCCGGGAACGAATTTCCGATTGCGCGCTTCCACCGGAATCGAGTTCGTCGTGCAACTTCCCATCATTCAGGCGCCTTTCCGCATTTATTATGCGTACAACGTTCACCGGCTTCACGATCAACTGGTGGCCAAGCGCCCTTTCATTGAGCCGAACGAGATTCAGAGTTTGTGCAACAGTTTCGGGGGTGGGTCGGGTTGCAATTCGAATCCGATGAATCCACTCTCGTCCAGTCCATTCGCACTGGAAATAGCTCCTCAACTTGATTTCATTCAGAATAATCCCGGGCGGTTGAACTATTTCGAACCGCAGACGACTTTCCGCTTCACCGTCAGTCGGACGTTCTGACGGCGCAGCGTTAGGAAACGATTGCCGAACTTGGACTCAAGATTTTCGTAAACGAAAGCTAGGAACGCCAGCGCCAGCGGAAAATCCGCGGCGCGATTGTGTGGGGGAAATCGTGGGAACGAAAGTATGGAGGTTGTCTACTCTTCTTGGCCCGTGGCTGGCCGCCGTTGGCTTGTTGTCGATGAGCGGCTGCGGTAGCAGCAGCAATAGTGCCAATGTCGTCACCGTCACGGTAAGTTCGTCCGGGGGCACTATCCTCATCCTCGGCCAGTCCACCACGCTCACCGCCACCGTGAATGGCGCGACAAATACCAATGTCAACTGGGAGCCGGATCAACCGACTGGAACGCCGTGCACCTACACCACCACCACCACTGATTCGACCGGCAAATCCACCACTGCGGCCGCAAAGGCTTGTCCCACCGATGGCACGTTTGGCGCGCTTACTAACATTCAGGTTACCGGCACCGCGACTTACACCGCGCCGACTAAAATCCCGGATCAGACCAGCTTTCCCGGCCTGCAGCTCATCATTACCGCACAGTCTCAAGCTGACACCAAGAAGTCCGGCACCCTGACGATCGTCCTGGACTCCGGCGTCAGCGTCGTCCTCACTCCCACCACCGCCACCGTTCCCACCAACGAGCCGCAGCAATTTACCGTTCAGCTCACCAATGACCTTCAGACCAAAGGCGTGACCTGGCTCATCACCCAGCAGGTTCCCACCTCCACCATTCCTTTCCCCCAACTGAAGACTTGCAGCCCAACCTGCGGCGCCATTACTCCTGATCCCAAGAATCCCAACGCGGCCACCTACACTGCCCCCGCAACCGTTCCCACCAGCATCACGCCGGCCGACACCACGAACACGAATTCGCCTGCCAACCTCACCATCGTCGCTACTTCCGCGACTGATGTCACCCGGCTCGCCATCGGCACCATCACTATCATTACTGGCGGCCCCATCAATTTCACTGGCATTACTCCCTCAATCGCTCCCCAAAACGCGGCCGTCTGGGACATTTATCTCAATGCCCCGAACATTTCCTCAGCTTCTCAAATTACGTTGAATTTCCAGGACAGTGCCAACCCCGTAAATTTCGTGGGATCAAAGACCTATAATTCGGCAAACGGACAGATCAAGGTCCTCTTTCCGATTCCCATCACCACTACCACGAACGGCGTTACTACGGTTTCCAATCCGCAGTCCACCGGCGCGCGCCTTCGTATCTTTGCCTCCGACTTTCTTTCCATTCCGAACACCGTCGGGACGCTATCCGCCTACGTAAGTGTTACCGACCCGGGACAACCTGTGACTCCGGCTCCGCCGACCATTCCGGTTCTCACTGCCAATCCGTACACCTTTCAGTACGTTCCAGTGCGGCCTACTTCTGTTGCCTCTGTTCCTGACGATGTAATCCGAGGCCAGGCCTCTCAGGATACTCAGGTCATAATCGATGGCGGTTATTTTGGCTCAGGAGATCAGAACTTCATCGATGTCTTCTTTCAGGGCACTACCATTACCAAAAACGGCACCACGTCGAACGCCCGCCAGTTGAACACTCTGCTTCCAGCTAACCTCGTCAATGCCTCTGGGACCCCACCCGGTCTCTACCCATTATCGGTTTCCAACAGGTCCCCGCATCCTCCGCTGATCAACAATGACGCGGTCACTAATATTGCGATTTTCCCGGACTTTTCCGTCACGCCGCCTTCTGTCGTCACCCCATCACCTGGAATTCCCGCCGGGACCAACCCAAGTGCCATCGACATCGATCCCATTCTCGGCGTGCTGGCCGTTGCTGACCCCGGCACCAATACGGTGCGCTTCTTTTCGATTGTGCCTCCAACTCCAACCACTCCCGCCGCCCTTACCCTTCTCAGCACTATCGCGAGTACGCCTCAGGCTCCTTTGAATTTTCCGACTGGTCTCTCCGTCAACCGCACCAATCACACCGTGGCGATTGTGAATTATGGTAGCCAGACGGTTAGCAATGGCAATTCCACTCTCACCGGCCAGAGTGTCACTGTCTTGAACATTCCCAACTCTCCTGCACCCATTACCCCCTTCTCGATTGATATTTCTGGCGCTCTCCAGGGTTCCGTTTCCCCGGCTCCTATGCCCTATTCGATTGGCGTCGATCCCGATTCGAATCTGGCGGTAGTCGCCTACTCTTCAACTTCCGTCACCTCCGGCGCCAACCTCGGCTTTGTCGTGAATCTGAATCCAAACGCCACTCCGAGCACCAATCCGTATGGATGCACTCTCGGAAACGCAATCAATAGCGGTCAATCTGCACAAAACGGCCAGTGTCTCTTCGCGCAAGTCACACTCAATACCGGCCAATATCCTCAGATCGCCATGTCCAGGCACGGCCATACGGCTCTGGTCACTCCAGGAGGTTCCGGCGTGGTGCGCGGCGTGGACGTTACCAAGCCCTCCACCGGTAATGTGATCAGCAGCGCCATCCTAACCGCCGGCCTTGTGACCGTTACTGTGGATACCACCAAATGCCCCGCTGGCGTCCCCATGCCTCCTTCCGGCACAACGGCGAACCCTTGTCCTCTGACTTTAATTCCCGGCAACGCTGGCAGCGTGCTCATCGCTGGACTGTCCGCGGGCACGGCCGCGAACAACACTTTTTTCAATGGCGTCTTCAGTGTCAGCGTGGCCAGCAGCTCGACTTTCACCTACGTCGTGAATTCCACCGCCAGTGATTCCGCCACAGCTGCCTCGGGCTCTACCGCCACTGTCTTTTACGGCAGCCCCGACGAGATTTTTGCCATTTCCGCAACCTCCCAGGGCGTTGCGATTAATCCCATCACCAACACCGCTGCCATCGCCGACGCCAATGCCATCGGCACCAACGGGCCGCAGATTGATCTGCTCAGCGCTCTGGACCAATCCATTTCTTCCGTCTCTTTCTTTGCTACTTGTACCGCATTTACCACTCCCTGTTCCAACGCGCCGGAGTTACTTAGCACTACGGATGTTGCTTGGCAGCCTTACATTAACGCCATAGTTTCCTATAATCCGACACTCAACCAGTTGTCCGTCTCCGATCCTGTCAGCCGCAAACGCTACGCTTTCGCATTCAATCATCTTTGTTCTCCAGCTACCCCCTGCACGGTAAGTCCGACCATCGATCCGGCACAGATCACTCTTTCCGGTACCGGGACTGCCACCCTCAACGCTCAGAGCGTGCCTCCCCTGCAGAATGGAGTTACAAACTCTCTCACTCTCTTCGGGGGCCTTGCTGTCGATCCCTCGACCAACCAGGCTTTCGTCGTCAAATCTGGCAGCGGCACTATCGACATTGTGGATTTGGGAAGCGTCTACACCTCTACTCCCATCAAGGCGGCGCACATCAATGAACTTCTCGTTCCAAGTGCTCCTCCTGCCGGCTGTCCGCAACCCACGCCGGGCAATCCCATCGTCAGCGGTATTCCCAACACTGTTTTTCCTCAAGGAACGCTGACTTCCGCCACCGATCTCTGCGGCGTGCAAATTTTTGGCTCCGGCTTCTTGAGCAGTGGCAGTGGCACAACGCAAGTGCGCCTCGATAGCACCCCGATTCCTGCCGCAAATGTGACCGTGCTTAGCCCCCGGCAACTTACAGTCACTATTCCGCAATCCTTTCTGACCGCCCCGCACAAATATGCCCTCGACGTTCTCACCTCCGGTGGCACCGGTCCCAACGCGCAGTCCAACGCCGCGGACTTCTACGTCGTCCAGGCTGTGGACTTGTCCACGATTTGCACCAATACCAATGGCAACCCCACCAATACGCAGCCCTCCTCCGTCGCTATCGCTGACCAGCTTGCCAATGGGCCCTTTTCGCCCATCGCCGTTGTTTCCAACACCGGCTGCAACAGCATTTCAGTCATCGACATCAATCCCACGATCACCGTAGCGGGAACAGTTCAGCGCAATCCTAATTTCGGCCAATTTCTAGCTAAATCCGTCGGTGTTGGCACAAGTCCCCAGGGCATCGCCATCAGCCAGCGCTACGGTCTTGCGGTCGTCGCTAACAATGGCAGTGCCACCGCCTCCGTCATCGATCTGACTGCCAATCCTCCGGTGCAAAAAGTTCCTGACGTGTCCACGGGGACAAATTCTGCTGGCGTTGCCATCAACGATTCCACCGGAGCTGCCATCGTTGCCAACACCGGTTCTAACACCATTACCATGCTCGATCTCGCGTTGCTCTTCCCGGCGTCTGGCACTCCGCCTACTACCTTGACGCCGACCAGCATCGGCGGCATTCAGTCCCCCATCGCTGTGGCCATTGATCCTGACCGTGGCACCAACAACCAGGGCATCGCTGTCGTCACGTCGTTGCAATTGCTTAGCGGCCAAGCACCGCTGGGAGCCCTCGCTGTCGTGGAGATTGGTCTCCAAACTCCAACCTTGAGCACCACCATTCCCTCCGGTTCCGTGACCGCTACGCCCACCGGCATCGTTTTCGATCCGTTTGTCGCCACTGGCACCGCTAACCCCGGACTGTTCTACGCCAATTCCAGCGGCTCCAACGTCATCACCGCTTTCAATCCGGACACCGGCAGCGGCCGCTCCGTTAACGTGGGCATTAATCCGACTTCTCTGGCCGTGAATCCGCAAACTGGCGGGATTCTCACTTCCAACTCGGCCAGCAACACGATTTCCATCGTGGATACGCTTTCGAATCCTCTCAAGACGCGCCAGACTTTCGGCATTCCTGGTTCCCCGACATTCGGAGTTGCCCTCGACCAGTTCACGAATCTGGCGGTTTTAGTGGATCAGGCCAATAACCGGGTCTTGCTGTTCCCCACGCCGAACTGACGGGAATGGCGCGAGTGTCTAACGCCGTGGAAGAAAAATTCGCTCCTCTTTCCGCAGCGCAAGCTCCGCTTTCTGATTGCGGGAAGCAAACCGGGTCGGCTATACTTTGAAGTTTGCAATACGCTCGCAAATCCCGCTGGGAGCGGAATACGTCTTAAGCCAAGCTGACTTGGCGCAGGTTCGTCTCGGTCTTTCCGGGCTGGACCATAACAAGGAGAATAAAGTGAATTCTAGATTTGCAATTCGTACCGCTATCCTGGCCGGCGCTTGCTTGATCAGCACCGTAGCCGCCTCGGCGCAAGCAACCGCCTCGCCCTCCTCGCCTGGCTCGGTCGCTTCCGGCAAGGTCGGCGTCATCGCCATTCGCCAGGCCATCGGGGGAACAGCGGAAGGCAAGCTGGCCCAGGCTGAGCTGCAATCGCAGCTCGCTCCGCGCCAGAACGAGATCGAGGCGCTCAACAAGCAGATCAATGATTTGCAACAGCGTCTTTCGAGTAGTGCGGGCAAATTGAGTCCGGAAGAAGATGCCCGCCTCCGCCAGCAGGGCCAGCGCCTCGCGCAACGTCTTGAGCGCATGAACACCGAATACCAGGAAGACGCCAACGCCTCTCTCGGCGATATTACCGAACGCATCGGCCGCAAGATGGTCGACGTGCTCGATCGCTACTCCCGCGAAAACGGTTTCGTCGTTGTCCTGGATACCTCCGGGCAGAACTCTCCGATTCTCTTCGCTTCCACGCAGATCGACGTCACCCAGGACATCATCCGCCTTTACGATCAGGCCTATCCAGTCAAGGCTGGCGCAACTACCCCGGCCAAGCCCGCTGCACCAAAACCGGCCGCTTCTCAGCCTCCCGCTGCCAAGCCGTAACATTCGCTTGCTCGCTTCCGAGCCTCAGCAAAACGCCTCCGGCCCCGCCGGAGGCGTTTTGCTTTTCGGCCCCAGCCCGGTCGGGCGCGCGTCTGCCTCTTTCTTTCTTTCTTTCTTTCTCTGCCCTTTCGGTCAGGTTATTCAAATAAACGGTCCTGTACCATTTCCTCGTTGCCATCCACTGTGACTGCGGCCTACTGTGGTGGTGTATCGCTTTTCCCTAAAGAACATGCAATCCTCTCTCGGTCTTCGTGCAAACCAGCCGAACCCCTCGCCTCTTGAGGGCTCCGACACTTTCCGCGCGCAGCGCGCCGAATCCACCCTCCGCCAAATCGTCCGCAGCGAATGGTGGCTGTGGCTCTCCGCATGTTTCGTCGGCTTGTTCTCGGCCGCTGCCCTTGTGCTCTCCTCTTTCCCCTCTTTGTTCCGCCACCGCGAACATTTTTACGAGCTCACTTCCGATCAAGCCCGCTGGTCCACCTTGTGCCTGTTGCTTCTTTTCAATGGCTGGATGCTCTACCGCCAATGGTCCTTCCGCCGCCAGCGGAAGGAGTTAATTGCACCCAACGCCGGCCCGGATGCACTCGCCGGACAGCTCTCCGATTCCTCCGGTACCGATTCCGTCACCGGCTTGCACACCCGCGCCTTCATCGAGCAGCAGCTCGGAAAAGAAATCGCCCGCGCGCGCCGCCAGAACACCGCGCTCAGCCTCGCCACAATTCATTTGGATGAATTTGCCGAACTCAACAAGCGCTATGGCCTGTCCGCCATGGACGCCGCCTTGAAAGAGTTAGCCCGCCGCCTGAAGAAAGCCTGCCGCGGCTCAGATTTTGCTGCCCGCCTCGCCGCTGACGATTTTCTGCTCGTTCTCCCTGAATGCAACCTCGGCGAAGTCCAATCCGTCATCAACCGCCTCGGCCCTCTCGAGATGACCTGCTCCGGCCGCAAGGTCACTCTTGCCTACACCACGGGCTTTGTCGACTATCAACCCGGCGATCTCCCCGCCGATTTGCTCAAACGTGCCGCCAATCTCCTCCACCTCTACGAAAACGCCGCCAAAGAAAGTTTCTCCTCCACCCTCGCCCCCCATTAACTGTGTTTCTTGACTTCTCCGTGGTTGTCACATTCTTCTCTCTGCGTTGCCTCTGCGCGCTTTGCGTCTCTGAGTCATCTTTCCTTTTGCTCAATTTAACTTTGCCTGGCTGATCCTCTGCCGAAAATATTCCTTCCAACTCCGCGGCAACTCTTCCACTTTCAGCGCCCTCTCATGTGCCTCTCCAACGCCTTCACAGTCAGGTGCGACTTGATGGACCAGGACACCGCCACAAGAGCAAGCGCGGTTAGCAGCGCGCCCGCCAGAATGCCTTCCTCCGCAAAGTGCCCAGAATTGCCCAAGGACTGTTGCAGAACGTATGCCCCCGTCAGCAGGAATACAACCGATAGGCACACGCCGAAATACCTTCCCTGTTTCATGTCGGTCGCTTCTTAATCTTGGCGAGGAGTTCGTGAACGTTATTCGGTTCGAGCCTCTCATCCTGCGGCATGCGCAGCAACTCATCTTCGGTTACCACGTCATCCGCGACGCTGAACATCAGCGTTCCGTTCTGCCTTCGATACGGTCCGCTTACCGCTATCCCGTGATTTCGCATGATCTGTAGAGCACTGTTGAGGTCTTTGCGCTGCTTCCGATAGGCGAGGATACCCATGGCACGTCCTTTGGGAGGGTACCCAAGTGTGTGTTGAAGACGCTGTATATAACAACAGACTTACTTAGAGAATGTTTCCTAGATATCAACATTCAATTGGGCAAGCACTAAAAATCGGTGCCGGGCGGCGAATGGGGAGGCCGGGCGGGCGGGGCGCCATTTTCTCTGTTTTCCGGCTTCTACTTTCTAGCGGATTGTGCCAGGGGGATTTCCAACTTCCAGTTTCCACTTTCTAGTTTCTAATTTGTGTGTGGCGCAGAGAATCTCCTAGTACCAACTTTCCAGATGCGGTACGCTCCGCAGCATGTTCAAGCGGCTCATGATTCTTGGGATCGCGGCCGTCGCGTTCGTCTTGGGTGCCAACTACCTCCTGGTTTACACCTTGAACAAAGAGCGCGAGCGCCAGGATCGCACCTACTGGGCGACGTATACCGCCATCGAGCAGTTCGGCGAACATCCCGACGCTGCCTCCGAGCTGAAAGCCAAGGACACCCTGGAAAACGCACGCCAAAAAGGCTTGGCTCGGAGTCGCGTGAAAATCCTTCAAACTTATCTTGAAGACCTCGAACACTGCTACCAAGGCGACCGCGACTCCTGCAAAAAGGGAATCTCCGATATGAATGAAGCCATGAAAGTACAAGCCGAGCGTAAGTAGGTCAGCTTCATCCCTTCACCGCGGGAATGGGTTTTCTCATTTCTTCTTTCTGCTCGCAATTTCAGAATTTTATTTTCCCTTCACAATCTGCTCTTAACCACCCATAGCCCGCGCCCCCGCGCGGACGCTTAACGCGGCGGTTGTGATTGCGGCACGGTTTTGGGGAGCAAATTCAGAACGACCTGAAACCACCAGTTGGGCTGGTAGCGAATTTGAACCGGCACGCCTCGTTGATCGCCCTTGGTACCCACCAGAATTGAAAAATAGACTTTCCTCCCGGTTGCCTGGTTCGCGGTGAGAAAATCCGTTTCGAGAAGATCCTCGTAAGTCCTGTCAGCCAGCATTGCGCCCTTCGATGTCTTCGTTTTTACCGCCAGTTTGGGAACCGAAACAGTGTGTTCGATCGTCAAGATATTCACCTGGGCGTCATACACGTAGCAAAGCGAGCGAGGGCCGCCGTGGTTTTGCAAGGCCGAGTCTAATAATTCAGAGACAGTGCCAAGGAATTCACCGGCGCGCGCGCACCCGCCGGAATTTTCCAGCACGCGCGGAGGTCGCTGCGAAGAACTTAGTTTCTCCAACATGATCGGTTCGGCTTGCGCATACTGGTGCAGGTTGTAATCAATTTCCGAGGACAGCGGCACGGTGAGAGAGATGGCGCGGCCGGCGTCAACACGGCTGAGAATGCCGGTAAACAGGTGTTCACCGTGATCTTTCTCCTTCTTGAGCTCTTCCTGCATTTCAGAGGCGGATTTTCCTGTCGAGGATTTCATGAACCCAAAAAAGGCGCTGGAGACGATGTCGTCGCCATTGGCCGGGGTCGACGGAGCCTCTTTGTGCCGGATCACTTCCGTGCCCGCTCCCCAGCGATTGATCGCTCTTGGAGCTTTGGCAGGATCGGAGCCGAACAGGACCTGAAGCAGCTCTTGACGCGGATCGTTTTTGGAGAATCCCCTTCGGATGAAGCCGCCGCCAACGTCATCCTTGCCGGTCCAGAAAAAGAGCAAGCGCACGCGAGCGGTCATGACGTAGTCGAATTGGACCGGGTCGGCGGGGGCGTTGCGCACCCATCCCAGGGCTTCCACGATGGGAGCGCGGTCCGACGCCGTAGGTCTGGCGGATAGAGGAATGAAGATGAAAAGAAGAACGAGCAGAAATTTGGCGCGGCGATAGTGGCGGCGAGGACTCGCCGTCTCCTGAGAGGGGCGCCGCTTTGGGTGGAGCAACTCCGTCGTTCCCGGGGACATGGCAAAAGTTTGGCGCTTTCCCGCCCCTAAAACAAGGGCTGAAAAAGTTCCTTGGATCGCATGAGGTAGAACGAGGAAAACATTTGGCTGGAGGGAGGGACCCTCGTGTTTTTTGTAAGTGTTGCATCTAAAGGATTTAACATTTGGCGTAAGTCTTTTGTTTGCAACACTTGCGGGGAGGTCCATAAGTGTTGCAGCTAAAGGACTTGGGAACGTCTGAACGTCGAGGAGGGGGTACACACCCCCCCATTCCTGCATGAATTTGAAGACAAGGGGGTTGCAAAATGGGCTCCCGTAAGTGCATGAAAAGAAAGGCGCGATTTCTTCCGGGATGCGGGTGGGGTGAGTTCCAAAATGGGAAGGGGAGCAACGGGAGAAGGAAGGAAGGGTTCGGAGAGAGTGACGGCTGACTATCACAAGTCATTGTATCATACAGTACAGTACTTGTCAATATATATTTGAAAGAAAATTGGAAGTGATTGGCGGGGCAGGAGTTAGGGGCCGGGAAGAAAAACTGGAACGCAGAGGCAACTTTACTCTCAAGAAAAATGTTTTTACAGAGATGCGCGACGACACTTCGCTGCTCGGCTTGACCTTGGAGCAGGTTCGCTCAGAATTCCGCACGCCCGTTGCGGCTAGTTAAACCAATAGGGAGTTTGTTTCGTCCACTCACTGGAAGGATAGCGTTTGTGGAGAAGGCCGTAGGCGGCTTTCGAGTAATTTGTTCCGGAACTTTCTGTGCAGCCGTAACGCCAGGCACGCACGACAAGGTGTAGGGCTTCTGGGACGCGCGGATCGTTAGGGTGGGCGTTGGCCCAGTCGAGGGCGCGCTTGCCGAGCCAGTTGGGAGCGGCAGATAGTGCTTCGAGTGCGGCGTGCTCTTTGTTGGCGGCGGCGCGGTCGTCGGCGGTTAGAAAAAGTGGAGATGGGAATTTGTCTTCGGGATAGATTTCCTGAAACGGACCGCTCAATTTGACGAACATGCGGTAGTAATCCCGGGCGTAGGACTCGTTTTCAGTCGTTGGAGTCAAGGAGCACCACCAGTTGTCGTGCAAGTTATCCAACTTGTCGAAGCCCGGCTCGCCCACGGTGTACAGATTTCCGCGCGGATAGCCGGCGGAGACGAAGGGGCGGAATCCGGGATTGCGGAGAACCGCCAAGGCGGCAGTGAACCGAAGTGATTCAACATCCGTCGTGCGGGAGTATTCCGCAAACTCGGCGCCAGCTTCCGGAACGAGTTCTTGTGCAGTGGAGGCGAGTTCGCGAGCGGTGGCGTCCTGGTCTAGCAGGATGGCGCGAGTCCACGCGGCAATCAGTACGTCGCGGCGCAGCGGCTTGGGCAAGGTGGCGGATTTGGCGGCTTCGGCAACGAGGCGCAGCGGCAATTTTTCTGTGAAGACGACCGAAGCGTCGGAGTCAAAGTGAGCAGCGCGCGGGGAGGCGGGTGTGGCGGCGCCTTCCGGCGGGTTGGGATACACCTCCGCATCGTTGGAGAAGCGCGGAGCGAACTTCAGAAAGTCTTCCAGGTTTGTTGCGAGTTTCATGCGCAGGGCCACGAACTGATTTCTGGCGGAATGGGAGAGCCCAGAACTACGGTGTGCGAGGAGTTGGTCAAGTTGCTGCCGAGCCGCGTCCCGATTGCCGGATTGCTCCAAGAGGCGCAGGCGGTGAAAAGTGAGGGTGAGGTAAGCGGGCGAGTCCGGAGCGATCTTTGCCGCGGCTGAGGAAAGATCGGTGGCGGCTCTGTTGTTCGCACGGACTTTGGCGAGCGCGGCCACCAGCCAAGGCAAAGCTTTCGTTTCCTGCCACCGTTCGAGAGAGTGTTCGAGCGCGGCGTCGCCGGTTTGCTGAAACGTGCGAATCCAATCGGTCATGTCAGCGCCCTGGAGGCGCGTGGTTTCATCAATGGTGACTCCTTTTCGAGGAGGCTGACCGGCGGATTCGGAAGGAAGAGTAACTGTCTTTGCCAGAACGGAATGATCGAGGAGCCAGAGATAGTCGGTCAGATCCTGGCGGAAAGTTTTCGCGGAGCCGCCATTCGCGAGCGAGATCTCCAGTTCGTGGAAACGCTGCTCGCGATGCAGACGAATGCTTACAAAGCCGAGCAGGCGCTCGGCCGGAACGTGCAATTCGGCGAGATTGTTGTCGGCCAAGATGGCGCGTAGGCGCGTCTCCGCCTGAGCTAGCGCTTCGGAGTCATATTCGTCTTCGTTGGTATACAAAGTGCCTCTGCGGATCAGCACGCGTGCAACGAGGTAGGACGCGAGCTGATGGTAGGGCGACGCGGAGTCTTTGGCGATGGCCTCGAAGGCTTGCTGTGCTAGCGTAAATTCACCGGCATAGAAATGTGCGGCGGCGATTTGATAAGCGCGGTCGGCGCGCACCAATTCGGGATCCGCGGAATTTGCATCCGGAGGCATGATGGCGGGACTGGATTTTGGCGGGAAGCCGCCGGAACCGTAACAATTAGCGAAGACCTGGTCCTGCGCGGCGATCCAGTCTTTGACGACGGCGCTCTGCGCGCCGAACTGTTCCACGCGCTTGGTCAGGGTTCGAACGGCAAATTCGAAGGCGCTCTCGAGGCAGTTGTAGTATTGGAGATAAGTTCCTGCGAGATCCACCTGACGAGTAATTCCGTAGCCGCTGTCGTAGAGCCGCGAGTTCACGGCCGATTTGCCAACAAGTTTTGCGCGTGCGTCGTTCCAGGTTTCGACCCAACTTCTACGCGCGGCAGCGTTTTCTTCGGCGGAAGGCTCGCTGAAGATCTTCAGTTCAGCAGCATTGAACGGTTTGCCGCTCAAGTTGCGATAAGCGATGTAGAGAGGTTCGTGCCAATAGGTATGTTGAAGTAGTTCGAGCCTTCCGCGAGCGAAGTCTGCGTAAGGGAACTCGGGGCCGGTGGCGGCGAACAAATTCGGTCCGGTGAAATCGGGGCCACAGGCGAAAGCTGTCGGCGGAGGGATGATTAACGCGACGGCGAGGATCACAACTAGAGCAACGCGGGCGATGCTGTAAGTCATGGCTGCCACTCCTTGAGAACAGCTTCCGCGGCGGGCGGGGTCCAGGCGCGCGGAGCAAAGACGTAAATTCGTTTGGCGTGCCAATCGGATGGCATGTTGGGGAGCGTTCGTCGTAACAGGGCATTTGAAAGGGACTCGTCGGTGGAGAGGCCGAGGCTGCTTTGACAAGCGGAGACGCGGAACTCATCGCCGGAGCGAAGAAACTTTGCGACACTGGCGGTGTCCGGGCCCATGCGGAAGAGCATGGGGACGGCTTCGTCAATCGTGCCGGGAGGAAGTTGTTCTAGCCATAGGTCGCCGATGCACCAGGAAGCGAGGGCAGTGATGGAAAGCGGCAGGGAAGGGGGCAAGCTGCGGCGGAGATCTTTGAGCAGGTTCGCATAAGCGGCGCGCTCGCCTAGGGTGGCGTCGAAATCGATCTGGATGGCGCGGATGTACGGCAACTTTTGTAGCTCAACGATTTCGTCTAAGAGGCGCTGGTTTTGTAACGGAGTGAAAGAGGAGCGAGACGAGGATCGCGGACTTCCCGCAACATACGCTGCGGGTTGGCGGCCAGCGCGCGTTTCGATTCTAACAACGGCGATCAGCGGCGTGCCCGGCGCAACACGGAGTGGTTGCAATCGTGGCCTGACAAAGAGAGAGCCACCTGCATCGTTGCGCGGGTCCTCATCTGAGGAGGGGACATAAATTGTTTTCGCCAGGAAGGCCACGCCGGCATTTTTTGATTCGAGGAAGCGGAGGTCTTCGGGCCGTTCCCAAGCCCAGAAAAACATCTTCGGCAAGGCGGCCGGCGGTGGGTTGCTCGCGGAATGGCTGAAGTGACTCGAATGGGAGCCACGCAGCCGACGAAATAGTGTGCGGGCGAACTGAGGATGGGCTGCAAAGGGAAAGAAAAGGCACGCCAGCAGCGCTACGGTGATTCCCCCACGAATTTTGGCCGTGCGCATCACTTTAGCCTAAGATTGCATATACGTCGCCAAGTCTGAAGGATTGATTACCAAGGATTTAGGCGCAGTAGCTCGGTTTGTGGTGCGTTCGTCAGACCACGATGTGTATCCTGCGACCCGCGCCGCAGGCTCTCGCAAGACCCTCGTTATCCTCCCCCGCATGCTGTTTTTGAAGTGCAGTGGGAATGCCGTCGAGCGGGCGACGAGCGGTCCGACCAAGAACATTATGGACGGAGAGACTTAAAGAATCTATATAGAAGTATAGAATCCATCCATGGAAAGTGCTAAACTGGTCCGCAGGAGCGCGGTGTGAACTTCGAATAGTGAGGGAAGCTCGTGCCGATTAGCATTAAGAATGTGGAAACCGAACAGTTAGCGCGGGAACTTGCCAGAGAGACTGGGGAGACCATTACCGAGGTAATAAAGAGGTCTTTGCAGGACCGGCTGCAGCGCGTGCGGGGACGGCGGCATGCGAGGGGGCTACCCGAGCAAGTCGAGGACATCCTAGAGCGCATGGACGCCCTGCCGACTCTCGACGAGCGGGCCGAGGACGAAATCCTGGGCTACGATCAGGAAGGTATTCCGGCAAGTTCGCTCAAGAATGACGGTTCCGGTGGTCATTGATACTTCGGCACTACTGGCAATCCTGCTGGGGGAGCCGGAGCGAGGGAAGTTTCTCCAGCTGCTCAGCGAGTCGGAAACTCGTTTACTCTCGACTGCGAACGCATTGGAAACGGCGATGGTTGTGGAGTCGCGCCGCGGCGAGGCAGCAGGCCGAGAACTTGACCTGTTCCTGCACAGGACGAAGATCGAGATGGTGGCGGTTGATGCGGAACAGTTCTCCATTGCGCGCTTTGCGTGGCGAAAATTCGGGAAAGGCCGTCATCCCGCGGCTCTGAATTTTGGAGACTGCTTTGCTTACGCCCTGACGAAAACGTCCAGCGAGCCGCTGCTTGCCAAGGGCGAGGATTTCCGGCGGACGGATTTGCAACTGCTGTAAGCGGTAAAGGATTTCCCCCGTATCTTGCTTTTACCGTGCAGCGGGAATATACTCTGATTTCGCTCTGAAGCGAGTCGCACGGAGAGGTGGGCGCAAGCCCACTTTTTTGTTGGGCCGGTTGGAGTGTACTGCAAACCGGCTATGGTCGGGGAGTCTCTCGGGTGGATTTAGAAAAGATCCGCGGCGCTGCCGAGCGGGTGGCGCGCTCGGAAGGCCTGGAAATCGTTGATGTCGAGTGGAAAGTCGGCAAGCAGCGGTTCCTAAGGGTGTATATCGATCGGGTTCCGAAGCCAGCAGCGGCAATCAGCGATGCGGCGGGACACTTGGGCGGCGAGGATGCCGCGAGTGATCCGTACCCGAAGATCAGCCACTCCGATTGCCAGCTCGTCAGCCAGCAATTGAGCGTGATCCTCGATGTCGAGGAACTGATACCTGGCCCAGCTGGGTACACGCTGGAGGTGAGTTCGCCGGGGATGGACCGGGCGCTGAAAAAGCCGGCGGATTTCGAGCGGTTTCGGGGGCGGCTGGCGAAGATTTCGACCAGCGAGCCGGTGGGCGAAGCGAAGTTTTTTGAAGGGCGGCTGGCGGGTTTTGCGGATGGGAAAGTCCGCATGGAGTTGAAGGGCAATGAAGCGCGGACGGTTGAAGTACCGCTCGAAGCGATCCGCAAGGCGAACCTTGTCGTCGAGTTTTAGCGAGGAAACTTTAGGAATCTAGATTATGGCGAATTTGCTCTACCAACAGATTGAAATGCTGAGCCGCGAGAAGCACATCGAGCCGGAAGTAGTGGTGTCGGCGATTGAAGACGCGATGGTGGTGGCGGCGCGGAAATACTACAAGACGGAAGAAGACCTGCGCGCGAAGTTCAACCAGGACACCGGGCAGGTGGACGTGTTCACCGTGCACCTGGTGGTCGAGGAAGTGACCGACCCGAAAAAAGAGATCAGCCTGGCGGACGCGAAGAAAAAGAATCCGGCGGCGGAAGTGGGCACGGAGATTCTGGGGCCGAAGCCTACGGATGTTCTGGGACGCATTGCGGCACAGACGGCCAAGCAGGTGATTCTGCAGAAGGTGCGCGAGGCCGAGCGCGACAATATTTACAACGAATATCACACGCGCGTCGGCGAGCTGGTGACGGTGATCGTGAAGCGCGCCGAAGGCCCGGACCTGATCGTGGACATGGGCCGGACGGAAGCGCGGTTGCCGAAGCGCGAGCAATCGAAGCTGGAAACATACAACATCGGCGAGCGCTTGCGCGTGGTTATCAAGATGGTGGACCGCGCGGCAAAAGGTCCACAGGTAATCGTTTCGCGCGCGGATGCCAGCCTGGTGCAGCGATTGTTTGAGATGGAAGTTCCGGAGATTTACGACGGCACGGTGCAGATTCGTTTTGCGGCGCGGGAAGCGGGCGAACGGACCAAAGTGGCGGTGATGAGCCGGGACAAGGATGTTGATCCCGTGGGCGCGTGCGTGGGCATGAAGGGCATGCGCGTGCAGTCCATCATCCGCGAACTGCGCGGCGAGAAGATCGACATCATCCCTTACAGCGAAGAGACTGTCGCGTTTGCGCAGAAGGCACTAAGCCCGGCAAAAGTGACGCGCGTGCAGATCACCGATCCGGAAAATAAAAAGCTCGAAGTGATTGTCGAGGATTCGCAGCTTTCACTGGCTATTGGCAAGAAGGGCCAAAACGTCCGGCTGGCCAGCAAGTTGATTGGCTGGGACATCGACATCAAGAGCGAAGAAGAAAAGCGCCAGGAAATCGAAGAGCAGATGACCGCGCTGACGGCTCCAGCGACGCCATTGACGTCACTGGCGGGCGTGGGCGCGAAGACCATTGAGAAGATTGAAGCGGCGGGGATCACTTCCGTCGAGAAACTCGCCGGAATGACGCCGGAGCAGTTGATGGAGATTCCGGGCATTGGCGAAAAGATGGTCGACAAGATTTATCAGGCCGTGAACCGGTTCTATGAGGGCGGCACCGAAGCCGCTGGTGCGACGACTGGCGAAGCAGCCGCGGGCGGGGAGGTCGCCGAAGAGAGCGCGGCCACTGTTGAAGGCGAGGCGCCCGCCGAAGCTGCTCCGGCGGCAGAGGCGGCGGAGAATTCCGAGACGGGTGAAGCGGTTGAAGAAGCTCCTGCCGCGGTGAAGACGGCAGCAGAAGGCGATGCAGAGGCCGCGCCCACCGGCAATGAAGGCGATGCGGCGAAGGCAGAAGAGGCGAAGTCGTAGTCAAGAATGGAGCGCATGACCGACGTAAATCAAGTCCGAATTAACGAACTGGCCCGCGAATTGGAGGTCAAGGCGAAAGCCATCATTGACCTGCTGCCGGGGTA
>Ga0137418_10001460_pt1 | contig 21782 bp, 15 predicted proteins | sample CZODoug3_1_2_16f_FD_122242 | JGI IMG/M metagenome (GOLD analysis project Ga0137418, IMG submission 122242) | Vadose zone soil fungal communities from Angelo Coast Range Reserve, California, USA - CZODoug3_1_2_16fungal (Hybrid Assembly) | ecosystem: Environmental > Terrestrial > Soil > Vadose...
CGCGGCAACATCTTCATCGCGCAGCCGCCCCTCTACTCCATCAAGAAGGGCAAGTCGCTTCAGTTCATCAAGGACGACCGAGAGTTTGACAAAGTCATGATCAAGCGTGCTTCCGACGGCCTGACAGTTCGCTTCGGAGAAGGCGCAGCTAAGATTGAAGGTGCAGCCCTGGCCAAGTTCGTCTCGCTGCTCAACGAATACGTTGGCTTTGCCGGCAAAGTAGGCAAACGCCTGCGCGACGACAAAGTGACCGAGCTACTGCCTGCGATCGATCTCTCCAAACGGGCCGATTTCGAAGGCGACAAAAACACGCTGCCGCCAAAGCTTCAGAAACTCGAAAAGGCCCTCAAGGCCATGAGCAAAGAACGCGCCTTCAAGAGCGTAGCCACCCGCTTCGACGAAGAGCACAACCTCTGGGAGGTCTCCTACGTCAGCAGCCAGGGGGCGGAGTACTTCATCCGATGGGAACTCGCCTCGAGTGCCGAGTACCGCCAGATGATTACCAAGTACCGCCAGATCGAAGCCAACCTCGAGCCTCCGTTCGTGGTCGAGCACGTGAAAAAAGTGTCCGCCAAGGCCGAAGAAGCCGAGGCGGAGGAGGAAACGGGAGATGCCGACGCCGCCGATGTGACAGTCGAAGAAAAAGCCGACAGAAAGGCCAAGGCCGTCAAGCGCGCCACCGACCGCGAGCCCGTCGAGAAGAACACGCCTCGCGAACTCCTCGAATACGTCCTGGCCGAAGGCAAAAAGGATTTCATCGTCCAACGCTACAAGGGTCTGGGCGAAATGACAGCCGAGCAGTTGTGGTCCACAACCATGAACCCGGAAACCCGCACTCTGCTCTCCGTCAAACTCGAGGACATTGCCGAGTGCGAAGCCATCTTCACCACGCTCATGGGTGAAGACGTGGAGTCGCGCCGCAAATTCATCGAAGACAACGCGCTCGACGTGAAAAACCTCGATATTTAGAACGAAACAAGTAAGGGCCAGGCACCATCGCCTGGCCGCGAATCGGCCGCTGACGAAGCAAAGCTTCGCCGCCCGGCAGCGAAGCCCGGGCGCACACGATTCCCCTATCCTCAACACAACATCCCGCCACTGTCTGGTTTTCCTTATCCATTCCGCCTCCGCTACAATAACGAGTTTGACCTAAGCTGACCCCGAAACTCCATCGACCAAGGACTACGCCATGCGCATCCCGAAACTTTTGCCGCTATTCTGTTCCATTCTTGGCACATTCGCCCTCGCACAGTCCGCCTCCGACGAAGCCCCCAAGCTCCAGCACTTCGACCCTCAGTTGGCCGACCGCTCTCTTGACCCCTGCCAGGACTTCTACAAATACTCCTGCCAGAAGTGGTTCTCCGCCAACCCCATCCCCGCCGACCAGGTCGTCTGGGGAACAGGCAGTGGCCTGAACATCTGGAATCTCGACGTCTCCCGCGAAACCATGGAACTCGCCGCCGCAAAGAAGGCCGGCCGCTCCCAAATCGAGCAGCAGGTCGGCGACTACTGGTCCGCCTGCATGGACGAAAAGGGCATCGATGCTGCCGCTGTACACCAATTGGCCCCCGAGCTCCACCGCATCGACGCCATCAAAGACAAAGCCGGCATCATTGAAGAGGTTGCCCATTTGCACGCAACCCTCCCCAGCGCTTGGGCCGGCAACGACAATCAAACCCCAGTCGCCATGTTCGGCTTCGGCTCCTCGCAGGATCTCGACGATGCGTCCCTCGTCATTCTCGCTTTGGATCAGGGCGGCCTGGCGCTACCCAGCCGCGACTTCTATCTCAAGGACGATGCCAAGTCCGTCGAAATCCGCAATAAATACCAAGCCCACGTCCGTAAAATGTTTGAACTCTCCGGTGAGAGCAAAGAAGACGCCGCCAAAAACGCGGAAGTAGTTCTAACGCTTGAGACGGCCCTCGCCAAGCCCCAAATGGATAACGTAAGCCGTCGCGATCCAAAGAAGCTGAACAATAAGTTTTCCCTCGACCAGCTCCAGACCCTCACTCCGAACATCGACTGGAAGCACTATCTGGAGCTCGTGAACGCGCCCGCCACTCACCACTACATCGTCAGCGCCCCGGAGTTTTTCAAGGCTCTCAATGAGTTGGTTGCCGAACATCCGCTTGATCACTGGAAGACCTACCTCCGCTGGCATCTTCTCCACGGGTCCGCACCTTATCTTTCAACAGCGTTCGTCGACGAAAATTTCGCATTCTACGGCCACACCCTCTCCGGCACTGAGAAGATGCAGCCCCGCTGGCGCCGCTGCGTTCGCGCCGCCGACCGCGATCTCGGCGAAGTCCTCGGCCAAGCGTACGTCGCCCGCGCCTTCCCGCCCGAAAGTAAACAGCGCGTCGTCAACCTCGTCCATGACGTTGAAGCTGCCCTCGTAGACGACATTCACTCGGTCGATTGGATGAGCCCGAAAACCAAAGACGAAGCGGTCAAGAAGTTGCAAGGCATCGAAGACAAAATCGGTTATCCCAACAAGTGGCGCGACTACTCGACCTTGAAGGTCAGTAAGGAAAGTTATCTCGACAACGTCCACGCCTCCACCGCCTTTGAGTTCAAGCGTCAGCTCGACAAAGTGGGCAAGCCCGTCGACCGCGGCGAGTGGACCATGACGCCGCCCACCATCAACGCCTACTACGACCCCCAGCTCAACACCATCAACTTCCCCGCCGGCATTCTCCAACCTCCATATTTCGAAAAAGACTTCGACCCCTCCGTCAACTACGGTTCCATCGGCGCCGTTATCGGCCATGAAATCACCCACGGCTTCGACGATGAGGGCCGACAGTTCGACGCCACCGGTAACCTGCGCGATTGGTGGACCCCTGAAGACTCAAAGGCCTACGACGAGCGCGGCAAGTGCATCGCCAACGAATACACGGAAGAGATTCCCGAGGCCGGCCCGGGAGTGAAACAAGATGGCCGACTCACCCAAGGCGAAGACACCGCCGATAACGGCGGCACGCGTCTGGCCTTGATGGCCCTCGACGCCGCCCTCAGGAAAGAAGGCAAGACTCTCGACGACAAAGGCCCCGACGGCTGGACCAATCGCCAGCGGTTCTTCCTCGCCTATGCCTACAGCTGGTGTGACCAAATGCGTCCGGAAGCGCTTCGCACGCAGGTTCTCACCAACCCGCACTCCTTCCCCAAGTACCGGGTCAATAATACCGTCGCTAACATGTCCGAATTCCAGCAGGCGTTCGGCTGCAAGAAGGGCGCGCCAATGGTCCACGAGAACGCCTGCCGCGTCTGGTAGTCCGCGTCTGTGTTCCGTATCCGAGATGAATGGGGCCGTGGTTCGAATGTGGCGCGCACACTGTTATCCGCGCGGTCTTGGTTGGGGGTGAGTTTGCCCCTTTACCCCGCCTCGCCCTCCATCTAAACTACTGGGTCCTGTTCGGAGCCAAGATGAAGCCCTTCCTAGTTCTCCTGACATTGTCTACCGCCCTGCTCGCCCAAACTCCTCTCACCATCGAAGCCATTACCGCCGAAGGCGGCATCACCGGCCGTCCTCCCGAAGCCTTCCAGTGGAGCCCCGACAGCTCCCGCCTATCCTTCGTCCAGCGCGACGACACCGGTGAGCACGGCGAGCTCTGGTCCATCGATGCCGCCACTGGCCAGAAGTCGGTCCTCGTCACCGAGGTCACACTCTCCCGCCTCGCTCCGCCTCTGAGCAAGATTCAGGACGAACGCGAGAAAGAACGCCTCTCGCGCTACGGCGTCGCCGCCTATCTCTGGGCTCCGGACTCTAAACACATCCTCTTTGACTCCCATGGCCAGCTCTGGCTTTACCGTTTAGATACCGGAACAGCTGTTCAATTTACTTCTAGCCCCGACCCCTCCACCGACCCCAAGTTCTCCCCTGACGGCAAGTACGTCTCCTTCGTCCGCGAGCATGGCCTGGTTCTCGAAACCGTAGACGGTCTCAGGGAAGGAGGAATGAGCATGCACCGCAAGAAAGACAAGCACGACACCGGTAACGAGGACAGCAACATCCTTAACGGCGAGGTCGATTGGGTCTATGAGGAGGAACTCGGCGTCCGTAGCAACCAGTTCTGGTCGCCCGACAGCCGCAAAATCGCCTTCCTCCAAATGGACGAAACTCCGGTCCCCACTTACCCCATCACCGACTGGATACCGACCCACCCGCGTCTCGAAAAGGAAAAGTATCCTAAGGTTGGGGATCCCAATCCCACGGTTCGCCTTGGCGTCCTCGACGCCGGCAACGGCAAAGTCAAGTGGATTACTCCCTTTCCAGAAGAGGAAGCGCCCGGTGTCTACCTGCCCCGATTCGGCTGGGTTAATCCCAGCATCGTCTGGGCCCAAGTGCTCAACCGCCGCCAGGACCAGATCGACCTGTATTTCATCGACGCCGACTCCGGCCGTTCCCGCAAGGTCCTCAGCGAAAAGAGCGACGCTTGGATCAACATCAGCGATGATTTCCGCTTTCTGAAATCCGGCCCTGACGGCCCCAGTCGCTTCCTTTGGACCAGCTGGCGTGACGGCCACACGCACATTTACCTCTACAGCTTCGAAGCCACGCAACCGCTCTCCGCCGATGCCAAGCTCGAGCGGCAGCTCACCCAAGGCGATTTCGAGGTCGTATCGGTGAACGCCGTTGCCGAGGGTGCTTCCGACTACAAAAACGACAAGACTTCTACCGTGTTCTTTACCGCCACCAGCGACAACGCACGCCAGCAGCATGTCTTCGCCGTCCGGCTCGATGGCAGCGGTCTCCGCCAGGTCGTACCCGACCCCGGTACCGAGCGCGCCGAGTTCTCCGACGACGGCCAATACTTCGCATCCGCAATTTCCACGGCACTCCATCCCAGCGCGTGGTCACTTTGCTCCTCTAATGGAAGTTGCAAAACGTTTTGGGGGCCCCGCAGCCTTGCAGACTATGGCCTCGCTACACCCAAGTACCTCGATTTCAAGGCCGAGGACGGCACACCGCTCCACGGCTGGCTCATGCTCCCCGCGAATGCAACCGGAAAACTTCCCCTGCTCGTCTATATCTACGGCGGCCCCGCCGGGCAAACCGCCGCCGACTCCTGGGATGGATTCATCACCCTCTTCCACCAATACCTGGTCCAGCACGGTTTCGCTGTTTTCACTCTCGATAACCGCGGCACGCCGAACCGCGACAAAAAGTTCTTGGCGGCCCTCAAAGGCCAATACGGCGCCATCGAACTCCGCGATCAACTCGGCGCGCTCAACGAACTCCTCACCCAATACCCGCAGCTCGACAAAGACCGCATGGCCATCTGGGGATGGAGCAACGGCGGCTCTATGACCCTCTACGCCATGACTCACTCGCAGGTCTTTCGAGCGGGCGTCTCCGTCGCCCCCGTCACCGATTCCCGTAACTACGACACCATCTACACCGAGCGCTACCTCGGCCTTCTCCCCGACGCCGCGAAAGCCTATGACGACACCTCCGAACCAAAACGCGCCGCCGATCTCTACGGTTCCCTACTGCTGGTCCACGGCACCAGTGACGACAATGTCCATTTTCAGAACACTGTCCAAATGATCGACGCCCTGGTCAAAGCCGGAAAGCAATTCAACCTGATGCTCTACCCCAACAAAACCCACGGCATTAGCGGCCCGGCAGCCCAAGCCCATCTTCTCCACGCCATAGAAAATCACCTAACCCGTGAACTGAAAGCACCGTAAGGCTGTGGGGCACTTTCCCGTGTAGTTGCGGGCGCCCCGCCCGCGTGGTCTTGTCCTGTGCAGGCCCTGCTCGAGGCTCCTCCAGACGCCACTGCATCCAAAGCCCCACTTCCGCATCTATTAACTCATTAGATAACAAAAGAAAAGAGGCACTCATGATCACCCTACGTCCTAGCGCGGAACGCGGCGGCGTCGACCACGGCTGGCTCAAGACCCGCCACACGTTCTCCTTCAACACCTACCACGATCCCGCACAGATGCACTTCCGCGCCCTCCGTGTCATCAACGAGGACTGGATCGCCCCCGGCCAGGGTTTCGGCACCCATCCGCACGACAACATGGAAATCATCACCTACGTCCTCGAAGGCGCACTCGAACACAAGGACAGCTTGGGCACCGGCTCCATCATCCGCCCCGGCGATGCCCAACGCATGAGCGCCGGCACCGGCATCCGCCACAGCGAATTCAACGCCTCCAAAACCGACCAGGTTCACATGTTACAAATATGGATCATGCCCAACCAGCGCAACGTAGCCCCCGGCTACGAACAAAAAGTCTTCCCCGCCGAAGCCAAAGCCGGAAAGCTCCTTCGGATCGCCCAAGGCTCGTGTAGCGCGGACACTCCTGTCCGCGAAGGCAAGGATTCTCCTGACCTTCAGGCCGGAGGCCCAGTCATCATCCATGCCGACGCAGATCTCTATGTAAGCGTCCTGAAACCAGGAGAAAAAATCAGCCACACCCTGGCCCCCAACCACCGCGCCTGGCTCCAGGTAACCAAAGGCTCTGTGGAACTCAACGGCAACAGGCTCAATCAAGGCGACGGCGCCTCGGCCAGCGACGAACCCAAGCTGGAAATCCAAGCCACGGCCGATGCCGAAGTTTTGCTGTTTGATTTGGTGTGAGACAACTAACGGCTTCAAGCGACATCCAAGTGGCCAGCTGATTAAAGCGGTACTTCGGATGAGAATGGATCGTCGAAGGTTTTCAGTTGCTCAAGGAGAGCCGGCGGTGGTTGCCTTCTCGTGACGACGAAATCGTATGATCGGCCCCTACCGACCGGTTCGGTCGCAACGCCGACGCATTGAGGTACTCCGTATTTCATGTGAGCGTAGGACACCAAGAACTCGAGCGTTGCCACGCGGTCTGGTCTGCTCTGCGAGGTCACTAAATAAACGCAAGCCGTTCCACGCGATTTTTGCACATGCGGAAAATAATGAAGCTCACCATCACAACCGGCCTCGCACGCAGCAATAATTCTCTTGCCGAGTTCGATTCTTCGCTCCCGCGTAAGCCAACCAAGAAATCGCGCGACCTCCATGCTTCCGTGTCCGCCGCTTTTATTCCACGGTAGCTCAGGATCGACATCGTGGACACGGGCGATCATATCGTCGATCGACAGACCGTATCTCCAGTCGGATGATTCCAATAGCTTGCCCGTAGCGGCTCGCTCAAAAGCCTGCACCGTCTTTTGCAGCGTTTCCTCAGATGAAGGCGACATATGGGCGCGCAGGACGCCTTCGACATGAGGGATCATCCGTTCGATGTTGGCAATCTCATCCTGCACGAACAAGTGTTCTTTCGAAGCTATGTCGCCCCGCATTTCCAAGAACGTGATGAGGTCTCCGGCCGTGTCAAACCTCGAAGCCACGATTGCGAAGTCGTTCAATGAAAACAGATGGACTGGGAAGTCGGCCGTGAGGATCTCCGGTGCCAGCTTCGCAGCAATGTAGGGCGCTGAATTGTGCGCCAGGATTATCAGTCCGATCCGGTTGGGGTAGTGTTCCGGGTCGAAGTCGATCTCCCCGTAAAAGTCATTCTTCAGCTTCTTGATGTCCCCATCAACTAAACTCTTGTGCGTTTTGCAAAGCTGTTTAAATGCTTCCAGCAGCTTTTCGGCCGCCCAGGACATAGGGTCGTGCCGGCCGCACTGCGCTTTTACCTCCACGATCAGCAGCACGTCATCGAACAACACCACGGCGTCGGTAAGTTGCTGCCCTTTTTTCTTCCCGCGTGGATTCCGGTAAACGAAGTCCCGGAAGAAGGAGCGCTCGAGAAACCACTGACCCCACTTTTCCTGATAGATTCCTGGCTGTCCCCCGATCTTGGGAACTTCCGTCATCCCAAATCGCAGCTTCGAAAGTTTGTCCAAGTCAAACATCTTTATCGGAATCCAAGCGGGCGGGGAGCACAGTTTCCGGATGGTTCTTTCCGTTCCCTCAATCAGACCGGGTTACCATAGCCTCCTGGCTCCATGCGTCCCGCCCCCATCACCGGCCTCAGCATCGTCTCCCTCGCAGTCGCCACCTACCTAACCGTCGTCGGCGCCACCCTACTCCTCAACTGGGAGACCTTCTCGTTCACCGCCGGAGCCCCACTCCTAGCCGGCTTCGAAACCGCAGGCCCGTTCGCTTTCCTGATTGGAGCCGCCGTCTACGCCCTCATTGCTTACGGCCTCTGGACAGTCCGCAACTGGGCCCGACATGCCATCATCGGCATCGCCGCCCTCCAAGCTATCATGGCCCTGCCCAAAGTTTCGGAAAACGCCATCGCACTCAACTTCCCGCGTCTTATAGTTACAGGCTTCCCGATGATGGTTGCCGCAGCCCTAATCTTTTACCTGGCCAAGCCAGCGACCGCCGCCCTCTTCCAGAGAAGGTGAATCTACGCTACTTCCCCGACAACATCCCCACCACCCGATCAAAATCCTCCAAGTTCCGGTATTGCAACAAAATGCTTCCTTTGCCCTTGGAATCCCGAATCTTCACCCGCACTCCCAGCACCCGCTCCATGTCCCCTTGCGCCTGCCGCACGTTCGGATCGATATACTTTTTCTGCCCCGGCTCACGGCCGCCCGTCGAAGGTACGGTGAGGTTGAACACGATCTCCTCCAGCGCCCGCACAGGCGTTCCTTGGCTCGCCGCTTTCTGTGCCACACGGATGAGGACTTCCGGATCCTCCACAGTCATAATTACTTTCGCTTGACCGAACGACAGCGAACCCGCACTCAGCAACTCGAGCACGGGCGCGGGCATACGCAAGAGGCGCAAATAGTTCGACACCGTCGAGCGCGTCTGGCTCGTCCTCAACGCGATCTCTTCCTGCGTCAATTGGAACTCCCGGCTCAGCCGGTCAAACGCCTTCGCCTGGTCCACGCAGTTCAGGTCCTGACGTTGCAAGTTTTCCGCAATCGTCAACTCGAGCGCCTGCTGGTCCGACACCATCTTCACAATCGCCGGTATCGTCTCCTTCTTCGCCAGCTCGGATGCCTTCCAACGGCATTCACCGGCGATCAGCGCATACTTCCCATCCTTCGCCGGACGCACCGCCACCGGTTGCAATACACCGCTAGTAGCAATCGACGCTGCCAGTTGCTCGAGATATCCTTCACTCACGCGCGAACGGGTCTGATAGGGATTCGCGACGATGTCGGTCAGCCTCAGTTCAAGGACTTCCTGCCCAGCCTTACGTGTCGCTTGTGCCTGTATGTCGACAACGCCAGATTCGGCAGCCGCCCTGGCTGGACCGGGCAGCAGGGATTCCAGCCCACGGCCCAAGGCCCGCCGCTTCTCCACAATTTTCTCTACCAGTTTTTCCGCCGGTCTTTGGGCCGCCTTCTCTCGTGCGTTGTTCGTCAGCATCGCTTCGCTCCGTCCCCCGTATAAAATCCGTCGCGTTTGTTTCTACAGGTGTGTTCCACATCAAGAACTACCCAGCCTGTTCCAGCTCGTGCGGCATATGCCGCGATAGAATCTCCTTCGCCAGCCGGATGTAACTCTCCGCTCCGCGCGAGCGTACGTCGTACACCAACGCCGGCTTCCCGTGACTAGGAGCCTCCGCCAACCGAATGTTCCGCGGCACAGTCGTCGCGCAAACCCGGTCACCAAAGAACTTTCTCAACTCAGCACACACCGCCTGCGCTAGGTTCGTCCGCTCATCCAGCATCGTCAAGACGACTCCCTCAATCTCCAGCCCTGGATTGAGTGACGCGCGAATCCGCTCCACCGTGTCCACCAACTCGCTAATCCCTTCCAGCGCAAAATACTCCGCCTGCATCGGAATCAGGACAGTATCCGCAGCCACCAGCGCATTCAACGTCAACAAATCCAGCGCCGGAGGACAATCCAGAACGATATATTCAAAGCGATCTCGAATCGGCACCAGCGCATCCCGCAAGCGAAACTCGCGCCGCTCCTCCGCCACCAACTCCAAATTTGCCCCAATCAGCGCCTTGCTTGCTGGAATTATCCACAATTGTTCCAGCTCCGTAAGCACCAACGCTTCCTGCGCCGACGCCAAGCCCATCAGCACGTCGTACGTGTTGATGCGCTCGGGGTCCTTCTTAAGCCCAAGCCCGCTCGTAGCGTTGGATTGCGGATCGCAATCGATTAAAAGGCTGTTAACTTCCGCAGCCGCAATAGACGCGGCCAAATTGATAGCGGTCGTGGTTTTACCCACGCCACCCTTCTGGTTGGCGACAGCGATGATTCGGGCCATATTTTGAACCGGGAATGCCTGGGATTTTCGTATCTATTCGCAGGTTAAGACCTCTCTCGTGATATGGCAATGACATAATTGAGGAATTGCTCCACGTGGAGCAACCTCGAAGATTGTTTCTAACTACATGAATCAACATGAGTTAGAAGAGATTGCCACGATGGGAGCACTATTTCTAAGTGGGGTACCTCTGGAAAAGTGTGTGACTTTCATGTGCGAAACCCGAAAGACAAACCCGCTGGGTGTTGCGAGACATCCGTGGCTCAGGACTCTCCGGTCGAGCTGCGTAGTCCCTTGAGCGCAAGCACACACCTGAGTCGCAGAATTGCTCCACGTGGAGCAATCTCTCGGCCAGCTCACCAACTAAGCTGGGAGAGTGCAGACGAATTCTGGGTTCCGTCTCTCGAGGAACTCCACCACATTGCAGAAGGGATTGTCGAGCCAATCTTCGAAAAAAGACAAGATTCGATCTCATCACCTCGCCCCATTGCGCTCGCCCCTAGCTCCCCCCGCGCCCCCAGCCTCTCCTCGAAGAGATCTCTGGCGCGTTCGCATCTCCCGCAACTTGCCCACGCGGAGGAATCGATTCTTAGTCGAAAAGCTGCGCCCGTCGAAATTCAAGGCCGGCCTTTCTCCCACTTGTCCCCCCAACGAAAACAAGCAAGGCAACTTGAATTCCAGGAAAAAAGTCCAGGCAAGAGAGACCGCGAAGATCCGTCATTGGAACGTCAGAGTTCATGAGGTCGACGTTTCATTGAATACATAAGAGGTTCCGGGTATATCAATTTGCTTCTTCCCACTCATTGGCGAGTTCGGTTCATAGCAACGTAGAGTCGTAGCTGGGCAGGTTCTACCTGGGGCGCGATCCGAGCAAGTTCTGCTTTGTCGCTGAACGGTTCTTGCAGCCCACTTGGGTCATTCCGAGGTCGCAGCGGTCCCACTTTGTGCAGAAGCGCTAACCAGCTTGGTTCCAGAAGACAAGCGGTAGAGCCTGGGGCGCTCAAGGTGGAAACAGTGAAGAAACAGCACTGTTCTCCCACTGGGACGTAGCGCAAGGAACCTAGGAGCCGAGCCAGCCTCAGTCCGGAATTCAGTTCTTCCGATTCCAAAATGATTTTCGGCAATTCCAGCGTTCTCAGCCCACCGTTGGCAAGCTAGGTTCGTGTCGTCGGAGAGTCGTAGGCGCGGATGCACCCACCCGAGGCGGCCTCTAGCCGAACCGAACGCACCCAGAAAACAAGCCGGCGACCCACTTCTCCCCCAAGGTCCAGGCCGTTTCGCAAGCCGACGGACCACCCCTCTACAACCTCGATTCCTCCGGTGCAAAGCCAACCAGCACGACCCGTCTCTTCGAATTGGGTATTGGCACCGGTCTCGCCCACTTCAGAAGCGGAAGCATCTCCCCGGCCCTTGCAACCTGGTCTTCTCCAATCAGAAGGCAAAGGCGTCCAGCCGGCCGAACCAGCCATGCCGCAGCCACCGCAACTTGGTCAAAGCGCTCGACAGCCCGGAGCGTAACCACATCGAAGCTTTCCGTTACGAGTTCAGCGCGACCGGATCGAACCTCGACACCGCTGAGCCCCAGAGCGCGAACAACCTCGCGCAAGAACGTCGCTTTCTTCTGCTGCGCCTCAATCAGTGTGACCTGAAGTTGCGGAGCCCATAGCTTTATAGGAAGACCAGGGAATCCAGCGCCCGAACCCACGTCCGCTAGGCTAGAGTTGAGAGCCGAGATCGGGTACTCTATCGCAAAAATCTGCCGCGCCGCAAACAGCGACTCGCCGAAGTGCCGCGTGACAATTTCCTCCGGAATGCGGACGGCAGTCAGGTTAGTCCGGGCATTCCAGCGGAGAAGGAGATCGAGATAGAGGGAAAATTGGGCAAGCAGGGTCTCAGGCAGACCAGCGCCCAGTTCGTTATCTTCCAAATATGGAACAAGCAGGGAACCGATGTCAGTCGGCGTCATGAGTCAACTGCGGTCAGTCTACATCGATTCAGCCCCCGGCCGCTTCCTTGAGCAACGCCGTCATGTATTCCGCCCTCATCGGCATTCTGCGCGGCTGCACTCCGGTCGCGTCGAAGATGGCTGCAGCGACTGCTTGCGGAACCACCGCATTGGCGGCCTCCGAGCCCCCACCAAACCCCTTGTCGTCGCGCGAGATCTGAACCACCTTGATCTCCGGTACCTCCGCCATGGTCAGAATCTTGTAGCTGTTCCAATTCTTGCTGGTCACCTGACTCTTATCAAACGTGACTTCCTCTTTCAGCGCTTCGCTCAAGCCCATCACGACCCCGCTCTTCATGCAGCGGTCGAGTTGCCGAGGGTTAATGATTTTGCCGCAATCCGCACCGATAGTGAACTTCGTCGCCCGCACACTTCCAGTAGCCGGAGTGACCGCAACTTCCGCAATTCCCACCCAGTAAGCGTTGTTGCGGAAGACAACGCACACACCGCGGCCCGTTACTGGGGAAGTCCCTGTCCGGCGCGCCCCCGAATGGGGTGACTGACGCGACTTCCATCCCGCGGCCTTTGCCGTGGCGTTGAGAACATCGATCAACCGCTGCTCGCTCGTATGCTCGATCCGGAACTGAATCGGGTCGGCCTTCGCGGCTGCGGCCGCTTCATTGATCAATCCCTCCAGCGCGAAGACCTGCTGCCGCTGCCCAGGCGTGCGCATGATGTTTCCGCGCAACCCTCCGCCTGCCGATTCCGCCGCCAGATTCGGCATGCCGTGCGATTCTCTGAGCACGTGCGGAATCTTGTCGTAGGGCCATTCCTCGGTAACCCACGTTCTCGGCTTCGAGGTACTGCAAGGCATCCCGGCGAGAATCGCCCCAAGAAGCCGCGCATCTTGCTGGTGGGGTGCGTACTCGGCTGTGTGCAGCGCAACCACGTGGCCCTTCGCGTCCATGCCAGCCTTGAGGTCCGCCACCCATCCGGGCGAAACACTCGACCAGGCCAAATCCTCCTCCAAAGTCCACTGCACGCGCACCGGCTTGCCTGTTAACTTCGAGAGGATCACAGCGTCGCCTTCGGCGCCATCGCCGCCAAAGGTCGTCCGTCCATACTGGCCCGAGTGTTCCAGCCAGCGAACGACCACCTTCTCCATCGGTACGCTGAGCGTGTTCGCAATCTGCGCTCGCAACCCCTGGGACTGCGACGAATGTGTCCATACGGTCACGCCTCCATCGCTGCGCACGTCGGCAACAGCGACAAAAGGCCCAATCGGAGCGTGCCGGACGTAGGGCTGCTCGTAGCTCACCGAAATCGTTTTCGGCGCACCCGCCAGTGCCGCCGTTACTTCCGCAGCGTTCCCACGACTCTCCGAAGGCGCGCCCCACTTGCGTTCGCGCAGAGTCTTCGTCAAGTTCTCACTGCCCGGCAGTCCCGCCCATTCCGTCCATTTCGTGCTCGCCGCCACCGCCTGCGCTGCACCAATCGCCTCCCACTCGTTCGGAGAGACCACGGCCAACAGGTTGCCCTTGCCCACAATTTCCGCGGAGGGGAACTGCCTCTTGTCGAGCACGCCAACCGAGATCAAGGTTGACCCGAGTGTCGGCGGTCGCACCATGCGGGCATGCAGCATGCCGGGCACGCTAATGTCGCAACTCCATTGTGTCTTGCCGGTTACCTTCGCCGGAATCCCCGGTACGGGAAAGGAGGTACCCATCACCTTGAACTGGCTCATCGGCTTCATCGGCGGATCTCCCGTCACCGAGAAGCCGTCCAGACCCGAGATTCCAGAGCCCTCGGACGGGTCCACCTTCGCCAGTTTGCCTATGATCGGAATCTTTAGGTCGAGGTGCTGCCCCTGAACCAGGTGTCCGTAACTGAGGCTCTTCCCGCCGCCCGAAACGACTCCGTCAACCACAGAGAGGCTCGAAACCGGAACGCCAAATTGCGCAGCGGCCAGCCCCAGCAGCGCTTGATAGGTATACGCTGCGACCTTGCGAACATTGGCCATGCCAAAAATAAACCCGGCCGAATAGCCGCCGTCGGGCGTCCTGTCGGTGTCGCCCAAAATGAGCGAAATCGTCTCCGGCCGCACGTTCAACTCCTCGGCAATCGCCTGAGCATAGTAGCTACTCATGCCTGTCCCGGTCTCAGTTCGCCCCGTACGCGCTAGAATCGTATTGTCGCTGCGAATTTCAAGCCACGAAGCGAGCAATGCAGGATCGAGCTGGTTGCCGCTGGCCACTGGGCTTCTCTTAGTACAGGCGGAGAACGCTGCTGGCAATGCCAGCGACACAAAAAGCGCGCCTCCCACCTGGACGAAGCCACGCCGCGTGAGCGTTGTTGGGATTGGGGAATCGTTGGCTGTCGCAGGATCGATGGGCGTATCTATTTTCACGGACACGACAGGCTCTCCTTTCAGGCCTTCATGGTTTTGGCCGCGCGCTGTACGGCATCGATAATGGCGGCGTAGGTGCCGCACCGGCATAAGTGCGGCGACGGTGGCTTGTGCGTGAAAGCGTCCTTAATCTGCGCCACAGTCGGATTCGGATTCTTGGCCAGCAATTCCACCGCGACAATCATCATCCCGCTCTGGCAGTACCCGCACTGCGGCACTTGCTCGTCGATCCACGCCTGCTGCACAGGGTGCAGCGTGGCCGCTGCATCCGCCGGGTTTAAGCCCTTTTGCCCAGCCCAAATCTCCGGCAAGCCTTCGATCGTAGTTACCTTCTTGCCCACGGCATCTGATACCGCCGTCACGCACGAGCGAATTTCCTCGCCATTCAGCAGCACGGCGCACGCCCCGCACTGCGCCATCCCGCACCCGAGCCGCGGTCCGGTCAATTTCAGTTCGTTGCGCAACACAAAGAGCAGGGGCGTATCCGGCGCAGCCGATACCACTTGTTTCGCGCCGTTCACGGTCAAAGTGAGTTCGCCTGGCATGTACCTTTCCTCCTAACGGACACGGCCGCATAAGGCCACACGAGAACGCCGGAAAGCCAGTGCCACAACACTCTCCGGGAGGCAAAGCCGAAGTAGCCGGCCCTGGAGGGCTCTGGAAAACGGCCGGGCAGTCCTATACATCCTGCCGTGTGCAGTTATTTGCCTTTAGACGTGAACAGCTCGTTTCCGTGAGCGGAGTATTTGCTCGTGTACTACGAGTCCGGGGACGTGCCCAAGCGCCGAAGTTTAGGAAGCGATCCGGCGGTTTCAGGGTTGCGCGTCTTCCACAAACCTTAGCAAGTTGGACTTTGGTTAGAGCTGCTAGCGCGAGCGCTGCGCGGCCGAGGCCTTCAGCTGCGGCGTCCAGGCGCGGGCGGCGGCGACGCGGTTCGAGATCGAAGGATGAGAATGGAACAGGCGCTCCACCCACTTTGAGGGCTGCCGTTCGGCCAGATTCTGCTCTGCCAGTTTATTCATCGCCGTAACGAACGGCTCGACGGAACGAACCGATTGAAAGCAGTAACGATCAGCCTGGCGCTCGTTGAAGCGGGAATACGCATTGAGTACCGGCATCAACAAAACCGAAAGCCCGCCGAAAACGAGGATGAGCAGCGGCAGCGTCGCGAAATCAGATAGTCCTTCGAACCATCGCGCATTGTCCACCGCGTATTGCAGAACTTCCGAGGCGAGCCAGAATCCCGCAAAAGTGACCGCAGCCTGCACGCCAATGCTCTTTAGGATATGCCGGTGCACATGGTGTCCCAGTTCGTGTGCCAGCACGGCTTCAATCTCATCCGCGCTGTAATTCTGCAGAAGCGTGTCGGCAAGAATAATGCGGCGTGTGGCGCCCAGCCCGGTAAGAGCCGCATTAGCCTTCTTCGTCGTCTCGGAAAGCTTCCACTCGTATACGCCGCGAATCGGCGTGCCTGCCCGTTCCCCCAGCTTGACCAGCCGCCTCTTCAGCTCGTCGTTATCCAATGGCGAGAATTTATAGAAAATGGGAAACAGAACGACCGGCGCTATCTGCGCCATCAATACAAACAGCGCAAGGAAAATCACCCACGCGATCAGCCACCAGCTCTGGGGCGCAAACCGAATCGTCCAGTACACAAGTTCAACGACGATTGTCGCCAGGGCAAAACTAAGCAGAAGCGTTTTGGTCTCGTCCCACAGCCACGCGCGCAAGGACTGGTCGGAGAGGTGGTATCGGCGTTCCAGGCGAAAAGCAAAGAACTCCAGCCCGAAGCCCACGACTTTGCTAATCGCGAGAAGCGAAAAAACGTAGAGCGCAATCGCGAAATAATAATTGCGGTGCTCGCCGGGGCCGAGAGCAAGGTCGCGCAGCCGTGAACTCCATCCCGTTACCAGCAGGACGACCAGAAAGACAAAACCCGTGGCAAGGTCAGCAAAGCCAAGCCAGCGCTTGATTTGGTTGTACCGGCGGGCTTCTGCCGAATCGGGCGAATTGGGCGCTGCATCCATGAAGCGGCTCTTCCATTGTCGCTTGCCGCGAGCAAAAATGCGACCCCAGACCGCTCCCAGAAGTTCAATGGCCCCCCGGTTACGGGCACTGCACGAAGGTCTCCGCGGCGGCCAGGATGTCCGCTACAAGCTGCGGCGAGGCCGCTTCGGAGTAAACCCGCAACAACAGTTCCGTGCCGGAAGCCCGAAACAGCACCCACGGCTCGGCAGCTCTTGGGTCACTTTCCGGAACGTCCAGGAAAAACTTGATCCCATCCATGTTTTCCTTGCGCAGGATCTTGTAAGGGCCAAGCCAGGTGGTGCCGGCAGCACTGGCGCGGCCGATCGCGCTTTGTTTGACCTCATCGGAGATGTGCATGTCCCGCCGCCCGTATTGGTGCTCGCCGAAATCCCTCTGCAGGCTGGCGACGAGTTCGCCCAAAGTCTTGCCTTCCTCGGCCATCACATTTGCCAGCAGCAGGCAGTTGAGAACGCCATCCCGCTCGGGGAGGTAGCGCGAGTACCCTATGCCGCCGGATTCTTCGCCGCCGATCAGGATTTCCTGTTCCATCATCAGGTCGGCAATATATTTAAAGCCGATGGAGCACTCAATGAGTTTACGGCCATGCTCCGCCGCGATCCGGTCAATCATCTTCGTGGTATTGAATGCGCGGACCACCGCTCCCGGCCAGTCGCGGCGCTCGAGAAGCCAGCGCAGCAGAACGCAAATGATCTTGTGCGAGTCCACGAAGGCGCCGTGCTCGTCGACGGCACCGATGCGGTCAGCGTCTCCATCCGTCGCCAGGCCCGCATTGCATTTCTCGCGGACCACAGTTTCTTGCAGCAGAGCCACATGGGGTAGGATGGGCTCGGGATTGATCCCGGGGAAAAGCGGATTCACCTCCTGGCGAATGGCGGTGAAGGGAACGCCGGCTTCGCTAAAGATCCTGGCCAGAATCCCGCGCCCGGAACCATGCATGGAATCAATCGCGAACCTAAACCCGCCGCGAGCGATGTTGGCCATACCCGCGAACTTGCAAACTGCGTCGATGTAAGGGTCGGTGAGATTGATCTCCTCGATGGCAGCGCGGGCCCGCTGAGGCGCCGCGCCCGAGCGCAGCTCCTGCTCAATAATCTTCATGATGGCGGGCGTAGCAGAGCCCCCAAAATTCGCCTTAAACTTGACTCCGTTCCAATTCCAGGGATTATGACTGGAGGTAATCATCACGCCCCCGGCCGCCCCCGACTGCTTAACATGCAGCGAGACAGCAGGAGTAGGAACATAGTCGTTCGCCAGTTTCACCGGGATGCCCGCGGCGGCCAGAACTTCGCTGGCAGCGTCGGCAAACTGGCGGGACAGGAATCTGGTGTCGTACCCGACCACCACCCCCTTCGCCGCATTCTCGTGCTTCAGGATATAACCGGCGATCGCTCCAGAAACGCGGCGGACATTTTCGAACGTAAAGTCGTCCGCGATAAAGCCGCGCCAACCGTCGGTTCCAAACTTAATCTCGCGCATAGAAGTTTTCGGAACCTCGGTGCCTACGTCAGCTCAAGGAGCTTCTTGTCGTCCAGATACTTCACAACCTTGCCAACATCCTGGGCATGCTCGAGCGTAGTAATCAGCAAAGCGTCCTCCGTCTCCACCACAACGAGCCCGCTCACGCCAACAGTCGCAACAAACTTACCAGGCGCATGAATGTAGTTTCCGGAGGCGTTCAGGGCGAAGCTCTTGTCGGCCACCACAAGGTTCGCACCGTCGGCAGAATTCTTCGCAGTGCGATGCTCGTAAAGCGCAGTCCACGAGCCCAAATCATTCCAGCCGAAATCGGCCGGCACGCAATAAATATTCGACGCGGTCTCGCCCTTCGCCGAGCGCGGCTCCAGAATGGCATAGTCAACGCTGATATTTTCGCACTTGGGATAAAGCTTCTTGAACGTGCTGAAAAATTTCCGTGTCCCAAAAGCGGCCGCAATCTCCGCCAGCAACGCAGCGGTTCTCGGGAGATGCTCTTCGAGCGCCCGAGTGAGCGTCCGAGCCCTCCACAAAAACATTCCGCTGTTCCACAAGTAGTTGCCAGCTTCCAGGAACTCGGAAGCTCTCACGGCATCAGGCTTCTCTGTGAATCGGCGCACCCGGAGCGCTTGAGAGTTTGCCGGAGCTCCGACTTCAATGTATCCATATCCCGTCTCGGGCCGCGTAGGCCGCACTCCAAGAACGACAACGTTTTCGCCTGCGGCCGCGAGCGCAATACCGTTCTTCAGCGTTTCGCGAAACGTCCTCTCGTCCGCAATCACGTGGTCGGAAGGGAAGAGGCCAAGCACGGCATCCGGGTCCTGCCGCAACAGGAGATACGCCGCCAACCCGATGGCCGGCGCAGTGTTCCGTCCTACAGGCTCAGCCAGAATTTGCTTGGCGAGAAGTTTGGGGAGCTGTTTTGTGATTGCTGGCCGAAGATCGCTGTTCGTGACGATCCAAAAGCCTTTCGCATTCGCCAGCGGCGCCAGGCGCGCCACGGTTTGCTGAATCATCGTATGCGTGCCGTCCAGCGCCAGCAGTTGCTTGGCGCGCTTGCGGCGGCTAAGCGGCCAGAACCGCGTACCGCGGCCTCCGGCCAGAATTACGGGATAGAAGTGTTTTATGTTCTTCACAGGGAAATCCCACAAGACCCACTCGAAAGCATCACTGCGTCACCGGGTCGCGCAAAACCCGCTCCGGCACCCGGGAGACCAGAAACTCAACGCGCCCCTTGGGCTCCACGCGAAAAGTCTTTGCACTCGCGGGGACCACCACAGCGTCTCCTTTCGTAAAGTCCAAGAGTGGGTGGCCGTCGCACTTTACGGCAGCGCTTCCTTCCACCGCCACTAGGATTTGCACCGAGTCGGCCCCTCCCGGATCGCTAGTTGTGAACGCCTGTGCGCGCGACAGTGTGTACTTGTTCACTGCAAAATAAGGAGCCAGCACAAGCCGCGCGCCTTCTCCACCAGCCAAAGGAGACAGAGGAGCCGCCGAAACCTTGCCCGCCACGGCGTCGGTCTTGATTGCCGCCAATCCACGTTCCAGATGCAGTTCGCGCTGGCGCCCGTAGTCGTACAAGCGATAGGTCGCGTCGGATTGCTGTTGCGTCTCAATCAAAATCGAACCCGGCCCCAGGGTATGCACCGTTCCCGCGCCAACGTAAATCATATCCCCAGCATGAACGTCAACGAAGTTCAGCAGCTCTTCCGCTCGATTTTCCTCGACCGCCTGCGCGAATTGCTCGCGGGTCACGCCGTTCTTCAATCCTAGCCCAATTTGCGCACCCGGTTGGGTGTGCGCAAAATACCAGCACTCGGTTTTACCCCACGGCTCACCCGCTTGCTGAGCCACCACGTCATCCGGATGCACTTGCACAGAAAGCTTTTCGTGCGGAAAGAGAAATTTGAGGAGTAACGGGAACCGGCGCGCATCGGGAGCGGCCTCTCCCACCAGCTCGCGGCCAAACCTCCGGCTCACCTCATCGAGCCGCTGCCCGGCAAGCGGACCGTTCGCGATCTTACAGTGGTCGCCAGTCAGCCAAGCCTCGCCAATCTTCTCTCTGCAAAGCTGGTTGGGATAGATGGGGCTCAGGTCGAGAGTCCCCCACGGGCGGGGGTCGAACTCAGGAGTCATGAGGAGCGGGTAGACCTTTTCCATATTAGGAAGTCAAACGAGCCACCGCGTAGATGCGCGGTGGCGCTCGGTGGGTCTGTTACAAAGCCGCGAAAAACTTGCGCATGCGATCGAGGCCGCGATCGAGTTCCTTGACCGAGGTAGCATACGAAACCCGAATATGTTCCTTGGTACCGAATCCCTCGCCCGGAACCGTAGCCACGTGAGCCTCGCGCAGCAGTTTGCCCGCCACGTCGGAAGCCGACTTCGTCCCGCCGCGTCCAACGAAAGCGGAAATGTTCGGATAAGCGTAGAACGCGCCCTCCGGCATCGTGCAGGTAATGCCTGGAATGGAACGCAACCCGGTCACGCAGTGGTCGCGCAGCCGAATGTACTCAGCCCGCATTTCAGCCACGCAGTCCTGCGGACCTTTCAGCGCCGCAACCGCAGCCTTCTGCACAATGGACGTCGGGTTCGACGTGCACTGGCTCTGCAGCTTGTTCATTGCAGCGATCACCGGCGCGGGTCCCAAAGCGTACCCCAAGCGCCATCCTGTCATGGCATAGGTTTTCGAAAGCGAGCCAATCACCAGCAGCCGCTCACGGTACTCCTGCAACGATCCCACCGAAAATTCCCTGCCCGTGTAGTTGAGGTACACGTAACACTCGTCGGAGAGCAGCCAAATCCCCCGCTCCGAGGCCAGCCGCGCGATCGCCGTCTGATCCTCGGGCGACATCACCGCGCCAGAAGGATTCGATGGCGAATTCAAAATAATCATCTTCGTCCGCGGCGTAATCAGCTTCTCCACCATCGCCGCCGTAACGCGGAAATTCTCCTTCTCGTCAGCAACAAGCAAAACGGGATTCCCACCCGCATAACGAATAATGTCCTTAAACGACACCCAATAAGGCACCGGCAAAATCACATCGTCGCCGTGATCGACAAGCACCGACACAGCATTAAAAATCGCGTGCTTCCCGCCGACATTGGCAATGCACTCCTCGCGCCGGTATCCGGAGCGAAAATCCGCTGCGTGCCGCTGGATAATTGCGTCACGCAATTCAATCGTCCCGCCTACCGCCGTGTACTTGCTGAAGTCGCCCTGAATTGCGGCGATCGCCGCATCTTTCACGTGCTGCGGTGTCGTAAAGTGCGGCTCGCCAGCGCCAAAATAAACCACATCGATACCTTGCTGCGCCAACTTGTCAGCTTCGGCAACGACGGCCATGGTGGCAGAGACTTCGATGCGCTGAATGCGCCCGGTCAGTTGAATGGCAGGTGCTTCCGTAGTCGCACTCGTAAAGGTAGGGCTCATGATTGCAGGTTCCTCTTTCTTCCGCGCTTGCTGCTTGCAGCAGTCGCTTTGGATCTTTTTGCGGCGCCGAACTTTGCGCGCAGGCGTTGCTCAATTAATCCCGGAACCAACGCGCCAACGGGTCCGCCCATGGCGGCAATTTCGCGCACCAGCCGCGAGCTCACATAGGAATAATGTTCTGCCGGCATCATGAACACCGTCTCCAGGCTAGGTTGCAGTTTGCGATTCATCAGCGCCATTTGCAGCTCATACTCGTAGTCGCTGATCGCGCGAATCCCCCGCAAAACCGC
>Ga0137418_10001462_pt1 | contig 21767 bp, 26 predicted proteins | sample CZODoug3_1_2_16f_FD_122242 | JGI IMG/M metagenome (GOLD analysis project Ga0137418, IMG submission 122242) | Vadose zone soil fungal communities from Angelo Coast Range Reserve, California, USA - CZODoug3_1_2_16fungal (Hybrid Assembly) | ecosystem: Environmental > Terrestrial > Soil > Vadose...
GCTGCTTTGAGAAACGTATTGCTCGGCCTTCAGGGGCAGGGCTAAACTTTAGAGGTGAGGGAATTGATGCGAAATCTAGTTCGAATCGCGGCGCTTTGCGCTGCTTTGCCCTTGGCGGGCATGTCCGTCTCGGCACAAGAGCCGCCCCAAAGTGCTCCGCCAAAGCCAGCCCCCGCGCCGACTCTTGAAAAGCCCGGCATGGCCGCGCCCGACCCCAAGTCCGACAAACTGGAAAAGCCCGCAAAACCTGCCGCTCCGAAACCGTCCAATCCCGAAAGCGGCAAAACCGTCGAAGAGATCATCGCCCGCGTCAACAATGAGATCATCACCCGCTCGGAGTATGACAAGGCCCGGCAGACCGCTGAAGAGGATGCCAAGCAAGAATGCCAGAACCGCTGCACCCCGGAGCAGCTGCAGAAGGACATCGAAGATCGTCAGAAACACACCCTGCGCGACCTCGTCGATCAGTCTCTCCTGGTCCAACGTGGCAAGGACATGGGCCTCAGTGTGGAGGCCGACGTCATTAAGAAACTCGATTCCATCCGCATCGAGAACAAGCTGGCCAGCATGGAGGAACTTGAGAAAGCAGTCGCCGGTACGGGAATGAACTACGAGGATTTCAAGAACAATATTCGCAACACTCTATTGACGCAGAAAGTGATCGGCAACGAAGTCGGCTCGCACATCAACATCAGCGATGACGAAGTAAATAAATATTACGAAGCGCATAAGAGCGAGTTCGTGGGGCCAGAGCAGGTCGCGCTGCGCGAAATCGTGGTCAGCACGGAAGGCAAGAAGCCGGAAGAACTTCCCGATTTGAAGAAAAAAGCCGAGACGGCCCTCAAGCGTGTCCAGGACGGCGAAGACTTTGGAGAAATTGCCAAGCGCCTTTCCGACGGCAGCACCAAGGCCCAGGGCGGTTTCCTTGGCCAGTACAAACACGGAGAGCTATCCAAGGAGCTCGAAGACAAAGTTTTTAAAATGAAGCGCAACGAACTGACCGACGTGATGGAAACCAAGCAAGGCTACTTGGTTCTGCAAGTCCTGGAGCATTACGACGAAGGCATACAATCGCTCTCCAAGGTCAAAGGTAGAATCATGGATGAGCTGTACAGCGCGCGCATGGAACCGGCCATGCGCGAGTATCTCAAGACTCTGCGAGAGCAGAGCTACGTCGTCATCAAGCCGGGTTTTCAGGATATCGCTGGCGGCGGAGGCACCGAGATTCAGGAAGTGAGCGCCACGCCGGAAGCCACTAAAGCCGCGAAGCGGGGCCACAAGAAATTCCTGCTCTTCGGCAAGCGTTCCGGCTCGGTATCCGGCACATGAAGACGTCGTTCGTCACTGATCTTAACTCCGAACAAAGCATCACCACTTTTTTCCTCGTTCACGAAAAAGAAATTCGCAACACCCGCGAGGGCAAGCCTTATCTGCGGCTTGAGCTCGGCGACCGCAGCGGCACCATCGAAGCGCGCATGTGGGATCAATTCGACGTTGCGGCGAAGGACATCAGCCGTGACGATTTTGTCAAGGTCAACGCCCGCGTCGAGATTTACCGCAACAAGCCGCAGCTTTCTCTCCAGCAACTGCGTCTCGCCAAACCCGAGGAAGTCGACCTCGCTGATTTTCTTCCGCAGACCAAGGAAAACGTCGAAAAGCTCTACGCGCAGTTGCTCGAATACGCGGGCTCAATCGCGAATCCCTGGCTGAAGAAATTAGTGACCGGAATCATTTCCGATCCCGTCATCGCCGCGAAGTACAAACGTGCCCCTGCCGCAAAAGTGATGCACCATGCCTATCTTGGCGGCTTGCTTGAACACGTCATTGGTTTGTGCGGCCTCGCCAAACAAATCGCCGCACACTATCCCGAGCTCGACGTGGATTTGCTGCTCACCGCCGCCATGTTGCACGACGTCGGCAAGCTCGAAGAGCTATGCTTCGAACGCGCTATCGGCTACACCGTCGAAGGCCAGCTCCTCGGTCACATCGTCATCGAGCTGGAAACCGTTTCGAAAGCCATGGACGCCATTGAAAATTTCCCGCCAAATTTGAAAACCGTTGTCCAGCATATGCTCATCAGCCATCACGGCCAGTACGAATTCGGCTCGCCCAAGCTCCCCATGATTCGCGAAGCCATGGCCTTCCATTACATGGACGACCTCGATTCCAAACTCGCTGCCGTCCGCGCCGCTCTCGCCGTCGACACCGGCGAACCCGAGTGGTCCGCCTACAGTGGCGCCCTCGGCCGCAAATTCCTCCGCCTGGACCAATTCCTGAAACCCACCAACGTCAAACCGGAAGAAAACGTGCCCAACCCAAAACTGTTTCCGTGACGATAGAGAAATTCGGGAAGAGACCGGACCGCTCCTACGGCGGGAAGCCTTAAAACCGGAGGTTATGCGGCACCCCCGGCCACGCGAAGTTGTCTCAGCTTTTTAAGGATGCGCCGCACGCGGGTGCTTCAGCCGTGAAACCTTTTCAAATGTTCCTAGCGGGCGAATCGGCGTATACTTTCCGAAATCTCGAGGTCAAAGCGGATTCATCAAGGAACATATGCGTGCTCGAATACTTTCGACCCTAGTCGTCTGCCTGCTTGGATGCTTCGCGGTTCGTGACCTGGCGCAAGAAAAATCAGACGTGGCGAGCATTCGTACCCTGGAATCCAAATGGGTGGATGCGTATAAGCAGCGGAAAATCGCCGACGTTGCGGCGCTGCTGGCAGAGGACTACGTCATTACTTTGGAAGACGGCAGCACGTACGGCAAAGTCGGCTTCATCAGCTATAACGCCAGACCATTACGCGTGGATATCGCCGACTTGACGGACGTCAAGATTCACATGCACGAGAACATAGCCGTGGTGACCGCGGGCTATCACGAACGCGGCGAGTTAGGCGGAAAACCTTACGACTATCGCGATCGGCTAACCGACGTGTGGATGAAGATCGGTGGAAAATGGCAACTCATCGCATCGCACTATAGCGTGCCGACGAATCTTTAATTGAATTAATCCGAGGAATTAGGGACAGAGAAGATTTTGTGATATTTGTTTGAAGAGGCTCGTTTTGCTCGCGAGGACTGGAGATTTTCAGAGTAGGGGAAACGTCCCGTCTGGAACGTGTGAAAAAATCGATCCGAGGGATTTGTCGGGTGACCCAAAATGTATCCAGACATCGCAATCGTCGTTTATAAGCGCTCCAAACTATAAATTCTTGAACGCCGATTCCGCCCAAATCGCGAATCTGCATTTTTTAACACGTTCGTGTCCCCCGCGGTCCGATTTCTATTTCTAATTTGCAGCTGTAGGCCACCCGGAGCCGTCTCGGCCTTTTAAGGATGCGCCACTCGCCCATCCGTTAGAGTCGCGGTGGGTTGGACGGAGCGCGCGCGACGATGAGGCCGTAGACGAAATTGCCGGAAGCGAAGCCGGCGCGCATGGCCCGAAAGGCTTTGAGATGGGAGACAATGTTGCTGCCGTATTTGGCGGCGAGTGCCCAAAATGATCTGTTTTTAATGATGCCCAGGCCCAGGTCCCAGGTTTTGGCGCAATTCTTGTTCAGAACTTCGCGGTGCGTGATCTGCAGGCCGTTCGAAATGAGGTATTGCTCATAGTCGTCCATGATTTGCAGTTCACAGAGCATGCCTTTTTCGATGGGCTGGATAAATTTCTTGGTTTCTGCGCTGGTGAGATTTTCCTTCTGGAACCAGTCGATGATCGCGAATGCGCCGCCGGGCTTCAGAAGTCTGCTGGCGGAGACAAAGAAATCTTCAAGGCGCTGATAGTGGGAGATGGATTCCACAGACCAGAGAACGTCGAATTGCTTCTTGAAGTCCATAGCCTCGGCGTCCATCAGCAGGAACTTGACATCGATTCGTTCCCTGGCCGCAGCCGCGGTTGCCATTTCCACCTGTACTGGGGAAATGGTTATGCCCGTGACGGTGGCATTATAGTTTCTCGCTAAGAAAAGACTGCTGCCGCCCATGCCGCAGCCAATGTCAAGAATTTCGGAGCCGTGTTTTATGTCTGCGAGCTGCGCGAGGTGCTCCACGAGCTGAAGCTGGGCCTTTTCCTTTGACTCATCCCCAACAATCCAATAGCCGTGATGCAGATGCTCCCCCCAGAGGGAGGGATAGTAGGGGCTGATGACGTCGTAGAGCTCGATGATTTTATTCTTATTGTTTGAACGGCTCATAGCGGGAGGGCTCCACTCGGGAGCCGTTTCTGGTCTCCGGCCAGAAAACAAATTGGCATTCTAATTGTTGGAACGACTGTAAGCAAATGGCAATCTGCTGATAGAGCGCCTGAAAACCGCAGGGATGCGGCATCCGGCATGCGGCACCCGGCCGTTTATAAAATGTGCACGCGAACAGCCGCACACAATTGACTTGCCTGTGTACCCTCCGCTTATCATTCGGAGATGAAATCCCGGTTTATTTTTCGCCCACGTTCATCCTTAACTGAGAGGAGCATTACCGGATGCCCACTGACTGCAAGAGAATCCAGAAACGGACCCCCGCTACCGTGGCTTTGCAGATCACTAGCGCGAAGCAGCCGTTCATCACGGAATTGGCATTTACTGAAAACTTCAGCTTACACGGGGTCCGGGTTGTAACGGAGCGTGCGTGGAAACCAGGAGAGAGGGTAATTATAAAGTCCTACCACGGCAGCGTCCAATCAGTGGCAAAGGTAATTTACTGTCATCGTTTGGCGGAAGCACGATACGCCATTGGTTTGGAGCTACATTCGGCCGTGGGCACGTGGCTGGACGTTTCGCAGGCACAAACACCGAGGGCGGGAGCGTAGCCCGACACTTCGAGTCGCCTCAGCCTGGTAGGGATGTGCCCCGCGCCAATTCTTGAAGTCCACTGGCGCCAAGCGGAAGTAAACTACCCAACCCAAGGCTGTTTTCGTGACGATGAAATTCGAGAAAGCGAAGCAAAGAGTGGCCCACCTTTGCAGAAAACAAAACAAAATGCAAAGGGTAGGCCATCCGGGGCGGTTCCGTAGTGCTAAGGATGCGCCACCTGCCTTACTGGGTTCAGTTTTCGGTTTGCTCCTGCTCGCCACCGAAGCGCGAACCGCTGGGCGTGCCGCAGGCGTTGACGATTACGTTGTCGCTGGCATCGAGAATCTCGATTGCTGAGGTCGCTGTAAACTCATCGCCGCTTGCTCCGAGTTTCAAGCCAATCTTAGCTCTCTGTGATCCGGTGAAAGCGCCGCTTGCGTCATAGCGGTAGAAGATGAAAGTGAGCGAGTAATCTTGCCAGCCGTGTTCGCGCTGCCAAACTCCGTGGCCGGAGCCACGCAGAGCCGGACTCAGACCGGGAGCACTGGCAAATTCCGACATTGTCCCGCCCTGGTGAAAAGTCCATAGACCTGGAATAGTGCGGATCACGTCGCCCGTTTGACAGTTAACCGTCGTTAGTGCCATTCGCCACACGCCGATGATTGTCCTTTCGTGGTCGTCTGACAGCGCCGACGAGTGTTTATCTGGAAAGTTGTGACTGGAAACGATAGAAACGGTGATCGTCAAAGCCGTAATCACCGCCAACGCGAGGACTAATGTTTGTTTCTTGTGACTCATTTTCTTCTCCTTATTTGAACTGCGGCGGAACAGAGCTACCTGCCTACGGGAATTCCTATTTCTGATGGGTACTCAAACCTTGCAAAAGGTTTTGTTACTCGGCCAATTCGAGGTGAAGCACGGCTGGGCCGAAGGAGGCGGAACTGGGTGGCCGCGGCGTCACTGCGGTGGAGGAGTGCTCATGCGGCAATCCCCAAGGCATGCACAGCCACGACTTTCAGCTGAACGGTGCTAAATGTAAGGAGTGATTATTTCCGCTGAATGGAGAGCAACCGCAAGAGAGTCGGCCCGGAAGGGAGTGCGGGCCGGGCACAATGAACGGGGGGAAGGCTTGGGACCGTGGCTGTCGGGGCCGCATCCTGCCGAGGATTTGCCTCTCGGCGGGCCGTCTGGACTCTTCCAATCTTGGGCGCAGAATCGGATGCGAAAAAATCGTTGGAAGTATCGTCGCACAGGTTGAGCGATTCAGGGATTTCGCTACAAGCTAGACCGAAGGCAAGCGAGAGGACCAGGAGAACGCAGAGTTTTCCAAATCGCATTGGCAATGAGGCGCCTTTTTTAGCCAACCCGGCGTTAGAATTGGTGCGCGATTTACCGTCACAATACTCTGCACAATTCTCTCCGTCAATAGGAACTTGACGACGTAACCGTCGAGTCGTTCGTGAAAATTGGAAGGAGGGTTTTCTTTCCCAGGAACTGTTGCGGTGGGAGATGACGACGGGTGCCCCAGGTTGCGCTTTTCTACCTGGGGGATGTTTTTTTCTATCAAAGTCGCGCACCGCTAACGGGCAAGCAGATGGTTCACTTCGCGGAAAGGAAGTGGAGGATCTCCTGCATCACGCGCTCTCCTTGATCGGTTTGAAAGAGATACTGAGCGTGCGCAGAGCCCGCTAGAATAATCAGTCTTTTTGGTTCGGGAGCTTTCTCGTACTGTGCTTGAATTCCTGGAAGACGTGGTCCATCTCCGCTTGCATCGTCGCGTGCCACGATGAACAGCGTGGAAGACTTAAGCTTTTCGGCCGGGCCGTTCGGCGCTCCTCCAAGGAACACCAGGCGATCGATCTCCCCTGGCTGCGAAGCGATCGAGGCATCGCCCGCGGCTCCCGCCCCCATGCTGCCCCCGACTACCGACACGCTCTTCACGCCCGTTTTTCGCAGATAGCGGACGGCCGCCAGTACATCCAAGTGCAGCGGCGCATCCATCGGGTCGGAGTCGCCTGGACCTCGCGACTTGCCGTAGCCGCGGAAGTCGAGCGCCAGCACGCGAAATCCTGCCGACGCCAGCGTTACAGCCTGCTTCTGCCAGCTTTCCTTGTTGAAGGGTCCTCCGTGCGCCAGCACGACGCCGCGTTCGCCTTTTCCATAGATGTCGGCGTAGACTACGCCTCCGTCCTCGGTCGGAAAGGAGACGTGCTCTTGTGCCGCGGCGAACCGCGTCAATAGAAGAGTCGCCAGTAGCGCTCTGAAGACGAACATCCAGGAATTGTACCGCCACCGGCGATGCGATTTCTTGGCGAACTACATCGTCGGAGTTATGGCCGCGGAATTTCCAATTGTTTGCAGATGGCTCGCACCGTCCCTTCCTTGATTTCGCGATGGCGCGGGACGCTAGCGATCTTGTTCAATGCAGGGTTGAACCAAATACTGTGGGTGGCACCTCGCGATACAAAGCGCAACCATGGTGGCGCAGATGGCGTTCCAATTCCGCGAGTTTCATACTTCCGCGATTTCGAACACCTCGCGTACGGCTTGTGGGGAAAGGCCTTTTTCTGCTAGCTCGCGCTGGCACTGCAGCGCGAGTTTGAGGGCGTCCGCAAGATTCGCTTTGGCCTCCTCCATGGTTTCGCCTTGCGAAATCGCGGCAGGAAATTCCTCAATGAAGCACGTATAGCCACCCTCTTTGGCGGGTTCATAAACGGCTGTCAATTTCACGCCTTCAGATTATCACATTCGCACACGGCAGTTGGCTGTCTTGATACAATGATACCTAGGGCCTAAACTTAAACAAATGATTCCGGCGAGCTTCCAAATCCGCGATCTGGCCATCCGCCCCGCTGCGGTGCTTGCGCCCATGGCCGGCGTGACGGACACGCTTTTCCGCCGCGTCATTCGCGGCCTCGGCGGCTGCGGTCTCCTGATGACGGAGTTCACTAGCTCCGAAGGGATCACGCGCAGCGCCAAGAAAACTCTGCGCTATCTATATTTCCAGGAAGACGAGCATCCCATCACTGCGCAGCTTTTCGGCGCCAATCCCGCCGTCATGGCCGAAGCGGCGAAGATGGTGGAAGACCTGGGCTACGATGCTGTGGACATCAATCTGGGGTGCCCCGCCAAAAAAGTTGTGAAGTGCGGCGGCTCCGGCTTGCTCCGCGATCTTCCGCTTCTCGAAGACATTTTCAAATCCGTCCGCGCCGCGGTGAACATTCCGCTGACAATTAAACTGCGCGCGGGATGGGACGAAAACTCCATTGTGGCCGTTGATGTCGCCAAGCTCGCCGAATCCATTGGCGTCGAAGCCGTCGCCGTCCACCCGCGCACGCGCGAGCAAGGCTACAAAGGTGCCGCCGACTGGAGCCTTATCGCCGCCGTCAAGCAGGCCGTCAAAGTCCCGGTCATCGGCAATGGCGACATCAACCATCCCGAAGACGCTGCGCGTATGGTCCGCGAGACCGGCTGCGACGCCGTGATGATCGGCCGCGCCGCAGCCACCAATCCCTGGATCTTTTCCCAGATGCGGCAGCACGCCGAAACCGGCCGGTACGACATCCCTGCCGACGAGGAGCGCTACCGTTTACTGATGGGCTACTATAGGCAAATTAATGATGCCCACCTGCCCGATGGTGTAGGCAAAATGAAGCAGTTCGCTTGCTGGTTTACTCATGGCGTGGGGAACGGCACCGAGCTTCGTAGCATCGTACATGCGGCGCGCACGCCCGCGGAAATCCTCGAAAGTGTGGAACGTTTCTTCGAGGGCCGAGCTGCCGCACACAACAGAATCGAGGACCCAGCCCATGGTCCCGCTCAGCACCTCGGTATCGAGGCAACGCTCGGAACGTAGAATTGCCGTCCGCCTGCCGCTGAAAGTCCGCGGAAAAGACTCCCGCGGATTTGCCTTCGAAGAAGAAACTTCCAGCGAAAATCTCTGCCGTAGCGGCGCCGCTTTCGTCACTCGCTTTGACGTCGCTGTCGGCTCCGATCTCGAAATCCGCATCCCCTTTTCGCAGTACGCCTCGCGCCGCAGCGACGCTGATTTTGCCACTCACGGCCGCGTCGTCCACGTCGCCGATGCCGAGTCCCGAGGCGAAAAACTCGTCGGCGTCCAATTCACTGGCCCGCGGTTCCAACGCGTCTTCCGCTCCGAATCCGCAGCCTAATAAGTTTTTGTTTGAGGCACGTACCGCGCCGCGCGCTCATCTGCGCTTTTGTAGTGGCGGGTCTTCAGACCCGTTCTTTTTTTTTGCGCCCCTCATTGCCCCAAATAAGTCGCAATAAACCAGCTATTTCCCCACGCATCTTTCACCCCCGCCGCGCGGTCGCCATACGGCGCGTTGCGCGGCTCGTCAATCGAAGTCGCTCCCGCTTGCAACGACCGCGCGTAGGCCGCGTCCGCGTCCGGCACGTAAACATGCAGGTGACAAGGCATCGGCTGGAATTCGCCATGCGCTTCGTCGATTTCCAGCGTGGCGTTGCCGATCCGGATGGTCGCATGGTGGACGATGCCCTCCGGCGATTTGTGCAGGCCGATGCACTCGGCGCCGAAGGCCGTCTCCATGAATGGAATCATCTTGTCCGCCCCGCGCAAGTGCAGGTATGGTTGCACGGAGCGAAGTCCCTCCGGCCCTGGCGTCCATCCACGAGGCTTGGCGATGTACCAATGATTGCCGAAGGGGTCTTTGACGGCGCCCCAGCGATCGCCTGAAGGATGATCGTCGGTCGGTGCGTAAAAGGAGGTTGCGCCGGCTTGCAGCGTACGCGCGTAGGTCGCGTCAGGATCATCCACATAGAGGTGAATCGCCGCGGGCGCGGTGGGATACTGCTCGCTTCCGTCGCTCACCTCAATCGCCCCGTTGCCGATGGCCACTTCCGCGTGCATGATCGAGCCGTCCGGCGCCGGCATCCTCAGCCGCTCGATCGCGTCGAACGAACTCTTCAGGAACTCCAAGAACTGCGCCGCGGGCCGCACAATGATGTACGGGGTGATCGCCGTCAGCCCTGGCCGCTGATAGTGAACCTCTCCGCCGTGCGCCTGCTCCGTCCTTGCTGCCCCTGTTCCCGCTAATGCTTCGCTCATGGTTGCTCTCCTTTGCAAATCGGATTTCAATACTGCTCGAAACTCTTGGCGTGGAAGATTGCGCAATCCTTGCGCAACGAGAGCCAAGGAAGCCAGGTCGCGATCTGGCGCTTCCTCCGGACGCGGCTGCAGCGACACAAGCATCGCCTGCACCACTTCATCAAGTTGCACTGCGAGGGAGCTCTTAGCCACGGCCACCCTCCATCTGCGCCCTCAAATTCTGTATCGCGCGCAACTGCAGTTGCTTGATCGCTCCCTCTGACTTACCGAGGCGTTCCGCTATCTCCCGGATGCTACGCTGTTCCACAAATCGGTCGTACACCACTTGTTTCTGAACCTCTGGAAGCTGTCCCACCAAGCGGAACAACTGAGCGCGGTGCTCAACGGCCCGCAACTCGGAAGCTTGTAGATCGGGCTCGGCAGGAATCTCTGGCGGATCGTCCGGGGAAGGGAATTCCCGCGCGGCGCGTTTGGCCTGGTCGACGATCGCATTGGCCGCAATCCGCAGCAGCCACGCGACAAACGGGACCCCACGCCATTCATAACTCGTCAGGTTTGCCAGCGCTTTATGAAACACTTCCGAAGTCACATCTTCCGCAGTGGTTCTGTTTCGCACCCGGCTCGCCACAAACGCATACACGCGTTCGAAATGCAGCTCGTACAGCGCGTCGAATTTCTTCGGATCTTCCTGCGCTGCCTCAACAAGCTTCCGCTCGTCCGCCGCTTGGCCAGCGACTCCGGGCACACCCTCTGCGTTCTTCTTCGCAGGACCCGCCTTCTGAGGCGGGCCGCTCTTAGAGCGCGAGCCCTTGCGTGCCGGTCGTCGGATAGCCATCTTCGCTCTATCAATATAACTGCCCGCCACGAAAAAGGTTACGCTCACCCTTTGCTGAATGGCGGCCGGCTGCGACTGTTCGGATCGTGCCCTATCGCAGCGTTTCGCCTCCAACCTGAAACGAATTCACGGTCATCAGCACTATAGAATCAGAGTAGGCCTGCATCCAGACGGAATGCAATTTCCAAATACTTTGACGTTTAACTAACTCAGTGCTAAATAGAGCTGCAATCCTCGTGTTGGGCGACTACCAAGTACTCTCGTTCCCGGGCCACGCATTCGAACGCCATCAAGGAGGAACTATGAAGAAATCCGCTCAGCTGATCGCCTTGTTTTGTTTTCTGCTCGGTGTTCCCGCTTCACTGCTTGCTGACCGTGCTCACGACCTCGCCAAACTCGCCGCGGCACAGAAGGCGAACACTGGTTGCAAACCTGCCACGCTCGACACGCAGTCGTGCCATACCACGTTTCCTACCGGCTGCACCGATTCAGCCCACAAGTACGATGCCTACTTGAACTTCCTCAAGAACCAGGTTCCTGGCGCAACCTTGCCTTCCACCTCGGTCCTCGCCGGAACTGATTTCCAAGCTCTGGAGGGGAAGATCCCCAGCGGACTAGGAACCGCCAATCACGCCAAGTCGGCTCCGGCCCTTGCCAATCTGGGCGAAGGCAACATCGTCACCGTTTTCGCTTTTCTCTATTTTGTTGAAGATACCGGCAAAGGCGCGGGCGGCAAGCCCTCCACCGGGGAAACCACCAATTGCAAACTTCAGCTTCCGGACAGCTACGACTTCCATATCGGCCTCGGTTTTGACGCCGCGCTGGCAAAAACAATTCTTAAGAAAAAGCCGCAGCCCGTTCAGGGCAAGCCTAAGGCCATGGACAAAACCAGCGTCGTTGCCGAGATGACCCCTCATACGCGTGATCCCAAGTGGACCTTTGCGCGCGTAAATTCCTTGCAAGGCCGGCAGGTCAAAGTTGTCGGGCAACTCATGATCGATAACACCCATTTGAACGTCAAAGATGACTGCGGCTTCCCAGGCGCGACTTCCGCGTGCTGGCGCTCCACCGTTTGGGAAGTCCATCCGGTATCGCAGTTCTACGTTTGCAATCTAAAAGCCGGTTGCGACAAGAACTCCCCCGATACCGCATGGACCAGCCTTGCAGACGTGCCATAAAAAATGTGGTGCTTGACTCTCCGGCAAGAGCAGGCTCAATATCTCGCAGGATTCACGCACTCGCGAGGAGGGACGACATGCGCGTAGTCTTCAGCATCGTTGCCGTGGCCGTCGTCATGTTGTGTTTTCCCGGCCAGACGCATGCGCAAGCTCTTTTCAAGACCGATCCGGCCCCGCTCGAAAGGCCCGCACCGTTAAAGACCTACAAGAGCGGTGCCGCCGCGAAAATCTGCGAGGCCATCGGTAAGGCCCTCACGGATAATGGTTTCAAAGTGACGAATCAGGACTGCGACGCGGGGGAATTTGAAGCCGCAAAAAAGACCAACTCCGCCGGCGAATCTGACAAAGTCCTGATCTGGTTGGAGCGCGACTTTGAAAAGCCAAAAGACGCCATCAAGCTCTACTTTCTCTACGGACGCTATGAAACTTTTGCCGGCCACTCCGAGCCTGTCCGCATCGTGACCACCGCGGCAGACGAACTGCAAAATGTCGGCGGGCTCAAGGACGCTCTCACCTCGCTCAAATTATGACGGAGGCTGCCATGGGAATCAGGAAAGTGCGGGCATTTCTGGCCATCATCGTTGTCGGTGTCTTTATGTTGATCACCGGCACCATGGCTATTTATCCGCTGTTCGGCAAGACCAACGTCGCGCTCAATGAGTACGCCGACTTTTTCTCGAAAACCGCCAGCGTGTACACCGGGATAATCGGGGTGATCGTCGGCTACTATTTTGGCCGCGCGGAAGAACCGCCGGCAAAAGACGAGCACAAGCCAAAAGAAAGCTAAATCGCCCTATGGCCCCGCAGCGGGCATTCGCGATTGAAAGGATTGGCAACATTTCGAGGCCGATGTAGGATGAGTGACGTTGCAATAGGAGGACGCGATGGCTAAGAAGAGCAGGTTGGCGCGAGTAGCAGTGCGAATAGGCACAGCGATGGGCAAGGCGGACCGTAAGGCTCATCAAATTGTTAAGGCCGGGAAGCTCGCCAAGGAAGAGTTGGCGGACATCTCCAAGCAAGTGGAAGCTTTGAAGCGCCAATTGCAGACCACCACCAAGCGCCTGCGGCGTGCGCTAAGCTAGGTAGTGGTCAATTTTTAGTGATTAGTTTTCTAGAGAAGAGAGATCTCATCTCGCGAAAGACGCGGCATGGAGAAGAGGTTCTCTGCGCAGGCCGACCACTCACTTTAGCCAGAACGCCTTTACGGCTGTCACTAGTGTGTAACCCAGAAGCAGATTTCCGAAAGGAAAAACTAGGGACGTCTTAATAATCTCGCCGCGGGAGCGAAGGCGTATCCCCTTCAAAAGTGTCGCTATCACAGCCACATTAAAATATGTGAGGAAAAGAAGAATCTCGATTGGAGTAAGGGTCACAGCAGCGGCGGCAAGAATCATCAACAACTTCGGGACTGGTAGGTTGGCAATCTTCATCAGCAAGGTAGGTAAAAGCAAAAAAACTATTGTTGCCGCGACCGACCAGATCGCGAATTTCAGTTTTTTCATTCTGACCTCACTCCCCGGCCGTCATCGCAGGATGCTTTATTTGGCTCACGTTTCTTCCTGCTGCGCCTTTGCCTCGACGATTTGGGCGTAGGCGTCGTGGCGCGTCAGGCCGCGCTCTTTGGCGGCGAGCTTGAGGGCTTCTTTGCGGTCGAGCTTGGCTTGGCGGATGAGTTCTTCAACGCGGTCGGCCAGGCTTTGCGTGGAATTGGCGTGGGTGCGCGCGTCGGCGGGAGCCTCGGCGCCGATCAAGAGCGTGATTTCGCCGCGCGCGGGGCGTTCCTCGAGGGACGCTGAGAGTTCGGAAAGTTTGCCGCGGCGGAACTCTTCGTGCATCTTGGTCACTTCGCGCGCGATGCAGGCGTCGCGATTGCCGAGCACTTCACGCGCGTCGGCTACACACTCTGCGACCCGATGCGGGGCTTCGTAAAGAATAATGGTGCGGTCCTCGATGCGCAGCCGCTCAAGGGCGCGGCGGCGTTCGCCGCTGCGCGCTGGCAAAAAGCCGACGAAGAGAAATTCTTCGTTGGGCAAGCCGGAAGCGGAAAGGGAAGCGAGTAGCGCGGACGGACCGGGAATCGGGACGACAGGAATATGGTGGCGCAAGCAAAGCGTTACCAGGCGATGGCCAGGATCCGAAACCAGCGGCATCCCGGCGTCGCTCACCAGCGCGATCTTCGCGCCTTGCTCCAGTGCCACCACCAATTCGGGTGCGCGGGTTAGTTCATTGTGTTCGTGGTAGCTGACTAGTGGTTTGTGAATGTCGTAGTGCGTCAGGAGCTTTTGCGTGTGCCGCGTGTCCTCGCAGGCGATTTGATCGACTTCCTTGAGGATACGGATCCCGCGAAGTGTAATGTCCTCGAGATTCCCGATGGGTGTGCCAACAAGATAAAGGCAGCCGCCAGCAGCCGGATTCGCCGCCTCTTCAGCCTTCGGGGGAACACTCTTCGCGCGCATGCCGACGAGTCTAGCACGCGATCGCGTTTACCATTCGCGCCCCTATGCACATGCGAGTTCCATCTGCTCCGGCTGCGCTTGCGCGCAAGAGCAATGCTATACTTTTAGTTTTGAGCAACCTGTGGGAGGAGCTTCAGTGCCCCTGTACGAGTACAAATGCTTGAAGTGCGCCCGGCACACCGACAAAATCGAGAATGTCGCCGGCCCGCACCTGAAAAAATGCCCCCATTGCGGCGGCAAAGTCGAATCGGTAATCACCGCGCCTTCGATTCAATTCAAAGGCGCAGGCTGGTATGTAACGGACTACGGCGGAAAAAAGCCGGGCGCTAGCTCGAGCGATGGAGAAAAATCGGACAAGCCGGCCGGGGAAGCAAAAGAATCCGGAAGCAAAGACAAAGATTCGGGCAGCAAGGAAACCGCTTCCAAGGATACGAAAGAAAGCAAAGACAAGAAGCCTGCGAAGAAAAGCAACACTTCTGAAAAGTGAAATTCGCTTATAGCTTGAGAGTCTTCAGGTAGCTGCGAAATGTCCCGCCGAACTCCGGATTCTGCAGGGCGATTTCGACGGTGGCTTTCAGGAATCCGAGTTTGTCGCCCGCGTCGTAAGAAACTCCTTCATAAATGTAGGCCCACAGCCCGTGCTCGCGCGCGAGAATCCGCAGCGCGTCCGTCAATTGGATTTCGTTGGCGGCGCCGGGTTTGGTGCGCTCCAGACAATCGAAAACCGCGGGCGGCAAGACGTAGCGGCCGGTGATGGCGAGATTCGAAGGGGCGTTTTCCGGCTTCGGTTTTTCCACGAGATCGCGGATGCGCAATAGGCGTTCTCCGAAAGGCGGTTGCGGCGCGGGTTCGCCATCCACGATGCCGTAAAGATTGGTTTTATCTTTGGGGACTTCTTCGACGGCGATAGCGCCGACGCCGGTGGCTTCGTAGACCTCAATCAATTGCTTTGTCGCGGGATTGGGGCCGGGAATCAACACGTCACCCAGCAAAACGGCGAAGGGCTCATCGCCAACAAGATCGCGGGCAACAAGCACGGCGTGGCCAAGGCCCAGCGGTTCCTTCTGCCGCGTGTAGCTGACTTGCACCATGTTGCTGATCTTGCGAACGAGTTCGGCTTGATCGTGCTTCCCTTTCTCTTCCAGAAAATGTTCGAGCGAAGGAGACGAATCGAAGTGGTCTTCGATGGAATTCTTGCCTTTGCCTGTGACGATGATGATGTGCTCGATGCCGGAGGCAACGCACTCTTCAACAACATATTGAATTTGCGGCTTGTCGACGACGGTGAGCATTTCTTTCGGCTGAGCTTTGGTGGCCGGGAGGAAGCGCGTGCCTAGCCCGGCGGCGGGGAGCACCGCTTTGCGTACTTTTTGTCGACTGCTCGCGGCGGTGTCGCTTCGCGCAGAGTTGGGCGTGCTGGAAGAGTTGTTGGTCATAGCCTCAGTTTTTGCACACTCCAAGAGGATGGCCCCATTCTTTGATGCCAATGGCAATCCGTCAATGGAATTTACATTCGAATGGCGCCCGTTGGGTAAGTTGCACCGCCGCGGAACAGGCGCTAACAGGAACCGCGCCCGCGGCTATGCTAGCATTATTTGGTTGCAGGGCAACGTTCGGTAGGGATGGAATACATTGCGAATCCTGGGGATTGAGTCTTCGTGCGATGAGACAGCGGCGGCGGTGGTGGCCGACGGCCGGGAGATTCTGTCCAGCGTGGTCGCTTCGCAGATCGACATTCACCAAAAATATGGCGGCGTAGTGCCGGAGCTGGCGTCGCGCGAGCATTTGCGGCAGATCGTGCCGGTGGTGCGCGAAGCGCTTGCGCAAGCGGGAATGAAGCTGACGGATGTCGATGCGATTGGCGTGACGCAAGGGCCCGGGCTGGTGGGAGCGCTGTTAGTTGGCATCACGTATGGAAAAACGCTGGCGCAGGCGCTGGGGAAACCGCTCGTGCCGGTAAATCATCTTGAGGGGCACGTCCACGCGGTTTTCCTGGAGGCGCACAAGGCGGGGCGGACGGCGAAATTGCCGGCGGTATGCTTGATCGTTTCGGGAGGGCACACCGTTTTGTATGAAGTGACCCCAGCAGATCCCCATGTGCAGGATGCGGGCGCGCGATTGCGCTATCGGAAAATTGGCCAGACGCGCGACGATGCGGCAGGAGAAGCGTACGACAAAGTTGCGAAACTTTTGGGCCTTGGGTATCCGGGAGGGCCGATTCTGGATCGGCTGGCGGCGGTTTCGAATGGCGCCCCTCCGCCAGTGAAATTTGGTCCGACGAAAATGAAGGGCAATCTTTTGGATTTCAGCTTCAGCGGGCTGAAAACGGCGGTGCTCTATCATGTCCGCGAACATCCGGAATATGCGGCGGAGATCGCCACTCGGGAAGCGGCCTTGCAGCGCGGGGAGAGGAAATTTGAGCAGTTGCTGCCGCTGTGCTCGCCGAAAACGCTGGCGCTGGTGCGGGAGTTTCAGAACGCGGTGGTGCGCGATTTGGTGGAGCGCACGATGCGCGCCGCGGAAGACCTGAGCGTCGAGAGCGTGCTGGTTTCCGGCGGAGTGGCGGCCAACTCGCAGCTGCGTGCGACGTTTGAAGAGCGATCGAAATCATCCGGCATCGAAGTGTTTTTTCCGAGCCGTGCCCTTTCGACCGATAACGCCGCCATGATTGCAGCCGCGGCGTACTCCCGTTTTAGAAACGGCATTCTCGCCGATGTGACCTTGAACGCCGACCCCAGCCTGACACTCGCTTAGGAAGGGGATTCCGGGTTGCGCCGGGCGGCGTGGGGTATACTTTCGCGGCTATGTCGGAAGCAGGGGCGCGGTTTCAATATTCCAGCGATCAGTCGGTGCTGGTTTACTTCGATTCACCGAACGAGTCAGGCCGGGCTCAAGCCCAGCCTCTACAAAATCCAATTACACTTCAAGCCAATAAGAAGGTCAGGAAGCTGTTACGGCTGCTTGAGCTGGAGCGGGTAGTTGGCGTGCGCAACCTTCATCCGGCGTACTGCTCGTTGCTGGTCAAATTCGATGCACTGAAGTTTTCTCATGAGGAAGTGGAAGGAATATTACGGAGATTTCTGGCACGGCTTGACGAGGTAAAACTTTCGGAACCCCGTCTCGTGGAAATACCGGTTTGCTATGGCGGAGAGTTTGGGCCAGATTTGGCGGAGGCGGCTGGGCTGCGCGGAATGACGGCGGCGCAGGTGATCGAGCTCCATTCGTCGGTGGAATATCAGGTTTATTTTTTGGGGTTTGTCCCGGGATTTGCGTACCTCGGTGAATTGCCAAAGGAATTGGTGACGCCGCGACTGGCGGCGCCGCGGCGGAAGGTGCCGGTGGGCAGCGTTGGAATCGCTGCCAGTCACACCGGCGTGTATCCGTTTGCCACGCCGGGGGGATGGCGATTGCTGGGACGTACGCCCATTAAAATGTTCCGGGCTGACCGCGAAGGCTTGAGTCTCCTGGCCATTGGCGACCGCGTGCGATTCACACCGATTGATGCGCAGCGATTTGCGGCGCTGGAGCGGGAATGGGCGTGATTCAGGTTCTCGATCCGGGGCTGTTCACCACCGTGCAAGATCTGGGGCGCGAAGGATTTGGACCGATCGGAGTTTCGCCGTCAGGCGCGGCGGATGCGATTTCGCTGCGGATTGGAAATCGACTGGTGGGCAACGCGGAGGCATCGGCTGGGCTGGAGATGACGCTTCTTGGGGGGACGTTTACGTTCCCAGAAGGGGCGGTGCTGGCTCTGACTGGCTCCGATTTTGGAGCCACCCTGGATGGAGCGCCGGTTGAAATATGGAGTTCGTTTGAAGCGAAACCGGGGCAAACGCTTCGGCTGGGGCCGACGCGTTCGGGGGCGCGATGTTATTTGAGCGTTGGTGGCGGCGTCGAGGTAAAGCCTTTTTTGGGGAGTGCGTCCACGCACATTTTGAGCGGCCTGGGCGGACACGAAGGGAGATCACTGCGGAAGGGCGATGTTCTGAGCATCGGCGCAGCAAGCGGATCGACTCCTGCGCGAAGGCTAGCGACAAGGGTCATGCAAGAATTGAAGCCCAGAAAAACTTTGCGCGTTACGCATGGTCCGCAGAGCGATTGGTTTTCGGAAACGGCCCAGCGAATATTCTATTCGAGCACATATCGAGTGGCGGAAGAGTCGAATCGCATGGGGATTCGACTTGAGGGTGCAGCGGTTCCGGGGCCTTCGGGTGGGGAGATGATTTCGGAAGGTGTTTCGCTCGGCGCCGTTCAAGTGCCGGAGGGGGGCAAGCCGATTGTTCTTTTTGTGGAGCAGCAAACGACCGGCGGATACCCGAAGATCGCCAATGTGATTTCAGCAGACTTTCATCGTTTGGGGCAGCTCCGGCCACGGGATGAGATTCGCTTTGAACGCGTCGAACTGGAAACCGCGCGCGCCTTGCTAATCAAACAAGAAAACCTGCTCGCTTCAGACGATTTGATTGTGTAGCGGCGGGTTTACCCCGCCGTCTTCAGCGGCGCAAAGCCGCTGCTACAAAAGCCAGTCCTACGACGCAGGAAGTCCTTTATTTTCAATGTCGGATTATCTCCCCAAAAAAATCTGCTTTCCCCCTTGACAAGACGGTAACGACAATGGTACATTAAGCCCGTTGAAAAGTGCGCCCCGACCCGGTCGGGGCGTTTTTCTTTTTACGGCCAGTTTTCTTTCGGCACGGCTAAAGCCCTGCCCTTTTACACTCTGCAACTCCCCCTTGGATCGAAACCATGAAAATCAAAATACCTAGCGCCGAACGGGTGTGGAAACAATTTGAGGACCTCGCGCCTCGTCTCCGCCTTTCCACTACCGACCGCGTCGTCTATACTCACCTTTTTCGTCACAGCCGCCTGGAAGGAAAGCTTCAACTCCGCTTTTCCATTCCCTGGCTCGCTCGCGGTGTCGGTCTCTGTGGCAACTCCGCACGGTGGGCCGTCCGCCGGCTCATCGCGCGCGGCATCTTGCGCCTCGTGGAGCGCAGCAAAGCGGGCCATGTGGTTGAGGTCCGCTTGCCCGACCAGGTTCCCGCCGCCGCCGCTCCAAACGACCCCCGCCCCATGTGCCCCAATCGCACCGATCATTTCGAGGAGCTGGACTTCCTCAAACATCCGTCCCTGCGCCGCGCTATCCATTTGCGGGAGCGCGGCCACTGTTTTTACTGCCGCGGCCGGCTTACCGTTCGTACCCGCTGCATCGACCATGTCCTCCCGCTCGTCGAGCTGCAGGACAATTCCTTCCGCAATCTCGTCTCTTGCTGTCGGAAATGTAACTTGCAGAAGAGCGATCTACCCGCCGAAGGTCATCTCCGCCGCCTCCACGACGAGCGTCGTCTGACCGCCGTCGAGCTTGCTGCCCGCCTCCGCTCCCTGGACGCCCTAGTCGCCGGCAAACTCCCTCCCATCCGCCCCGAACACCCGTAGGGGCGGGCTTCAGCCCGTCCCATTTCGTAGCGCCGGCATCTTGCCGGCTCCCCTTTCTTTCCTAGGGCGACGATATATCATGCCTCACGTACATCGCGGCCGAACTCGTTTGGAGCGCGACAGCCTTGCTGCCGCTTTTCTTGCTTCTCACAGTGCTCTATATTGGGCCAGGCTCAAAAGTTCAACTTGTCCTAGAGTTGGCAATCAAAATGAAACGCATCGACTTGAATTGCGACATGGGCGAGCTGCCGGATGCGATTGCGGATGGCACGCAGGAAGCGCTGATGCGTTCGGTCACGTCGGTCAACATCGCCTGCGGCGGCCACGCGGGCGACGAAGGCACTATGAAGACGACCATCGAGCAGGCTCTCAGGGCTGGCGTGGCCATCGGAGCGCATCCGGGGTCTGCCGATCGCGCGAATTTCGGGCGACTAGAACTGAAGTTGTCACCGAGCGAGATAGCCGCTTCCGTGTTCGAACAAGTCCGCGCGCTTGCGGCCGTTGCCGAAGGGTGCGGAGCGCGCATAGGACACGTCAAGCCGCACGGAGCGCTTTACAACCAGGCGGTTCGGAATCGTGAACTTGCCGAGGCGATTGCCGACGGTGTCGGGCGCTGGCGCCGCGACGTTGTACTTGTGGGTCTTGCCGGGTCGCTTATGCTGGAGGTCTTTAAAAGCGCGGGATTCGCAGTCGCTGCGGAAGCCTTTGCCGACCGTTGCTACGAACCGGATGGAACGCTGCGTTCGCGTAAGTTTGACGACGCGCTGATCCGCAATCCCGAGGAAGCGGCATGGCAGGCGCTTGGCATCGCTGAGCAAGGAGTAGTGATTGCGAGCGACGGGAGCGAAGTCGCTGTTGATGCGCAGACGCTTTGCATCCATGGCGACACTCCCGGCGCCCCGGAAATTGCTGCAACCGTGGCGCGGACGCTGCGCGAAGCTGGCGTTACACTCGGGGCGGTTTTTCAGGGTTGACGGCAGCTGTCGCCGTGCAGATTACAGATGTGCAGCCTTCCGGTGTTGTCTTGGAGAGCCAGAGTTGGAGGAGGCTGAGATGAGCTTTTGGCGGCCCTGTAAGCGCGGGCGACATCGCCCAGTGAAGGGCCGGTGTCAGTTTGGGCGGGGTTTGCGCCAGCGGCAAGTTGCTGTTTCGCGAGGGCCAGAGCCTCTTCAAAGGTCATAAAGGTTGAGGGAACGTAGGGCCCGTCGTTTGTTACGGAGCCGGTGGAAAATTCTCGCGGAGGTTCGTAGCGAAGCCCGCCGTGATGGTGTGATCCTCCGGCGCCGTAGCCATAACCATAGCCGCCTCCGCCGTATCCATCCAATCCGCCCGAATATCCTCCGCCGTAGCCACCCTGATTGGTGCTGGTACCTGAAGAAAACGAGTGGGTATGCTGCGCTTGGGCGGAAGCGGCGAAGAGCAAAAGGAAGAAAAGCGCGAGGTTTGATTTCATAACCGTTTCCCGAAATTTCCTCCGAGAGTATACCTCAGAGGAATTGTCAAAATCCGTGAAGATGCTGGCGGGGGAACTCCGTTGGCAGCGTCCACTTATGGGACGGAACGCGAGCCAGGGGCGTTTCATCCGTCGAGAGCGGCGCAAGAAATTTGGGTCGATAGAAAAGAAAAAGGCGGGCAACTTTCGTTGCCCGCCCCAAAAAAAATGCCTCATGAAGAGGCGATGAAAACTATTCGAATTTTTCGGTCATTACCGGGAACTGCAGCTTGGCTTTAGCCAATGATTTTACGACGGTGGCCTCGGCGTTTTCCGCGGTGGTGTTGCGGGAAGTAGCCATCTCGCTGACGAGCAGGTACTTCGCGCGTTCCAGCATTTTCTTTTCGCGGAAGGAGAGCGGCTTGCTGCGGCTGAGGGAAACGAGACTCTTGAGGACGACGGCGACTTCGAGGAGGGACCCGGTGCGCATGCGCTCGGAGTTCTCTTTGAAGCGGTGCTTCCAGTCGTGATGAGAGTTGAGTTTGCCCTTTTCGA
>Ga0137418_10001463_pt1 | contig 21759 bp, 14 predicted proteins | sample CZODoug3_1_2_16f_FD_122242 | JGI IMG/M metagenome (GOLD analysis project Ga0137418, IMG submission 122242) | Vadose zone soil fungal communities from Angelo Coast Range Reserve, California, USA - CZODoug3_1_2_16fungal (Hybrid Assembly) | ecosystem: Environmental > Terrestrial > Soil > Vadose...
AAGAAATAGAAGCCGTCGCGGTCGCGGTGAAAGTGATGGGTGTCAGGCTGCCCGCGCTCACCGTGAGCGAATGCGAGCCCACGACGCCCCCCAGGGTCCACCCGCCGACCGTGGCGACGCCCGTGGCGTTCGTCGTCTGCGCACCGCCCGTCACGATCCCACCCAGCGCGTCTGGTGTGAACGAGACTGCCACGCCCGAGATCGGATTGTCGAACGCATCCGTAACGCGGACCGACGGGGCTACCGGCACGAGGGCGTTGATCGCGACGGCCTGACCGTCTCCGGCGAGTTTCACGATCTGGAACGCCACATCCGGGAGCGCCGTGGCACTGAACGTCACCGGCGACCCGGCGAGCCCGCCGACTGACGCCCTCGCGGTTTGCGGCCCGGCACCGGTGCCGAGCGTGCGAACCGCGGTCGCCAGGCCGGCCGCGTCGGTCGTGGAGACGAGCGGCGTGATCGAGCCACCGCCCGACGTTACCGCCCAGCTGACGGGGACTCCCGCCACGGGGTTCGTGCCATCCGTGACGAGCACGGCGTACTGCGGGAGGGCGGTGTTCACAGTGCCCGACAATCCTTGGCCCGCATTCAGCACGATCGTCGTCGCCGCGGACGCCAGACCGTTTGCGGTAAACGTCACGGTGGGCAATCCCGTAGCCGACGCGCCGAGCGTGTTCGTCCCCGCACTGGGTCCGAGGGTCCAACTCCCCAGCGTCGCGACGCCGTTCGCGTTGGTCGACGGGTTCGCGCCGAGCACACTCCCGCCGCCGCCGCTGACGACGAACGCGACGGCCACGCCCGACACGGCGTTGCCGTACTGGTCCGTGACCCGTACCGCGGGCGCGGTCGACAGCGCGGTGTTTACAAGACCGGTCTGGCCGTCGCCGGCAAACGCCACCATCTGCGAGGCGATGTCGCGCGTGCCCGTCGCCGCGAACGTCACGGGACTTCCCGTCAGGCCGCTCGCCGTCGCGGTCAGCGTGTTCGCGCCCACCAGTGTCCCGATCGTCCATGAGGGCGACGTCGCCACGCCCGCGGTGTCGGTCGAGACTCCGCCCGGCCCGCCGAGACTCCCGCCGCCGGTCGCGACCGCGAAGGTCACAATGGTCCCCCCGACGTGATTCCCGAACTGGTCGGTGACGCGCACGGTCGCAGCGGCTCCGAGCGCTGTATTGACGATCGCCGACTGCCCGTTGCCGGCGAGCAACGCGATGACCCTCGCGGCGCCGGCGAGGCCCGTCGCGGTGAACGAGACCGGCGATCCCGGCAACGGCGCCGCGGTCGCGGACAGGGTATTCGATCCGGCGATCGTGCCCAGGGTCCATGCGCCAACCGACGCGATGCCCGAAGCACCCGTGGTGTCATCCGCACCCAATACCGCGCCACCGCCTGCCGTGACCGCGAAGTGCACGGGCACACTGGGCACGGCGTTGCCGAATTGATCGAGTGCCTTCACGGCGGGAGCGACAGGAACGCCCACGTTCACGGTCGCCGTCTGGAGGTCCCCGGCGTTGAGGAGGACCTGAGTGACCGCACCGGCGAGGCCGGTTGCCGTCACCGCTGTCGTCAACACTCCGGCGGACGCCTGCAGCGAGTTGGGACCGGCCAGCGTCGCGAGACGCCAGTTCCCCACCGTCGCTACGCCTCCCAAGTCGGTGATCTGCGAGCCGCCCGTCACCGTGCCGTTGCCGGAGGGCACGAACGTGACCGCGACTCCCGGCACCGCGTTGTTGAACTGATCGCGCACGATTACCGCGGGGGCGACCGGCAGAACGGCGTTCACCACCGCCGACTGAAGATCGCCAGCGAAATGGGCGATCTGCGTCGGGGCCCCCGGGACCGCCGTCGCTGTGAACGTGGCCGACAATGCGCCTGCCGTGGCCGTCACCGAATTGGGACCGGCCGCGGTGCCGAGCGTCCAGCCTCCCACCGTGGCAACACCCGCCGTGTCGGTTGTTTGCGTGGCCGCGGTGACCCCGCCTCCGCCCGACGCGACGGCGAATGTGACGCTCGATCCGGCGACGTGGTTGCCGAACTGGTCGGTGAGTCGCACACGCGGTGCCGTGCCCACCGCAGTGTTGACCACACTGGTCTGCACGTCGCCGGCCAGCTTCACGATCTGCGTGGCGCTAGCGGCGATCGCCGTCGCATTGAAAATGACCGGGGTCAGACCCGACAGCGTCGCCGTCAGCGTGTTCCCGCCCACAGTGGTTCCGAGGGTCCAGCTCCCCACCGTAGCGACGCCCGCGGCGTTGGTGAGGGGCGCGGCGCCCGTGACGCTGCCGCCTCCGCCGCTCACGCTGAAGCTGATCGACGCGCCCGCGACCGGATTCCCGAACTGGTCCTGCGCGCGCACCGCGGGGTCGGTGGCGACGGCGCTGCCGACCACGGCACTCTGAAGATTTCCGGCGGTCGCGACGAGCAGCGTCGCGGGCCCGGCGACGCCGGTCGCGGTGAAGGTGCGAGTCAGGCCCGCCCCTGTCGCGGTCAACGAATTCGTGCCGGCGAGCGTCCCCAGCGTCCAGCCGCCCACCGTCGCGAAGCCGCCGGCGTCGCTGACCTGCGAGCCGCCGGTCCTGCTGCCGCCGCCGCTGCCCACGGTGAACGTGATCGCCACGCCCGCCACCGCATTCCCGCCGGCGTCCCTGACCTGCACGCGAGGCGCGGTAGGAAGGAGCGTATTGACGACGGCAAGCTGCGCGTCGCCGGCGACGGCAAGGAGCTGGACCGGAGGTCCGGCGAGTGCTGTGGCGTTGAAAGTGACTGGGCTGCCGCTGAGCCCCGACGCGCTCGCCTGGAAACTCTGGATACCGAGCGTGCCGCCCAGCGTGGCTGTGGTGCGCGCTCGACCGGCGAGGTCGGTCACGACGACGGAGTCGGCCACCGCGCCGCCGCCCGTGAGCCCGCGGAAGCGCACCGAGACACCACCCACGCCCACGCCGTCGGCAGCCCGCGCCTCGACCTCGAGCGGCGTCGCCAAGGACGTTCCGACCGTGTCCGTCTGTCCCCCGCCGGCGATGGCCACGAGCTGCGTGGCGGGCGGTGCGAACGTCGCGGTCACGGAATCGGTCGCGCCCGTCGGGGTGCGCGCGCGCACGCGCACGGAGGCGCGCGTGCCGGGCGCGCGCAGCACGCCGAACCGGTTGATCGGCGCGAGGGCGGAGTCGCTCGAGCTCCAGGCGACGTAGAACTGCGTCACCGGGACGCCCCCGTTGAACCCTTGCACCTGGAAGCGGAGCGAGTCATTAACGGCGATGAACGCGGCGCGGGGCTGAATCACGATGCTGTCGGCCACGGGACCGACGAAACTGTCGACGGGGATGGAGGTCACCAGCGTACTCGGCACCGGCACCGATCGCGTACCCGCGAACAGCGGCAGCGTCCCCGACAGCGCGACGACCGACACGCGCAGGGTCTCCGGCACCGACACGATGGCCACCCGCAAGTCGAGGGCCAGCTCGGTGGAATCGGGCGGCAGGACGAGGGTCGTATCGGCCAGGGTATCGGCGGCGGGACGCACCACGATGAACCGCACGGCATCGATGCTGAGGCCGAAATCCGCCAACGCCGCCTCCGATGGCAAGACGGGGGAGACGGCGATCAGGGCACGGGTCGGCGTTCCCGGGCCCACCGCGTCACGACAAGTCGCCACCGACAGCGCGAGCGCCACAGCGGCGAACGCGCGAAGCCGCCCGGCGGGCCGGACCCGGTGAGGCGACACTAGGGCTGAGTTGGAGTGCAAGTCATTTCGAGAGTCCAAGGCCGCCGAATCTACGTATCTTTTTGTGCATGCGCACCGCCCGCCGCACGCACGGCTTCACCGAATCGGTGATCCGCGGGATGACGCGCCTCGCGAACGAGCACGGCGCCATCAACCTCGCTCAGGGATTCCCCAATTTCCCCGCGCCCGCCGTCTTAAAGGAAGCGGCGGCCCGCGCGATCCGGGATGACGTCAACCAGTACGCCATCACCTGGGGCGCGGCCCGCCTCCGGACTGCCCTGGCCGCGAAGTACCAAGATTGGTACAACCTGCCCGTCGATCCTATGACACAAGTCACAGTCACCTGCGGCGCGACCGAAGCGATGGCCGCGTCCCTGCTTGCCGTGGTGAACCCGGGTGACGAAGTCGTGGTTTTTGAGCCTTTTTACGAGAACTATGGGCCGGACGCGATCTTGTGCGACGCGCGTCCCGTCTACGTCCCCCTGGCCCCCGGGCAGCCGCTCGACCTCGACCGCTTAGCGGCGGCGTTCGGGCCCCGCACTCGCGCGATCATCGTCTGTACGCCCAACAACCCGACCGGGCGCGTCCTCAGCCGCGCGGAGCTGGAGGCCATTGCCGAGCTGTGCCGGCGCCACGACGCCTATGCCGTGACCGACGAGATCTACGAGCACATCTACTACGAGGGCGAGCACATCCCGATCGCGACCCTCCCGGAGATGGCGGAGCGGACGATCACGATCAGCGGCGCGTCGAAGACGTTCAGTGTGACGGGGTGGCGGATCGGGACGATCATCGCACCCCCCGACGTGACGGACGCGATCCGCAAGGTGCACGACTTCCTGACGGTGGGCGCCCCGGCGCCGCTGCAGGAGGGCGTCGCCGTCGCGCTCGAAACGCTCGGCGACGACTACTACGAAGGTCTGGCGCGTGACTACCGCAGGCGGCGAGACATACTCTGCAACGGCCTCGTGCAGGCAGGCTTCAAGTGTCAACCACCCGAGGGCGCGTACTACGTGATCGCCGGCTTCGAGGGCCTGTCCGACCTACCCGACGACAAGTTCGCCGAGTGGCTGACCATCGAGCATGGAGTGGCGACGGTGCCGGGTTCGAGCTTCTGCTCGCGCCCGGAGCTGGGGCGCAATTGGATTCGGTTCGCGTTTTGTAAGACTGAGGAGATGCTGAAGGCGGCCGTGGACAAGCTGGCGAGGGTGCGGGACTAGCTCAGGGCGTCGTCGACTTCCCGCTGCGCCTCGAGCAGCGCATCCACCTGCTCGCCGATCTGGCGAGCGGCGCCCAGATCCGCGGTCAACCCTGCCACCGTACCGATGCCCCCGTGCAACCGCAGCAGGTCAAAGCGGAGCACCTCGAGCGCGCCGAGCGCTTCGCCTAACTGCCGCTTTCGCCCATCGCCTCGCAACCGCCGCACCCGTTCCTCGAGTCCGCGCACCACCGCCGGCAGATCGCCGAGCTGCCGCCGGGTCTCTTTTGGGAGCGCCTCGAACAACTCGACTGCCGCGAGGCCGAGGGCGACTTCCGTCGGGCGCTCCGGGGCAGGCGCGGCGGACGCGATCGCCCCTCGCTTGAAGCCGATGCGTGCCAGCTTGAAGAGCCAGCGACCGATCGGGCCCTGCCAGAGCTTGAGCCGCTGTTCCTCTACCGCGTCGAGCCGCTGCTTGCTGACCGAGTGCGCCGCAAGCCCGGTGGCTACCGCCACGGCACTCGACAACCCGAAGAGACCGAAAACGACGACGATCGCCGGGTAGGGTACCACGAACGCCGCCGCCCCGCAGATCGCCGCGATCGCCACCGCGCCGTACGACTTCCACCCCATCAGGCGCTCGAACCGGGTTGGACCCTTCAGGGCCATGTACTCCTGTTCCTCACGCCGGCGCTCGAGCTCGAGGGTGAGTCCGTGCACGAGATCGCTGCGCGTGTAGCCCGCGCGCATCAGGCGCCGCAGACGTCGCATCTCGAACACGCCCGGCGCCACGAGCGCGGCACCGAACAGGATTCCGGCGATCGTAAAGACACCCTGTGAGAAAACGGACGGCACAGCGCCCGGGAAAACCTGCTGCAGCAGGAACGCGAGACCCGCAGGAACGAGCCAGGCGGCCGCCATCCAACGGACCATCTGTCGAGGGCCGCCGCTGCGAGCCTCGGCGAGAAAGGCGCGGAGGGGGACCGGCAGGTCACGCCGGGTGTCGAGCGCCGTCCCCAGCACGGTCGCGAGCTGCTCGCCGGTCTGCGGGCGCCGTGCCGGATCCTTCTCGAGACAGCGTTCGACCGCCGCCAGCAGGGAGCGAGGCGCACCGGGAGCGGTCAGGGGCGGACACGGCTTGCTGACATGCTGGGCGAGCAGCGCCGCCACGGAGCTGGCCGTGAACGGCAGGCGCCCCGACAGGGCGTAGTACCCGACCACGCCCAGCGAGTAGAGATCGCTGCGGCCGTCGAGCGACCCGCCGCTCGCCTGCTCGGGGCTCATGTACTCGGGCGTGCCGACAAGCTCTCCCTCACCCGACTTGCCCGGGGCCTGCACCAGTCGCGCAATGCCGAAATCGGCGACGAGGGCGCGCCCGGCCCGCTCGAGCAGGATGTTGTCGGGCTTCACGTCGCGGTGGACCACGCCCTGACCGTGCGCGTACGCGAGCGCCCAGGCCACTTCGCGCAGGATACGGGCCCCATCCTGCGGTTTCAGCGGTCCGTCCCGCCGCACCCGCGCGCCGAGCGTTTCGCCGTCCACAAACGACATCACGAAGAACACGAAGTCGCCGGTTTCTTCAACTGCGTGAATGGGGATGATGTTGGGGTGCGACAACTGTGCCGCCGTGCGGGCTTCGCGGACGAACCGCTCACGGTCCGCAGTAGCCCGCGCGCGGTCCGGTGGCAGCAGCTTGATCGCCACGACGCGCTCGAGCCGCAGATCGCGCGCCAGGTACACGATCCCCATGCCGCCGCGACCCAGCTCGCGCTCGAGCGAGTAGCGCCCAGCGAGCGCCGTCTGGAAATCGAGGAAGAGGCGGTCGGGGCTGCCCGTCACCCGCCCAACTCCTTTTCCACCTCGCGCTGCCCTTCGAGCAACAGGTCGATCCCCTTGGCGACCTCGCGCGCCAGGCCCAAGTCGGTGGTGAGGCTCTGCACGCTACCGCTCCCCGCCTGCAGGCGCAGCAGGTTCAGCCGAATCGTCTCGAGCGCCGCGACGATGTCGGTCAGGCGCTGCTCTACGAGGCCGCGTTCGGCCGAGAGATCGGCCACGATCCGGTCGTGCCGCGTCGCGATGCCAGGTGCGGCGGTGTCCCGGTCGACGTTGGCCAGGGCGTCCTGCAGCTCCTCGAGCCGACCGCGCATGCGCTGGGCATCGCGCTCCAGGCGATGCACCACGTCAGGGAGATCGCGGAGCTGGCGCTGCGTCTCCTTCGGAAGCGCTTCGAACAGCTGCTCGGCAGCCATGCCGATCGCCAGCTCGGTCGGCCGATGGGTCAGCGGTGCCGGCAACGCTCTCTTGCCGACCAACGCGCGCGCGATCCCGAACAGCCACCGGCCCAGTCGGCCGGTCCACACCCTGCCCCAGAACTCGACGTCCACGTCGCGCCGCCGCTGGAGCATCACGAGCATGCCGACGCCCGAGACGACGCCCACCGTCAGAAACCCGCCGAACCAACCGACGAGCTGGCTATCTGCGACGCCGGCGAAGATCAGGCTGAACGCCGCACCGAGGGAGATCCCGCTGACCCACTTGCAGACGCGCTCGAAGATCGAGGCCCCGTGTCCGACGCCGAACGCGCGCTCTTCGCGGCCGCGGTCCAACTCGGCCTTGAAGGCGACCCCGATGTCCCCGAAGCCGAATCCTGACTTGAGGAGTCGACGCGCGCGATTGACCAGCACTCCGAGCGGAACGAGCGTGTACCCTCCGATCAGCGTGATGAAGCCGACCTCCACCGAGCCCGTGAGTACGCCCACCAGCGGAGCCGCCACGAGCATCACGAACGGGTACAACAGCACGCCCGGTCCGTCGAGCCGCGCGTCGTGCTTCACGAACGCACGGAGCGCGACGGGCAGGTCGCGCCGCTGCTCGAGGGCGTGGCCCAGCTGCTCCGCCAACGCCGCCGTGCCGTCCGGCCGATCGGCAGGGTCCTTGGCCAGACAGCGGTCGATCGCCTGCGCGAGGCGCCGCGGCACGAGCGGCGCCGCTGTCGAAAGCAGCGGCGCGGGCTCCGTCACCTGCTTCGCCAACACCTCCGTGGCCCGTGCGCCGTTAAATGGCAGCGTCCCGGAAAGGATGAAGTAGCCGACGATCCCCAGCGAGTAGAGGTCGCTGCGCGCGTCGATCGCTTCGCCCAACGCCTGCTCCGGACTCATGAACTCCGGCGTCCCGATCACCTCGCCCCCCGCCAGCGCGCCGGCCCCAGCGACGATTCCCGCAATCCCAAAGTCCGCCACCAGCACGCGACCCGTCGACTCGAGCAGGATGTTGTCGGGCTTCACGTCACGGTGAATGACGCCCTGCCCGTGCGCGTACGCGAGCGCCCAGGCCACGTCGCGCAGCACGCGCGCCGCTTCGGACGGGGGCAGCGGCCCGCGGTTCCGCACCCGTTCCGTCAGCGTCTCGCCCTCGACAAACGCCATCGCGAAGAACACGAAGCGGCCCCCGTCCACCTCTTCGACGGCGTGAATCGGGATGACGTTTGGATGGGACAGCTTCGCCGCGGTGCGAGCTTCCTTGAGGAAGCGTTCGCGCAACTTGGGATCGGCGGCCATCGCGGGGGGGAGCAGCTTGATCGCCACCGGCCGGTCGAGCCGCACCTCGCGCGCGAGGTACACGACCCCCATGCCGCCGCGCCCCAGCTCGCGCTCCAGCGAGTAGCGGCCGGCGAGCGCCGATTGGAAGTCGATGAACAGGCGGTCAGAAGGTGGGTGGGGGTGCGCCATCGCACCCCTATACTAACGCCGGGCTCAGGCCGGCGTCTCGAGGCGCCCCGCCCCCAGAATCGTCACGATGGGCGGCGTGGGCCGCAGGCGCAGCCCCGCGAGCCGGAACAGCGCGCGGCCCAGGGGTCCTCGCCAGAATCGCAAGCGCCGCTCACCGCGCGGGTCGGTGCGCAGCTCGGTGCGCGCGCGCGCCACGACCGCCGCGAGCAGCGCGACGATGCCCGCCCCGGCGACCAGCTCGAGCGGCGCGGCCGGCACCCATACACTCGTCCCCGCGACGAGCACCGCGACGCGCGCCAGCCGCTCCATACTCACCTCGACTCCGCTGGGCGCGGCGCCATACACGAACGCCAGCTCTTCCCGCCGCCGTGCGCGCTCCGCGGTGAGCGCCGCCACGAGGTCCGCCTGGCGGTACCCTGCGGCGAGCAGACGCCGCGCGCGGAGGATTGCGCTAACAACCGGGACGAGCAGCGCGGCGCCGCACGCGGCCGTCGCGGCCGCGCGCACGGCAGGATCGGCCGTGTCGACCCAGCCGAGCACCGCGACGGGGAGTAGCGCGACCCCTATGAGACCGCGACCCGCGCTGCGTATCAGGAACGCCCGCACCGCGAGCGGCGCCCGCGGCGGCGCAACCGCGTCGACGATCGCGCGGACTACCCTGGCGACATCGGGAAAGCGCGCCCACGGGTCTTTGGCGAGGCAGCGATCCACGACCTGCGCCAGGCGCGCCGGTACCGTGGGCGCGACCGATCGCAGCGGGGGCGCCGCCGCGGTGATGTGGAGCAGCAGCAGCGCGCCGTCCGTCGCCGCATCGAAGGGCAGCCGCCCCGACAGGGCGTAGTACGCGACGACGCCGAGTGAGTAGACGTCGCTCCGGGCGTCCACGGCCTCGCCGCGGGCCTGCTCCGGACTCATGAATGCCGCCGTACCGAGCACGGGTCCGCGCGGCGCGGACGCGCGGCCCGTCGGACTGACGTGGGCGATCCCGAAGTCGGTGAGCAGCGCGCGGCCCGTCTCCCTCTCGATCAAGATGTTGTCCGGTTTCACGTCCCGGTGCACCACGCCGCGCGCGTGCGCGTAGGCGAGCGCCTCCCCCACCTCGGCGAGCAGCCGGGCGGCGTCCTCCGGCGCGAAGGGCCCGCCCGCCGCGACGCGTTGCGCCAGCGTCTCTCCCGCCACATACGCCATGGTGAAGAAGACGAATTCGCCGACTTCGTGCGTGGAATGAATCGGTACGATGTTGGGATGGGCCAACCGGGCCGCGGTGCGTGCCTCGCGCAGGAAGCGCTGGCGGCACGCCGCGTCCGCCGCGAGGTCGGGCGGCAGCAGCTTGATGGCCACGGGCCGGTCGAGCCGCAGGTCGCGGGCCAGGTAGACGAGGCCCATCCCGCCCCGCGCGATCGGGGCCTGCACTTCGTAGCGACCGGCGAGGGCTTGTCGCAGCGCGAGCACGTGCGAGTCGGTGGTCTCAGGCATCGGGCCCGCTATACACCGGGATCGGCGCCGAGGTTTCGCGCGCAGCCGCCTGGACACGGGTGCGGTTTGGGACGCAGATTCTGCCGCCATGACGAGTCACCAGCCGTACGTACCGGCCTCGCAAACTCTTCCTGAGCTGACGCCGCGGGCGCTGATTCTCGGCGTATTCCTCGGGCTCATCTTCAGCGCGTCGAGCGTGTACCTCGCCCTCAAGATCGGGTTGACGGTGAGCACCTCGATCCCCATCGCGGTGCTCTCGATTACGATCTTCCGGGCACTCGGCAGGACGTCGATCCTCGAGAACAACATCGTGCAGACCACCGGCTCGGCGAGCGACGCCGTGGCCTCCGGGGTCGTATTCACCATCCCGGCGATTCTGCTCATGGGGTACGATCTCGACATCAGCCGCGTGGCGATCCTCGCCACCGTGGGCGGCTTGATGGGCGTATTGATGATGATCCCGCTGCGGCGCGCGCTCATCGTCAAAGAGCACGACACCCTGATCTATCCCGAGGGCACCGCGTGCGCCGAGGTGCTGATCGCGGGGGAAGAGCGCGGCCTGCAGGCGAAGCGGGTGTTCCAGGCATTCGGGCTGGGATTCGTCTACAAGTTTCTGATGGGCGGGCTGAAGCTGTGGCCCGACGTGCCGGGCAAGGCGCTGAAGTTCTATCCCGGCGCCGCCGTGTCGGCCGAGATCTCGCCCGAGCTCATGGGCGTGGGCTACATCATCGGGCCGCGCATCGCGGGCTATCTGTTCGCGGGCGGCTGTTTCGCGTATCTCGTGCTGGCGCCCGCCATCAAGTTGGTGGGCTCGGGACTGACCGAGCCGTTCGGCTTCCCACCCGTAAAGCTGATCCGCGACATGAGCCCGGGCGAGATCCGCGCGAGCTTCATCTTCTATATCGGCGCGGGCGCCGTCGCCTCGGCGGGCATCATCGCGTTGGCGCGCTCGCTGCCCACGATCGTGAGCTCGTTCGCGTCGAGCCTCAAGGACCTGCGCGAGTCACGCGTGGGTCAGGCGTTAACCAAGCTGCGCACCGAAGACGACTTGCCGATCTCGATCACCCTGGGCGGCTCCGTGGTCCTGGCCATCGTCCTGGCGCTGTTGCCGCAGGTGCACGTGAACCTGCTGGGCGCGATTCTGATCGTGATCTTCGGCTTCTTCTTCGCCACGGTCTCCTCACGGATTTGCGGGCAGATCGGCTCGTCGGCGAATCCGATCTCCGGGATGACGATCGCCGCACTGCTGGGGACGTGCTTGATCTTCGTGGCGATCGGCTGGACCGGCGTCGATCACCGCCTCCAGGCGATTTCGATCGCCGCCGTCGTCGCCGTGGCGACAGCGGTCGCAGGCAACACCTCGCAGGACCTGAAGACCGGCTATCTGGTGGGCTCAACGCCGCGCCGCCAGCAGATCGCCATCCTGGTCGGTGCGCTGGGCTCGGCACTGGTCGTCGGCTATACGCTGACGCTCCTCAACAGCTCGTACACGTACAAGATCCCGGAGGCGCATCCGGCCTTCAGCGCGGCGGCGCTCACTCCATCGGCGCAGGGCCGGCCGTCGGTCGAGGTGCGGCCCGAGACCATGTCGGCGTTCCGCATCGGCGGCAGTGACTCGATCGACAACGGTACCTATCAGGTGGTGCGCGTGTACGTCGTCACCGAGGGCGTGGCGGCCGGCAAATACCTGATGGATCCGGCGACGCATGAGCTGCGCTACGTGCTCGACCCCGGCATCGGCGGCCGCGTGCACGAGTACGCCGGCCACAGTATTCCGCGGCTCGACTCGCCCAAAGCCACCATCATGGGGCTCATCACCGACGGGATCCTGACGCGCAAGCTGCCGTGGGCGCTGGTGCTGCTGGGCGTGTTCATCACGATCGCGATCGAGCTGATGGGCGTGCAGGCGCTGCCGGTCGCGGTCGGTGTGTACCTGCCGATCTCGACGTCGTCGGCGATGTTCGCGGGCGGCGTGATCCGTTGGCTCATCGAGCGCCGCGCCAAGACGACCCAACAGTCGATCGCCGAGCTCGAGTCGGGCCCGGGCGTATTGTTCTCGAGCGGGCTGATCGCGGGCGGGGCGATCTGCGGCATCGTACTCGCGGCGATCGCGGGCTTCCTGGGTTCCGCCGACGCGCTGGCCGAGAAGGTGCCGATCTTCCACGCGTTGGGCGCACTCGCGACGTCCAATCTGCTCGCGGTGCTCTGCTTCGCGGCGATGGGCGTGGTGCTGTTCCGCGTGGCGTCACAAAAGAGCTGAGCCGTGCGGGTCGTGTCGCTGCTGCCCGCCGCCACGGAGATCGTGGCCGCGCTCGGCGCCGGCAACTGGCTCGTGGGTGTGTCGCACGAATGCGACTGGCCCCCCGAGGTGCGGACGCTGCCGCGGGTCACGCGCTCGAGTGTCGACTCGGCGCTCCCCTCGGCGGAGATCGACCGTCGCATGGCCGCGGCCAAGAGCGGCGCAGCAGCTCCGGTCACGATCGACCGCGACGCGCTGGGACGGCTCGCCCCCGACGTGATCATCGGGCAGTCGGTGTGCGATGTTTGCGCCGTGGGGGAGGGCGAGCTGACAGCAGCGATCGCTACGCTTTCCAACCGCCCGCGCGTCGTCACGCTGCACGCGCACGATCTGGCGGGGGTGTTTGACGACATCGCCAAGGTCGGGGAGGCGCTCGACCTTAGGAGCGAGGCCGAGGAGCTGGTTGCGGGGTTGCGATACCGCCTCAAGCGCCTTACCGCGCACCGCGGACAGCGCACGGCGTACAGGGTTTTGGTGATCGAGTGGGTCGACCCACCCTATGTCGCCGGCCACTGGGTCCCGGAACTCGTCGCGGCCGCGGGCGGCGTTGACATCGGAGCGCGTCCCGGTGATCGCTCGGTGACGAGGGCATGGCGTGAGCTCCGGGCGCTGGCTCCCGACGTGGTTGTCGTCGCGCTGTGCGGCTTCGACGTGCCGCGCGCGCGCCGCGAGCTGGGCGCCGTGACCGACTCCGACGGGCGGGCGCTGCTCGCGGCCGCGCGGGTCGGGTTCCTCGACGGCAACGCGTACACGTCGCGACCAGGACCGCGACTGGTGGAGGCTGTTGAGCTACTCACTCCTTTGATCGGGGGTTGATAGACGTGACGATCCTTGCCGTCTTGGCGTCGTGCACCGTGCTGCTCCAGGCGCCCAGGGACACGCTGCGCCTGTATGCGGTTGGCGACATCAACCTCGGCCGTCGCGACGCGCTCGATCGCCTGCTGCAGGGCGACACGCTCTATCCCTTCGCGGCAGTCGTCGACACGCTGCGGTCCGCGCACATCCTGTTCGGTAACCTCGAGAGCGCGATCGCGCAGCAGACGCGCCACCGCGACACGAGCGGGTTTGTGTTCACCGCTCCGCTCGTGGCGGCGCAATCGCTGGCCCGTGCCGGGTTCGACATCCTGAGCACCGCGAACAACCACGGTTGGGACGGCGGGCGCGCAGCCATGGAAGAGACGATGCGCCAGCTGACACGCGCGGGCGTGCTGTTCGTCGGCTCGGCCATGGGCCGGCCGATGGCCGAGCAGCCCGTGATCGTGCGCAGTCACGGGTGGCGCGTCGCGTTCTTCGCCATGACGCGCGCCTGGAACGCGGCGCCCAACGACTTCTATGGTCACGAGGGCGCGAACTACGTCGCGTGGGGCGACCCGCATTGGATCTATCCCGCGCTGCAACGCATGAAGGCCGAGGGTCGTGCCGACCTCGTCGTCGTGAGCGTCCACGCCGGGACGGAGTTCGCGGAGGAGCCCCAGCCCTCCCTGCGGCGCTTCTACGAGGGGCTGGTGGACGCGGGCGCCGACATCGTCCTGGGCCATCATCCCCACGTCTTGCAGCCGGTGGTGTGGCACGCGGGGAAACCGATTGTGCAGTCCCTCGGCAACTTTATATTCGGGGCCGGCCGGACGTGGACGGGCCTGTCGGCGATTCTGCGCTTCGACATCGCGCCTCCTCCTGGGAGGTCGGTGAGGGTCTCAGTCATCCCCGTGCGCGTCGGGTATCAGGCCCAGTTCGTAGACGGCGTCGCCGCCGACAGCGTCCGGCGTCGCCTCAATCTCTCCCGTTCCAGGAAGGCGGGCACGACATGACGGCTCAGACGTTGGGATTCCTCAAGAAGCTCCTCGATTCGGCGGGCCCATCCGGCTTCGAGCAGGCGCCGGCGCGCGTGTGGCGCGCGGAGGTCGAGGGCTTCGCCGACGAGGTCTGGGCCGACGTCCACGGCAACTCCATCGCCGCGTTGAACCCGAAGGGCAAACCGCGGCTGATGCTGGCCGGACACATCGACGAGATCGGCCTTCAGGTCACGCACATCGACGACGATGGCTTCCTCTATTTCGGCGGCATCGGCGGCTGGGACTCGCAGGTCCTGGTCGGCCAACGCGTGCTGCTGCTGGGGCGCACCGGACCGGTACGCGGCGTGATCGGGAAGAAGGCGGTCCACCACCTCAAGAAGGAAGAGCTGGACAAGGTGTCCAAGGTGTCCGACCTCTGGATCGACATCGGAGCGGCGAGCAAGGCGGAGGCGGGGGAGCGGGTGCGGGTGGGTGACGCAGGCGTGCTCGATACGGCCGTGCTGGAGTATCCGAACGGCCGGGTCGTGTCGCGCAGCATCGACAACCGCATCGGCGCGTACGTAGTCGCCGAGGCGGTCCGCCGGTTGGCCAAGGACCGCCCCAAGCACGCGGCGGTGTTGGCCGTGGCGACGACTCGCGAGGAGATCGCCTGGCAAGGCGGCGGTGCCCGCACCAGTGCCGTCGGGCTCGACCCGCAGGTGGCCCTGGTGGTGGATGTGACGCATGCGACCGACTATCCCGGAGCGGAGAAGAAGCAATCCGGCGACCACCGGCTCGGGGGTGGCGTGGTGTTGTCACGTGGGTCGTCGGTGAGCTCGGTGGTGTTCGATCTGCTGATCAAGTGCGCCGACGACGAGAAGATCAGCTACACCATCCAGGCGGCACCACACGATACCGGCACGGACGCCGATGCGATCTACAGTGCGCTCCGGGGGATCCCGACGGGCCTCGTGAGCGTGCCCAACCGCTATATGCACAGCCCTAACGAGATGGTGGCGCTGGAGGATCTAGACCGGGCGGCGCGGCTGCTCGCGACGTTCGCGCGGCGGCTCGAGCCTACCCAGGATTTCGTGCCGCGGTAACGCCGCCGTACACGCCCATCCGCAGGCGGCTCGGGAGGGGCGCGACGGCGTCTTCGACCGTCACGCGCAATCTCCGCACAGGCGTGGGATCGAACCGGTCGAGCTTCCGGTGGCCGACCGTCGTGCCGCGGGCAAGCTCCTGCCACGCTCCGTCCGCTGCCCCGTGGACGGAATAGCGCGCGACCCGTTGGCCTTGGACGATATCCTCCTCGAGCCGAACGATACCGGCGCGCACGATCCGCCCCAGATCGACCTCCGCGACGCCCGTCCGCAGCCCGGTGGCGTGCCACAAGACGCGCCGCCCCAGCGCGTAGTCCTCGGCGAAGAGCGCCGTCAGCCGCGCTCGCAGCGCCGTGAGCCGCGCGACGTCGGTCGCGTGGAGCAGCCCCTCGCGGGTCGGCGGGACGTTCAGGAGAAGCTTGGAGTTCCGCCCCACCGACGTAAACCAGATATCCGTCAGCTGATCCACGGTCTTCACGCGCTCGTCCTCGGCCGCGTGATGAAACCAGCCCGGGCGGATCGACACGTCGGCCTCCGCCGGCCGCCACGCCGACCCCTGGGAATCACCGTGCTGGAGCGCGGCGATCACGGCGTCGCCCGGCGCTCCCGGGTACGGCACGGCGGCCGGGTCGACCGTCGACCAGTTGGGATCGCCGGCGACACCGGCTTCATTGCCGCACCAGCGCACGTCGGGGCCGGCGTCGGAGAACATGACCGCCTGGGGCTGCAGCCGCCGCACGAGGCGGAAGACGCGTTGCCAGTCGTAGACTTGGCGCCGCCCGTTCGGCCCCTCGCCGTTCGCGCCATCGAACCACACTTCCGCGATCGGCCCGTAGCGCGTCAGCAGCTCGGTGAGCTGGTCGCAGTAGAAGTCGTTGTAGCGCGGCGAGTCGCCGTAGACCGGCGCGTTGCGATCCCACGGAGAGAGGTAGAGGCCGGCGCGCAGACCCTCGTGCTTGCACGCGTCCGTGAACTCGCGCACCACGTCGCCGGCGCCGCCGCGCCACGGGCTGCGCGCGACGGAGTGCGTCGTGACCCGGCTGGGCCAGAGACAGAAGCCGTCGTGGTGCTTGGCTGTCAGGACGAGGGCGCGCGCGCCGGCGGCGCGGGCGGCGCTGGCCCACTGGCGTGCGTCCAGGCTCGCCGGGTTGAAGACGGCGGGGTCATCGTGCCCATCGCCCCACTCACGGTCGCTAAATGTATTGACGCCGAAGTGGAGGAAGAGCGCCAGCTCATCGCGCTGCCACGTGAGCTGCGACGGCGAGGGACGTGGACGCGCACCCAGCATTTGTGCGGACCGCGACAGACTTCCTGCCAAGGCGGTAGCGGCCGTCGCAGTGAACTCGCGACGCTTCATGCCACCTTAGCTGCTCCGACCCTGCGCGATCTTGAAGGCGCTCGACACCGCGAGGAACATCCAGAGCACGTCCCAGAAGCTGAACAACTCCTTCAGAGCCCCGAAGAAACCCATCGTCTTGAGGATGCCCTCCGCACTCGCCCGCACCACGCGCTCGCGCTCCGCCTGTGTGGCATCCGCGGCTCGGGCCAGCGCCTCGGCTTGCATCCGGCCCTGCAGGTTCTCCCGCTGGTCCGAGCCGACGCTACGCTCCCGGACACCCTGGATCGCGGCCTGAAGCTCAGGCGAGAACGACTCGTGGGCGACCATGTCGACGAGAAACATCGCGGCGGTCGCCTCGCGGTCCTTGAGCAGCTCGGCGCGCAGAATCGGCGGCAGCGCGAATTCCAGGATCAATACCTTGCCCAGAATCAACGACGCGACCGCGATTGCCGCTGCGGTGGCGCCGAGCGACGCGTTCGCCTCGTGTGCGGACTTCGCGACCGCGAGGCCGATCAACGCCCCGACCCCCCAGGCGACCCAGCCGATCTCGTAGCCCGTGACGTAGGCCACCAGGGCCCAGACGCCTGCGGCCGGGATGCCGACGAGGATACCGGCGAGCACGGGGCTCGCCTTGCGGGGCGCGACGGCCGCCTTGGCCGTCCCGCCGTAGACCTTGACGGGGTGCAGGCGGCCGGTGGAGGGACGTTCCGAGGGAGGGGAGGCGTCGGCCATGCCCCCACGCTAATACATCCCTATTTGTGTTTCAAATCCCGCAACGCCGCCTGGGCGGCGGCACGTACCTGCTTGTCGCCGTCGGCCCCGAGGCCCTCGAGCGTGCCGATGGCGGCCGGCGTGGCGGCGAGGCGCAGTGCTTCGACGGCGGTGACGCGCAGTGCCGTGGGTTTGCGGCCGAACAACTTGCCGCCCGGCTGTGCGAACTTGATCAGGGCCTGCACCGCGTCGGGGCTGCCGATCCGCCCCAGCGCGAGCATCAGCTCTTGCTCGACGGCCTCGTCCTCCTCTTCGCCCATCGCGACGACGAGCGGCATCGCGAGCGCGCTGGCCTTGCGGCCGCCGACGCCGAGCGCCGCCTGAATGCGGACCTCGGGAGACTTGTCCTTGAGCGCCCGTCGCAGCGGCTCCGCCGCCGAGCGGGAGCCCGTCTTCGCCAGCGCGAGGGCGACGGCCTTCCGCACGCGCTCGTCTTCATGGTCGAGCTGGCGCGCCAGCGCCGGCACCGCCTCCTCGAGCCCCAGCTCGCCGACCAGCTCCGCCACGTTGCGCACCACGAACCATTGATGATGGCCGAGCATGTGCACCAGCTGATCGGTGCCTTCGGTCATTCCGGTCAGCGCCGCAAAAATGCCCCGTCGCTCGTCGATCGTGGGAGCGGCGACCAGCAGGTCGAGCAGCACCTCGACGCCACCCTCTCCCGCCCGCTGCAAGGCGAGCAGCGCCGCGTCGCGCTGCGTCGGCATCGGCACCAGGTGCGCGATCCCTTCGAGCAGGGGCTTCGTGTATATCCGCTTGAGCGCGATCGAGTACTGTCGCCGGCGCGCTTCGTCGCCGATCGATTGCTCCGCCCGCACGATCCCCGCCACGATCGCCAACGCTTGCTCGAGGCGGTTCGCGCGCATGGCGGTCTCGAGCTGACGACTCAGGACCGCGAGCAAATCCCCGACCTGCGGGCCCATCGGCTTGCGCTGCAGCTCCGCCAGGATGTCGGCCGATGACCGGGTTGCCGCCGTAGCCGGTTCGAATACTGGCGTGCTCTCCTCCCGCAGCATTTCGGGAACTTCGGCGGGCGGAGGAGAGGGGGAGGGAGCCGCAGGGGGCGGGGCCGGCGGGGCCGGGGTGACCGGAACCTGGTGCGGGACCGACGCCACGCTGATCCGCTGCGCGCCCGTGGCCCGAAGACGAGTGGGGATGTCATCCTCGCCCGGTTGATCGGCGAGCGCCCTGAGCAGCTCGAACACCTCCGCGGGGGGCGGGGCCGCCGGGATTTGAATCTCCTCTACCGAATGAAACTCGAGCCGCTGGGCAAGCGCCGTGTACGCCGCGCCGTCGAGCGGCGTCCCATTCACGGTCACCCGGCCACCGTCGATCTTGAGCGTGACGCCGCCGAACTTGAGCTGGTCGACCAGCGCGCGGAACTGCGCCTTCTGCTCCTCCTTCGCGGCGGGGTCGCGAAACAGGTCCAGGGTGCGCGCGAAAAGAGTGGCGAACGTCTGGGGAACAATCATGGGGCGGGGAGGAATCTAACGCTTCCCGACCCAGGACGGGGTGGCTAGCGTTACGTCATGCTCGCGATCGTGTTCCTCGTCACCGCGACTTTGGTCGCACCCGCGCCTCAGGACACGCTCTCACCTGCGGCGCGACGCGTGCTGGCCGACGTGCGCTTCCTCGCCGACGACCGTCAGGAAGGCCGCGGCGTGGGAACCGCCGGCCTGACCCGCGCCGGCGCGTACGTTCGCGACGGCTTCGCGCGCGCCGGACTCCAAGCCACGTTCCAGGACTTCGCCATTCCCCCCGACGCGCCGGCGGTGCTCCACACGACGCTTGGCGGCGTGGCCACGCGCAACGTGATAGCGATCCTGCCCGGCACGCCGGGAGTGGGGGCGCTGCGCGGAGCAGTCGTCGTGATCGGGGCACACTACGATCACCTGGGCCTCGGCGGCTTCGGCGCCATGGACCCCGACTCGGGCGCCCGCGTGCACAACGGCGCCGACGACAACGCGTCGGGCACCGCCGCGCTGCTGGAGATCGCGCGCCTGCTCGCGCACCGCCACCCGGCCCGCACGATCGTGTTCGTTGCGTTCAGCGGTGAGGAGCTGGGGACGCTCGGCTCGAGCTATTTCGTGCAGCATCCGGTCCCGCAGCCGGTGGACTCGATCTACGCGATGCTCAACATGGACATGGTGGGCCGGCTGCGCGGCGCGCGACTGCTGGCGCTCGGCGCGGCGACCGCAAAGGAGTTCCCCGCCCTGCTCGATTCGCTCAATACGCCGGCGCGCTTCGATCTGCGCGCTTCGGGTGACGGCTGGGGACCGAGCGACCACGCGGCGTTCTTCGCGGCCCGGCGGCCGGTGCTGCACTTCTTCACGGACCTGCACGAGGACTACCACCGCTCCACCGACGATTGGGACAAGATCAACGCGGCCGGGCTCGCGCAGGTCGCGCAATTCGTTGCCGACGTCGCATGGACGCTCGCGAACCGGCCCGGCCCGCTGACCTTCGTTGACGCACCGCGCCCCCAGGCTGCCGCCGGGGGCGGGTCGGGCTACGGGGCCTACCTCGGCACCATCCCGGACATGACGGGATCCCCAGGGGGCGTGCGGATCACTGGCGTGCGCGCCGGCAGTCCCGCCGAGCAGGCGGGCCTCAAGGCGGGCGATGTGATCACTGCCATCGGGGCCAAGCTCGTCGCCAACCTCTACGACATGACCGATGCGCTGCGCAGTCATCAGGCCGGCGACACCGTGGTGATCGTGGTGAAGCGTGACGGCGTAGAGCAGCGCGTCACCGCCGTCCTCGGAAAGCGCGGGTCGTGACCGTCGTCTCCGAGACGAGCAGAATCATCCGCGCACTGCGCGCCGCCCACCTGCACGACACGAGCCGCTCGAGCCTGCTGCAGATGGCGTGCGACCGCCTCCGGGCGCTGGGCGCGCCGTACACCTCGGTCTATGCGTACATGCTGCACGGCACGGAGCTGGTGCTCGAGGCTCATGCGGGGCGCGACACCGAGCACACGCGGATCCCCGTCGGCGTGGGCGTGTGCGGCACGGCGGTGGCCACGAAGTCGGATCAGAACGTCCCCGACGTCACCGCCGCCGGCAACTACCTCGCGTGCAACGCCTTCACCAAGTCGGAACTGGTCGTCCTGATCCGGCGCGGCGACCACATCCTCGGCCAGATCGACATCGATTCGGACGTGCCCGCGGGATTCGGAGAGAAGGAGTACGCCGAGGTCAAGGAAGTGGCCGACGCGCTCGCGGTGCTCCTGTAGAGCCTCCCCTTTTCACCCGCCGAGTCGGGACCGGACCCCTCGTCGTCGTACTGCATGGCGGCCCCGGCGCCCATCACGACTACCTGCTCCCGCAGTACGATCTGCTCGCGCGCGACCGCGAGCTGTTCTACTACGACCAGCGCGGCGGCGGGAAGTCGCCGGTCCCGCGCGATACGCCCGTCGGCTGGCGCGAACACGTCGCCGATCTGGACGCCATACGTGTCTCGCTCGCGATCGACCGGCTCACGCTGTGCGGCTACTCCTGGGGGGGACTGCTCGCTCTCCTCTATATGCTCGAGCACCCCGAACGCGTCACGCAGCTGGCGCTCGTCTCCCCCGCGTCGCCGACGGTGGCCTATCGCCGCCAGTTCGACGAGGAATTCGCGCGCCGCATGGCGGCGCCGGAGATCCTGCGGGCGCGCGAGGAATTGCGCGCCAGTGGCCTGCGCGAGAAAGACCCTGCCGCCTACCAGCGCCGCGCGTTTGAGCTGTCGGTGGCCGGCTACTTCCGCGACTTTCGGGACGCCAAGAATCTCACCGCGTTCCGGGTCAACGCCCGCACACAGCAGGCCGTGTGGGACAGCCTCGGCGAGTACGATCTGCGAGACCGTCTGCGTGCCCTACGCCCAACGCCCCACGCCCTGATTCTCCACGGGACCTTCGATCCCATCCCTATCGCCGGTTCCCGCGAGGTGGCCGAGATCCTGGGCGCGACCCTGATCGAGCTCCCGGTCGGGCATTGCCCGCATGTCGAAGCGACCGACGACTTCGTGCGCGCCTTGGACGATTTTCTCCCCAAGCAATGAGACCCACGCCGTTCCAGCTCGCGTTCGCCGCGCTGGCCCGCGATCGATTTCCAGCGATCGCCCAGACGCTGGCGGACGGCGCGCTCTCCTCGGCCGATCGTGACCGTTTCGTGTTGCTCGAGCCGGTGGGACGCCTGTTGCGCGAGATCGCGGCGGACGGTGCCGGGCCCGATGCGCTCGAGGCCCACATGCTGATGTTGCACCACGCCTACCGCCACTGGGCGGGAGGCGGCTGGGTGTACCGCATCGGGGCGACGGCGTTGCGGCGAGCGGCGGAAGGGACGTCGATCACGTCGCACTTGCCGCATCAG
>Ga0137418_10001464_pt1 | contig 21755 bp, 16 predicted proteins | sample CZODoug3_1_2_16f_FD_122242 | JGI IMG/M metagenome (GOLD analysis project Ga0137418, IMG submission 122242) | Vadose zone soil fungal communities from Angelo Coast Range Reserve, California, USA - CZODoug3_1_2_16fungal (Hybrid Assembly) | ecosystem: Environmental > Terrestrial > Soil > Vadose...
GTGCAGATAGGGAACAATGGCCGCAGCGTGATGCAGCGTGAAGCCGCCGTGAAGCTGAAGTCGATACGTCGCGGTCGGCCGATACGTCGGACAGTCCATGCCGCCGAACGCGGTCTTGCTGTCCGTCATCGAAAGCGGCAGCGTCCGCTTGTACGGCGATCGGCCGACCGTCCGGTGGGACCTGCTGCCGTCGGACGGACTCGACCCCGCGTTGAGATCGCTGCGGGACGCAGGGTACGCGCCGTACATCCTGCTCGAGAGCTGGGAAGAGGATCTCTTTCGAGCACGCTTTCGGGACGGGCAGGATCGTAGCGGTATTGCAAGCCGCCTTGGGCATCCGGCTCGATCACGAGATCGTACTTTCCCAGGCGGAAGCCTCTTAGGGCTGTGTCGGCATCCTGCACCTCAATCTTGAATGCACCAGGTTGGGGCGAACGTCCGAGCAAGCCCACGGCATCCTGCGCCCGAGGACCGGCCACGATTACGACCGAAGTCGCGTCGGCTGGCTTGTTGCGGAAGGCAATGCCGAGACCGAAGGCGAGCAGAAGAGGAAACACAAATACCCAGAAGATGACTTCCGGCTCGCGCTTCAGCTCTTTCATGCGAGCCATCAGCAGGTGCGTGTAACCAGCCCACCGTCCGTTGCGCTTGGCTGGCGATGCGGGCGGTCTGGTCTTCAGTTCAGCCGACGGGATGGGTTCTGCAATGCTCATGAGCGGGTCTCAAATTCTCCGGGTTGAATCACGTTTCTAGAGTGTCACTGAAAACCTCGTCCTGGCGTCTCCGTCAAAGCCTCGGCGGCAAAAGCCGCGGTCACTCATTGCCGACGTGCCTGAAGGCATGCCCTGATCCGAATCGATGCCCGGAATCCATTCTCGGAATCCAGGCCAAGCATCGACTCGCCTGCGGATCGTGCCTCATTACCATCCCAAAACGTCGGGCCATGCCCTTAACGTGCCTGCGCCTTCCACTTGTTCAAAAATTCGAGTAGGGCTTCCGGCGTCAACGCGCGCGCATTTTCAAACTCACCGTCTTTCTGACTGACTACGAGCTTGCCAGTACTTTCGAGTATCGCCAGCGCCGGGATTCCCTTTTGCCTGGGCACCTGAAAGTCTTTCATCAGATCTTGATTCTTGTTTCCTTCGCCGATGTCCACGTGCACCACTTCATAACTCGCTGCCAAAACCGGCGCCAGATCAGGCCGCTGGAACGCCGTATCGAGCACGTGACAGTCGTAACACCAATTCGCACCAAAGACGATAAGCACGCGCTTGTGGTCTTTAGCAGCTTTTTCCTCAGCTTCTTTAATCTCGACGCGCGCGTCCACGTCAGCTGGATAGATGTTCTTGTCCTTATTGATTGGCTGTTTCAAGTGGGCTGCGCCCGTACGCTTAACGTTCAGCAGATGCCATTGTTCACCTTGCTTCAGCCAGACTTGCGCCTCGGTCACATAGAGGGTCTGCCTTTTAGGAGGCTCCCCAGAGCGCACCTCAGCCTGAAACGCGATTACCTCGAGGGCAGGCTGCGGGGAACTCGTCTGCACAACATCGATATTCATTTGTCGTGCTTTCAGGCTGATCCAGAAATTGACTTCGGCGTCGGCGGTATTCTGATCGCCCGGCGCTGCGACCTGTGCCGGCGGGCTGGTGCTGTAGAGCATCTTGAGACCCGCCGGGTCTCCCAGAAGCACCGCATTCTTCCACTGCTCGAGGGGAGCGAAAGCAGTGTTAACGTTCTGTGCGGGGGCGGCGCTTTGGGCGAGAACACACGCACATCCGCCGAATAATACAATGCCAAAGATGCGTCGGAGCCGGGCATTATGACTCAATGAGGCTACGTCCTTTCCGGCCAGAAGCCGCCTCCAAGCTCTGAAGCCCGCCATTTTGGTTGACCGCTGGCGACATCGTTCGGCCCCGCTCGGGGCAGGCTCTTGAAGCCGTGCCCTGCCCAAAACCTTTACCCCAAAGCCATGTGCCCGACGCGTCACTGTTCCCGTAAATGGCGCCCCGTCAGTCGTACGAAAACATCTTCCAGACTGGCCTGCCGCGTGGTCAGGCTCAGAAGCTCACTTCCCCGCCTTTTCACCTCATCGAGCAGGGCGGGAATCGCCAGGTGCAGTTCTTGCACGTGGAGTGCAACCAGGCCATCGTCCCCGCGTACCGACTCAACGCTAGGCAGCTTACGCCACGCTTCCAGCGCCGCGCCATCCGAATTTCCCGTCACCGAAAACTCGACAACGTGATGTCCGCCCAAGCGCTCGATCAAATCTGGCGGCGAACCCTCCGCAATAATTTGACCATGGTCCACGATCGCCAGCCGGTCACATAATCGCTCCGCCTCGTCCATATAGTGTGTCGTCAGCAGGACGGTGCCGCCGTTGCGTTGAAATGCCCGAATGATATCCCACAGTTGGCGGCGGCTCTGGGGATCAAGACCAGTCGTCGGCTCATCAAGAAACAGTATTTTCGGATTGCAGACCAGCGCGGTCGCCACTGCCAGTCTCTGCTTCTGTCCGCCCGAGAGCTTGCCCACCCAGGAATCCGCCTTCTCGGTCAGCTGTAACTCATCGAGCACTTCATCGGACGAGCGGGGTTGGCGGTAGAAACTGGCGAATAACTCGACGGTCTCGCGGACTGTGAGCTTTTCCGAAAGCCGAGTCTCTTGCAGGGAAATCCCCAGCCATTCGCGCATTTCGCGGTGGTTTTCGCGCCAGGTGTGCCCGAGGATCGAAACCTCTCCGCTCGTCGGCTCGAGCAGGCCTTCAAGAATTTCAATCGTCGTGGTCTTCCCTGCCCCATTTGGACCGAGCAAGCCGAAACATTCGCCGGCCTGGATCTCGAGGCTGAGGCCGCGCACGGCTTCCACTTTGCCGTCGTACGTCTTGCGCAGATCGCGACACTGGACAGCGGCGGCCATGCTCGACATTTTAGCCTAGCTGCCGAGGGAGCAAATTTGCAATCCGGTCAGGGTGTTTATGGGGTAGGACCTTGGCCAGGGCCCACGAAACACCTCTGCCGTCGCGGGGCATTGCTAAGGTAGTGCAAGCGGCGAAAAAAAATGGCGGGCATTAAGAAGTTACCGCCGAGCGACCTCAGCGCGTGATTTCTCCTGGGCCAGGATTCCCCGGCGGCGAGGGATCAGACATGGGCGGCGCGGGTCTGGTGTTCGCCGGACCGTCGGCTGGCCGCGGCACATCCTCGGAGTCTTCCCCCGGACGGCGCAAGCTCGGAGCATTCGCGGGACGATCCTGCTGCTGTTCCCTTGCCTGTTTGTCGGGCTGATCGAGAACCACTTCCTTTTCGGTTCTCACAACTTTTTCGCCGCCCACCTTCATGGTCTCAACCCGAACTACCTCTTCCCCGGTAAAGCGCACGAAGTCCACGTCCTGAGGAGGCTCACCATAAATCCACTCTTCGTATTCGGTCTCGCCGTCGCGCTCCCTGACTTTTTTCGGAGCCTTCCCCTTCGCGTAGACCACCATTTCCTGATTCATCCCCACCAGCACGTGATGATTCTGAATGGCCTCCTTCACTTTCGGAGGCACCGTATCGAGGTAGGCCTCTTGCTTTGACTTCGCATGAAAGTCGAGCACAGGCGCCAGCAGATCACGCACTTGTTGCGCTGTCAGCTCCGGAACATGATGGTCGAAACACACATCTACGAAAGAACCGTGAGGATTATTCTGCGGATCGCTGCTGGGGCCTATTGGCCCTCCGCCATTGGCTCCTTGAATCTGGATGTGCTGATACCATTTCTTGCGGTGAACAGGGCCGCCGTTAATCTCAAAACGAATGTGGTCGTCCTTGATCTGTACATAAGAAATATGTGCGGGATCGCCGGCTTTCACTGCCGGCCCAAATAGCGCCATCTGCTGCTGCAACTCCTCCCGTCCGGGAGTAATCACGCCATCCTTCAAACGCAGTCCCTTCGCGCCTATGGGAAATGCGGTTCGCGCATACACGATCTGCGTCTCAAAGTCCCGGATGATCTCCAGTCGCGTCTGCTTCGACATACGCTCCTGCGGAGCTGCTCCAGACTTCGCTTCAGCCGCGGTTGCGGATCTGTTCTGCCCTGAGGAGGGATTCGACTCGGCGGAAGTTCTTGGGTTCTGCGCTGCGGCCGGGCTCGGGTTTGCTACCGACCCTGGGTCTGGCTGCGAGCTGTTCTGCGCATAGGCGAGTACCGCGGTCGCAGGGCAAGTGGGAAAAACAAGAAGAGAAACCAGAAAGGCTTTAATCCTATGATGCCGCATGGAAACACCCGAGCTTACTTACAGCCATTATACCGCCGGGACCGGGCCTAATTTGCGGCGAGCCTGCCAAAAAAGTCCAGCCAGACCCGAGGCCACCAGCAGGAAGGTTCCAGGCTCGGGGACAGTTCCGGGGCCTCCTTCGGGCCCTCCACACGGCCCTTCCATCCCCTTTCCCTTCTTGCCGCTGGCAGTCCTGCCGCTGGCGGTGATGATTCCATCGTCGATATCACCGTCGCCATCACCCTTCTTCTTCTTTTTTCCCCCTCCGCAAACCCCAGCAGCACCCAGGGGCGGCGGAGCGAGTGGAACGTAATTTCCGCCATAGAAAGGGCTATACAAACTGGACGGAGGACCGGGCCCAATCTCCGGAACTCCGGGTCGATTCAGCAATGCGGACCGAAACTCAACCGGAGGACCCTCGATTGCGGTCCCCTCCCCGACGCGCATGGGTTCATCGAGTCTCGCTGCTGGCGGCTCGGCAGCCGAAGTCGCCTGTTGCGGCACTTCTTCCACCCTGTTGGCGCAACGTGTGCGCCCGGTCATCTTGCCATCGGTGATTAACTTCTCCCCCTTGCGCAGCGTCACTCGCCGTCGTGTCCAATACACGTGATTTCCGATGCGGTAGGAAAGATAGACGGTCTTGGCCAGCTCCAGGCGAACAACGCGCGCGCGATCATAGTCGAAGCCGGCGTAATGAGCCGCCACTATTGGGTCATGTTCTGCAACCCACTTCAACTCACGAGCGTCCTCCACTCCGCCAGCCACTATCGAGTAGGGATAGACCGGACGCCCCTTCGCTCTGGCTTGGTGCTCCAGAGCCTCTTCGGCAAGCAGGACGCGCGTCCGGCTGGCCTCGACTTGCTGGCGATCCGGAACTCTTGCTGATGCCGACCGGAATAGAGAAGGACCAAAGTGCCGCAGAGCCGCGATAGAAAAGGCGGCCGCAAAGAAGCCCAGAGTGAACACCACCAAGCAGTGCCGAAGCAGCCGGTTGCGGCGATGACGACGAGTCCGGCGACGCCGAGGCGCCACAGCGTTGCTGCTCATTTCAGGATTGGTCACAACTACTCCTACCGAATGGTCGGCGGGCGATCCACAAGACGTACGACACCGTACACTCGCTGCAGGTCAGATGCCAAAACCGGCCCCTGCAGCCATCAAGAAGCTCAGAATAATGGTACTTGTGAGGAGCATGCTATCAGACAGTGCATTCATTTGCACAAAATCTCCTGTGGATTTCTCGTATTCTTCCTGGTTCCCGAATTGGAATCGGTGGAACACGGGGCAAGTTGAGTTTGAGATCAGCTCGCCGCATTTCGACCGGGTGCCACGGCAGCCCTTCAACGATTCTCAACTTCTGGCTCACTCGAAGCGCGACGCGCCAGCCGAAATCACCATCTAGACCCCGTCTTTCGATAAGACGTCTCCGTTACTCTCGTAATGGCGCTTTCGAGCTATTCCACGTTTTCGAAACCCGATGGTACCATGCCTTCGTTACTGCTGTAAGCAGGTCCTGCTGAAAAAACAGGGTCGCGTTCTGCTATGGCACGCCCGGAAGTTGATGGACCTTTCCCCGAGGTTTCTCAGTCGATTTCCGACGCCGCAAGTTAGCTGTCACCCTAAAACGTAGGACAGCAACAATCGTTGTTTGCTGGGAGGCAAACTCAATGCTTGTAAGTCGCAACTCTCTGACCCTTTCGCTTCTGCTCGTTTCTATTCTGTTGGTAGGTTCGGCCTCTGCCTCTTCGGTCACGATGACCTATGTGGGCCATCAAGGCGCTGGCGCACAAGACGGCTCACCCTACATTGGCTATCCCTACTACGTTTCGATCAATGGCAGCAGCACGTTTACTCCGCTGATTTGCGATAGCTTCGATAACAATGTGTCTCTGAACCAGACCTGGAAGGCATCGGCCCTGCCTTTTCTGCAGGGTATTGCCAGCAGCCTGTTCGGCTCTGCCATGACGCTCGACTACAAAGCTGCGGGATTGATCTTCAAAAGCATGTTGGCGGGACAGATCAGCACCAACTCGGCCCAATGGGCGATTTGGGGATTGTTTTCGACGAACGCGTCGACCAATTCCTACTTCATTTCCAAAAACTTTGGCGCCATCGACGCGACCTACTTGGGTCTCGCCGCGACCGCTACTAACAGCGCCTTCAACGGGTTAGTGCTGTACACACCGATCAACGGACGGCCAGGCGTCGGTCCGCAGGAATACATCGGCTACACCGTGCCCGAGCCCGGAACCCTGACCATGATGGGTACGGGGTTGATCGGCTTTGCCGGCTTCATTCGCCGCAAGCTGGCGCGATCTTAAATTTCCGTTTCTGAACCGGATTGCGTCTCTTCACCCTTCTGGACGCATCCACCCTTCGCCGCACAGCCAACCAACTGTGCGGTTTTTTTTATTTTGCAACTTGGTGGAGCGATTCCGGATCGCACTAGTTGAGCGCTGTTGACCCACCAACGTTATTGATTCCTGTAGGCGAGAAGAGCAAAAAACGCGGCATTGCCGGACCGCGCCGGCCATTTTGGATGTGAATTCGGCCCATCGGATAAGCGAATCGGGATTGGTGTGGGTAATAAGGGAATGTGCTTTCGGCTTCTTCATTCCGCACGCGCTTTTCAAATCCCGGCGTGTAGGCCTCTAGCGCACGTGTCACGGCTTGGGCCGATTCGATTAAGAAAATCGCAGGTGATTACAATGATCTGCTCTTGCGGAGCACAAGAGGTAACGAGTTTGCTCGCCAAACGAGGCAACTGGCGGCTCGACCGCGGATTCGAGTCCCGTCGTCCCCGCCATTGTTTTGTGGCCGCCAACCAGACATTGCTCGTTCGGATGGAGTGAGGCTGCCGGTCTACACGCTATTGTCGTTTCCAGATTGTGATGCCGCCAGCCTGATATCCGCCGCTAAGCACGATGATCTCACGGGCCCCATCGCCGTACAAGTCAGCAACTGTGATGCTGTGGATGAGAGGTAATCCACGGTCGGGTAGCCCGCTGTCTTCAACCAGGCGCCAACCCCCTTTTCCATCGCCCTTAAATTGGAAGAGACCATAACCGTCCCGCATGTTGCCGGTAATATTCCCTGCTGCGAAGATATCGAGGTTCCCGCTTCCATCGAGGTCCGCGACCGCGATCCCGGACGAGGCAAATTTCAGGACTTTCAGTCCGCTCGACGAGGCCTTCCACCCCCCATGGCCGTCCCCAAGGTAGACGTCCGGCCCGTTCGCCTGACCAGGACCGGCAAAGGTTCCGTTGATGACCACGTCTGGATGGCCATCATGGTTGACGTCAGCGATGGCAATCGATTCAAAATCGCGGTTCTGGGAGTAAAAATCCACGGGACCCCCGGTGAAGCCGCCCCGTCCGTCACCATAATAGATGTACACTCCCCAGCGTTGAAATGCCACGACGAGGTCGAGATGACCGTCATGGTTGAGATCGCCAACTACCATCGCCCGCCCTGGCATGAACGGGCCCGGCGAGGGCTCGGGCAGCGTCTTGTGAAGTTCCCAGTTTCCCTTCCCATCCCCGAAATAGACCTCAATCCTTGCGTTCTTGTATCCCAGCAGGATCAGGTCCAGACGGCCGTCCCCGTTGAGATCGGCTAACTGGGCTGCCACATACCCATCTTCCCGATGCATAACCTTTTCGGTGAACCCGCCCTTCCCGTCACTGAGGAGGGTCTGCACACTGCCAAAATGGCTAGCCGCGACGATATCCGGAAACCCGTCACCATTGATGTCACCAGTGGCTAGGGCACCATAGCCGATATCGGTCCAAGTCTCTTTGATCGGGGTCAAGGCTCCTTTGCCATCGCCCAACCACATGTGGAGAGAGGGCTTCGCGAGCCGAGCCGTCGCCACCAGATCGGGATGCCCATCCTTGTTGATGTCAATGACGAGGGGATTAAAGCGCCATTCCCTCCTCGGCTCCAGCGTGAGCGTCTTCACGTACTTGGGAAGGGTGGGCGCGGACACATGAAGAGGGGGGGCGGACTGCGGGGGGACGGACTGCGCGAGGCCATTGCAACCGACCAACCCTACAGCGATGAGAAACCCATATATTTTTTCCCGAGAACCGAACAATCGAACCACCTCTCTTGTAAAGTCACTCCCCTATATATCACGAAGGGGCGTGGAGTATCATCACTCCTCGCCCCTTCGCACGATCATTGCTGGCAGGGCTGCGACCCCGCCGGAGTTTTGCCCGGCGCTATGCCGGGGTGAATACCGCTACGGCCAGAACGATGTCGCCAGCGGAATGCTATTGTCGAGTAGCGGGTACGCGTAAGCGCGGGTATTAATATCCTCCCGAGTTATGACCAGTCCCAAGAGAGTGACAGGCCCAGTTTTGTCACTAACACCCAAGAAAGGAGTCTTCCTCCCTTCGCCTTCCACCAGCCCTTTGAAGCCAAAACTGGTGGTCTCGCCAAGCTCGGCAAGATACACCTCTTCTGTGCAAAAGAACGTAGTGTTGTTTGAGTTAAGCTGCTCAAGTTCGTTGTAGAACTGGAAGTTTACTTCAACCGGGTTGTTGGGGAGGTTAGAGCGAGTATCCAACGTCAGAAGAACAAGCGAGGTTTCACTGTCGATCCCCCCATTGGCCGGGTCAGGTCCACTGTAGTGCACGCTGCCGATGATGGTATTCGCCAGCTCTTTGTACGCCCCCCCGTTAAAGTTCAGGTGGCCGTTGTGGAATATGTCAGTCGGGGCGCCCGTTGCCAGTCTCCCACTAGCTTGGATGGGGATTGCATTGTAGGCGAAAACCGCGGTTCCATTTTCCCGAATGACAGCATCCCCGATCAGTCCGTCATACTTGATTGCATTGCCGGATTCATCGGTTACCCAGGCGATAAGATATCCGTCGTCACAAGGCGGCGGCGGAATGCTGCCACAGGTTTCGAAAAAGTTGTTCGAGCTATTTGTCGGTTGACAGTTGCCTTGTGGGTCGAAACGAAGCGTCCCGTTGACCGTGGTAGCAAGGTTAAAGTCTCTCTCTTGGCATTGGGGAGCGTTGTCGTCACAGACCCAGTGGAGCCTTATATCGACATCTGTTGGGTCCGGGCAGCTTGCTCCGTTGGGGCAAACCACGCTGATTTCAAATTGGCTTCTTGGCACGGCGGCTGTGAAGATGCCATCGACGACGCCCCTCTCATACAAAGGGAACACCAACACGCTGCCAGGTTCTCCGGGGTCATTCAATACGCCGCCAGTGGCAGCCGCTGTCTTTGTTGTCAGCGCGACCGCCAAGAGGCAGGAAAAAACATACAGCCACTTCATATTGCTCCGCATAGTATCCTCCACTCAAGTTGTATTTACAGTTGAAACACTTCTTACGCGGCTTGCGTAGGATTCAGCGAACTCGCCTGTTCGAGCCCAACCGGGCAACAACAGGATCACTCGCCGCGTCCTGCAGCCATGGTTCACGCCAAGCACCGGCCTCACAGCCAGAGCCCAGAGTTGTAGGCTTTTCAAGCGCGCGCTTCGGTAACAAGGGGGAGAATGCAGCGCGCGTTTCCGAATGAAGGAGCGAGGTAACCTGTGCAAAACAGCGACGCACCGGTCATTCAATCGAGTCAATCGAAAACGTTGTAAGGTTGCTCCTTAAATTTCCATACCGCAATCCCCCAGGTGGACTAGCCAAAAGAGCTAGTCCATTGAGATCGGCTCTAAACGCAACTGCAGCGCAGCGAGAGTGATGGCTACTCAACTTGAAGCAGTCCTTCTGCACTAATCCATTCGGTCTACTTCTATTGAACGTGGCCTAAAGTCTCAAGGGCTACTCCCATTGGAGGAGAATTAGGGCTCCGCTTGAAACACCTCTTGACAGGATTTCTGCCGGGCGTTAACAATGGCACACGACCTTCGCGACAGTCACCTCCCCCGAGAGACGAGTTCTCACCAATGTTTGCTTCCGAGGATTACTGGTGAGGCTAGGCCCTTGTACTTTTGCAAAAGACTAAAATCTGGCAGCCAAAAACCGATCGTATAGCGCCGCTTCTGATGGGGAGGTAATACTTGCATAAAGCTACCGCTCGGCCCGGCCTCGTCGTGGTCACGGCTTCCCTGAGTCTCGTTGCGTCCAACGAGGAAGCCATTCAGATCCTAACTTTCCCGGACCTTCCGGGCAAAGTGCACCGATCCGACCCCCAGCTAAGAAAGAAAATCCGTTCTTTCCTGGGTAACGGGTCCGGCGGAAATGGATCAGGGCTCGTCCACGAGTTTGTGTCGGGGAAAAGAAGCTACCTTTGCCGCTGTTTTCCTGTCAACACCATCGTCAACCACAATCCGTCTTCTCCCGCGCATGTTCTTGTGTTTGAGCGCAGGACCGATAATTCAATTGTGATGTCAGAAGTGTACGACCGGTTCGGAGTCACCCCGCGCGAACAGCAAGCGATTCAGCTCCTGCTGCAGGGTCTCACTAGCAAAGAAATCGCAAGTCACATGAACATTAGTCCCAACACAGTGAAGTCCTTCATCCGCCTTGTGATGGTTAAGCTGGGAGTTTCCACGCGGTCGGGAATCGTGGGGAAAGTCCTTGGGCGGGTACCTAGTGACATGTATGCGTAGCTGACAGGGTAAAGGGGCCAAGTCCTCCAAGATTACTCCACTTAGGATGAATACCTTGCGTAATCGCGCCGGACTTGCGGGTTTCAGCGTTTTGGCACTTCTTCTTGCAGCCCGCGCCCAAGTCAACGTCACCACCCATCATAATGACAACGCCCGCACCGGCCAGAACACGAAGGAAACGGTCTTGAACCCGGCCAACGTGAACCAGACCCAGTTTGGGAAAGTCTTCACCCAACCGGTAGACGGAATGATCGTCGGCCAGCCGCTTTACCTGAGTAATGTTTCTATAGCGGGCGCCGGCACTCACAACGTTGTCTATGTGGCCACGCAGCACGATAGTGTGTACGCCTTTGACGCCGACAACAACCAGGGTGCAAATGCCGCGCCGTTGTGGCGGACCAGCTTTATCAATCCCAGTGCAGGCATTATCAGTGTGCCGATTGCCGATCAGTCATGCAGCAAAGTTACCCGCTTCACCGAGATCGGGATCGTGGCCACGCCGGTCATCGACCTGGTGACGGGCACGTTGTACGTGATTGTGAAGACGGAAGAGAATGGACAATTTGTGCATCGCTTGCACGCTCTCGATGTGGCGACCGGACAGGAAAAGCTCGGCGGGCCGGTGACAATCAGCGCATCCGTGTCGGTCAACAACCAAGTCGTGAGCTTTAACGACAAGAATCAGATGGCGCGACCTGCATTGCTGCTGGCGGGCGGTGTGGTGTACATCGCCTTTGGTTCATTGGGCTGCAACAACCCGCCGTCGCTAGGCTGGCTGTTGGCCTACGATGCCACCACACTGCAGCAGCTGGGGGTTTTCAACACAGATCCGGACCAGAGTTCCGGAGGGTCCATCTGGCAGGCTGGCGCTGGCCCGGCCTCAGACGGCAGCAACGTTTACGTTGTGACCGCGGATGGGTTTTTCAACGGCAATCCGGACTTCGGCGATTCGATGCTCAAGCTGAAACTGAACTCGCAGGGCCTGTCGCTGATCGATTATTTTACCCCTTTCAATCAGAGTTATTTGCAAACCGCTGATCTCGACCTGAGCTCGTCGGGAGTCCTGCTGCTGCCCGACCAAACCGGCCCTCATCCCCACTTGCTGTTGAGCGGCGGCAAGGAAGGCACACTCTATCTCGTCGACCGTGACAACATGGGGCAGTTCAATGCCAGCAGCGATCAGGTTGTACAGTCTCTTCCTTCGACCGGTGCGCAACAGCGAGGCGTGTCAGCGTACTGGAACAATCAGGTCTACATCGCTCCCAATATACAATTCATATCTGCATACCAGCTTAGCGGGGGACAACTCTCTACCCAGCCAGTCTCCCGGGCCACCGTACAATTTACAACCGGCCCGCCTTCGATTTCCGCCAAAGGCACAACTCAGGGCATCCTTTGGGCGGTGCGCATCGGTAATGTGAATGCGCTGTATGCATTCGACGCCTCTAATCTAACCAACAATCTTTACAATAGCCTGCAGAGCAGCCCGCGCGACGATTTAGGGACGGTGGCGCATTTTTCTGTGCCTACGGTCGCGAAGGGAAGAGTATACGTCGGTGGTACTCAACAGCTGACCGTCTATGGCCTATTTCATGCCCTGTCCGCCGTCGGTGGAAATAACCAAAGCGCCCGAGTTGCGACTTCCTTGCCGACTGCACTGAGCGTTCTGGCCGCCGATTCCTCTTCCGGGCCGATCGCCGCCGTCCCGGTCACCTTCACCGACGGTGGCAAGGGGGGCACATTCAGCAAGTCGTTTGTGAAGACGGACAGCACAGGAATTGCCAGGACGAATTACACGCTCCCCACCAAGTCCGGAATCATCACGATCACTGCTTCTAGTCCAAGCTTCGAAGGGGTAACGTTTGCCGTAACCGCCATTCCCGGAACGGCCACGACCCTGGTGGCAAGGTCGGGAAGCGGACAGAGGGCACCTGTGACAAGCCCTTTGCCGTTGCCCGTGGTGGCGAAAGCACTAGACATCTATGGCAACGCTGTTGCCGGCCTCCCGATCAACTTCGGGGATAAGGCGATGGGTGGAATCTTCTCCCCGGCATCGGTTGCCACCGACTCCACGGGTTGGGCGAGCAGCTTGTATACGACTTCGACCAAGGCCGGAGCAGTAACCCTTAAAGGAATGTCCACTGGACTCACCACCGTCTCTTTTCCCGAGACCGTGACCGCCGGGCCCGTCTCCACCATCGCGCTGGCTGCAGGCGATAACCAATCCACCCCGCCGGTGACTCAGCTTTCGCAAGCCCTGGTCGTCACATTGACGGACCAGTACGGCAACCCGGCCCCCGGCTCACCGGTGACCTTTAGCGACAAGGGCGCAGGCGGTAGCTTTTCCGCGAATCCCGTAACCAGCGATAGCCACGGCCAGGCGACTGTGAACTACACGGCCTCCACCAAAGCGGGAAACGTAAGCATCACTGGCTCGGCTGGCGGAGTGTCCTCGCCGCCTTTCACCGTGACTGTAAGCGCCGCTTCCTTCTCTGCTTTGACCCTCACTTCAGGCGGTGACCAAACTGCCCAGGCCGGAACTCAGCTGTCCCAAGCATTAGTTGTCACCTGCGCTGACCAGTACGGCAACCCCATTTCGGGCACATCGGTGACCTTCAGTGACAGCGCAGCAGGCGGAAGCTTTTCCGCCAACCCGGTAAGCAGCGACAGCAATGGCCGGGCCACAGTTAGCTACACCGCGCCCACAAAAGCGGGAAATGTAAGCGTGGCTGGCTCGGCCGGCGAAGTATCCTCGCCGTCTTTCCACGAGACCGTGATCGCCGGTCCCGCCTCCACTCTGACCCTGACTTCCGGCAATAGTCAGACTGCACAGGCCGGAACCCAGTTCTCCCAGCCTCTGGTAGTAACGCTGGCCGATCAATATGGCAACCTGGTTTCCGGCTCAGCGGTGACCTTTAGCGACAACAGCGCAGGCGGAAGCTTTTCCGCCAACCCGGTGAGCAGCGATAATGGCCGGGCGACAGTCAGCTACACCGCTCCCACCAAGGCTGGAGCTGTAACCGTGAAGGCCGCAGCGACCGGCGTGTCATCGGTGTCTTTCAGCGAAGCCGTGATCGCGGCATCGGCTTCAGCCTTGACCATCATCGCCGGAAACAATCAGTCCGGCGCGGCAGGTTCTACCCTGGCGACGCAACTGGTGGTGCAGGTAACCGATGTGTATGGCAACTCGGTCTTCGGGACGCCCGTCAGCTTCAGCGACAGCAACGCGGGCGGGAGCTTTTCCACCACTCCAATAGGCAGCGACACCAGCGGGCTCGCGAGCGTCGCCTACACGCTTCCCGCCGCCACAGGGAGCGTAATTGTAACGGCCGCAGCTCCCGGGCTGGCTTCCGTATCTTTCAACGAAACTGCGGTTACCGGTTCTGCAGCGCTCTTGAATAAAGTTTCGGGAGACGTTCAGACGGCGACGGTCGGTTCTCCCCTACCGCTCCCGCTGGTGGTGAAGGTAACCGACCCGTATGGCAATCCCGTGTCGGGCGTGGCCGTCACCTTTGATGACGCGGCAGCGAGCGGCGCATTCTCGGGTAATCCGATTTTTACGGATAGCTCCGGCAGCGCCAGCGTGGCATATACGACTCCGCTACTGAGCCAATCCATATCGATCACCGCTTCCGTCCCTTCGCTCATCTCAGTCGTTTTCACCGAGACGGCACAGTGAGCAGTACAGCGTAAGGAACTTTCGACCATTGGACGGCAAGCTGAGTCCCAAGCAGAGAACTGCAATCGCGGAACGTTTTGTGCGAGCAAAAGTAGGAATCGCGAGCAGGCCGTCCGAGAACTGGTCGCCAGCCATGACGCCTCGCTGAAATCATGCGGAGCCTATGCCATCGGCACGTTTCGAATCAAGTCTTTGGAAGTGGAATTGGGAAAGTGCCTGGAGCATCCGGATCCGCTCTTCCGCCAAACGGCTCGCGCCGCGAACTCTTGAACTTTCGCGGCCTGATGCAGACCACTCACGCTCCGGAGCCGCCGCCGAACCGCCGAAAAAGCTAGCGCCTCTGCGCCGGCGGTGTGGCTCCGGGGCATGAAATTTTGGACAAGTTTTATCGAGGACGCCTCAGGTCGATTCGCGTAGCATGCAGTACGCCGTTGTGATCCACATGACCCAGCAGGATTATAAACGACCCTTCCTTGACCTCGTCCTGCTGCGCGGGCTTTCCGAGCTTTGTCCACTCGGTGGAGCTGTCGTAGGCAACCTTCCTTGGGTCGTGCGACGGGGCGGAACCGCCACGGATGTCGATCATCGAATGGTCTTTGTCAATTCTGATGACGTGACCCTGCCATTTTGTCTCTTTTGTCGAAGCTTGTGTCTTTTTCTCTCCGGCCGCAGCCTCCTGGGCTCCAGCAGGCACGGCGCTGAACACCGCTCCCGCAAGCGCTAGGGAAAGCAAAGTTACCGAAACCTTCATTGCATCCTCCATGGTGAAAAAGTTTTTGTTCTCGACGGCACGATGGATTGGAATTCCCTGCGAGAGGGTAGTCCCGCGCCAGCGAATAGTAAAGAAGAATTTCCCCTCACACCTGTTCATAGCTGACCGCAGCAGCCCCCGAAGCGATTGCAGTTGTTTCGAATTGCGGTTGTTTCTAGGCGTGCCTTGGCGTACAGTGTAGGACGATTTTGGGAGGGCGCCCCCATGCAGGAATCGTTACGGCCCTTGACCCGACCGTTCATGGTTGCTCTGGCTTGCGTCATTATTCCGCTGGCCGCGCCTGGGGCGGACGACGCCGCGCTGACAAAAGATCAGATCAAGGTATTTCTTCAGACCGCCGAAGTCATCAAGAGCAAACAATCGACCAAGGGCGTCACTCATCCCTGGCGGCTCACCCTCAGCAACGGCACCATCACGCACGATGCCTCGTTCCAGGACATCGACGAGCGCAAGTCCGAGATGAAGCTTGCCAGCGGAAAAGTCGAATTTGCTTTCGTCGACTCTTACAAATACAACATCGCGGCCTACCAACTCGCCGAGCTTATCGGTCTCGACGACATGCTGCCGATTTACGTGGAGCGCAAATGGCAGGGCAAGACGGGTTCGATCAGTTGGTGGCTCCCGGCCAAGATGGACGACGCCGATCGGGTCGAAAGGAAGATTGAGGCTCCCGACACCGATAAGTGGAACAAGCAGATGTACCGCGTCCGCGTTTTCGACGAGCTTGTCTACGACACCGATGCCAACCTCACCAACGTGCTCATCGGCGAAGACTGGACCATCTGGCGCGTCGATTTCAGCCGCGCCTTCCGCACGAGCAAGGACCTCCGCACGCCGAAAAATTTGGTGAAATGCGACCGCCAGCTACTCGAAAAACTGAAAGCCCTGAAAGCCGATGAACTCACGGAAAAAACCAAACGCTATCTGACCAAGTCTGAGGTGAATGGCGTCATGGCCCGCCGCGACAAAATCGTGGCCACTTTCCAGACCCTCATCGCCGAAAAAGGAGAGCAAGAAGTCCTCTACTAGCCGGTTCGAAGCGCACCCGCGCTGTATCCATCCTCTCGAACCATATACCAGAAGAAAACTCCGGCGAGATCCGATTCCGGTAGATCTTGGACCTATGGTTCTTATGGACCTCACAATAAGGTGAAGACCTCTTCTCGAAACCGAGTGCTCTTCTCCTGAATCGCCCGCTCTTCATGGCCACGGTCCTCCTTCGCCGCCATCACCGCGACGTGCGGTCCCCAAGCTCTACTGACGGAGTTTTTCGAGTGCAGGTCATACGCGATCCCCCAAGAGTCAACTGTCGCATTGAATTATCATGTAAATGGCGGTACAGTCGCTGGTATCTCGGCACGCGGCCGCCTCGGAGGCCAGCGATGATTTCTCCGAAACCTGCAAATGAGAAGCACAGACTGGCGACACTACGCGGCTATGAGATCCTCGACACGGAACCGGAGGCAGCCTTCGACGATCTCACATCATTAGCTTCCTATATATGCCAAACTCCGATCGCCCTGATTAGCCTCATCGATGCTGAGAGGCAATGGTTCAAATCGAAGGTGGGTATTTCAGTGAGCGAGACCTCGCGCGACGTTGCCTTTTGCGCCTCGGCAATTCTCCAGTCAGATGTTTTCATCGTGCCTGATGCCAGTCAGGACGAGAGGTTTTCGGAGAATCCTTTGGTCCTCTCTGAACCTAAAATCCGTTTTTATGCTGGCGCAACTTTGATGACGGATGGTCAGGCGCTTGGAACCTTGTGCGTAATTGACCAGGTGCCCCGGACGCTGAGCCCGGAGCAGTTGGAAGCACTTCGAGCTCTGAGCCGCCAGGCGCAGGCGCAACTTGAGCTCCGGCGTAATCTCAAGAGGTTGGGCCAATCTCTGGCAGAACGTGATCGAGCAGAGGCCGAAAAAGAGCATACGCTTCAAGAACTGAAGGCAGCACTGGCGAACATCCGCACCTTAGAGGGACTGCTGCCAGTCTGTCTGTCTTGCAAAAAGATACAGGATCAGAGGGGCACTTGGCAGCCCTTCGAGTATTACGTGAGAACGCACTCTGAAGCCAAAGTCGCTCACAGAATTTGCCCTGATTGTTCCAAGGCGATCTCAGCGTGAGTGCCGCCTGCTGTATCGAACCTTTAACTCACGCCGGGCTTTGACTGGTGGTTGAGTCCGTCTTTAACAAGGCGGATTGGTCGCGGGTCGTCTATGGTTGGCAAAGTCATCTCCCACTACCGCGTCGAGGAACTTCTGGGCGGCGGCGGCATGGGAGTGGTGTACCGAGCCCAGGACCTAAGGCTGGGCCGAAATGTAGCGGTCAAGTTTCTCCCTCCTGCGCTGGTCCGCGACCATCAGGTCCTGGAGCGATTTCAGCGCGAGGCGCGCGCCTCCTCCGCCCTCAACCATCCCAACATTTGTACCATTTACGAAATTGACGAATCGGAAGGCCATCCCTTCATCGTGATGGAGTTCCTAGAAGGTCAGACTCTCAAGCACGTCATCGCCGGTAAGCCACTGCCCAGCACTCAGATTCTTGACATCACCATCCAGATCGCTGACGCTCTGGACGCCGCCCACGAGTCGGGCATCATCCATCGCGACCTGAAGCCGGCCAATATTTTCCTCACCCGGCGTGGCCAGACAAAAGTGCTGGATTTCGGCTTGGCCAAGCTGGTTGCTAGTCCGCACCGGGTCGTGGAAGGGGCGGGAGTTTCCACTCTGCAAACCCTAACCGCGGAACAGCATTTAACCAGTACGGGTACCGCACTGGGCACGGTGGCCTACATGTCACCCGAGCAGGCTCGTGGCGAAGAGCTTGACCTGCGCACCGATCTGTTTTCCCTCGGTGCCGTGTTGTATGAAATGGCCACCGGCCGATTAGCCTTCGGGATGGGAACCACGGCTGTCGTCTTCGAGGCCATCCTCAATCGCACCCCCGTCCCGGCTGCCCGACTCAATCCTGATCTCCTCCCAGACGTGGGCTGGATCGTTGCCAAGTTACTCGAAAAAGACCGCCGTTTGCGTTACCAGTCCGCTGCCGAACTTCGCGCCGACCTGAGACGGATTAAGCGGGATAGCGAATCATCCGGTGTTCCCGCTCTGGCACTGCCGGAACGGCCCAAGTCTCGCTGGCGCTCTCCCGCAATCATTGCGGCGGCCGGCTGCGCCCTCCTCGCGGTGCTTCTGGCCCTGGCTCCGCGCAGCTGGCGCGAGCGGGTGTCGAACGTATTCGCCCCTCCGCGAATTCACTCTGTCGCTGTACTGCCCTTTGTGAATGTCAGTGCGGACCCTAACATCGAGTACCTGGCCGATGGCCTAACCGAAGGAATCATCAGCAGCCTTTCCCGCCTTCCCGAGGTGCGGGTCATGGCTCGCAGCACCGTGTTCAGCTACAAAGGCCGGGAACTCAGCGCCCAAAAAGTGGGCAAGGAGCTTGGTGTCGACGCTGTGCTGTTGGGACGCATTGCCCAGCGTGGGGATACCCTGACCATTCAAACTGACCTGGTCAGCGTGGCCTATGGTTCGGAATTGTGGGGCGGACAATACAATCGCAAAGTCGCTGATCTCCTCGGCGTTCAAGAAGACATCTCTAAGGAAATTTACGATAACTTGCGACCCAAACTGACCGGCCAGGAGACTCCTCAACTCACCAAGCACTACACCGAGAACCCGGAGGCTTATCAGCTCTACCTTCAGGGTCTCTATTACTGGAACAAGTGGACCGAAAGAGGCTTTACCCGGGCGATTGAGTATTTCAAGCAAGCGGTGGAGAGAGATCCAAAGTACGCTTTGGCCTACGCGGGTCTTGCCGATGCCTATAATTTCCTGGGTGATTCTGGCTACGTTGCCTCTAAGGAAGTTCGCCAAGAGGCTAAGTCGGCAGCCATGCATGCTCTCGAGATCGATGACATGCTGCCGGAGGCGCATATTGCCCTCGCCCTGGTTCGGGAAGCTTACGACTGGGATTGGCCAGGCGCGGAATCAGAATTCAAACGGGCCATTCAGCTTGATCCCAATTCCGCCACCGCTCACCAGTGGTACGGCGATTTTCTGATCAGGTTGGGTCGTCTCGAAGAAGCCAAAGCTGAACTGAAGAAGGCCAAAGCTCTCGATCCCCTTTCCCTGCCCATCAATAGCAGCCTCGGACTGCAGCTCTATTTTGCCCGGCAATACGATCCCGCCATACAACAGCTGAAGGAGACGCTCGATCTGGATCCGAACTTTGTACCCGCACAGCATGCGCTTGAGGCGGCCTATGCGCAAAGCGGGATGTACAGGGAGGCCGTTGGCGAACGGCAAAAAGTTTTGACTCTTTCGGGAAATCCCGACCTGGCGGCCGCCATCGGCGAGGACTACCGCAAATCGGGGTACGCGGGAGTGTTAGAAAGCTCGCTGGAAGGATTAAAAGAAGTCTCCAAAGAGCGCTACGTCTCTGCTTACAACCTCGCCCAGATCCACGCCCGACTGCAGCAAAAAGATCAAGCCCTGGCTGGGCTGGACAAGGCCTTCAGCGAGCGTGATAGCCAGCTGACGTACGTGAAGGTTGATCCTGCCTTCGACGAAATCCGCTCCGATCCGCACTTCCAGCAACTCCTCGAGCGTCTCGCTCTGCGCCAGTGAGCCGTCTCACCGCAGAGGATACCCCGGTTCCCCCGGCAAGCGACCATCCACCCGAATTACCTTGGTTCCCGGCCGCACTTCGCGCACGTCGATAAACGCGATCGCACCGGGAATGGCGGTCGCCAGTTCATTGGCCATATCGTTGGAGTAAACCACCTTGGGAGCGGTGGCCGACTCGGCGCGGAAGATTTTTGCAATCCAGTACTGTTTGAACTGTGACTCCGACATCTGGTAGATGGTTTTCAGCACCACGTTGCGCTCTCGCGCCACCGGCGCACGGATCAGCAAAACTACCGGAATGTTGGCGTTCCAGTATTGCCGCTCGCCCAGGAAAACTTTGCGAACTTCGGCCAGCGTCAGATTGTTCACCGGCGTATCGGGGTGCACCACTATCGCGACGTCGGCGTCATGGCTCTGTGCCGCCATGACCGCGCAGCCCAGGCAGATCCAGCCCAGAAGCAGGAGGACTCCGCACGCGGGTTTTGAACACGCCCTCATAGCGCCCTTAGAAGGTAAACGCAGTCTGGAAAAAAGCGCCGCCGACACGAGGTTCCCCTACCCCTTGACGAAAGTTTCGATACTCGCCCTTGAATGCGGCGTAGTTCGTAATATCGTATCTCACCCCAACCAGCGAACCGACCAGGTCTGCCACGCTGGCCGTCCCCGTGATATCCCACACCGGCTCCACGCCCGGCCTATGAATATACTCGAAGCGGTAATAAGGCTTCCATTTGTCTTGTTGCCAGGGAAGCCGGTACGCCAATTGCACATAGTAGGCCGTGGTGTTAAATGTCTCGGATGTTTGCAAATCCCGGTGATGAACATTGGCGTACTCTGCGAGAAGTTCCGGGCGTTGCTTGTTCCACACCACGTACGCCGAGGCGATCCACTCGTCGAAGTTCGTCCCGGGGTTAGACGTAAGCTTGTCGCGATAATAGGAGCCACCAACTTCCAGCCCGTAGAGCCGGGTCGGTCGGGCAAACAGATTGGCTACCCACGCCCGGTTGTCATTCACATCGCCGCTGTCTCCGGCCCTGCTGAACATCGAGTTACGACCGTTGCCTAGTCCCAGGTTGTAGCCCAGCCCCAGGCCCCCTGACGGGATGTTCCCTTCGGCTTGTAAGCCCACGAAATGGACAGGAATGAATGTTCCCCCAAACTTGACCATTTGCGGCCGGGCGATGGTCGTCTGCAGCCAGGCCCCATGATGGAAGGCCGCGTTCCAATACCCGATCGGGGTGTGGTATTTGCCAAACGACATCTTGAAGTAGTCGTTGTAGTCGTAGCGAATAATCGTGCGCTCGACACTTAGCTCATACGTGTTGGGCTGCGCTGTGAAGCTGACTTCACCGAAATAGCTGACTTTCTGGGACAGTGGCGAAGCCAAGTGAAGCACGAATTGCCCCAGATTGAAACCGCTTACCGAACCTTTTTGGTCCGTTGCCGAAAAGTCTACGTCGCCGAAACCCCTGATTTGGAGGGAAGGATAATGGATTTGCGCCTCCCGCTCCTCCGTCGCAGTTCCCATGTGCTCGGAGCGAGAAGCTGGTGCCGGACTGGCGCCAGCCTCCGCCAATTTGATACCGGCATCGGTCTCGGAACTTGAGTCAGCGGGTGGAGTCGTCGTAGCCTGCTTGCGTTCATGGTCTTCCAGTTCGGCGATCCGTTTCTCCAACTGTTCGATACGGCCTAGCAGACCTTGGATAGATGGTTCAGGTTCGGGCGATTGGGGCGGAGACTGGGCCAACAATGGGCTAGTAACCAACGAGACCAAGACCGAGAGAAGCGGAAGCAATCGAGAGAGCATGGTGTGACTCCTCAAAAGGGTTGGGTTGGGACCGACTTTC
>Ga0137418_10001465_pt1 | contig 21749 bp, 13 predicted proteins | sample CZODoug3_1_2_16f_FD_122242 | JGI IMG/M metagenome (GOLD analysis project Ga0137418, IMG submission 122242) | Vadose zone soil fungal communities from Angelo Coast Range Reserve, California, USA - CZODoug3_1_2_16fungal (Hybrid Assembly) | ecosystem: Environmental > Terrestrial > Soil > Vadose...
CCCCGCTCCTCCGACCACGCCGCAAAGATAAAGTCTGTCTGGGGAACTGGCAAGTAACCGTAGTGAGTCTGCGACCCCTGGGTCGAACTTCCCCACAGCCCACCCGACCCCACGGCGATCAGCGACTGGTTGACTTGGTATCCCGACCCCTGCCGGTCGGCCTCCGGAGCCATGAAGCTGGTCAGGCGGTCTTTCTGGTAGGGCTTCATCTTGTGCCACGCCAAGGGCAGAAGCGCTCCGGCGATGACCAACACCGTCAACGCCTGCCGGGCCCGCATTCCCCCTAGAAATAATGCCATCACGGCGATTGGAATGTAGGTGAGCGCCGTGCCCATATCCGGTTGCGCCAGCACCATCAGCATGGGCACGCCGACCATCGCCCCCGCCTTCAGGAAGTCCTCCCAACTCAGCTCCTTCTGGCGCATTTCGGAGAAATACTTGGCTACTGCGAGGATGAGGATCAGTTTCACCCATTCCGACGGCTGGAAGTGCTGCCCGCCCGGCATTTTGATCCAGCGGCGCGCCCCTAGGTACTTCTGCCCAATGAAGAAAACCGAAATCAGCGAAGCGATCGAGGCTATGTACATCCAGTGCACCCGTTCCAGCAGCACGTGGTAGTTGACGACGCTCAGGGCAAACATCGCCACCATCCCGCCCAGAATCCAGTACACCTGCTTCAAGTGCGCTCCGGCGAATTTACTGTGCAGCGTCGCGCTGTGGATTTCGACGACCCCAAGACCCGAGATGAGCAGCACAAGGAAGAGGAGGGTCCAGTCGAAATCTCGAAATGAGACAAAACGTGCCATAGAGTTACGGCCGAATTGCGGGCGCGGAAACCCGGTCCGGCCGAGGACGCTCCGGCAACGTCGCAACTGGCCGCGGACCGGCTCTACCTCCCGTTTTCGGAGTGCCGTTGGGGGACGCTTCCAGCCCCGGTGCGGCCTTCATAACCGGCTCGGGGCGCGAAGCTCCTTCGAGGCTAAAGCGCCCCGCCTGCAGCCTCGGATCGCCGCTTTCCCCCGGTTCCGATGATTCCGATGATCCCGATGATCCCTCGGATGATCCCTCCGTCGACGGGTCGGTCCAGAGCGAAGCCATCTCGGTTTCGGTCTCACTTGGGACGACAGCCCTGGGGTGTCCGGTGTCGGTCTGCACCACCTGATTCGGCTGTCGGCGTTTCTTGTCGACATACGCCTTAATCACTTGCGTGGCGAGCCGCGCCGCCAACTTACCGTGCTCGCCGCCCTCAAAGAGCACGACGACGATGATTTCCGGATTTCGCCGCGGCGTAAACCCAACAAACCAGCCGTTTTGCGCGAAATCGTCGTTCTTCGTGTGCTTAGCGCGCAGAGCCAATGACACGATCTGCGCCGACCCCGTCTTCCCCGCGATATCAATTCCGGGAATATGCGCGGACGGCGCCGTACCTTCCGGCAGCAGCACTCGGCTCATGGCATCGGTGATCAGGTTCCAGCCCCCGGTGTCAACGGAAATGTTCCTGACTTCCTCAAGACGTTGCACTTCTACCATGCCGGGCGGGAGCTGGGTGGGGTTCACGACGTGGGGTACAACCAACTTTCCATCCATGGAGATCGCGGCGATGGCGCGCATCAATTGCACCGGCGTGATGGCCACCGCCCCTTGCCCGATGCCCACGGAAATCGTCTCTCCTGCGTACCATTTCTGCTTGAAGTTGCGAATTTTCCACTCTTCCGACGGCATGACGCCGGTAACTTCCTGCGGCAGGTCAATACCTGTTTTCTGACCCAACCCAAATGCTGTCGCATATTTAGCGATGCGGCCAATGCCCAGCTTTTCGGCCAGGGTGTAAAAGAACACATCACAAGATTGATAAATCGCCTTGGTCAGGTCGACGGCACCGTGGCCGTTCTTGACCCAGCAACCAAAGCGGCGTCCGTAGAAGGTTGCGCCGCCGTTGCAGTGAACGTTCAGCGTCTGCGCAATGTTCTCCTGCCAGCCGGCCACGGACATGAGGATCTTGAACGTCGAGCCGGGGGCAAGTTGCGCTTGGATCGCTTTGTTCAACAAGGGTTTAGCCTTGTCGGTGACGAGCTGTTTCCACACCGCGTTGGAGATGCGCACGGCGAAGTCGTTGGGATCAAACGTCGGTCGGCTGACCATGGCCAGAATCTCGCCCGTGCGCGGGTCCATGGCGACGATGGCGCCGTTTTTCCCTTCGAGCGCTTCCTCGGCGGCAACCTGCACGTCGAGATCGACCGTGAGCTTCAGCGCCTTGCCGGGTTCGGCTGGGGTCTCGCCGAGCTGCTGGATTTCTTTTCCTTTGCTGTTGACGACGGCCTGGCGGGAGCCGTTTTTCCCCATCAGCAGCTGATTGTATTGAAGTTCCACACCCGACTTGCCGACGACGTCGCCCGGATTGTAGAGCTCCCACTGCGGCAGGCTGAGCATGTCCTCACTGACCTCGCCGACGTAGCCAACCAGATGAGCCAGAAACCCGTTGCGCGGATACAAGCGGCGATGCGCCATAATCGTATCGAGTTCGGGCAGCTCATTGCGGTGCGACTCGACGAAGGCCAGTTCGTCCGGTGTGATGTCCTCCTTCAGGTAGATGGGCGCGTACTGAGGCATGCCCGCGAAATGGCGGATCTTATCGCGCACTTCGTTCTCGTTCATGTGCAGCCCTTGGGCGATCAGGGGGGCGTCGGCGACCATGTCGCGGGTCGAATCGCGCATCATGAGCGCGGTAAAAGAAGGATAGTTGTCAACGATGATGCGGCCTTCGCGGTCGACGATCTTGCCGCGCGGGGCGAGGATGGGAACCTTGCGGACGCGGTTATTTTCCGCCTGCGAGGCGTAGTATTCGGTGTGCGAAACCTGTAGCCGCCAGAGCCCGTAGCCGAGTACGAGGAAAATGACAAGGATGGCGTATTGCACGGCCGTCAAACGTACCGCCGAGATTTTTTCTTCGCGGCCCAGCATCGCTCTCTCTAATTCCTCTGTTTAAAGCGGTCCAGCACGGCGAACAGCGCCACGGCGGCGGCGGCGTTGACCAATGCCGCCAACAGTTCATGTCCCCAAGCCCAGCCGAGCGCTTCTCCCACAAGACCACGCTGCACGGAAAAATACAAGAACTGGTGCAGCAGGTAAAAGCCGTAAGTCACAAGAAAGCGCGACACAGCATTTTCGACATCCAGCTTGACGCCCAGCGACGAAGCTCCGAACCCGACGACCGTCTTGGCGATGCCATAGACACCCAGCGGGTGGTGCGTCAGACTGTCCTGGATCAGGCCGATGACGCAGCCCGTCAGCAAACCGGTGACCGGGTTCCGGCGGGTAACGCCAAGAAAAATCGTCACCAGCAGGGGCACATCGAAGATGCGGAGGAAGGGGAACTGTACGGGGAAAAATACCTGGAAGAAGATAGCCAGCGCCGGAATCAGCGCGGCAGCCAGCCAGGGAAAGCGGTAGACCTCGACTTGCTCGGGAGATGTTTGGGATAGGCGCACGCTATTGCATCCGTTGGGTGATCGGCTTGAGGTCTGGGGCGAGCTTGGAATCGTGGGTGGGCTTTGCCTGCGGGCTAGGAGGACGCTGCGGGGGGGGCTCCGGGCCTGCCGGCTTGACGGCGGCGTGGGGTGGATCGGGTTTGGCACCGGCGACAGCAGCGGATTTCGGCGTGGCAGCATCCGCAGGGGCTGCCCCAAGGGTATCGGCGCGAGCCGCATCGGGGCCGGCGGGCTTGTCCGGCACCCCCGGCAAGCGCTCAGCCAGGATGTCGGCGGCGCGCTGCGAGGCAGCCACATCACCAGGCGGGGGCACGTCCTGCATCTTGGTGACGACGAGCACTTCCTCGAGGCGCGTGAGGTCGGCGGCGGGATGCAGGCCAATCCTGAGAAACAGGTCGGACGGCGAGACTTTGATGACCGTACCGACGAGCAGCCCCTTCGGAAAGATACCGTCGCCACCGGTGGTGATGATGCGGTCGCCGGGCTGCACTTCCTCGTCGGCCATGATTTTTTCCAGTAAGGTTTCCCCGGCTGGGCTGCCGCGGACAATGCCTTGCGCCCGCAGCCGCTCGACGATAGCGCCTAAGCCACTTGACTGGTCGTTGATGAGGAGCACCTGCGCCGTGTGCGGATAGACTTGCAGAACCTTGCCCACCACCCCTTCGGCGGTGATCACAGCCATGCCTTTTCGCAAGCCATCGCGTTCGCCTTTGTCGAGGTAGAGGGAACGGGACTGTTCGCTGCCGCTCGAGCCCACGACCTGGGCCGGCAGGGTCGCCAAAATCGATTGTTCTTTGAAGCCCAGCAGCGCCTGCAAGCGACGAGCCTGGCTGGCGTCCTGGTTCAGGCGCACTTGGTCGAGGCGGAGTTGCTCGATTTGCGCCTTGAGGTCACGATTTTCCTGGCGCACCCCGCGCAGGTAGAGATAGTTGTGCCAGACGCCGTAGACCGCACTCTCGGCATGCACGATGGCTTGCTCGAAAGGGGTGACGGTAGCCACGGCCCAGACGCGGATAAGGGGGGGGTGCTCGGGATCTTTGCTGCGGACCTGCACGGCCAGGCCAAAAACTTGGATGAACAACACCACCGCCAGCACGGAGAGATTGCGATGCCGCGTGAGCAGGTTTTCCATGGCGGTGTTTACGACCTCATAACTTTCTCAGCACCTTCTCGGCGCAGGTTGCGGAGTGTCCGCTCCACAAGGGCGACGGGGACGCCTGCCCTCACCCCCGAGTTATTCAATCGAAATCTTGCGCAGCAGCTTGAAGTCGCTAAGCATTTTCCCCGTGCCCAGCACCACGCTGGCTAGCGGGTCGTCGGCGATCGAGACCGGCAGGCCGGTTTCCTCGCGAATCCGTTTGTCGAGATTCTTGAGCAGCGCGCCGCCGCCGGTCAAAACGATGCCGCGATCGCTGATATCTGCGGAAAGTTCTGGCGGCGTGCGCTCCAGCGCTACGCGGATCGCGTTCATGACCGTGGAAACGCATTCGCTGAGCGCTTCTCGAATTTCGCTGTCATCGACGGTGATCGTCTTCGGCACGCCTTCAATCAGGTTACGTCCCTTGATCTCCATGGTCAAAGGCTTGTCCAGCGCATACGCCGAACCAATCTCCATCTTGATTTGCTCGGCCGTACGTTCGCCCACCAGCAGGTTATATTTCCGCTTCAGATAATTCATGATGGCTTCGTCAATCTGGTTGCCGGCCATGCGCACGGAACGGGAATAGACGATGCCGCTCAGCGAGATCACTGCGATGTCGGTTGTGCCGCCGCCGATGTCAACAACCATGTTGCCGCTGGGTTCGGTAATGGGCAGCCCGGCGCCAATGGCGGCAACCATGGCCTGTTCCACCAGGTGAACTTCGCTGGCTTTGGCACGGTAAGCCGAATCCATGACCGCGCGCTTTTCGACTTGCGTAATCTCCGAAGGCACGCCGATGACGATGCGGGGATGCACCAGCATCTTGCGGTTGTGCGCTTTCTGAATGAAGTAGGTGAGCATCTTCTCGGTGACCTTGAAGTCCGCGATGACGCCGTCCTTCATGGGCTTGATGGCCACGATGTTGCCCGGCGTGCGCCCCAGCATCTCCTTGGCCTCCTTGCCGACCGCCTCCACTTCGCCCGTGTTCTTGTTGATGGCGACGATGGAAGGCTCGTTGACGACAATGCCGCGGCCGCGCGCGTAAACCAGCGTGTTGGCCGTGCCGAGGTCGATGGCAAGGTCGCTGGAAAACATGCTGAACAGCGACCGCAAGTTATGAAACTTGGAGTTCCCGGTAAAACCGTTGGATGACATGCTTTTGCTCAATCCTGGCGAGCCGCCAGCTCGCGCCTTGTACTTGTAATTTTATGAAAAGCAGGCGCCGCGGCGGGCACACGAAAGTCCCGCACGACGGCGCCAGGCTTCGCCAAACTCTGCTGCCTCACTGAATCACAACCGTTCGATGCTGCGTATTGAAACCGCCCACGGCGTTCTGCGCCGTAACCGTAATGACGGTCTCCCCGATGGGGAGTTCGGGGGTAAAACATCGGAAACTGCCATCGCTTTCGATCTGCGGCGCCTCGCGGTTGTTGACCATCACGCGGGCGTTGGGATCGGTCTTGCCGAGCACCTCGATCACATGCCCGTGCTGGACAAAGGGCTCAAGGACAAGGGTCATGGCCGATTGCGCGCTGCTGCCGCGCGGCAGAATGGTGAAACGGTCGGTTTCGCTGGGGACCGATTCCTTGCTCTCGGTGTTGTCAGTCTGAATCGAAAAGAAATAGGCCCCCTCGGTAAGCCCGCTCACTTTCGTCTCGGCCTTTTCCACCTTCTGGTCTCGCTCCAGCGAAGAGAAGTAAGGGTTGCGTGAGATGCGCAGGTGGTAGCCACTGGCGTTAATCATTTTGGACCAAGCAAAATCCACCGAACGCTCTTGCCCGGAAGCGGCAAAAATCGGCGCCATATTGGCGGGCGCGATGGGCGTGGGTGGTCCGACTTCCTTCACCCGGGCCATGCGCGGCGACGCGCGCTGATAGCTAACCTTCTCCCACTCCGACAGAGTCACAACCTCGCCGTTGCGTTGCACCTGCGACGTACCTTTTTCCTGCAGGAATTCGTGCTGATCGAGGACCGGATCGTTATGCACCAGGGCAGCGCTTTCCGGGCCCAGCGACGCGGTGGCGCCGGCCACGATCACCTTCGACTGCGAACCCTGGACATAGGTGCCGGTGGTCAGGTTGACTGTCCCCGTGTTCACGGTGACGGCAACGTTCGTCTGCTGATGATCGTTGGCCGAGTTTTCTTCAATGACGATCAGAGAATCCTGCTTGACGGTGTAGTTCGTGCCGTCTGTGAAGACGATCTTGGCCAGTCCTTCCGAGGCCGTCTGCACGACATCGCCCTTTTCTAGAGGCAAGCTGTAGTCGGCTTTGGACCAGGTGCTGCTGTTCGCTTTTTTCACCCGCACCGTGCCATCCAGGTTGGTGAAATGCGCCTGCTGTGCGCCCGCGGCCAGCGTGGTCGCAGTGGGCTCGGCGTTGCCGGCAATCTTTTCCAAAAGGCCCAAGGTGAAATGATTGGCTGCCTGCATTCCCGCGTTGGTGGCATCCGGAAAGGCGAAGTGGAGCACGACCGCGACGGACAACACGAGGGCCGCCACGGCCAGAAGAACGCTGCTGTAGGTGACGTTCACCCACGCAACCTGCACTCCCGGTTTACGATTCTGAGCCACTGAAACTACGCTAAACCTTAGAGAATATGGGGTATTTACCGAGAGTAGCACAAGGGAAAGCGCGGCGAAACGGGGTGTGCAATTTGGTTCAGGTCCATTGGGACATGTACGCCAGGAAAAGTCCGGCTGCCGGCGCCAGTTCATCGCGGTACCCGGCGCCCGGGCCACCGCTCTCCCGCGCCACTGCTCTTAGGGGTGGCCTTGCAGCACCTGCAGGCGATTCTGCGCTAAGCGATACGTGGAATCCGGGATCTGAATGGCCTGTTTCGGCTTGGTGACCTTGGCGTAGTCAGCCAAGGCGACTTCCTTTTCGCCGTACTGCTCGGCGATGCGACCAAGGGCGTACCAGTAGTCGGGATCCGGCTCGTCCAGTTCCTTGAGATCCATGGCTTGGAGGAGAACTTCGCGGGCTTCCTTGGTCTTTCCGGCCTCGGCGTAGAGGCAGGCCAGGGTGTGGAGAATGTTGGGCGCGTTCTGGCTCATCTGGGTGGCGCGGATGGCGGTTTCGATATCCGGGCCCTCAGCGCGGCCGTAGAAAAGCGTCTCCCAGGCGAGGCCGTTGAGATCCTGGGCTTCGGCTTTGCCCGTATCCACAATCTTCTGGCTCCAATCGTGGGCCGCGCGATAGTCCTCGCGGGCGGAGGCGGTGTAGGCCAGAGCGCGTAAGGCATCGGTGTCATCGGGCATCTTCTTGAGGCGCTTCTCGGCCAAATCTTCAGCTTCGTCAAAACGGCCGAGGGCGCGCAGACAAAACGTATTGGCGAAGAACGCTCGCTTCGATTCTGGATATTGCTGAGAGATGCTGGCCGCAAGCGGGAGTTCGCTCGTGTAGTCCTGCTGGATGCCGTAGCCCTCCAGCAGGGCAAGCAGGATGTTGGTTTTGGCGGGCTCGCTGGCAGCGGTTTTGCGCGCTCCTTCAAGAAGGGCGACGCCCTGAGCGGCGGTGGCTTTCGTTTGCACCAATATGGCGGCAGCAGCCAGCTTCATTTGCGCTGCATCGGCGTCCCTTCCCTTGGTCCAGAAGCGGGGAAAGGACTGTCCGGAGAGAGGATCGTCGCCGCCCTCCAGGTGCTCATCCTCGCGCAGCCAATCGAGCAGGACCCGGGCGTCGTCGAGCTGATTGGCGGCAATCCGGTCGAGAACCTCGAGGCCAATCGAGTTGGGATTTTCCGTGGTGTCGAGGACCTTGTATTTGCCCTGCTCCTTGACCAGAAACATGGTCATCTTTTTCCCGCCGGGAATGAGGAGGTTTTCGCGGTAGCCGGAGGCATCATTGCCCTCGCCCTTCGGTTCGATGGCCTGCATCACGATATCGAGCGTGACATCCGGAGAAGTTCCGCCGCGGGCCATGCTGCGGCGAAACCGTTTGCCGGCTTTCAGAGCCTTATCCAGGTCCTCCGCGTCCATCTTGCGACTGACCGTATTGGCGTTCTTGCTGCCGAGGGCGTTGAGCTGGTCCTGCGTCAAGTCGGGCGCCAGAGAACGGAGAAAGAAACTCATGACAAAGCCGGCAGGGTCGTCGTGAAAGCGCAAATCCTCGTGCGGCTGAGCCTTGCGCAGGAGTGAAGCCAACCCCATGGTACGGGCGGCGCTGTCTCCCGATGCCCCTGCCTGCATGAGATCGGCGGCTAGGGAATACTTGCGGGCGTTCATCAGCATGGTCCCCGCCGCACCGGCGACCTGCTTCAATTCTGTATCGCCATTGGAACGTTTGTTGGCCTCCGCAACGCCGGCCTGGCCGCCGTTGCCGGCCGCCTCACAAGCCACAATCAGAGCCTTCGGCTGCGGATTGAGTGCCTCGGCAATCTTGCGCGCGTCGGCGAACTCGCCGGCATAGAACAGGGCGAAAGCCAGATTGTTTTGCAGCCCCAGGCTCACCAGTTTGTCCGGCGGGATGGTGCGGTAAGCGGCTACGGCTTCCTTCAGATGCGCGCCGGCAGCGTAACGAGCTCCGTCTTCGTTGTACTCGAGAAGTATGGCGAGCTCCTGGACCGTTTCCTTGTCCTCCGGATCGAGCTGGATGGCCTCGCGGAAGGCGGCGGCGGAACCGGGGTAATCGGTTCCAGGACGGAAAGACCGTCCCACCAGGTCGAATTCGAGAATCTCCCCCAGCGTTTTCTGGGCCAGCGCTGACTTGGGCTCGAGCTTCACCGCCAGGCGGGCCTCGTCTCGCGCCGCACCGCCCAGTCCGGCCTCCAGGAGCGCCTTGGCGATTTGCAAATGATGCACAGCTTCCTTCGGGTGTTGCGCAATCAAGCCGCGGTAGCTCTGGAACGCCTCGCGTGCTTTGCCTTGCTTGAGCAGCGCTTGCGCCGTGGGCTCGAAGCTGATGATCACGGCTTCCCCTTCGCGGACCTCAGCGACCTTATTGCGCAACTCGGTGGTCTCGGCTGGCGTGAAGCGGCGCTTCACGGTTTCAAAGCGAATCTCCGCGCGCACGGTTCCGTCTGCGTCGGCGGCAAAGTGTTCCGTGAGCAGCGCCGGACCCAGTGAAGATTTCACGTCCTGTGGCAGCGGCTTAGGCTGAAATCCGAGAGGGGGAACGATCTTGTAGCGCCACTCCACCACCAGGGGTTCCGGCAACTGGTAGTCGGAAGTGCGCTTTTTCCTGGGCTTCGGGTCGTTCGAAGTGTCGTCGCTGCTTTCCCGCCTCTGCAACTCTTCCGGCAGGCGGTAGAACAGCCCCTCCAAGCGTATGGCGGCCACGGCGGTATCGAGTTCGGTGATGCCGCGCTTGGCTTTTTTGGTTTCTACGACGATCTCGAACGGTTTGGAGAAGTCCGTCGGATCGGAGCGGTCGAAACGATCCAGCCTCTCGGCCAGATACTGATTCTTGACGTAGTTGGTCAGGCTCTCGCGATGGTCTTTGTCGTCTTTGTCGGCATAGAATCTCCGAAACTCGGACTCGAAATAGCCTCGTGGCTGGGAGGTCTCGACGACCCGCGCTGGCCCGTTTTCCGCCAGATCAATTTCACGTTGCTCAAGGAGCACGTTGTCCTTCGGGGAGCTAACCGAAGTCGGCGTCAGTTTCTGGGTTTCCGGACGGATGATGAGCGCAAGTCTTCCCTGATCGCCCAGCGGGAGTTGGCCGAGCCGCGCGTAGTCATCCGTGGCATCGATCCAGAGGTCGTTCTCGCCAGCAGGAGCATTCTCGCCGGGGACAAACACAATCGCGTGATCGAACATGCCCATACCAGGAAGGTCGGGGGACACATCCGTGCGCTGGCCCGCGTTGAGCAAGGCCACATAGGCGGGGATGTCCGCTGTCCGTAACATGGCAACCAGCAGCGTGGCTTTGTCTTTGCAGTCGCCGTACTTGTGGGCCAGCGTCTCCCTGGGGGAGTGCGGCACGATCGCGGCTTCACCGAACTCGATGCCGGTGTAACGCACGTTCTTGCTCAGATATTCCAGGATGGCCTCTGCTTTTTCATCGCGACGATGGCGGCCCTGCGTCAGCTTCGCCACCAGAGTCTGAACCTCGGCGCCGTTCACGTGGCTATCCACGGTCTTGGCATAGTCTTGCGCCATTTGCTGCCAGGAACTTCCGGTGGAAAACGTGACCACGGGAAAGGCGGGCACATCACTCGGCAGGTTAACGTCGCTCGGGTCTTCCGCCGGAATGGGACCGCGGTCAAAAACGATCTTCACCTTCCCCTCAGCCTCCGTCTTTTCAGGGTGCAGGTCGGGGAGTAACTGCGTGACGTAGCGGAGGGGCAAGGCGGACGGCGCCTCCAGAAGCAAACGGCTATGCTGCACAGGCGTAGCAATCCGGCCGAAATAGTAGCGCCCCACACTTCCGGCGCTAAACAGCGGCGCTGTCTCCTGCTCGGTCCATTCCTGCTCGACGACGGAGCCAGGAGCCATCGCTGGTAAGGGAGCGCGCAAGACCCGGCTATCGCTGTACAGGTCGGACTGGTCCTGCCGGGCCGGGGCATCGCTGACCGTATTTGGGTCGAGGTCATGGAGGGCGAAATCTGGAGTGATCACGCGGGCGCGGAGCACGGGGCGCTTCTCGTGCCAAGGTTCCCAGCCCATCGAGACGTCCGCCCATCCTTCCGCACCTTTTTGCGTGAGGACCTTGAAAACCGTGTACGTCGTATGAACGCTGCGTCCCTCGGCGTCAAAAACAACGGTTTCCTGGTCCTCCAACACGACAACATCGGTCCCGTCCGGAGCAGTGACGGTCGAGGCAGCCGTAAACACGGCTTTCGCTTCCAGCGAGAAGTGCGCGGCGCTCCCGGGGTCATCAGCGGCAAAACCGGGTGCACTCGCGCCCCACACCGTGGCCAGCAAGACGGCAGACAGGAGAAGCCGAAGGCGCGCGGAAATCAGAGATGACAAAGTAACCCCCAGGAGGAGAAACGTGTGTAGAAGGTAAACTGGAACAGGCCGCCGCGCAAGCCTTCGAGCACGGTTTCCTAGGTCCCCGATCGGGCCGGTCTCTCGCGTTTGCCATCCCCACCCCGCTATGGTAAGTTCGTGAACGGACGAGGGTTATCTTTGCAACGGACAATTCCCGCCGGCCTCGACCGCAAGGAAGCGGCGATTTTTTTGCAGCTCGATCCGGCGCGGCTCCCGAGACACATCGCCATCATTATGGACGGCAACGGACGCTGGGCGCGCCGACGGCACATGCCACGCGTGGCCGGGCACCGTGCCGGTGTCGAGTCCGTGCGTTCCACGGTGGAGACGGCGGCGCGCATTGGCGTGCCTTGGCTGACGCTGTATGCGTTCTCGGAAGAAAACTGGAAGAAGAGGCCCAAGACGGAAGTTGGGTTTTTGATGAAGCTGCTGGGTCGGTTTTTGAAACAGGAAGTCCCGGCGCTGAACAAAAATAACGTGCGTCTGGAATATATTGGACGGCGGCACGAGCTTCCGGCGGATGTGAATGAGCGCATGGAATGGGCCCGCGCAGAGACCGCAAAGAATACGGGCCTGGTACTCACTCTGGCGCTGAACTACAGCGCGCGCAGCGAGATCGTGGATGCGTTTCGGTCGATGGCCGATGCAGCGGCGCGGAATGGCGGCCTTTCGCACCTGCACGTGGACGAAGAAGCCGTGGCCCAGCATTTGTATACGCGGCATTTGCCGGATCCGGATCTGCTCATTCGCACCAGCGGCGAGATGCGGCTGAGTAACTTCCTGTTGTGGCAGTGCGCGTATGCGGAGATTTACGTGACTTCGACGTTGTGGCCGGACTTCCGCGGAACACACTTGCTGGAGGCCATTGCCGAATACCAGAAGCGAGAGCGGCGGTATGGCGGGTTGAACGAAGACCGCATCCACGACGCGGTCGAGGACAACGAATTCGCCCCGCACAAAGCGGCGCACCGTTGAGCCTGCTTTGATGCAACGCGTCATCACCGCACTGGTCTTAATCCCGCTGGTTATCCTCGTGATCTTACGGGCGCCGATAGCGGTGCTTGCCGCGGTGGCGGGGATGGTGGCGCTGTTGGCGATTCGGGAGTTTATGGAGTTGGCGCAGCATTATGAGGTCAAGCCGTTTCCCGTGGCGACCTATGTGTTCGTCGGCATTTTCTTCATCACTGTCGCAGTCCTCGGCGGTCAGCCCACAGGAAAACTCGACTTTCGAGGCCTGCAGTTCGTCATCGCCGCAACGTTATTTGCCGCCCTCGCTCCCTTTGCCTTCTTAACCCTCGGCATGAAGCGGGAAGGCCTCAGCTCCAGTTATCCCGCTGCGGGCGCTTCCACTTTTGCCTTTGTCTACGTCGCCGTTCCCATGGCAATGCTCGTCGACGTCCGCATGACGCCGACGGGCGCATTCATGCTCATCTTCCTCATGGTGGTGGTGTGGTCGGGAGACATCTTCGCTTATTTCATCGGTCGGTCCATCGGAAAGCACAAGATGTCTCCCCGGATCAGCCCCAAGAAGACTTGGGAAGGTGCGGCCGCTTCACTGCTTGCGAGTGTGGGTTTTGGAACTTTGCTGTTTCACAATTCTGTCTCGATCAGCGCGTTCCTGATAGGGAACCATCTTCTGGTCGACCACCAGTTTGGCTTGCAGCCCGATCCGTGGACTCACGAGTCGGAAACGTGGCAGATCGTTGTTCTTTGCGTCGCCCTGAATGTCGCCGCCCAACTCGGCGACCTCGTCGAATCCGCCATCAAACGCGGCGCCGACGTCAAGGACTCGGGCTCGATCCTTCCCGGCCACGGTGGGATGCTGGACCGCATTGACGCCATGCTCTTCGCGATTCCCGTGCTATGGATTTATCCCATGTGGCATGGGCTGCCGTAGCTCTTTGAGGCTGAACTGGCGAGTATCGGATGTGCCTCCAGGGAGGGGTCTTCGCTTACAATGGGATACGGTCTCGGGTCCAGTCCCTCCACCATGAAACGAATCGCCATCCTCGGCTCCACCGGGTCCATTGGACGAAGCACGCTGAGCGTGGTCGAGTCGTTTCCCGAGCGCTTTCAAGTGGTTTCGTTGGCAGCGGGGCGCAATCTCGACACCGCTTTCGACCAAGCCAAGACTTGGAGGCCTCGCGTCATCTCCATGGCTACGGAAGCGGACGCCGGGACCCTCCGCCTGCGGCTGCTGAAAGCTGGGCTCGGGGAGGTTGAAGTCGTTTTCGGTTCAGCCGGCACTGTCCGCGTGGCCACTCTCACGGAAGCTAATTTCGTTGTCAGCGCCATTGTCGGCGTCGCCGGACTCGAAGCTACCTACGAAGCTGTCTGCGCCGGAAAGTCCATTGGACTCGCGAACAAGGAATGCCTCGTCGCTGCCGGGGAACTCATCACCGCCGAGGCTCAGCGCCAGGGCAAACCGCTGCTTCCTATCGACAGTGAACACAACGCTGTCCACCAATGCCTACGCGGCGGACGCATGAGCGAAGTCGAGCGGGTGTGGCTCACCGCGTCGGGCGGGCCATTTCTGAAAACGCCCGCCTCCGAGTTCGCCAACATCACCGTCGAACAGGCGCTGAACCATCCCACCTGGAAAATGGGACGCCGCATTACTATCGATTCGGCCACTCTGATGAATAAGGGCTTTGAAGTGATCGAGGCTTGCCGTCTGTTCAATCTGCCGGCCAGCCAGGTCGGAGTGATCGTGCATCCGCAGTCGACCATCCACTCCATGGTAGAGTTCGTCGACGGCACGTTTCTCGCCCAGTTTTCGGTCACGGACATGCGCCTGCCCATTTTGTACGCGCTGACCTATCCAGACCGGATTCCCAGTGACCTAAAGTATCCGGTATCAAACCTCCGTCACCTAGACTTCGAGCCCCCGGATATGAGGAAATTTCCTTGTCTCGCTTTAGCCTACGAAGCGGTGGAAGCGGGTGGCGGCAAAACCGTAGCCCTCAATGCTGCCGACGAGGTGGCGGTAGCAGCCTTCCTCGAGGGCAAAATTGCCTTCTCGGAAATCCCGAAAGTGATTGCGGACGTACTCAAGGAAACCTCGGCCGCTCGGATAGAATCTATATCTCAGGTCCTCGCTGTTGATGCGGAAGCGCGGAAGGTTGCCAGAAAACTAACCCGGCGTGCGATGGCTGGTGGAGTTGCATCTAAGCAGGTTGCATCTTAAAGCAGTAGGATCAAAAGCAGTAGGATCAAAAGCAGTAGGATCAAATTATGCCGTCTTTTATTCTGTACCCGCTTTCATTCCTTGTGGTTCTGGGCATCATGATCGTGGTCCACGAATGGGGCCACTACGCCGCCGCCAAGCTGCTCGGCGTGCGCGTGGAAGTGTTTTCCGTCGGCTTCGGACCCCGCCTCCTTGGCTTTCGGCGCGGGGACACGGACTACCGCATCAGCGCCATCCCTCTCGGCGGCTACGTCAAGATGAGCGGCGAAAACCCGATGGAAGCCAGCACCGGCGATCCCGGTGAGTTCATGTCCCATCCGCGGTGGCATCGCTTCCTGATCGCCATCGCCGGGCCGTTCATGAACGTTGCGCTGGCGGTTGGACTGCTCACGGGTCTGTACGCATTCCATTTCGAACAGCCCGCATATTGGGACGACCCGGCGACCATCGGATGGGTTAAGGATGGCAGCCCAGCCGCCAAGGTCGGCATTCAGCCCGGGGACGTAATTTCCAGCATTGATGGCGTGGCCAATCCGAAGTGGAGACAGGCCATGTACAAAGCGGCCCTCAACCCCGGCCAACCCCTGCATGTAGATGTGCAGCGCGGCGGGCAGACGCTCCATTTCACGGTTGTTCCGGACGCAGCCGGCGTAGATCGCTATGGCTCGGCTGGCTGGTGGCCCCAGGAACCGGTGGAAGTAACCACGCTCGGAAAAGACAAACCTGCGAGTAAAGCAGGGATCCAGTTGGGCGACATCATTACGCGAGCGGACAGTGCGGCCATGACCGCTCTGCCGGCCCTTTTCGAACATCTGCAGGAGGGCAAGGGCAAACCTGTGGCTCTGACGGTCTTGCGCCACGGGCAAGAAATCAACTTCACCGTGCAGCCCGCTCTCGATAAATCCGAGGGCGATAGCGAAGCCTATTACCGAATTGGCGTGGGCTCGGAGCGGACGAAGGTGGAGCAGCTACCCCTAGGGGAAGCTTGGCGGGCGTCGCTCGCCGAAAATCGCGAGAACTCGCTGATGCTGGGGGACTTGCTGCAAAAGCTCGTGCGGGGGAAGGCCAATATCAAGCAGATTTCTGGCCCGATTGGCATCGGTCAGGCCGCTGGCGATGCGGTCGAGGAAGGCCTGCAGGATAAGAACTGGTTTCGGCTCTTTCGATTAGTGACGATGATCAGCCTGAACCTCGGTATCTTCAATCTGCTGCCCATCCCGATCATGGATGGCGGCGTGATTCTGTTGCTCTTGCTCGAAGGACTGATGCGCCGTGATATTAGTCTGGTGGTGAAGGAACGCATATACCAGACTGCGTTCGTCTTCTTGGTGCTGTTCGCGTCGGTCGTGATCTTCAACGACGTGACAAAAGTGTTCAGTTCGGGCAGGCTGCCGTAGAAGCAGGTGGGGGCGAGGATTTGCTCGCCCGCGAGCTCTCGTTCCGTGGTTCCTGGACAGCCGCCTCCTGAACCACCCTCCGAACCGCCTTCTGAACCGCCTTCTGAACCGCGCCAAACCCACATTCCCAGTGATAAACTAGTAGTTCCATGGCCATATTCCAGCGCAGAAAGACCCATACCGCCATCGTAGGCGGGGTCCGCATTGGCAGCGGTGCTCCCATCGCTGTCCAGTCCATGACCAATACGGACACGGCTGATATTGCTGGCACCATCCAGCAGGTGGCCGCGCTGGCGCGCGCTGGCTCCGAGCTTGTCCGCGTCACCGTCAACAATGATGCCGCCGCCGCCGCCCTGCCGCACATTCACGAGGGCCTCGAAAAGCTTGGCCTGAATGTACCGATCATCGGCGATTTCCATTACAACGGGCATCTGCTGCTGAAGAAGTACCCGGCGTGTGCGCGGGCACTGGCCAAGTACCGCATCAATCCCGGCAACGTAAGCATTGGGCGCAAGGATGACAATAACTTCGGCGCCATGATCGAAGTGGCAGTGGAGAACCAGAAGCCGGTGCGAATCGGCGTGAACTGGGGATCGCTGGACCAGGCACTGCTGACGAAGATGATGGACGACAACTCCCGCCTCGAAGAACCGAAGGAAGCTCGCGACGTGATGATGGAAGCCATGGTCGTGAGCGCGCTGAAGTCGGCAGAGCTCGCCGAGAAGTACGGTATGCGGCCCGATCAGATTATTCTGAGCGCGAAAGTGAGTGGCGTGCAGGATTTGATTGATGTCTATCGCGAGCTGGCTTCGCGCTGCGAGTATCCCCTGCATCTTGGGCTGACCGAAGCGGGCATGGGAATGAAAGGCGTGGTCGCTTCGACGGCGGCTTTGAGCGTGGTTCTGCAGGAAGGTATCGGCGATACCATCCGCGTCTCCCTCACACCGGCACCGAACGGCGACCGCAGCGAGGAAGTTCTCTGCGGACAGCAGATTCTGCAGTCGCTCGGTATTCGCAGCTTCCTGCCACAGGTTACCGCGTGCCCCGGTTGCGGGAGGACAACCAGTGTCTTCTTCCAAGAAATGGCGCAGCAAATTCAGAGCTACTTGCGCGAGCAGATGCCGACCTGGAAAGGCCAGTACGTGGGCGTCGAAGAGATGAAAGTCGCGGTGATGGGCTGCGTGGTCAACGGCCCAGGCGAATCCAAGCACTCGAACATCGGGATTTCACTTCCTGGAACGTTTGAAGAACCCAAAGCCCCGGTCTACGTCGATGGCCGGCTGTTCACGACCCTGCGTGGGGACGCGATCGTGGCCGAGTTCATCAAGATCCTCGACAACTACGTGGATTCGCACTTCGCCGCGGCGGAAGAAACCGTTAAGGTCTAACTTGCTTCCCGCCGTAAATGGATCGTAAATGCCTGGAGGAGACCCTGTGATCGCGAGAGTCTGGCACGGTTACGCCAAGCCCGAGAATGCAGACGCCTACGAGGCCATGCTCAAGCCTGAATTGCTTCCCGGCGTCAGCCAGGTTCCAGGCTACAACAGCAGCTACCTGCTTCGCCGGGAAGCCGGGGCCGAAGTCGAGTTCATTACCATCATGCTCTGGGATTCGATCGAGGCCATCCGTGCTCTCACCGGGCCGGATCATGAAACAGCGGTCATCCCCGAAGAGCGCCGAAAGTACTTGTCGCGGCATGATGCCAAGTCAGCGCATTACGAGGTTGTCTCGATTCACGATCCCAAGACAACCCGACCCTGAGTGGCAACCTTCTTACTTCCCTTTCCCGTAGCCCCGCGATCCAACGATCCCCTTGGCCTCTTGCACGATGACGGTTTGGTCGCCGGGTACGTTCGCTAGCTTGTCGACCTGTCCGCTCGGCCATTGAATTTCGAGGGCTTCTGCCTGCGTCCGTGATCCTAAGCCAAACGTAAGAACCAGCTCACTTTGCGAGAGATAGCTGGAACCGCTGCGCAGCATTTGCCATTGCGGGTTCTGTTTGTCTCGTTCCGCCGTAACCCGAACGACTGCACCGATGCCGTCGCGATTCGACTTGGTCCCCACCAGCTTGACGCGCAGGCTGTGGTTGGTTGCGCCAGTGTTGCGGAACAGATAGGCTGGACCACCGTTGGTGGTAAGCAGAAGATCGAGCGCACCATCGTTGTCAATGTCGGCATAGGCTGCGCCGCGTCCTACGCGGGGTGCGGCAAACGCCGTTCCCAGCGAATCCGTAACTTCCTGAAACTTCCCGCCGCCCAGATTGCGAAACATATGCGGCGGTTCGGCATACTTGACGCGTTTCTGCACGCGCTCGACTTCGTTTTCGATATGACCGTCGGCGATGAAGATGTCGGGCCAGCCATCGTTATCGTAGTCGAAGAAAAAGCAGGCGAAGCCCAGTGTGACTAGGGTATTTCTGCCGACTTCCGAGCGCGGAGCTTCATCGACAAACAAACCGTTGCCTTCGTTGTGATAGAGCGACAGCATTTGGTTGGCGAAGTTGCTGATGATCAGACTGGGATGACCGCTTCGGTCGTAGTCCGCCGCGTCGACGCCCATGCCAGCGCGGGCGATTCCGTCCTCGCTAAAGGCCACACCCGAAGCAACCGCCTTTTCTTCAAACGTCCCATTGCCGCGATTCAGGTAAAGCTTGTTGGGCTGCGTATCATTGGCAAGAAAAATATCCGGCAAACCGTCGCCGTTGTAATCAAGGATCGCGACGCCCAGACTCTTCGACGTCGCGTCGTACAACCCAGCTTTCTGGGTGGCGTCTTCAAATTTGCCGTTGCCCAGGTTGTGCCAAAGCCGCGCCGAAGTGCCTTGGTACGACTCCGGCGTGCAATAGGACTTATGCGTGCCATCCAGCGTGCAGCGCAAGTCGCCCGCGATGGACCACTGCACATAGTTGGCTACGACCAGATCGAGCTTTCCGTCGCGGTCGTAGTCTACCCACGCCGCACTGGTTGAGAATTCCTTTGGACCCCACAACCCGGCCGCACGCGTGACATCGGTGAATGTGCCTTTGCCGCTGTTGTGAAACAGATGGCTCTGTCCGAGCGCTGAGACGAAAATGTCGTCGTGCCCGTCGTTATCGTAATCACCCACCGCCACACCCAAGCCGAACAGGGCTACGGCCAAACCTGCCTTCGCGGTTACATCGGTAAACGTGCCGTCGTGGTTGTTGTGATAGAGCTTCAAGGTGGAGGCAGCGCGCTGATGACCCGGCCAGTCTTCGCCGTTCACCAGCAGAATGTCAGGATACCCATCGCCGTCATAATCAATGAACGCACAGCCGGGCCCCATCGTCTCCGGAAGATACTTCTTTCCGAAGGCAGCATTATTGTGGGTAAAGCGCAATCCCGCTTGTGCCGTGATGTCTCGAAACTGGATTTGAGAGAAGGCAGGAACGCATCCTGCGAGAAATACAGCAGCGGCCATCAGCTTACGCATCTAGTTCCCAACTCCCGGTTTCGCGAATCGAAGCTGCGTATCTTTTGGCTTGGCAGCTTGGGGTGCCGCATTTTGCAGCTTGGCGTATTTCTCGGAGACCTTGGCCACGGCACGCACCGGCAACTTCACGGAAACATGCTCGTGAATCGCCTGCCGCTCGTTGTTGTCTTCGGGATGGAGCAGGCGGTAGTTTCCCGTAATCGCCTGGGCAGACTCATCCGCCTTAAATCGCATATAGCGCACCTCATGTTCGTGCGCTTGCTTTTGATCTCCCAACCCGTTGTAGCAAAGCATGAGGTTGTAGTGCGCCTGCAGGTCTTCAGGATCGATCGCCAGCACGGCCTGGAGTTGCTGCACCGCGTCCTGATATTTACGCTGCAGAAACAGAATCCGCCCCAAATCATTCAGCGCTACCCGGTCTCGCGGATATTGACCGACAACCACACGCAGGCGCTTCGCAGCGTCGTCATAGTTCCCGTCGTTGCGCAAAACCTTGGCGAAGAAGAAATTCGCACGTGCCAGATCCGGCTTCAACGCTAGAGCCTTCTCGAGGACTCCGCGTGCCCGCTCCATGTCGCCTTCTTGCACGGCTACGCGCCCGAGGTTCACCCAACCGTCTGGATTCTTGCTGTCAATTTCGGTCACTTTCTGGAACGCTGCTTGTGCGGCTTTCAAATCACCTTGCAGAAACAACCCGATCCCATAGTCGTTCCAGCGTTGCCAGTCTTCCGCATGAAGCTCGGCTTTCGGCTGCAGGGGAGCGCTGCCGCGTGCTGCCACCGGCAGACTCACGTTGTTCTCGGCCACTGTCTCGATGGGCACGTCGGTGATCTCCTCACGCTTCGCCGAAACGCCCTCGAGTGACCCGTGGAAGTTAAACGTCCGGTCATCCGCGTCCACGCTGGGCTCAGGCTGCCCCGGATCCGGCTCACCGGCAAAGGAGAATTGTGTATTCCACCACGCAAATTTTCGGTACAGCAAGCGCGCATGCAGAGTAATCTTCGACCCGGCATTCTCCGGTACGTGCATCCGGTAGTGCACCGTGTCCGCCGCCCCGGGCGGAATCAGCCGAACATACACCACCGACCGCGTTGCCCAAGCGTTGCGCTTGTTGATCCGATTTCCGTGCCCGTCAATTTGCAAGGAGCGGTAGAAATGCGCGCCCTTCTCGACCGGGCCCTTGCCGTTGTCCTCCACCATCCCGCTCCAAAACACGGTTTGGCCCTGATCGTCAGTACCTTTCAACTCCAGCCACGTGTCGTAGGCGTCGACGGTTCCTCCGGGGAAAAAGTGACCGACCTTCTTCGTCCGCACCACCACATCCACCCTGACGTTATCCCCGCGCCGCAGCGCCGGGAGTACGCGGTTCAGCGGCGCGGTCACCGGAGCGACTTCGCCGGCGGCGCTGGCGGTGGTCTTCACCTCGGCTTCTTCGCCCACCGCAAATGTCGTGTTCACATCCGCCTGTGTCGCAGCTTGCTGGTCTGTCGCCCGGGCCGGAGATATGGCAAAAATATCCACCGTCAAGTTCTTGTCTTTCAAGAATTCTTCCGTAGCCTGTAACTGCTCCGGGTCCTCGTTCGCCGTCGGGACCGCCGTATTTGCGGCTGGAAAACGGTGCGAATGAACATATCCGTTCACATTCCCGCGTTCTTCCGATGACTCCAGCGGCATATGGCAATCCGCGCACTGCTGCGCTTTGGCCGGATAGTAGAATGACCGCGCACCTTGCCCGGAAACTCCGCTCGCCTGCCAGTTGTCGTACTCGTTGAAACCGCGAATCCAGCGGTAATGGTTCACCGGCTTATCCAAATGCACCTTGTGGCAAGCCGAACAGAATTCCGCCGTCTGGTCCCGCATAAACGGCTTCAAGAAGATTCGCCGGTGCGGTTCCGGATTGAGATCAACGAGAAAATCATGAAGGTACCGCATGGCCGGATTGGGGCTCGAGGCCAGCTCGTGCAGCTTGGGATACTCCAGCAAGAAATCCCCCTGACCCATCGTGCTTTTGACGTGAACAATTGAATGGCAGGACGTGCAGCCCAAACCGTTTTGCGCTTCGGGTGTGTTGATTTGATCCTTGATGGGACGATCGAACCGGCCGTTGAAGAATACGGCGTGATCGTGACAGCCGGCACACCACTTCAACGGC
>Ga0137418_10001466_pt1 | contig 21722 bp, 22 predicted proteins | sample CZODoug3_1_2_16f_FD_122242 | JGI IMG/M metagenome (GOLD analysis project Ga0137418, IMG submission 122242) | Vadose zone soil fungal communities from Angelo Coast Range Reserve, California, USA - CZODoug3_1_2_16fungal (Hybrid Assembly) | ecosystem: Environmental > Terrestrial > Soil > Vadose...
AGGGGTCGCGCTCGTACGATCGCCTTGGCGATCCTTCTGGAATCGTGCTCATCCGCTTCCCGGTAGAGCAGGTCGGCAATTTCTTTTTCCGACCACCGATTCACAATCTCGTCTGCCGTCAATTCGTCGTTGGCAGTGTCCATGCGCATGTCCAGCGGAGCCGCCTCGCGAAACGAAAATCCCCGTGCGCCCTGATCAAGCTGCATGCTCGAAACTCCCAAGTCGGCCAAGACCCCGTCCACCCCGCGAATCCCCAACTCTTGCGCGACCTCCGCAATCCTCGAGAACGGCGCGTGCATCAGCGTCACTTTCGCCCCAAAGGTCTTGAGCCGCTCCCGCGCCAGCTCCAACGCCTGTGCGTCCCGGTCCAGGCTGATCAGCCGCCCAGAGGTCAATTTCTGCGCGATTGCTTCCGAGTGCCCGCCTGCTCCCAGCGTGGCGTCGATGTACGTTCCGTCCGGTCTTATGCGCAGCCATTCGAGCACCTCTTCCAACAGCACCGGCGTGTGCGGCGCAGCCAATCTTGCAAAACCCTAAATTCCCAAGTCTTCGAGCGCCTTGTCGTCTTCGTCCGTATACGGCTCGTTCTTCAATTGGTCCAGAACTCTTGTGTGGTTCATGACTTCCAAATAGTCCAGGTTCCCAAGGACGTCCACGTCTCCCTTGGTCTGCGCCGCTTCCCGTAGCACTGTTGGCAGAAGCAATCTTCCCTGCCCATCCAACTCCACCGTTTGCCCGTAGTAGCTCGTGCGCATCAGGAACTTTCTCTTCGCCCGGTTCGTGCTCGGCATCTGCGCCAGCTTGTCTTCAATCTCCGACCACACCTTCATCGGATAAATCCTGGCCGTCTCACCGGTCGTGCTGGTGATATAGAACTGGCTTCCGTACTCTTTCAATTCGTCCAGAAACACGGCGGGTATCTTCAACCGACCCTTCTCGTCCACCTTCGCCGGACAGTTGCCCCGCAGCTTCATGCGCCCCGCCCACCCCGGCCCCGCTTTTTGCGGGGTCAAACGCGAAAATGTGGTCTACAATGGCCAAAAATGCCCACTTTCACCACAGATCTGGGAATCTGTCTACTTTGCCCTACAGTGCCCTACAGCCCACTACCTTGCCCTACTTCTACCCACTTCCTACCACTTTGCACCACATAATAGGCTGCTTTCCGCGCATGTCAAGAGAAAACATACTTTTTTTAAAAAATAGTTGTGAAGATCAGAAGAGTCTGGACGGCTCTTTTCTGACGCCATACCTTGTGGTTTTCCGGAAGTTCGCTAGCTACATTTAGCGGTTGGTATCTGAACCAAGTCAGTAGTCGTCCTAAGGCATTCCCCGCTGCTTCGAAATCCCTATTTGCTTTGAAAATGACTCGTGCTAATCTAAGAAAAGTAATCGTGTTTCAGATCCGCCTAGGAGCTTCAAACATGGAATGGGTTACCCCTCAGCACGAAGAAATCAACCTCAATTGCGAAGTTAGCTCGTACGCCAACGCCGAGCTTTAATCTTTTTAGCCGCCTGATGCGGTCTGTTTCAAACGTGCCGAAATGCGCGTAAGAGTCCTCGGCTCCGCAGCCGGGGGCGGCTTTCCTCAATGGAATTGTGCTTGTCCTAACTGTAGCGGTCTCCGCAATGGAACGGTAAAGGCTTGTCCGCGAACCCAGGCTCAGGTGGCTGTATCCTCCGATTCCTCCCACTGGTTCTTGCTTAACGCGTCTCCGGATCTTCGGCAGCAAATCCTCGCCACGCCCGAGTTATCCGCGACATCCTCGTCCCAGAGGTCGCCCATCTCCACTGTTCTGCTCAGCAGCGCCGACGTGGATTGTGTCATGGGCTTGCTACACCTCCGCGAGTTCCAGCCGCTGCACATTTTTTCGACGTTGTCCGTGCGTCGTATCATCACGGAAGAAAACAGCCTTTTCCGTGTCCTCATGCGTTCAAACCCGCCCGTACAGTGGGACCCGCTTCCGCTCGATCGCATCATTCCCCTTGCTCCCCCTTCCTCGCCCGGCGCAAAAGACGGCCTTTTCTGCAAAGCTGTCTCCCTCTTTGGCAGCTTTCCGGATTATGCGCGTGATTCTTTGAAGTCCAGCTTTCCTCTGGAAGAAGCGGTCATTGGCCTCCAACTCGTCCACAAGGAAAAAAGACTTTTCTACGCCCCGAGCGTTCCCAGCCTCGGAGAAAACTCACAGCGTTCCGTGGATGAAAGTGATCTGGCTCTTCTCGACGGCACATTCTGGAAGGATGATGAGCTGATCCAGGCCAAGCGGAGCCGCAAAACCGCGCGCGATATGGGACACACTCCCCTCTGGGGTGACCGCGGCATGCTGAAGTGGCCCTTCCGTCTGGGAAAAACAAAACGTGTCCTCATCCACATCAACAATACGAACCCGATATTGAATGAAGAGAGTCCCGAGCATCGCGCCGTGCGTGAAGCTGGCTGGGAAATCGCCTATGATGGGATGGAGTTCAACCTGTGACTTCGTCCGTTCAAACTTCGCGCGAAAGGCCGCCGCTCACGGAAGCCGAGTTCATCGCCGGCTTTCACACCATTGGCGAAGAGCGCTATCACCACAAGCATCCATTTCACCTGCTCATGCATGAAGGCAAGCTCACGCGCGGCCAGCTTCAGGCCTGGGCGTTGAATCGTTATTACTATCAGAGCCGCATCCCCATCAAGGACGCGGCCATCCTCGCGCGCAGCGAAGACCCCGCGTTTCGTCTCGCCTGGCGCAAACGCATCCTCGATCATGATGGCGACGGCACCAGACCCGGCGGCATTGAAAAATGGCTGAGGCTTGTTGAAGCGACTGGTCTATCCCGCGACCAAGCGCTCAGCGGCGACGGCATTCTTCCCGCGACTCGTTTCGCCGTTCAGGCTTACGTTGACTTCGTTTCCACTCGTTCGCACCTCGAAGCCGTCGCTTCTTCCCTCACCGAGCTATTCTCGAAGAAATTGATTGTCCTGCGCATGGATCGCCTCCGCGAACACTATTCCTGGCTTTCCGGCGGCCTGGACTATTTCACTGGGCGTCTCACACAAGCACCGGAAGACGCGGAATTCGCTCTGGCGTGGGTCGTCAAACACGCGCGCACCCGCGCGGATCAGGATTTGGCTTATGCGGCGTTGCGAGCCAAATGTGACATCCTCTGGGCTCAGCTTGACGCGCTCTATTTTGCATACGTGAATCCCGGCTGGCCGCCCCCGGGAGCTTTCCAGCCCGCAAAGGAATCCTGAAGAGCTTACGATGCCACCTGAACTGAATAGCCGTCCCCGCCTCGCTCCCGGTTGCCGTTTGGGAGAAAATAATCAGCAGCGCGTTCTGCTCATGCCCGAGCGCGCGTTGCGCCTGAACGGCCCAAGCCTCGAAATTGTCGAGCGCTGCGACGGCAAACACACCGTCCAACAAATCATTTCCGAGCTGCAGCAGATCTATTCGAAAGCGCAACCACAAAAAGTGGAAGAGGACATTCTCGGTTATCTCGCTCTCCTGCAAAAGGAACGTGCCCTCGATTTCGAGTTGTAGCTCACCCCTTTAGGGGTGAGGCCGTTTCTGATTTGTAGCGCTCCCGATTGGACTGCGGGCGCGCTTCTTCTGACTATGACCACGACCCCCAATCCGTTGGCGCTTATTGCGGAACTCACCCACCGTTGCCCGCTCCATTGTGTCTACTGTTCGAATCCCGTCGAATTGCAATCCCGTTCCAACGAGCTCTCAACCGAAACCTGGTCCCGCGTCTTCCAGGAAGCCGCCAAACTCGGCGTCCTCCAAGCCGACTTCACGGGTGGCGAACCGCTCGCCCGTACCGACATTATCGACCTCGTGCGCGCAGGCCGCTCCACCGGACTCTACGTCAACCTGATCACTTCCGGCCTGCCTCTCGATGAAACGAAACTTGCGGCCCTCGTCGCCGCTGGCCTCGACCACATTCAACTTAGCTTCCAGGGCGCGCGCGAAGAGCTCGCCAACGAAATCTCCGGCGCCAAGTCCCATGCCCAAAAACTTCGCGTCCTCGAATGGGTCAAGCAGCATCGCGTCGCGCTGACTCTGAATTTCGTCATCCACCGCCGTAACATCAATCAACTCGAAGACATGGTGGCTCTCGCCGAATCATCCAGCGCAACGCGCATCGAGTTCGCCAACGTCCAGTACTACGGCTGGGCCTTTGCCAATCGTGAAAATCTATTGCCCACGCGCGAACAACTGGATCAATCGCTCACTCTCATCAAGCGGGAACAAGAACGCCTTCAAGGCAGGATTCGCATCGAGTACGTCGTTCCCGATTACTACGCAAAATATCCCAAGCCCTGCATGGGAGGCTGGGGCCGCAAGCTGATGCTCATCACGCCAAGCGGTGACGCACTTCCCTGCCATGCAGCGCAAGTGATTCCCGGCCTCTCCTTCGAAAACGTAAATGACCGCAGCCTGCGCGAAATCTGGGAGAAGTCCGCCTCATTCCAGAAATTCCGTGGCGAAGATTGGATGCAGGAACCTTGCAAGACCTGCGACCGCCGAGAGCAAGACTTCGGCGGCTGCCGGTGCCAGGCATTGCTCCTAGCTGGAGATGCCGCCGCCACCGATCCCGTTTGCTCACTCGCCCCGCTGCGTCCCAAAGTCGACGCGATTCTCGCAGCCGTGAATCTTGCTCCCGCTTCTGTAGGGGCGGGGCTTGCCTGCCCCGACCCGGTCGGGGCCCCGCCCGCCAGCGAGCCGCTCACTCGGCCTTCCTGGCTCTACCGCCCAAACCCTGCTTGAGGCTCCTGCGCCGTCTGCGCCGGGCGCAGGCGCTTCACCACGCGAAACAGGAAAACAAGGCTCCCCAGCAATACAAGAATCCCAAACGCGGCAAGCGTTCTCGGCGCTCCAGCGCGTTTCGCCACGCCGCCCGCAATCAGCGAACCAATAGGCTGCATTCCCATCATCATTGTCGCGTATACCGCCATCACGCGGCTGCGCAATTCATCCGGTACGCGATTTTGAATGAGCGTGTTCGTCGCGGTCATTTGAGACGTCACCGCAAATCCCACGATCAGCAGCACCGCAGACGATAGCCAGAAAATTCGCGATTCCGCGAACACTTCCAGGCCAATCGCGCAGGTCATGGACGTAATGGCGATCCATCGCGCCAGTCCCTTGTAATCCGTACGCGCGGCAAAGTGCAGGGCCCCAAGAACGGCACCAACCCCCGCGGAGCTCATCAGCAATCCAAACCCCCGCGCCCCGCTATGCAAAATGTCCTTGGCAAATAGTGGCAGGAAGACCGCGTACTGCAAGCCGAACAAGCTCAGCACGCTCAGAAGAAGCAGGGTGGAACGGATGGGCAGGTCATGCATCGCAAAGCGGAAGCCCTGGATGAAATTCTGAAATGGGGAACCCTCGTGTGGCTTCGGTTCCGTCTTCGGGATCCGCATCGCCGCCAGCGCTCCGATTACGGCAAGGAAACTTAGGCCGTTCATCAGAAAGCACCAGCCCTCGCTACTCTTCACGTGGTGCGCGTCCAGCCACGCAATGGTCGTGCCCGCGATCGCCGGCCCCACAACGCGCGCGCCATGGAAAATCGAAGAGTTCAGCGCAATCGCGTTGGGTAAATCCTCTTTCCCCACCATCTGCACAAAAAACGCCTGGCGGATCGGAACGTCGAACGCGTTCACGATGCCTACCAGGAACGCGATGAGAATCAGTTCCCAAACTGTAATGATTTTCCCGAGCGTCAGCCCTGCCAGCACAAATGCCAGAATCATCGAAGCGGTTTGCGTCCACATGACTCCGCGCCGCCGGTCGTAGCGGTCGCCGACGTAACCGCCAATCGAGGATAGAAACAGCATCGGCACCTGGTTGGCAAATCCGAAGACGCCTAGCAGCGCCGCCGAACCGGTCAGCTTATAGACCAGCCAAAGCTGCGCCGTGGTCTGCATCCACGTGCCGATCAGCGAAATAAGTTGTCCCGCGATAAAAAGCTGGAAGTTGCGGTGCTGCATCGCGCGAAAGCGCGTAGATACGGGCCGGAGGCGCGAGGGCACGGCCGGGCTGACCGCTGTGCGGTCACTATTCAAATGAATCTTCCTCCACTCGTTGGATGCAATCGTCGTGAACTAGTCACGATGCCGTGAGTGGAGAGGAGTTGTCAATGCAGTATGAAGGAGAAAACGAACCACATTGTCTCTAGGGAAGAGGCCGCGCTACTCGTTCGGCGGATCCGGCGCTCCTGCAACGTGCAGATGGCTCAGGTCATGCAGCGTGGCCTTGTCTTCCTCGCTCATGCCTTTCGTGAAGCTCGGATCGTTCAGCCGCTGGTTGCGTGCGGACTCCGGCATATTCTGCAGTACGCGCAGCCGCTGTTGAATCGCTTGTCTGCGGTCCGCCGGCATCTGCTGCCACTTCGGCAGAACATCACTACGGATGTGCTGGCGCTGTTGCGGCGTCAGCCTGTTCCACACCTGCGCGCGCTCCTGCAATTCCTGGCGCTGCGCTGGCGGCAGTTTTTGCAGCCGCCGGTTGTTTTCCAGCACCTTCTGTCTTTCCTGCGGACTCAGGCTGTTGAATTCCTTCTTTTGCGGCGGGGTGTACGCCGACGGCGGCCGATTCGGACTAATATTTGGCTGTCCCATCATGTCAGCCCGATTGACATTCGGGTTTGGAGGACGATTACCGCCCGAATTCTGCCGCTCGTTTTGCGCTCTCCGCGATTCCTGCTGTTGTTGTCGGCGCTCCTGCCTTTGTTCTTGTCTCTGCTGTTGCTGCCTCGGCGGCTGCCGTCGTGGCGGCTGGCTCTGTTGTCTGGGCGGCTTATTGTCCTGCCGATCTTGCGCCCTATTCGCGCGCAGTCCTTGTGCGAATAAAGGCACAGCCATGGCCGCGCTCATTCCCAGCGCCACCAGCCATCCCGCGAATTGGAGTTTCCGTTTCATTCTCCGTTACATCTGCTGACTCTGATTGGAGTCGCTCGGGTCATCGTCCGGCGACTGTTGTGAAAGGTCGCTCAGCGGCGCAAACTCCGAAATCACATCATAATTTTCCAGCACCGACATATTCTGATTGATCTTGTCGACGTCCACGGCACTCAACGGCCTATCCGTTCGCGACCCAATCCACACCGTCGCCAGAAGCAGCATCGACGCCGCCAGCACCACCCGCGGCGACGGCGCGAACCATGCCCACCAGCTTTGCTTCGCCGGTTCCGCCGCCACTCGCGCCTGCATGCGAATATCAAACGCCGCAGACGGCTCGATCATCGGCAGCTCGCCCAGCAGCACGTTCACCGCGCGAAATTCGTTCACGCGCACACGGCACGCCGCGCACGTCGAGAGATGCTTCTCCATCTCCAGCCGTTCGCTCTCTTTCAGGCGCCCGTCCACGTATCCCAAAATCTTCTTTTCCATCCGGCTACAACTCATGACGTCCTTCCCTCCTGGCCCAACTTCTACTGCCTTGCATGCTGCGCCACGAGGGGGGCCAGTTCCACTCGCAGCGTTTCGTACGCCCGGAAGAGCAACGATTTCAGCGCGCTCTCCGAGCATTGCAAAATCTTCGAAATCTCTCCGTAATCCAGCTCCTGATACTTGTGCAGCAGCACCGCCGCGCGCTGTTTTTCCGGCAATTTATCAATCGCGTGCCGGATCATTTTGCGCCGCGCTTCCTCCACCAGGTGCTGCTCGATGTTCGGGTGCTTCTCCGCGACATCCAGCGCCTTCTCTTCGCCGTCCTCGGCATCTACCGTCACCGGCGCATCCAGTGAGATTTCCATGCGGTGGTAACGGTTGTCCCGCACCGAATTTAACGCCAGATTCGTCGCGATCCGGAAGAGCCAGGTGGTGAACTTCGCGCTCGGGACGTAATCTTCCCGCGCGCGGTACACTCTTATGAATACTTCCTGCGCCAAGTCTTCCGCCTGTTCCCGGTTCCGAACCATCCGGTACAGGAAATTGACCAACGGTCTCCGATAGCGATGCAGCAATAGCGTGAACGACTGTTCGTCGCCCGCCTTCACGTCCAGCATCAGTTGGACGTCCGACCTGGCCATAGCCGCCACACTGTATCAAACCCAGCCGGTCTCAGAAAGTTGCAACTGCGGAAGGGAGCTAAGTCGTGTAGACGCAGGGCTTTAGCCCTGCCTTTGGAGGCCGTCCTGAATGTCCCCGGAGATCACCTTAAACATGGAATAAGTGCTGCATTATCAACAAACTAGCCACTCCAACAAATACCAGCAGCGCCAGCCGCCAGTTCGGCTCCCGGTTTACTTCCGGCAGTAGATCCGTCGCCGCCACATACAAGGTAACCCCGCCCGACAGCGGCAACGCATACTTCAGTTGCCCCTCCAGAGCGCTCGTCAGCAGCACGCCCAACAGCGTCGCCACTCCTAATAACCCGGCCGCCAGAATTGCGTTGCGCTTTCCTTGCCCGCTCGCCAGCACCACCGACGCTACCGTGAATCCTTCCGGCAGCTTGTGCAGAAACACGGCCACAAAAATCACTGCCCCCAGCCACGTGGAAACCAAAAACCCGGCGGCAATCGCCACACCGTCGAAAAAAGTGTGAATCGTCAAACCCAGGAGCACCGTCGTCCGCGCATGCTGCTGGCCCATCTCCTCCAGATGCGTCTCTTCTCCAAAATGAAAGTGCGGCGCGACGGTGTGCTCGAAAAGATGGACGATAAAATATCCGATCAACACGTAAAGCAGCGCGCTTTCTCCGCCCAGCCGCACCGATTCCGGAATAATGTCGATGAACGCCACCGCCAGCATGTACCCCGCGCCCAGCGCCAGGAAATATCCCAGGAATTTTCTCGGCCAGTCCCTTCGAACGACAAAATACCCGCCTACCAAATTCCCCGCCGCGGCCACGAGCCCCAGCCCCGCCGCCAGCGCCGTCCGAAATGCCAAGTCATGTCCCATTCGTCTCTTTGTTCTCAGTGTCCGTCGTTTACCTCGACCGATTCGGGGCGAACTCTGCGTTAATTCCTATCTGTTTTTCTTCATCCGCTGTGCCGAAACAAAATCACGTCCCCTTCCTGCACCACGTACTCCTTCCCCTCCAACCGCACCTGCGCCTTCTCCCGCGCCGCCGCTAAACTCCCCGCCGCCAGCAAATCATTCCACCGCACCACTTCCGCGCGAATAAAGCCCTTCTCGATGTCACTGTGAATCGCTCCCGCCGCCTTCACTGCCGTCGCTCCCTTTCGAATCGTCCACGCGCGCACTTCGGGCTCTCCCGCCGTAAAAAACTGGATCAATCCCAGCAAATCATACGTCGCGCGAATCAAGCGGTTCAGCCCCGGCTCTTTCAATCCATACGACGCCAGCAACTCCGCCGCTTCTTTCTCCTCCATCTCCGAAAGTTCCGCTTCCAGCCGCCCGCAAATCGCCACTACCGCCGCATTCGGCCGCCCCTGCAATGAACTCAATTTGTGCCGTTCCACCGCCGTATCCAATTTGTCCGCTTCGTCGTCTCCCACGTTCAGCACATACAGCACCGGCCGCGCCGACAAAAACAAGAATCCCCCAATCGACTTTCGTTCTTCCGGCGTCAACTCCAGCTCCCGCAACGCCTTCTCCGCCTCGACGTGCGCCTTGCACTTTTCCAGCGCCGTCTTCTCAATCTCCAGAATCGGATCACGCTTCTTCTTCAAATCTTTATCCAGACGCTCCAGCCGCCGCGTAATCTGGTCGTGATCCGAAAGCATCAGCTCAAGATCCAGATTCGTCGCGTCCCGCAGGGGATCAATACTCCCCTCCGAATGTGGCACCGATGGATCATCAAACACACGAATCACATGCGCAATCACGTCCACTTCGCGCAACTGTGCCAGCGCATCGCGCATGCGCTCCTTCTGCATCCCGCCCAAATCCACATAATTCACCGTCGCGTACGTGATTTTCTTCGGGTTATACAGCTTCGCCAGCTCCACCAGCCGCGGCTCCGGCACCTTCGCCACGCCCACATGCGTCGCAGACGCCCCGCCCTTCCCCTCAACATGCGCCTTCGTCAATATCCGAAACAGCGTCGTCTTCCCAACCTGTGGTAGCCCAATGATTCCCGTCTGCACTCCAGCCCCTTCAATGCGCTAATTTCCTCTCGCGCGAACCCATCATCCTAGCACACCCGTTTCGTCTTGCCCCGGAGGGCCGGCAGTTGACGGATACATTCCTGAGTGTTACGGTCTCTCTCTGGTGAAGTCCTTCAAAGGGTTTACCTGCGTCGTCCCCGCATTTCACTTATTGACCGGTGCTTCATCTCAAGTAGAGGAGGTACCCTCATGCCTGGCGCGGCCCCTGCAAGCAGAATTCATCCGCTTTGCTACGAACACCATTGCGAAATGAAGCTTCGCGAGTCTTCTTCAAGCGAAGATGGCGCGGACTACGCCTGCGATGAGCCTGATTGTCTCGTCCATTACAGCAGATCGGACGGCTATTTCTTGAACACGCAAGACCAATTGCTGATCAAAAAAGCCCCAATTCCTCCTCATCAATACTGCTCGACAGACCGCTACCCCATGTACTTGCTCGAAGTCCAGCCCAATCAGCCCAGCTTTCGCCTCTGGAGATGCCCGAAGTGCAACATGAGCCGCACCGGTGGCGCTCTGATTTGACCTTTCTCACGCTCGACCCGCCCTCAGATTCACCTTCATCTAACCGAATGACTCGTTCTCCCGTCATAATGGAGGGGGGCGAGCAAAAACACGATTCCTATTTCATGCCGCCCAGCAAGCATCACCGTCTTAGATCTCTCCGCTTACGTCGGCCTCGCCGCCGTCGGCGCCATCTCTCTCAACACGCTCCTTGGCCTGCTCATGGCCTTCCGCTACAGCCCCCATCGCTCTTGGCCGCATCATCGATTCAACTATTTCCGGTTTCACAACTGGACGGGGTACACTGCCCTCTCCGTTTCCATTCTTCATCCGCTGATTTTGCTCTTTAACAAAAATCCGCGCTTGCTCGTTCTTGATGTCGTTTACCCTGTGCATTCGCCCAGCCAGCCCCTCGATAACACCATCGGCGCCATCGCTCTCTACCTGCTTGCATTTGTCGTTGTCACTTCTTACTTGGCGCATCCGTCTCGGGCGCCGTCTTTGGAAGTCCTTCCACTTCTCCATTTATTTCGCGGCCGCCGCCCTTTTCTGGCACAGCCTGTTCACGGATCCCAGCTTGAAAAATGCCCGCGTGGATTGGTTCGATGGCGGCAAACTCTTCGTCGAATCTTGCTTGCTCCTCATCGCTGCCATCAGCTTGCTCCGCCTGCGCCACGCTCGCAAAAAAGCTTTCCGCGTCCTCCAAGTCGCCCAGCGGATAGCCGCCTCTCAATAAAGTCAAAAAAGCGTTGTCATCTGGAAGGAGCTTGCTAATCTATTTCCCCGTTTCCGGAATGGAGCGCTCGTGTCCGACACATCCGCTGTTCTCTCCTTTGATCTTGCCGAAGCCACCAGGCACCTCGCCGAACGCGATGAGCGCCTGAAGCGCCTAATCGAAGAAACAACGCCTTTTCAACTCAAGATCGAAGCCGCCCAATCTCCCTATGAAACCCTGGTCGAAGCCGTCACTCACCAATCCATCTCCGGCAAAGCCGCCGCCACTATCTTCGCCCGCGTCAAAGCCCTCAGTTCGAGCGGTGGCATCCCTACTCCCCAAGAAATGCTAAAGCTGCGAAAGCCCGTCCTCCGCAAAGCCGGTCTCTCTGGCGCCAAAATCCTCGCCATAAAGGACCTCGCGCAGAAAACCATCGACGGCGTCGTCCCCACCCTCGATCAAGCCCAAAAGCTCTCCGACGAAGAGCTCGTCAAACGCCTCGTCTCCGTCCGCGGCATCGGCGCCTGGACCGTCGAAATGTTCTTGATCTTCCGCCTTGGCCGCCCCGACGTTCTCCCCATCCACGACCTCGGCGTCAAAAAAGGCTGGTCCATCACCTACGGCAAGAAGCACATGCCCAAGCCCAAGGAACTCCTCGCCTTTGGCGAACGTTGGCGTCCCTACCGAACCATCGCCAGTTGGTACATGTGGCGCGCCTGCCAGCGCGCCGGCAACGCCGCCATGCGCAAAATCCGCCCCGCCCGTGTCCGTAAGCCTCATCAACGCCCCAAACCAAAACGCCTCGCTCGCAGCCGCACTCGCCGTCGTTAGCCTCTGTAGTGGCCAGTCTTTCAAACCGTTCCTTATCTTCTGCGTTTGCCACAGCATTTTTCGTCGGCCTGGCGTATTTTCTCTTGACCAGTCCGGGCCAATCGGAGTATGATTTGTTCTGGGAAATCATCTGTTTAGGCTGCGGCGGCTTCTCTGCCGCTTTTTTTATTTGTGCCCGTCCCTGCCACGTATACTGGACCACCTCTTTCGTTGGACGCTTACCAAAAAACAGGGCGAAAGGCCCCATTTTGCACAGTTTTGGTGCAATGTAAGTCGCTTTAGAATCAACACTTATAGAAATGCCCGCAAGTGTTGATTCTAAACCACTTACATGTACACTAAGTCCTTTAGATGCAACACTTATGAAGAATAGGGGGTGGGGGGTGCAGCTTGGGTTTGGCTCGACAGCGCGCTCACGGCCTAACACTCAATAACTCTCTCACCATCAAGAACATAGCCGCAAATCCCGCCAGCAGCACGCCACTCTCGAGCGAAACCGAAATCCGGTGCAATTTGCCGAACTCCATCAGCAACGGACTATCCTCCGCCGTCGCCTGGATCGATCCCATCTGCGCCCGCAGCGCTGCCATCTTCGGGCTAACTGCATGCTGCGACACCACTGTCAGCCCGATCATCAGCAAAACGCACAACGCCGCCGGCATCGCCAAACTCGCAAACGTCCGCGTCCGTGTCAGCCGCGCCAGCAGAATCACGATCCCGCAAACTACTCCAATCATGTGCATCCACCACAACGCGAACCCGACCATCGCCCCAGCCTGGTCGCGGCTCGCTAAGATCCGAAACGCCCCCCGAGCCACTACCAGACTAAAGAACACCTCGCTCCCCAGCCAAAGGCTGAGTCCGAGGAATTCAAGTGTTCGCAGTAAATTCGCCATGCGTGCACTATACAAGACCGCTCCCGTTCCGGCCACCGCAGCGAACTCGAATCGGCCGGCTTGAATTGACCACAAACCAGGCCTGCGCCGTTTCCTAAATAGCAAATTCAGCACAGCCGCAGGAGCGCCGCTGCTTCTTTCTGCCGTAATAGTGGGAGAATGGGAGGGAATGGTGGGCGACAAAGGACTTGAACCTTTGACCTCTCCCGTGTGAGGGGAGCGCTCTAACCAACTGAGCTAGTCGCCCAATTGCAGGTATCCGCGACAGCCATACCGCCATCTATTTGTAACAGGAAGGACCCGGGTTTTCAATACATGCCGACTGCCACCTCTCAAGTCGTCTCGCAGCTCCAGCGCTCCATCGCGCGCGCCATCTACGGCAAGGAAGACGCCATTCAGCTCGCGCTCGTCACGCTGCTCGCGCGCGGCCACCTGCTTATCGAAGATGTTCCCGGCGTCGGCAAGACCACTCTCGCGCAAGCGCTCGCAAAATCTTTTCACTGCAGCTTCCAGCGCATCCAGTTCACTTCCGACCTGCTCCCCAGCGATGTTCTCGGCGTCAGTGTCTACAATCCCGAATCGCGCGAGTTTGAATTTCGTTCCGGCCCGATTTTCGCCAACGTGGTCCTCGCCGACGAAATCAACCGCACCACGCCGCGTACGCAATCCGCGCTTCTCGAAGCCATGAATGAAGCGCAAGTGACCGTCGACGGCAAAACGCTTCCGTTGCCGCAGCCGTTTCTCGTGATCGCCACGCAAAATCCCGTCGAGCATCACGGCACCTATCCCCTGCCGGAATCGCAGCTCGACCGCTTCCTGATGCGCATCAAAATGGGCTATCCCTCGCACGAAACCGAAAAGGAAATTCTCCGCAAGCGCGTGGGCGACAATCCTCTCGACTCGCTCGATCCGATCGCGGATGTCAGCGATGTGCTCGCCATGCAAGATGCGGTCGCTCACGTCAAGGTGGACTCCAGTCTCCACGATTACGCTCTTGAGATCGTCAACCGCACGCGCAAGAGCGAACAGCTCGCGCTCGGCGTCAGCCCGCGTGGCACTTTGATGCTTCAGCGCGCCGCGCAAGCCCGCGCTTTTCTGGATGGCCGCGACTATTGCCTCCCCGACGATTTCAAGCAACTCGCCGTCTCCGTTTTCTCTCATCGCGTCGTAGCCAGTTCGCGCCACGCCTCGCTGCAAAAAAAATCAGAAACCACCGATTCCGTTCTTCGCGATATCGTTGAGTCTGTTCCCGTTCCCCTGTGATTGATCCGCTGTGAGCGCTGCTAAATCAACCATCGCGCAACTCTGGGCCAAAGCCGACCGCCCAGCTGTCCGTGCGTTTTTTCTCTCCATCACCGCGCTCACCGCCGCGCTTCTTCTGGCGCTGTATTCCGGCGCCGCCGCTGAACTCGGTCAGGTCGTTCTTGCCAGCACGTCGGCGATTGCCGCGCTGGCCATTGCCGCCTGGGTGGGCGTAACGCTCGTACCCGTCCTTGCGAAGCGCACGCCGCTCCGCTGGATCGCCTTCAAGATGGAGCACCGCGTCACTTTCGAGGGTTGGATTTATCTCGGCGGGATAATTATTGTCGCGCTCGCCGCGCTGAACACCGGCAACAATCTCCTCTTCCTGATTCTCGCGAGCCTCATCGCTATCTTTTTGATGTCTGGGATTCTCTCTTCGATCTCTCTCTCGGGCATCCAATTGCGCCTGGTGCTCCCCGAGCATATTTTCGCGGGCCAGCCGGTGCGCGCCATGGTCGAACTGGAAAATCAAAAGCTCACGCTGCCCTCATTCTCTCTGCGCGTCGAAGCCGCCAAGGCAAAAGACGGCCAGGCCGCCGCCATGCTCGAAACGCCGGTCTATTTTCCCTATCTCCCAAAGCACGACCGCGTACAGCAAGTCATCCCCGTAACGTTTCCGCGTCGCGGTACTTATCGCCAGGAAGCTTTCCGCATTGTGACTCGTTTTCCCTTCGGCTTCCTGCGGAAAGCGCGGCAGATGAATTTGAAAACCGAAGCGCTGGTCTATCCATCCGTCGAACCAACCGCCGAATACCTGGAAATACTGCCCGGCTTGGAGGGAGCGCTCGAAAGCTTGACCAAGGGCCGCGGCCAGGATCTCTACGCGCTGCGCGACTACATCCCGACCGACAGTGCGCGCCACGTACACTGGAAAGCTTCCGCGCGTTCCGGCTCACTGATGGTTCGTGAATTCACGCGTGAAGACGACTGCCGCATCCTGCTCGTCCTCGATCCCCATCTGTCTGCGGAAGATTCCTCACAGCTGAAGCCGGACGCATCGGCGACGAACCCGCGCTTCGAGCGCGCCGTCAACATCTGCGCCAGCCTGGCCTGGCACTTTTACGAAAACAATTCTTTGCTGCAATTCCGCAGCGCCGGGGTGGAAACTTCTCTCGCCCCCGCTGACCAAGTCATTTTCCCCATTCTCCAGCACCTTGCTGTCGCTCAGCCTCTGCCGCCTGACCCCCACCAATCGCTCATGGCCGATCTCGCCTCTTCACCGGAACTTTTCAAAATCATCGTGACCGGCAGGCCCCACGGTTCCGTCCCCGCTTCCGTGTGGAGCTCCTCCTACGTCGTCTTCCTGGACGATCCGGACCCCTGATATTTGTGGCGGCGGGCGCCCCTACAACTGGGATCCCCGCTTCCGTCGGAGTCAGCTGTGCGAGAATGTCCCAGCACTATGCTGAACGGCCGCGAGCTTGCCTCATTTCGCAAACAACTGCTGGGTTGGTTCCGCCAATTTCAGCGCGACTTGCCGTGGCGGCGGACGAAAGATCCTTACCGAATTTGGCTGTCGGAAATCATGCTTCAACAAACCCGCGTCGTTGCAGCGATCCCTTATTACGAGCGATTTCTGCAGCGCTTCCCGGACGTTCACGCGCTTGCCTCTGCCTCATTGGAAGAGATTCTGCGCGCGTGGTCTGGTCTTGGTTACTACAGCCGCGCCCGCAACTTGCAAAAAGCCGCGCAGCAAATCGTGGCGAAACACGGTGGACAGTTTCCGGCGCGATTGCAGGATGCGCTCGCCTTGCCAGGGATCGGGAACTACACTGCCGCGGCGATTTTGAGCATCGTGTTCGGCGAAAAATACGCCGTCCTCGACGGCAACGTCGCTCGCGTCCTTACCCGGCTCGCCGCGATTCGCGGTGATCTTCGCGAATCGTCGCGCTGGCAAGAGCTGCAAAAAACAGCGGACCGACTGCTTGATCGGGAATCGCCCGGCGATTGGAATCAGTCCATGATGGAGCTGGGTGCGACGCTGTGCACGCCAAAATCGCCGCAGTGCCTGCTCTGCCCCGTCGCGCAATTCTGTGAAGCGCGGAAACTCGGCATCGCCGAATCTTTGCCTGAAAAACGCAAGAAACGCCCCACTGTGGAAGTCACTCTGGCCGCCGCAGTATTCACGGACGAAAAAGGGCAAACCCTCCTGTTGCCTCCGCCCAAGAATACAAGGGAGAAAACCTCGGCCGATCATGTCCCGACGCTGGTGTCAAAAATGTGGCATTTCCCAACGCTATCGGTGGCTGCGGAACCAGCCGCGAAGCTCCTCGCTTTTCTACGAAGACTGATGCCGGAGGTTCAAAGACGCAAATGGCAACTTATCCCGGCCGGCAAAGTTCGGCACGCGGTCACGTACCGCGCCATCACCGTTTTGCCTTTCCTCATTCATGCAAAAAAACTTCCTCGCTTGCCCGGCGCGAGGCAGGTTCCGCTCAGTGATATCTCGGGCCTGCCCGTTTCCAACCTCACCAGGAAAGTCGCGAGTTCGGCTCTAGCCGCCGCCGCTTCCGTGCCGGCAAAGAACTGAGAGTTATCCTTTCGTCCAGCCCTCGTTCGTGCATCGCCATCCGGATGCTACGATAAGAAAGTCCGCCATGGGCGCCTCCAGCGCAATTCCGGGTGAAGCCGCTCTGCCCGCCGAGCGTTTCTTCCGAACCTCGCTTTCACTCCTCATTCTGACCTCGACGGTTGCGATCGTAAGCACCGGGAAGCTCGACATCGTCACCACCTTTGCGGCTCCGCTCATAGTGCTCTACAAGGGTTTTCGGTGCTGGCACGGGCGCCCAGCCGAGCTTTCACACCGCGCCGCAACCTGGTCCGTGATCGTCTATTTGGCATTCTTCCCTCTGGACGCCTTGATTCTGTCGCGTTTCCTGGTTGGAAACTCGTCCAATCCGCCGCTGTTTGCCGTGCTTCTGGCGGCAGTACATTTTCTGTTATTCGTCAGTATCGTGCGTTTCTATAGCGCGGTCACGGACCGCGACGCGCTATTTCTGTCCATGCTTTCGTTCTCTGGAATTCTCGCCGCCGCGGTTCTTACCGTCGATACGACTTTTCTGATTCTCTTTTTCGCCTTTCTGCTGTTCGGCGTTTCCGCTTTCACGGGGATGGAACTTCGCCGGGGAGCCCTCGGAGCGGTCTCGCAAACGCCCCATGCGCATACCGAGCGCGATCGAAGATTGAATCGCGCGCTTGGTCTTTCCGCTCTCAGCGTGGCCGCTGGATCGATCGTCCTGGGTGGCGTGTTGTTTTTCTTCTTTCCGCGCTTCAGCGCCGGGTACCTCGGCCGGGCCAGCTTCAATCCCTCCCTTATGACGGGCTTCACCGAGAGCGTCGAGCTCGGCCAGATCGGCGAGATCAAGAAGAATTCCGCGATCGTCATGCGCGTGCAAACAGGAAAACCGATTGCTTACGACCGGCTGCGCTGGAGGGGCATCGCGCTTACGAATTTCGACGGCAGGCGGTGGACCACCATGGATCGCGATCCACAAAAATTGTCGACGGACTTCGAAGGCTGGATTCACACTGCGGATTCGCAGCCGAAAACAGCTACGCCGAATTCAGGAATGATCTACACCGTTTACCTGGAACCTCTGGCCACTGATGCCATTTTCGTTCCGGGCAAACCCACCCGTCTCCGGGGGAATTTCACCGGCGAAAGCAGCAACTCGTTCGCCGCAGTTCGCCGCAGTTATCTTTTCCGGGATTCCACGGATACGCTGACGAACCCCTTTCACAACTACACGGGCATCCGGTACGCGGGTTTCTCGCTGTTGCCTCCGCTGAATGTCGCGAAGCTTCGCGCCGCGCCGATGGAATATTCCAGCGATATCGCTTCGGCATACCTCCAGCTTCCCCGGAAGCTCGACGCGCGCATCCCGGAGTTTGCCAGACAGATTACAAAAAACTCCCAGACACCTTTCGACAAAGCTCTGGCGATCGAAAGCTATCTGCGCAACCGCTTCACATATACATTAAATCTGACCGGGAAACCGGGGGACGATCCGCTCGCTCATTTTCTATTCGAGACCCGAGCCGGCCACTGCGAATACTTTGCCTCGGCGATGATCATCATGCTGCGCACGCTCGGCATCCCTTCGCGCGAAGTCAATGGCTTCCTACCGGGCGAATTCAATGAACTCGGCGGCGATTACATCGTCCGCGCAAGTGACGCGCACAGCTGGGTGGAGGTCTACTTCCCCGGCGCGGACTGGCAAACATTTGATCCCACTCCACCAGCTCCGGAAAACGACGCCGGCTTCCTGACACGCCTTGGAAAATATATCGACTGGATGGAGATCACCTGGAGCGAATGGGTGATCGGTTACGACTTCGGGCATCAAATGGCGCTGGCGCAGGGTCTGCAGCGAGATTCGCGCGACTTGTCGGAATCGTTGCGCGCCTGGTACAGAAAGCAACAACTCCGAGGCAGAAGCTGGATGAAGTCCTGGCACGGGGGGCTCAGCGTGCTGATCCCGCTGGTGCTTCTCGCGTTCTTGATTTTGCTGCGCTACGATACGCTTTCCGCTATGGTGCGGCGCCTGTGGCTGTGGTGGCAGCTTCGGTCGGCGAAGACAGCGCGCACGAATCCTCAGCTTGCCTCGCGGTTGTATGCGGAACTGCTTCGAATGCTGGCGCGACGGGGACTGAGGCGCGAGGCGACGCAGACACCGTTCGAATTTGCCGCCGCCGTGGATTCGCCGAATCTCGCGCCGACTGTGCACGAATTCACGCAACTTTATGCTCACGCGCGCTTCGGCGGCGCGCCCTGCGATACAACGCGCTTGCGCCAGTTGCTCGACCAGGTTCGCGCGGCATTGCGCGGACGCTGATTTTTCCTATCCGACGAACTGTTCGCCGCCCATGTTACAATTGAGAATTGCGCAAAGGCGTAAATTCATAGCCTATGACTAAGGTCGGATTCGTCAGCCTGGGATGCCCGAAGAACCTCGTGGACAGCGAGGTGATGATGGGTATTCTTGCGCGCGAAGGCTATGAATTGACGGCGCGCGCGGACGAAGCCGAAGTGCTGGTCGTGAATACCTGCAGCTTCATTGAAGCGGCGCAAAAAGAGTCCGTGGACGCCATTCTGGAAATGGCGGAGCACAAGAAATTCGGCGCGGCAAAGAAACTGATTGTAGCGGGCTGCCTGGTGGAGCGGTTTCGCGCGCAGATTCTGGAGCAGGTGCCGGAAGTGGACGCGGTGGTGGGCACCGGCGAAGTCGAACGCATCATGGAAGCGGTGGAAGGCGACCTTCGGGTGCTTCCGGCGCAGCCGCCCGCGTTTCTTTATCACGACTTGACGCCGCGCATCGTCACCACGCCGAAACACGCGGCGTACATCAAAATCGCGGAGGGGTGCGATCATCCCTGCACGTTTTGCATCATTCCGCAGCTTCGCGGCGCGTTTCGCAGCCGCCGATTCGAATCGGTGGTGCGCGAGGCGGAGAATCTGGCGAGAGCGGGCGCGCGGGAGATCACACTGATCGGGCAGGACACGACTTCTTACGGAGAAGATCTCGGATTGCGCGACGGACTCGCGCAGCTGCTTGGAAAACTGGCGCAGACTGACGATTTGCTGTGGGTGCGATTTCTGTACGCGTATCCGAATCGCGTCACGCAGAAATTGCTGGACACCATCGCGGCGCATCCGCGGCTCGCGAAATACATGGATATGCCACTGCAGCACGCCAGCCGCAACGTGCTGGCGCGCATGAAGCGCGGTTCGAATGGCGATGCTTTCCTGAAATTGCTGGAGCGCATGCGAACAACCATTCCCGGCGTTTCGTTGCGTACTTCGTTTATTGTCGGCTTTCCGGGCGAGACGGAAACCGATTTCAAGGAACTTTGCGATTTCGTGAAGGCCGCGAAGCTTGATTGGATGGGTGTTTTCGAGTATTCCGACGTGGACAATGCGGGAAGCTACGCGCTGGATGAAAAGGTGGATGCGAAAACGATCACCGATCGCCGCAACCGCCTGATGGCCATCCAAAAGAAAATCTCGCGGGAGAATTTGCGCGCGAAGTATTCGCTGGCGAATTCACGCGCCGCGGAGGATCGCACTTTTACGACGCTGATTGAGGGTCCATCGAAGGACAATCCTCTGGTATGGGAAGCGCGGCTGGAAGGCATGGCTCCGGAGATCGACGGCAAACTGTACCTCACGGATATTGAGTTACCGGGAGGAGAAGTCGCGGAAGCCGGTGACGTCGCTCGCGTTGAGATTACCAAGACGGATGCTTACGATTTGATCGGGCGGGTGGTGGAAATCCTGCCGCGGCCTGCCGCACGAGCAGGCTTTGTGGCGGCGGCCATGCCGCCGGTTGCGGCCGCAGAAAAACTTCATCGCATCGCCACAGGGGCGCCCCTCCGCGTCCTGGCCTGAGCTATACTCTTCTTTCGAGAATGACGTTACCTTAGACTCTCTGGTCTTCGTGCACTTTGTGTTGAAAGATTTTACACAGAGCACACGGAGAACACAGAGTTCACAGAGAAGAAAAAGACGCACCATGAAGCACAAATGTCCCATTTGCAAGGTGGAGACGGACTCTGCGGTCCATGCGGACTTCCCTTTTTGCAGCGAGCGCTGCCGGGACCGGGATCTGGGCAATTGGGCCACCGAGAAGTACGTGGTTTCGGAACCCGTCTTCGATGAAGAAGACCTTGCTGAAGGCAAGGGCGAAAATATCATGCTACGTTTGGACGACGATTTGGACAGCCCGAATGACTCCAAACACTGACGCCACAGCCGCATCCGTGGCACCTCCCAAGAAACCCCGGCTGGCGCTGGCCCTCGCGACCGTTCTCGGCGTTGGGCGCATCGGCAAAGCGCCGGGAACATTTGGCTCGATGGTAGGAATCGCGACGGCATACCTTTCGACATTTATTTTCTTGCGGCCTTCGACGCTGCGAGGAATGTTTTTTCTTAACCCTGCTCCGGACGCAACATTGGCAGACAAACACTTCCTGGTTCCAGGCAGCGATATTCACAACGCGGTGCTGGCTCTGCCAGTATTATGCGCGCTTGGCCTGCTCGTCTTGCTGGGGGCGATCGGGGTGTGGAGCGCCTCGCGGGCGGCCGCGTATGCGGGAATCAAGGACCCACAGCACGTAGTGATCGATGAAGTCGCGGGCCAACACCTAACGCTGCTTCTGCCGCTGATTCCCATTGCGCTTCCTAACCTCTCCGCGCACATGGATTTCTCTTTGTTCGCGATTTATTTTGCGCTGAGCCTGCTGAATTGGAAATATCTTTTGCTCGGTTTTATACTTTTTCGGGTGTTTGACATCTGGAAGCCATGGCCGGTGCGGCAACTGGAAAGATTGCCTGGCGGCTGGGGAATCATGGCCGATGACTGGATGGCGGGCATCTACGCTGCAATTCTGCTGCGTGTGGCGTTACACTTTGGTCT
>Ga0137418_10001467_pt1 | contig 21716 bp, 23 predicted proteins | sample CZODoug3_1_2_16f_FD_122242 | JGI IMG/M metagenome (GOLD analysis project Ga0137418, IMG submission 122242) | Vadose zone soil fungal communities from Angelo Coast Range Reserve, California, USA - CZODoug3_1_2_16fungal (Hybrid Assembly) | ecosystem: Environmental > Terrestrial > Soil > Vadose...
ACCGAACTGATGAAAGTCAGGGCATACACGAATTCCTGCAACACCAGCGTGAAGCTGAACACGACAACCGTCAAGATCCCCGGAACGATGAGCCGGGGCACGACTTTTACGATCACGGCGAGCCTACTGTACCCGTCGATCATGGCCTGCTCTTCGATGTCCCAGGGCACCGAGCGGAGGAATCCCATCACCAGCCACGTACAGAAGGGGATCGTGATGGTCGGATAGACCAGGATCAGGGCCCCGAGCGAGTTCTGGAGGCCGAGCAGCGCCACGAGGCGCGCGAAGGGGATGAAGAGCAGCGTCGGCGGGATCAGATACGTGAAAAAGATCCCGATGCCGAGCCGCTCGCCCCAGCGGCCCGTGAGCCGGGCCAGGCTGTAGCCGGCCGGCACCGCCACGGCAACCGTGATGACCACGACGGCCACGACCACGATCAGCGTGTTTAGGGTCCAGCGCAGGAAGTCCGTCTGCCCGAACAGCAGGCGGACGTGGTCCAGCGTCGGCGGGTCGTTGAAGATCCACGGCACGTGCCGCGTGTCGAACGCGCCGACGTAGAGGTCACGGTTCTGCTTGAACGCCGTGATCAGCATCCAGTAGAAGGGGAAGCCGGCGAAGGCCATGAAACCGAGGGCGGCGGCGTACAGGGCGACGCGTTTCACGCAGACCCGACCTCTGTGCGGCGCGCCAGCCGCAGCATTGCGATCGCGACCACGATCAGGAACGGTAGGAGAAACACGGCGATGGCGGCGCCCTGGCCGAGGTCGGCGCCCTGGATGCCGCGCTGGAAGGCGAGCGTGGGCAGGACGTGCGTGGTGTTGGCCGGCCCGCCGCCTGTCAGGATGTACACGACGCCCAGGTCGGTCGCGGTGTAGACGACGCCGAACAGGACGGCGACCGCAACGACGGGGAGCAGCAGCGGCAGCTCGACCTGGAACAGCCGCCGCCAGAATCCGGCGCCGTCCACGATCGCCGCCTCCATCACGTCCTGCGGGAGTGAGGCGAGCCCAGCGAGCACGATGACGGTCGCGAATGGGAAGATGCGCCACGCCTGCACGATGATGATCGCCACCAGCGCCAGCGCCGGCTCCCCCAGCCAGTAGAGCCAGCCGTGCAGCAGACCCGCGACCTTGAGCGTCCAGTTGATCACGCTGAAGGTGGAGTCGAAGATCCACGTCCAGGCGATCGCCGCGAGCGAGACGGGCACCGCCCACGGCAGGAGCAGCACGAAGCGCGCGGTGCGCTTGCCGTGGAACGCGGCGCGGAACACTTGCGCCGCCGCGGTCGCGAGGACGACGACCAGCACCTGCGAGCCGATCGTCACGATCGCGGTGTTGGCCAGCGCTCGGCGGAAGATCGGATCGGTGAGAATCGCACGGTAATTGGCGAACCCGGCCCACCCGAAGCTGAGACTCCCGGCGGTCGCGGTGCTGAAACTGAGGACGATCGCGAGCACGAAGGGCACGCCGACGAGCAGCAACACGTACGCGAGAGCGGGCGTGAGCATCGCGATCCCGAGCAGGTCCTCGCGGTCGGCAAACCGGCGGCGGTGAGTCACGGGCGCCTCACGCCGCTCGCGCCGTCGAAGTAGTGCAGTGCCCGCCGCGGCACCGCGAACTCCACCGTTTCGCCTTCCGGGATCGCCGTGCCGACCGTGGCCGGGAGCTTGGCGATGACAGTCGCATCGTCGCCCGCGCCGTCGGCGACCGTGCCGTACACGTACCGGTCGGACCCGAGGTATTCGACGCGCCGCACCGCGAACGGGAAGCTCTGGAGCGGCTCGCCCGCGGCGAAGTGGTCGCGCGGGAGGAAGTGCTCCGGTCGAAAGCCGAGCACAGTCCCTGGGGCGGGCGTAGTATCACGAGCAGCGAGCAAGTTCATGGGCGGCTGGCCGACGAACGTGGCGACGAACGTGTCGACCGGCTCTTCGTACACCTCCTGCGGGGTTCCGACCTGCCGCACCTTGCCCCGGTCCATCACGGCGATCCGGTCCCCCAGTCCCATCGCTTCGACCTGATCGTGTGTCACGTACACCGTGGTCGTCTTGATCCGGCGCTGGAACCGCTTCAGCTCGTCGCGGGCGGTGTTGCGCAGCTTGGCGTCGAGGTTGGCGAGGGGCTCGTCGAGCAGAAACACCTTGGGGTCGCGCACCAGTGCGCGGCACAGCGCGACGCGCTGCCGTTCTCCGCCGGAGAGCTGTCGAGGATAGCGGTCGAGATAGGGTCCAATGCCGAACATCTCCGCCGCCCAGCGCACCTTCTCGTCGATCGCCGCGCGCGCCAGCCCATGTGCCTCGAGGGGGAACGAAATGTTGCGGGAGACGGTGCGGTGCGGGTACAGCGCGTAACTCTGAAAGACCATCGCGATGCCGCGGGCGCGGGGTGGGGCGTCGTCCATGCGCTCGCCGCCGATGAGAATCTCGCCCCCCGTGGGCCGCTCCAGCCCCGCGATCATGCGAAGCAAGGTGGTCTTGCCGCATCCGGACGGGCCGAGCAGCACCAGGAACTCACCCTCGCGAATCGAGAGGTCGACGTCGTCGACCGCATTGACCTGCCCGAATCGTTTGCTCAGGTGCCGAATCTCGACGCCGGCCATCGACTGTGGGCGCTCCCCGGTCGCGGTTCTTAGAGCAGGCCGACGCGATTCCGCTTTCACCATCACCACGTGGTCATTGCGAGTCAAGGGTGTAGGATTATCGTCGTGAACGAGCTCCCAGTGGTGACCCCCGACTACTTCCAGATCCTGGTCGTTCGCGAGTTGCGCAAAGTAGGATTCGATGTGGGTACGGTCCGCACCCATCGGCGGTCCGAGTTGCCCGAGCCCGAACGGGGATTCGTGGTCGAGTTCGCGCTGCCGCTCGCCCGGGCAGGCACGACCTGGCGGGCACTGGTGGCCTGCCGGCAACAGGCCGGGGCCATCGAGCGGGAGGTGATCGAGTCCCTGAAGGCGCGGCTCCCTGAGGTGCCCGCCGAGGCCGGTCTCATATTCGCCACGGCCGATTTCGGGACGGATGCACTGGCCGCGGCGCGGGAATCGGGCGTGGCGCTGCTGCGCGTGGTCGACGGCCGCACGGCGTACGACACGAGCGGGTGGAGCGACCCGGGGCACTACCCCGCCTGGTTGCCGGCGTACCTCACGCAACTCGTCGATCGCGACGCCGCTGGCCAGCCGCGTACCCGGCTGCTCGAGGCGGGGCGAGCGGACATGATCCTCGACTGCTTCCGGGTCGAGTCGCGCGCGTAAGACTTAAAGGAGGAGGAGGGCATGGCCGAGTCGGGTCTGAAGGACGCGATGGACGTGCTGCAGGCGTGGGTGGATCAGTACAATGCGCGGGCGGGGTCTAAGATCGTCCTCGCCTCCGGCGGCGAGGCGGGAGGTGCTCAGCTCCGGCTCAAGTACACGCCGGCGGAAGGGACGATCTCGATTCTGCATCTCGTCGCGGTGACCAGGGACGGCCAGCCCGCCATCCTGGTGAGCCGCTTCGAGGGTCCCACGGCCGAGACTTCTGTGCAGGCCGGACTGTGGGCCAGTGGGCAACTCGGTCGGCGACATTAACCCCGTGCCGCTCGAGATCACCCGAGCCAACGAGTGGGACGTTCGCATTCGCTGGAGTGACGGGCACGATGTCACCTACCCAGCCGCGTATCTCCGGCAGCGTTGCCCGTGCGCCGTTTGTCTGGAGGCCACCGCATCCGAGCACGCCGGCACCCATCCGCTCGCGATCGTCGCCGTCGGCCAGTACGCGATCCGGCTCGCGTGGAGCGATGGCCACGCGTCGGGCGTGTATTCGTACGACTATTTGCGGCGAATCTGCCCCTGCTCCAAATGCTATGCGTGACCCGCCCAGGTCGTCTCGCCAGGCGTGTACGGCGCGCACGGATCGAATCGGCCCGGCGTCTCCCGGTAACGCATCGCCTGGGTACAGCCGATCTCGGACGTGAAGTAGCCGAGCAGCGTGAGCTCCTTCATCAGGCGGAAGTAATGGGGCGGCGCGCCATCTGGCCGAGTATCCATGTACGCCTTCTGCTCACGATCCAATTGCTCGAGCCATGCCAGGCGCTGTGCCGGCGTCGCCGCCATGAACGAGGGGGAAGCCGCGTTCAGCTTCTGGATGCCATCCCGAAAGATCGCCTGCTGTTTGTCGTCGTACGTATCGGTGACCATCAAGGCCATGAACGGTCCGACGTGCGCGGCCTTGGCACCGGGAGTCTTTGTCTCCGGAAGAATCGTGTCCGCTACTTCGTCGAGCAACGCGATGTCCTGCGCGCTGAAGCTGCCGACCTGCGCGCGCGCCGTCGCGGCGCGGGCATGGGCCCGCTCCACCGCGGTCAGGAGACCGCTGCTCCCGGCGAGCGCGAATCCACCGAGCATCGCCGTCACCTGCTTGATCGCCTCGCGTCGATTCATCATGGGAGCCTCTAGAGATTATTGCGCTTCAGCTCGGCGACAGCGAAGTCCGCCGCGCGCGCGGTGAGCGCCATGTAGGTGAGTGATGGGTTCGGACAGGCCGTCGACGCCATGCAGGAGCCGTCGGTCACGAACACGTTGGGAGCATCCCACACCTGGTTGTGCGAGTTGAGGACCGACGTCTTGGCATCTCGGCCCATGCGCGCGGTCCCCATTTCGTGGATCCCCATGCCGGGCCAGTACCCCGCGTCGTAGGTGCGGATGTCTTTCACGCCGGAAGCCTCGAGCATCTCCGCCATGTCGTTCATCATGTCCTTGCGCATCAGGCGCTCGTTCTCGCCGGTGGCGCAGTCGATGGCGAGCACCGGCAGCCCCCACTTGTCTTTCTTCGAGCCGTCGAGGGAAACCTTGTTCGCGGGATTGGGCAGCATCTCCCCGAAGGCGGTACCGCCGATCGACCAGGGGCCCGGCTGCGCCGCGGTGTCCTTGAACGCTCCGCCGACGCCCAGCTCGGCGACCGCGCGCGACCACCCGGAGCGGCTCGCGCCGCCCTGATAGCCGAAGCCGCGCAGATACTCCCGCTTGTCGCCGAACAGATTGCGAAAGCGTGGAATGTAGAATCCTGTCGGGCGCCGCCCGTAGTAATACTTGTCGTTGATCCCTTCGATCGTGCCGGATGCCCCCGCGCGGAAGTGGTGGTCCATGAGATTGTGCCCCAGCGCGTCGGAGCTCGAGCCGAGGCCGCCGGGCCAAACGTTTGTGGCCGAGCGAAGCAGCAGCCAGGTGGAATTCAACGTGGACGCGCACAAGAAGATGACGCGAGCGGTGTAATCGGTAGTCTGATCGGTCAGCGCATCGAGCACGCGCACACCGGTTGCGCGCTTCTTGTTGCGGTCGTACAGCACTTCGGTGACGATCGCGAACGGCCGCAGCGTCAGCCGGCCCGTGGCCACTGCCGCCGGCAGCGTCGAAGACTGTGTGCTGAAGTAGGCGCCGAAGGGGCAGCCGAGCCAGCAGGCGTTGCGATACTGGCAGGGCGCGCGTCCCGGCAACGGCTGCGTGAGATTCGCCGTGCGTCCCGGGATGATCCGGCGCGTGCCGCCGAAATGTTGTTTGAGTCGCCCGGCGATCAACTCCTCGCCGCAGTTCAGCGGCATGGCCGGCTGGAATTGTCCGTCCGGAAGCTGCGCCATGCCCTCTTGCGATCCGGAGATGCCGGCGTGGCGTTCGACGTAGTCATACCACGGCGCGATGTCGGCATAGCGAATCGGCCAGTCGGTCGCGATGCCGTCGCGCACGTTCGCCTCGAAATCAAAGTCGCTCCAACGATAGCTCTGGCGACCCCACATCAACGAGCGGCCGCCCACATGGTAGCCGCGGTACCAGTCGAACCGCTTCACCTCGGTATAGGGAGACTCTTGATCTGACGCCCACCAGTCCAGGTTCTTTTCGCTCAGCGCGTAGTCCCGCTTCAGCACCGGATAGGCCGCCTCCATCGCCCGCGTGCGTCCGCCGCGATGAGGATAGTCCCACGGCGCCTTGGTCGCATTCACGTAGTCCTTGATGTGCTCGATGTTCTTGCCGCGCTCGAGCAGCAGGACCTTGAGCCCTTTCTCCGTGAGCTCCTTTGCGGCCCACCCGCCCGAGATGCCGGACCCCACCACGATGGCGTCGTAGGTCTGAGACTGCGCGTTTCTCATTTGTCTCCCTTGTCGCGCGAGACAACGTAGGCGACGGTATCCCAGGCGTTATGAATGCCGACGAACAACAGCAGCAATGCCACCCCGCCGATCGTAAACAGTGCCCAGTTCTGATCGTGCGACAGGCCGGCGGCCCCGGCGAACAACATCGCGTAGCCGATCATGGGCAGTATCTGGTGCCAGATCCAGTCCTCGAGCACCGGTTTGTACAGCGGCTGCCGCAGCATTCGTCGCAGCACGATGAGCAGGTACACGATGCCGGCGAGCGCCGTTGCGCCGACGACATGGGCGGGGTCTTGCAGCCGCTGCCACGGGGCGCTGAGGACCGCCGCCAGCAACAACACGGCGACGAAATGGATGACGTTGGGTGTCCCGAACGCGTCGATCGAGTCCGGACTGCGCGGCAGCGAAGACTCTTTGACGAGGGCGACCACCACGAACATCAAGCCGGTGAGGCCGCCGGCCGACGAGCCGACGATGACGTAGAAGCTTTCCCACTGCGACAGGACGGAGTGTGCTTGTGTATCCATGGGTCCTCACGCTTAACTTGAGGCATGTCGCTGCGCCACGGTATTGCGCTTAGCGCGATCGTCCTGATCCTACGCCTCGGATTCGTTGCGGGGGAGTCCCGCTGCGTCCCCGGGCATGATGCTCCTTCCCAGCATCACAAGCAGCACTCGCACAGCCCGACGGCGCCGACCCCGCCGCTATGCTGTCAGGCACTCACATCTTGCGCGCTCACGGCGGATGTGACTAGAGCCGGTAGCGCTCCCGTTGGCGGCTCGACGACCAGCCGCGGCTCCGGCTCGGCGTTCCGTTACGCGTTGTCCCGTAGCACCGCTCCAGAAGCACCCCCTCCCAGAGCCTAGCTCCCGATATCGGTCGTCGCTCCCACGTCGCTGCAGTCACACTGCCGCGACGCTCGAGACGTTGCTCTAGCCAGAGGCTCTCATGCTTCGCTGCCTGTTTACGATCGTACTCCTGCCTTCGATACTCTGGGCGCAGCACGTGCACATGAAACCGATGGGGATGATGATGACCGACCCCCTCGGCATCTCGATGGAACGGATGGGGTCGGGCACGACGTGGATCCCCGACGCCGTGCCATTGCCGGCCCGCCACAAAATGGCCGGGTCGTGGCTCGTGATGCTGCACGGTTTTGCGTTCGTGCAATACGACAAGCAAGGCGGCCGGCGGGGCGATGACCAGTTCGGATCACTGAATTGGGCGATGCTCATGGCGAGTCGAGATCTGCTCGGCGGCCGATTTCAGGCGAGAACGATGCTGAGCCTCGACCCCGTGACAGTGACCAGCCACGGCTATCCGCTGCTGCTGCAAAGCGGCGAGACGTACCGCGGCCAGCCGCTGGTCGATCGGCAGCACCCGCACGACTTCTGGATGGAATTGGCGGTGATGTACGAGCGCGCGCTCGCGCGCGACATCGGAGTGACGGCATACGTGGCGCCATCCGGTGAGCCGGCGCTTGGCCCCGTCGCTTTCATGCATCGCCCGTCCGCAATGGACAATCCGGTCGCACCGTTGGGTCATCACTGGCAGGACGCCACCCACATCAGCTTCGGCGTGCTCACCGCCGGAGTCTTTGGACACCATTGGAAACTGGAAGGCTCCGTCTTCAATGGCCGCGAGCCGAACGAGGAACGATGGGGCTTCGATCGCATCCGCCTGGACTCCTATTCCGGCCGATTCACCGCGCACCTCGATCACAATTGGGTTGTGACCGCCGGTTACGGGTTTCTCAAGAGTCCCGAAGCGTTGCATCCGTCCGAGTCCATCCACCGCGTCACGGCATCCGTACTCCACGGACGGAAACTGGGCAGGAACGGGCAGATCGCGACCTCGCTCATCTGGGGCGCCAACCGGCGGTCTGGAAGAACCACGCATTCGGCGCTGGCGGAGACTGAAGCAGTGCTGGACCGCCGCAATACGATCCTGGGACGCCTGGAGCTCGTGCAAAAGACCGCCGAGGATCTCGTGCTGCCGGCCGGACCTGGTGGGTTCGCTCCAGACTCGACATTCACGGTTGCCGCCGTGTCGATCGGATACATTCGCGAAGTGGTTCGGATGTCGAACGCAACGCTCGGCATCGGATTCCAGGCAACGCTGGACCTGATGCCGAGCGAGCTGCAGCCGTTCTACGGATCACGGACTCCGGCGGGAGGAATGTTCTTCGTGCGCGTTCATCCGTTGCATACGCCGCACGAGGCTCAATGACTCTCGCTGTGCTCCATCATCGTGCTCGCCCAGCGGTCCACCCGGGCACGCTGGTCGTCGGTCAACACGGCTCTGGCTTGGGCCGCGGCGGCGAGCATCGCCCACATCGCCTTGCCCATCGCCGTATGCGCCGCCTGGAAATGCATCTTCACCGAGCCGGTATCGGGCGCCGCGACGTTGAGCGCCTGCCCCACGGCGTCCATGTGGGCTTTGGCTTCGGCCGCAGCGGCATCGTGCGCGCCCTTCGACGCGTCACGTAACGCGGTGAGGCGGGCGACTTGTTGTGGTGTGAGGTTGAGAGAATCCTTGCGAGCGAGCAGATGATCCGGTGTGAACGCCATGGCGCGCATCATCGGCGCCATCATCTGCTCCATTTGCCGCATGTGATCCGTCATCGACTGATCGTGCCCCATCATTTGGGGCTGCTGCGCGGCGAGCGGCGCTGCCGCGAGCATCAAGGCTACCAATCCAGGTCTACACATATGCGCTCCCTCCTTGTGCCGCTAAATATCACCGACGGGATCGCTGGTCGATACCCAGGCCCTGCCGGAAGCGTTCGAGACCTTGCGGTATGTCGTTCCGAAAAGAACCTTCCGGAGCCTTGACTCTACTCCACCGCTCGATTGAACCCCGCGTCGCCGAGCATGGCGGCCAGTCCGGATTCCGGCTCCTGCCCACCGGACTCGACGCGTTCGTGGCCCGGGCCACCCTGATCGAGCTCGCCGAACAGACGCTCGACCTCCAGTACTACATCTTTCACGCCGACACGACCGGCTCGCTCGTCATCGACCGGCTGATCGCCGCCGCCGATCGCGGCGTGCGGGTGCGGCTGCTGCTCGACGACTGGGGCACGCTCGAAAAGAAGGATGACGACGTGGCGGGGCTCGATGCCCACCCCAACATCGAGATCCGATTGTTCAATCCCTACCGGCATCGCTCGCGCTTGCTGCGACTGGCCGAGCTGCTCACCAGCTTCACGCGGGTCAACCGCCGCATGCACAACAAGCAGCTGATCGCGGATGGCATCGCCGTGGTGCTGGGCGGTCGCAACATCGGGGACGAGTACTTCAGTTTGGGCGAGCTGGACTTTCAGGACATCGACGTGCTGGGCGGCGGTCCCGTCGCCGCCCAGTCGAGCCGCAGCTTCGACGCGTACTGGAACAGCAAGTTCGCTGTGCCGATCTCTCAGCTGGGCCACTTCACCCCCGACCCCGCGCTGTTCGCCACCCGGCGGCAGCAGCTAAGCACCCGGTGTGGGCTGCTCCAGGAGACCGAGTACGCGCGCGCCCTCGCCGGCTCGGCGCTCGCGACGGAGCTGCGGACGCACACCCTGCACCTCGACTGGGCTGAGGCGAAGGTCATCGCGGACCCGCCCGACAAACTGACCAAACCCGCAGGGACGCGGAGTGATACGTATCTCGGCGGACAGATCTCCCCCTACGTGCGCGCGGCGCAGTCCGAATTGCTCGTCGTGTCGCCGTACTTCGTCCCGGGCAAAGACGGCGTGGCATTCTTCGGCGAGCGCCGCAAGGGCGGCGTGAACGTGCGCGTCTTGACCAATTCGCTGGCGGCGACGGACGTGTGGCTCGTCCACGCCGGCTACATGAAGTACCGGCGTCCCCTGCTCGACGAAGGGGTGCGACTCTACGAGCTGCGGACCGAGGCAGCGGGAGGAGGCGGCAGGAGACCGCGGGCCAAGGCGTTCATCGGCTCCTCGCGGGCAAGTCTGCACGGCAAGACGTTCGTGTTCGATCGCACGTCGGTCTTTATCGGCTCGGTCAATCTCGACCCGCGCTCGCTCGAATTGAATACGGAAGACGGCGTGCTGGTCAACAGTGAGGAGCTCGCGGGCCACGTGGCGGAGCTGTTCGAGCGCTGGACGAGCCCTGCGCTCGCCTACGAAGTCACGAGAGGAACCAATGGTGGCCTGCGATGGACCGGCGGCTACACCGACGAGCCTGAGGCGGGATTCTGGCGTCCGATCGGCGCGAAGCTGTTCTCGCACTTGCCCATCGACTCACTGATCTGAAGGAGGCTCATGCTGCCGCTTCTTCTATTACTCCAGACAACTGCACCGCAAAGGCTAACGGAATTCCTGCAACAGAGCATCGGATTCGATGCCGCGCAGCTCGCGGCGGTCGAGCGCGGCGAGCCCGTCGTGAAAGTCCTCGAGGCCCACGATCGCCGCGATGTCGCCGTCTTCGGCATCATCACGGTCCCCGTGGCGCGGGATGCCTGGGTCAGCGCCGCCCGCAACTTCCCCACCTCGCTGCGCACCCCGCATCGCACCCAGCTCGGCATCTTCAGTCATCCGGCGACCGAGCAGGACGTTGCCGCGGTCACGATCAACAGCCGCGACGTTGCGGAAATGAAGGAGTGCAGGCCGGGCGACTGTGTGGTGAAGCTCCCCGCCACCGACATGCGCCGCATTCATGATCAGATGAACTGGTCGGCGCCGGACCTCCAGGCGCAGTTGAGCGCGTACGCGCGTCAACGCATGGTAGAGTACGTCACCGATTACCGCACGCGTGGCGACTCCGCGATGGCGATCTACGATGATCGCGGCAATCTCAACGTGCACGCGAGTGAGGCGTTCGCCGCGCAGCTCGCGGAATCGCGTTTCGTGTTTCAGACCGTGCCGTCGCTGCAGAAGTATCTCGCCGGCTACCCGCACGATTCGTTGCCGGGAGCCTCCGAAATCATATTCTGGTCCGAGGACGTGCTTCCCCATCTCCGGCCGATTCTGAGCGTCACGCATCTCGTCGTCTACACGCCGCCGGAGCTGCCCGGAATGACGCTGGTCGTCGCGAAACAGATCTACGCGAATCATTACTTCGAAGCGGCCGTCGACCTCACGTCGGCGGTGGACCGCGGTGCGGGGATCTATCTCCTCACGCTGCGGCGCTATCGCTTCGATAATCTGCCGGGAGGCATCCTCAACATCCGCGGCCGGGCGATCGGCGCGCTGCGCGATGAGCTCGGGGCCGATCTGCGGCGCCAGCAACAGCGTTGAAGGTCCATCTCCTCGACGGTACCTACGAGCTGTTCCGGCATTTCTACGCGATGCCGAAGCAGCAGGACAAGAACGGCCGCGAGGTCGCCGCCATCATCGGTGTGCTGGGATCGGTGCTCGGCATGCTCGAGGGGGGCGCCACGCACATCGGCGTGGCCACCGATCACGTCATCGAGTCGTTCCGCAATGGCTTGTGGGCCGGCTACAAGACCAGCGAAGGCATCGAGCCCGATCTGCTCGCCCAGTTCCATCCGTTGGAGGACGCACTGCGCGCGATGGGCGTCGTCGTCTGGGCGATGGAGGAATTCGAAGCCGACGACGCCCTCGCCGCCGCCGCTCGACTCGCCGCCGAGACGACGGGCGTCGAGCAGGTCATCATCTGCACTCCCGACAAGGATCTGAGCCAGTGCGTCGTGGGCCAGCGCGTCGTGCAACTCGATCGCCGCAAGCGCGAGCTGCGCGACGAGCCCGGTGTCGTGGCGCGCTTCGGTGTGGAGCCGTCATCGATTCCCGATTATCTCGCGCTGGTCGGTGACTCCGCGGACGGGTTCCCCGGGGTCCCGGGATGGGGCGAGAAAGCATCAGGCGCGGTATTGGGACGCTATGCGCACCTCGAACGCATCCCCGTCAACGCCAAGGAGTGGGAAGTTCCGGTGCGCGGCGCGGCCCGCCTCGCTGCCGCATTGCAGGAGCATCGCGACCTGGCGCTGCTGTTCCGCACGCTCGCCACACTCAGGACCGACGTGCCGGTCGGCACGGTCGCCGACCTCCGCTGGCACGGACCCACTCCGGCATTCGAGCAGGTCGCCCGCCAGCTCTCCGTGCCGGGGCTGTGGGACCGCGCGCGCCGCATCACTCTGACGGATTAAGCCACCAAGTCACTACCGCTGTGCGCCTGGCCAGACATTTATGAATGGAATGAACTCTCGCTGGATCTTTGCGTCCTGCGCGGCGCTTTCGCTCGCGCTCGCCCCCGCGAAACCGGACGGTGTCGCCGTCCGCTGGGCAGAAGGGACGCTGCACGGCTTCGTCGATCTACGTTCGCAGTCGGGCGATTTGCTGGCCCGCGGCGATCTGCTGCAAGTGCCCCGCGACTCCGACATCGAAACCCGGCTCGTTTTTCACTTCAGCGACAGCTCGGTGTTCGGTGAAACGGTGACGTTCACGCAGCACGGCGTCTTCAGACTGGAGTCCTATCACCTGGTGCAGAGCGGTAGGGCATTCGCACAGGACATCGACGTGACGTTAGCGGCGAATGGGGAATACGTCGTCAAAACCACGGCACACAAGGATGGGAAAGAGCAACGCTACAGCGGCAAGCTGGATCTGCCGCCGGACGTGTACAACGGCCTCATTCCGATTATTGGCAAGAATGTGGATCGAAGAGTGGGACAGACGGTTCACATCGTCGCGTTCACACCCAAACCGATCGTCCTGCCGCTCGCGTTCATCCCCGCGCAGACAGAGCCTGGCGTCGTCCGTTTCACACTCAAACCCAAGCTCAACCTGCTGCAGCGGGTGGGTGCCGCGCTGAAACGCCAGACACCGCGCGACAGCCACCTGTGGATCGTCACCAACGACGTGCCGGCCTTCGTGCGCTTTGAGGGCCCGCTCTATTCAGGACCGGTGTGGCGGGTGGAGCTCACGACCCCGCGTTTGCCGCCGTAAACAACACCGGCCCGGATTAGGCGGCTGGGAGCCGTCCCCGCAGCTGTTCGGCGCGCACCGTGCGTCGCTCGGCGATCAACGCGCGTGCCGCGTCCACCTGCCCCCACGTATTCCACAGCAGCACGCCGCGCACGCGACCGTCCTTGAGATAATAGATGACGCCCTCGCGGAACGGCTGTTTCCAGTCGCTGAAGGTCTCGAGCCGAGCGTCCAGCTCTCCGACCGCCTCGTAGCCGAGTGCAAACAAGTCTGAATAGAAGAAAGGGAGGTGCGTGTATGGCGTCTTGTCGCCCGCCATCGCCCGGCCCGCGGCGGCGCCCATCGTATTGGCATTGTCCTCGTGCTCGACGCGCATTCGCGTATCGAGCGCCGGATTGAAGAAGTTGGCGACATCGCCCGCCGCGAAGACGTCCGCGACGCTGGTGCGGAGCAGCTCATCGACGACGACGCCGTTATCGACGCGCGCACCCGCCTGCACGGCGAGGTCGACATTGGGTTGAATCCCGATCCCGCCGACGACGGCGTCCGCGCGGACTTCCTGCCCGCCCTTGGTCGTGAGCACCAGCTCATCTTTGCTGCGCGTGAGACCGGCCAGCGATTCGCCGGTGCGCACGTCGACTCCCTGCTCGCGGTAATACCGCACGAGGAATTGCGACAGGTCGGCCGGAAAGACGCGGGCGCCGATCCCGTCTTCGGGGACCACCATCGTCACGTCCCGACCGACGAGCCGCAGCGCCGCAGCGACTTCCGAGCCGATGAACCCGCCGCCCAGCACGGCGAACCGACGCTTCTCGTTCGCGAGCGCGCGGAGCTTTCGATAGTCGTCGTAAGTGCGGTAGTAGATGATCTCGTCCGACCCGATCGGCAGGCGCCGCGGCGTGCCACCGGTCGCGAGCAGCAGTGTGTCGTAGGAGACGACGTCGCCCCCTTCTTCGGTGACCGTCTTGGCACGCGCATCGAGCGTGGCCGCGCGCCGCCTCAGCCGCAGATCGACACCGAGCTTATCCGTGCCGCGCCAGATGCTCGACTCCGGCTCGCCTTTCCAGAGGGCCTTGGACAATGGCGGGCGCGCATACGGAGGATGTTGTTCACTCGAGATCAACCCGATGCTGGCAGCCGGATCGGCCTCGCGCAGCGCAGCGGCGGCAGCGGCGCCCGTCATCCCGCCGCCCACGATCAAATAGCGGTAGTGCATCAGAGACGAACCGCGATGGTGCGCCACTTCCCCTGCCTGAACCGCAGTACGCTCAGCACGCAGCGCGTGACATGGCCCGCCAGAATCGCGAGCCAGATATCGATGGGATCGAGCTTGCTAGTCTGTTGAATGACAAAGCAAATGCCGAGCGGCACGAGGATCTGCGAGATCATCGAGATGTACAACGGACTCTTCGTATCACCGGTTCCCTGCAAGCCGCCGGTGTACGACAGCGCGACGGTAATGAACAGCCCCGAGACGCTCAGCACCCTGAGCAGTTGTATGCCGACGTCCACCACGACCGCGTCGTACATCCCGAAGATCGCCAGCAGCTGCCGTGGAAAGAACAGGAAGAACAATCCGACGAACGCCGCGACCGCGAGTCCATAGCGCGCCGCGATGTGAACCGCCTGCTCGGCACGGTCCGGGTGCCCTGCTCCGAGATTCTGGCCCGCCACCGCCGCCGCCGATCCCATCAATCCCACCGACGTCCACGTGATCAGCGCGAACAGCTCCGTGTACGACACCGCGAATGCGGCCTGCGCGGCGGCGCTCTGCGCCAGCGATCCGATGAACGACAGCATCAGCACGCCGCCGATGTTCATCGCGATTCCCTGGATGCCGGTCGGTAAGCCAAAGCGGAACAGCTCGCGGATGATCGTCCAGTCAGGTCCCCAGCCGCGGCCGCGCGGAAACCGCACGACCCACCTCCCGCTCCACAGCCTCGACAGCGCGTAGACTGCCAGCAGGCCGGCGGTGATGCACGTGCCCATCGCCGAGCCGCGCGTGCCGAACGCGGGGATCGGTCCGAGGCCGCGAATGAGGATGATGTTCAGCACGAGGTTCAACACCGTCATCGCGATGCCGAGCACCATCGGCGTGCGCGCATCCCCCGCCGAGCGCAGCGCGCCGCTCAACATGAAGAAGATCAGCATGCCGGTCGAGAAGCCGAACAAGATGCGGAGGTATGGCTGCGCCTCCGCCTTCACCGCGTCCGTGGCATTGACGAGGTCGAGCAGCCACGGCGTCACGACATAGCCGACCGGCGCCATCACCAGCAGCGAGATACCAATCGCCGTCAAGAACGCCTGATAGACGACGCGGTCGACCTTGTCCGAGTCGCCCGCACCGGCGAAGCGCGCCACCAGCACGCTCATGCCCGTGAACAGGGACGAGATGAACACGATGACGACCAGGAAGATCTGCCAGCTCACGCCGATCGCGGCATTCGCCTTGTAGCCGACGAGATTGCCGACCAGCACGTGGTCCACGATTCCCTGCAATCCGCCGATCGCGTTCGTGAGCATCGTCGGCCATGCGATTTTCCAAACCGCGGCCCGAAGCGGCCCAGCGACGATCGAGCGATCGTAGCGTGAGACGATCTCCGTCACTCAGAGGACCGGGACGGCGGTGCGGCGCCGGGCCAGCAGCGCGTCGAGGCTCCAGGGGCCGGGCCCCGCCGCCGAGAGATAGAGGAAGAGGAAACAGTAAATGACCGCGGGCGCGCCCATGTTCAAGACGGGCCAGAGCCAGTGCCCCTGACTCGCGTGACCGATGAAGTAGGCGACGGCCATCTCGCCCGAGAGAACGAACGCCACCGGCCGCGTGAACAGACCCACGAGGATGAGTGGCCCGCCAATGACCTCGATCATCCCGGCGATCCACGGGAGCGATCCCACCGGCGCCGTGCCACCCCCCGGCATCACCGCCGCGGGAAACGCGAACACCTTCGCTGTCCCAACCTGAATAAAGAGGAATGCGAGGACGATTCTCAGCACGCTGAGCAGCTGCGGCGCCCATTCCTTCTTCACAGAGCCTCCCTTTTCTTGTGGAGCAGCTCCCGCTCGCGGGAGTTTTGGGTGAGCGACGCGGCCCGCGCAAATTCGGCGCGCGCCTCCTCGAAACGGCCGAGCTTGGCGAGCAGATCCCCGCGCACGCTCGGCAGCAGATGATAACCCGCCAACGCCGGGTCCGCGGTCAGCGAATCGACGAGCTCGAGGCCCGCCGCCGGGCCGAACGCCATCCCGAGCGCGACCGCGCGGTTCAGCTCCACCACCGGGGATGGCACGAGCTGAGCGAGGGCGTCGTACAGCGCCACGATCCGCGTCCAGTCCGTCTCGTCCGCGGTGTGGGCGCGCGCGTGACACGCGGCGATTGCCGCCTGCAGCGCGTACGGGCCGTACGTCCCGCCCCCGCCGGACCGCTCGGCCCGCTCCAGTGCCGCCAACCCGCGGCTGATGAGCAGATGATCCCACTTGCCACGGTCCTGGTCGAGCAGCAGGATCGGCTCGCCGCCCGGTCCCACGCGCGCGCGGATGCGCGATGCCTGGATCTCCATCAGTGCGACGAGCCCATGCACCTCCGGCTCCGCCGGCGCCAGCTCGGCCAGGATGCGGCCCAGCCGCAGCGCGTCCTCGCACAACCCCGGCCGCACCCAGTCCTCGCCCGCCGTGGCCGAGTAGCCCTCATTGAAAACCAGATAGATGACCTCGAGCACCGACTCGAGGCGCTCGGCCAGCTGTGCGCCCCGCGGCAGCTCGAATGGCACGCGCGCCGCCGCGAGCGTCCGTTTCGCCCGCACGATGCGCTGCTGGATCGTCGCCTTGGGGACGAGAAACGCGCGCGCAATTTCTTCCGTCGTCAGGCCACCCAGCAGCCGCAACGTCAGCGCGACGCGTGCTTCGGTGGTGAGCACCGGGTGGCAGGCGGTGAAAATGAGGCTGAGCAGATCGTCGCCCACTTGATCGTCGAGCGCCTCGGCGAGGTCCTCCTCCGGGCTCACTTGCCGCTCCGAGAGCTCGCGGCCGAGGTGCTCATGCTTGGTGTCCTGCATCTTGCGCCGCCGCAGCTGATCGATCGCCCGATGCTTCGCGGTCGCCATGAGCCAGGCGCCCGGATTGTCGGGGACGCCAGACGCCGGCCATTGCTCCAGCGCGGCGACCAGCGCATCCTGCGCCAGATCTTCCGCGAGACCCACGTCGCCCACGATGCGGGCGAGCCCCGCGATGAGCCTGGCGGATTCGATCCGCCAGACTGCATCGATGGCCTCAGCAGCCTGCTTCGGGGGCATCCATCATCTGCCGCACTTCGACTTCCAGCTCCTGATCCCAGAGTCCGACATGGGCCTCGAGGAAGCGGCGGGTCCACTCGATCGCTTCCTTCTTGGACGCGACCTCGTAGATCGCGTAGCCGCCGATGACTTCCTTCGCCTCGGCGAACGGTCCGTCGGTCACCGTGATCTTCCCGTTGGCGAGCCGGGCGCGCGCGCCCGTCGCTGTCGGCAGGAGACCGCCCATGCCGACCATCTTGCCCTGCTGCGCGGCTTCCGCGCCGAGCTTCCCGATCTTCGCGATCAGCGCCGGCGAGGGTCGAGCACCGGTCTCGCGGGTCTTCACAATCGTCATGAATCGCATGGTCATCTCCCCGCGCGCTGGTTGTTCTTTTCGATCACGGCTCGCTGCCGCTCTTCCTGCTGCCGCAACTCGGGCGTGAACTCGGCGCCGAAATCGTCGGCCTCGAATACCTGACGGATCTCGACTTCCTCGCCGTCCGTAAAGGGAATGCGCTTCGCCCATTCCAGCGCTTCCTGCTTCGACTTCACTTGCCAGATCCAGAACCCCGCCACCAGCTCTTTGGTCTCCGCGAAGGGGCCGTCACGCACCGTGCGTTTGCTGCCCGAGTAGGTGATGCGTGCGCCTTTCGAGCTCGCCTGGAGTCCCTCGCCGGCGAGCATGACGCCCGCCTTGGCCAACTCGTCGTTGAACTTGCCCATCTCTTTCAACTGTGCCTCGGTCGGCATGACGCCGGCCTCGGAGTCCTTGGTTGCCTTTACCATCACGATGAATCGCATGGCCGTCTCACTCTCCGTCTGGGGTTTCAAGTCTGCGGTCGTCTGCTCTCATCTAGGCGACGAACGAACCTCGCCGAAATCGACACAGGAGGATGTCGTTGTGGTAGGCCTAGTTACGGCTTAAACTCCAGGCTTCCAGCGAGGCACAAGTTGTGCGTGAACCTGTGAGGATTCGTTATGTGCAGAAACATCAAGACGCTGGCGAACTTTGAGCCGCCGGCAACCGACGACGAGATTCGCGCTTCGGCGTTGCAATTCGTGCGCAAGCTCAGCGGCACGACGCACCCGTCGCATGCCAACGAGGCGGCTTTCACTGCCGCCGTGGATGACGTCACGATGATCGCCCGGCGATTGATTGATTCCATCAGCATCAAGGCACCTCCGCGCAATCGCGAAGCGGAAGCCCGTAAAGCGCGCGAACGCGCGACGAAACGCTTTGGCTAGCGCGACCACCCGTAGAGTCGGGATCGGCGTCGCCGTAGGCGTGCTCGCGCTGTGCCTGCTCGGCGCGATCACCGAAGACGTCGTCAACCACGATCCCCTGACGCGGTTTGATACGTCGGTGCTCGAGACCCTGCACCGCCACGCCACGCCTACAGGCATCGCCGTCTTCACGTTGATCAGCCGGTTTGGCTCAGCTCCCGTGTTGACGATCCTGGCATTGTCCGGGGTGCTCGTGCTGGCGTTACGTCGCGAGTGGATCGTACTGGGCGGGTGGGTCGCCGCCTTCGCGGGAGGCAGCCTGCTGGATTACTGGCTCAAGCTCGCGATTCACCGTCCCCGGCCCGGCTACGCCGACGCGTTGATTCACAACTCCTGGAGTTTCCCCTCCGGCCATGCGATGGTCTCACTCGTCGGCTACGGCATGCTCGCGTATGTCATTCTACTTCTGAGACACTCGAACCGTCGCACCCAGCTCATCGTGGGAGGAGCGGCAGCCTTCCTGATCGCGGCCATCGGCATCAGCCGCCTGTACCTCGGTGTGCACTATTTCAGTGATGTCGTCGGAGGGTACGCCGCCGGGCTGGTATGGTTATCGGCCTGCGTGTCGGCAGTCGAGATCGCGCGGCGCTGGCGGCGTCGCACGTTGCGTCTCAATCCAACGAGTTAACGACACGAGCGATTGCTTCCGTTGCGGCAGCAGATTTAGACTGCGGATGCCCTGGCTCGGATTCGAACCGAGACGCCTTGCGGCACTGCCCCCTCAAGACAGCGTGTCTACCAGTTTCACCACCAGGGCGGGCGAGGAAAAATAGAGAGGTTTCGTCATCATGTACAGGCTCGTCGCGTTGCTCCTGCTCGCCGCATGCGCATCACACCCCCAGAGCTCGCCGTTACTGACACCCCACGCCGCATCAGCGGGCGATTGGGCGTTCTACAACGGGTCGCTGAGCGGCGAGCGATACTCGCCACTCAATCAGATCACCACCGCCAACGTCGCGCGATTGCAACAGGCCTGTGTCTTCGAAACGCAGGACACGGTCAGTTTCCAGTCCGGCATCGTCGCCGTCGGTGGGACGCTGTACGTCACCGCGTTCAACACGACCTATGCGATCGATGGCGCGACGTGCCAGCAAAAATGGAAGCTCACGCGCGCCGAGCCGCCGACCGGGCTCAGGGTGAATCGCGGCGTCGCCTATAGCGGCGGCATGCTGTTTCGCGGCACGGGAGACGCGCACGTCCTCGGCATCGATGCGACGACCGGCAAGCTGCTCTGGGACGTGGCGATTGGAGATCCGAAGAAGGGTGAATCCACCCCGATGGCGCCGCTCGCGTGGAACGACCTCGTGTTCGCCGGCAACGCCGGCGGCGACGAGTTCGGCGTGACCGGGCGCATCTATGCGCTCGACGCCCCCACCGGGAAAACGGTCTGGCAGTTCAACACCGTCCCCGACAGCGGTCCGGCCCGCGCGACGTGGCCGAAGGCATCGGCCGCGAATCCGCCGACGGGTGGCGCGACGTGGACGTCGTACGCGCTCGATGAGCTCACCGGCACGCTCTACGTCAGCACCGGCAACCCGGCACCGGACTTCGTGCTTGCGCTGCGGCCGGGCGACAATCTCTACACGAATGCGATACTCGCGCTCGATGCCCGCACCGGTCAGTTGCAGACCTACATCCAACCCATCAAACACGACTTCCACGACTGGGACGTGGCGGCCGCCCCGGCATTGATCACGACGAAGACCGGTGTGCCGCTGGTAATCGCCGCCGCCAAAAACGGACTGGTATATGGTATCGAGCGCGGCCGGACCGGTACGCCCGCCGGCGGCGGAGGGGGAGGGGGAGCGACGTCCGAATCGCTCGCACTCGCGATCCTCTACGGCACCGCGGCGACGACGCGCCAGAACGTCGAGACGCCGCTCTCATCGGACAGCCTGACGCGATTCTGTCCGGGCTCGCAGGGCGGAATCGAATGGAACGGCCCCTCCTACCATCGCGCGTCGGGAACCATTTACGTCAACGCGATCGACTGGTGTACGTCGGTAAAGCTGCAGCGACTCGACACGCTGCACGGCGCACCAGGTGAGTCGTGGACGGGAATGGATGATCCGCAGATGGCGTTCGGGAAAATGGACCCGATCGAACGCTGGAAGGGATGGGTGGTTGCGATCGACGCGGAGACCGGAGCCGTTCGCTGGAAGGTGCAAACCTCAAAGCCGATGGTTGCCGGCATCACGGCGACCGCGGGAGGCCTGGTGTTCACCGGCGATCTCGACGGGCAGGTGATCGCGTTCGACGCCACGAAGGGAACCATCCTGTGGCGCAAACCGACTGGTGGCGCGATCGGCGGGGGCGTCATCGCTTTCGAGGCAGGCGGCAAGCAACGTATCGCAGCCGCGGTGGGGCTGAATTCCCCGATCTGGCCGAGGCCGATCGCCATCTGCCACGGCCGGACCTCAGGAATCTTCGCCAGCCGGCTGAGGAGAAGGACGGGCGCCACCTTCGCGATCGCGACAGCGCCCAGCAGGAAAGCCAGCCACGGTAATGCGCCGGCGACCGCCGACGGATCGATAAGGCTGCCCAACGAGACAAAGAAAAGCACTGCGAACAGGTCCCGGAAAGGAAGAATGCGCCGCCTGGCCTCGGCAGCCGCGGGGCTCTCGCCTACCGCGAGGCCGGCAACGAACGCTGCCAGTGCCAGGGGAACCCCGAAGTACCGCGCACCGAGGCCCGCGAGCGCCAAGCCGCTGCCGACAGAAAGAAGCAGAAAAAGGTCGTGCTCGCTGTGAAGCCGGTGAAGAAGGCGGGGCAGCAGCCAGGCTGCTGCAGACGCCAGCACGATGAACGCCAGGATGAGCGCGGCGGCCTCTGCCGGTGGGCGGTCCGCCATGCCGAGACTGGCGAGTATGACCAGGGCGAACGCGACCCCCGTCATGTCCTGCATGACACTCCAGCTGAGCAGCGCCGCCTCGGTCGAAGGATTGGTAGTGCGCCGGCGGCTGCGGGTGATGTTCACGACAACGACGCTCGATGAGAGGGCAATGGACAGCCCGATGAGGGCGGACCCGGCAAAGCTCACGCCGAACAAATACGCTCCGCCCCCCGTGGCGAGGGTCGTGAAGATCACCTGCGCCGGCGCAGCCCAGAGGACGGCTTTGTGCTCGCGGCCCAGTCGCAGAGGGTTGACCTCGATACCGACCTCGAAGA